>Ga0075363_100000837_pt1 | contig 10697 bp, 10 predicted proteins | sample EndMetdeltDD1763_FD_71470 | JGI IMG/M metagenome (GOLD analysis project Ga0075363, IMG submission 71470) | Populus endosphere microbial communities from Tennessee, USA - Endosphere MetaG P. deltoides DD176-3 | ecosystem: Host-associated > Plants > Roots > Endosphere | place: USA: Tennessee...
TCCGACGCGATCATCATCGGCTTCAACGTCCGCCCGCAGGGCAAGGCGACGGAGCTGGCGGACCGCGAGGGCGTCGAGATCCGCTACTACTCGGTGATCTACCAGGCCATCGACGAGATCGAGGCCGCCCTGAAGGGCATGCTCAAGCCCGAGTACGAAGAGTCGACCCTGGGCCAGGCGGAGATCCGCGCGATCTTCCGCTCGTCCCGGATCGGCAACATCGCGGGCTGCATGGTCACCAGTGGCGTCATCCGGCGCAATGCCAAGGTGCGCGTGATCCGCGACGGCGCTGTCGTGGCGGACAACCTCGACCTGGCGTCGCTGAAGCGCGAGAAGGACGACGCCTCCGAGGTCCGCGAGGGCTTCGAGTGTGGTCTGGTGCTGCGCAACTTCCAGGACATCAAGGAAGGCGACATCGTGGAGGCCTTCGAGATGCGCGAGATCCCGAGGGGCTGATTTGTGCCTGAAGCGGGAGTTTCACCGGCCGGCCGGTGAAGCTCCCGCTTGGCCGACGAACCTTCATCGGCCAACAGCCAGATCCACCGGCCGGCCGGTGAATCTCACTCGATAGGGAAACTGGAGACATGACGAGCCCACGGATCAGGAAGATCGCGGACCGGATCCAGCAGATCGTCGCCGAGATGATCGAGCGGCGGCTCAAGGACCCGCGGTTGGGATTTGTGACCGTGACCGACGTGCGGGTCACCGGGGACAGCCAGCAGGCCACCGTCTTCTACACGGTGCTGCCCGACGTCTCGATCGAGCAGACCGACGAAGCGGCACTGGCCGCGACCGCCGCCGCCCTCGAGTCGGCGAAGGGCATGATCCGCTCCGAGGTCGCCAAGCAGCTCGGCATGCGGCACGCGCCGACGCTGGAGTTCGTGGCCGATGCGCTGCCGGAGTCGGCGCGCCACCTCGACGAGGTGCTGGCCAAGGCCCGCGCCCTCGACGAGGCGGTCGCGGCGCAGCGCGGGTCGGCGTACGCCGGCGAGGTGGACCCCTACAAGAAGCCACGCGAGCTCGACACCAGCGAGGATGAGCCGCGCGAGGGGTCCGACCTGATGCCCGCCGAGGATGACTGAGCCCGGTCTGGTCGTCGTCGACAAGCCGGCCGGGATCACCTCGCACGACGTGGTGGCCCGGGTCCGACGGCTGGCCGGCACCCGCAAGGTCGGCCACGCTGGGACCCTCGACCCGATGGCCACCGGGGTCCTCGTGGTCGGCGTCGAGCGCGCCACCCGGCTGCTCGGCCACCTGATGCTCACCGACAAGGCCTACGACGCCACGGTGCGGCTCGGCGTCGCGACGACGACCGACGACGCGGAGGGCGAGGTGATCTCGACGGCGTCGACGGCCGCCCTCGACGAGGACCGGGTGCGCGCGACGCTGGCGGAGTTCACCGGCGACCTGCTCCAGGTCCCGACCGCGGTCTCCGCGATCAAGGTGGACGGCAAGCGCGCCTACCAGCGCGTCCGCGACGGCGAGCAGGTGGAGCTCGAGCCCCGGCCGGTCACCGTCCACGAGCTCGTGGTGCACGACGTGCGCCGCGAGGCAGACGTCATCGACGTCGACATCACCCTGCGCTGCACCAGCGGCACCTATGTCCGGGCCATCGCCCGCGACGCCGGCGCCCGGCTCGGAGTCGGCGGCCACCTGACCGCGCTGCGGCGTACGGCCGTCGGACCCTATGGACTCGACGTCGCCCACACCCTCGACCAGCTCGCCGACTCGTTCGACGTGCTGCCGATCGCCGCCGCTGCGCGCGCGGCGTTCCCCTCGCTCGATCTCGACGACGACGCCGCGCGCGACGTCCGGGTGGGCCGACCACTCGACGTCGCAGTCGAGCGGCTGACCGCGGTGTTCGCGCCCGACGGGGAGTTCCTCGCGCTCTACGAGCCGCGCGATGGACGTGCCCGACCGGTGGCTGTGTTCGTGTGAGCCCTAGAGTTCCCGCCGTGGAGATCTGGCGATCGCTCGCCGAGGTGCCGGCCGACCTCGGGCCGACCGCGGTGGTGGTCGGCAACTTCGACGGCGTCCACCTCGGCCACCAGCACGTGCTGGCACGGGCCCGGGAGATCGCCGACGAGCGTGGGCTGTCGTTGCTGGCAGTGACCTTTGACCCGCACCCGATGGCGGTGCTGCGTCCCGAGCACGCGCCCACGCAGCTCACGTCCATCGAGCGCCGCGCCGAGCTGCTCGCGGAGGCCGGGGCCGACCACGTCCTGGCGCTGCCGTTCGACCGCGACATGGCGTCGTGGACACCGGACGAGTTCGCGCAGCGGGTGCTGGTGGACTCGCTGCACGCAGCGGCTGTGGTCGTGGGCGCGAACTTCCGGTTCGGCAGCAAGGCCGCCGGTGACGTGGCGACCCTGCAGGAGTTCGGGCGCAACCACGGCTTCGTCGCGGAGGGCATTCCGCTCGACGGTGGTCCCATGGTCTGGTCGTCGACGTATGTCCGCACCTGCCTGGCCGCCGGTGACGTTGCTGGTGCGGCCGAGGCCCTCGGCCACCCGTACGCCGTGCGCGGCGTCGTCGTCCGCGGCGACCAGCGCGGCCGGGAGCTCGGCTTCCCGACCGCGAACGTGCCGACCGACGGCATGACCGCGGCTCCTTCGGACGGGGTCTACGCCGGCTGGCTCCGGCGGCTCGACACCGGCGAGACCTACCCGGCGGCGATCAGTGTCGGGACCAACCCGACCTTTGACGGAGTCCGCGAGCGCCGGGTCGAGAGCTACGTGCTCGACCGCACCGACCTGGACCTCTACGGCGTCGCGGTGGAGGTCTCGTTCGTGGACCGGCTGCGCGGGATGGTCGCCTTCGAGTCGGTCGAGAAGCTGGTCGACCAGATGCACGACGACGTGGACAGGGCTCGAGTGCTCCTGAGCTCCTAGCGGCGCCGGGCGACCGTCACGCCGTCCCGGATCGGCAGCATCACCACGTCGACCCGGTCGTCGGCCGCGACCCGGTCGTTGACCGCACGCATCGCCACGGCCCGTTCACCCTGCTCGCCGTCGTCGAAGATCCGGCCGCCGAGGAGCACGTTGTCGAGCAGCACCAGCCCGCCAGGGCGCAACCGGCTCACCAGCTCCTCGTAGTAGGTCGGGTAGCTCTCCTTGTCGGCGTCCACGAACGCGAAGTCGATCGTCGGCTCGGCCGGCAGTGCGGCCAGCGTCTCGGCTGCCGGCGCCAGCCGCAGCTCGATGCGGTCCGCGACACCGGCGTCGGCCCAGTAGCGCTGCGCCACCTCGGTCCACTCGCCGCTCACGTCGCAGGCCAGCAGCCGGCCACCGTCGGCGAGCCCGCGCGCGATGCAGATGGAGGAGTAGCCGGTGAAGGTGCCGACCTCGACGGCGTTCCGCGCGCTCGCGAGCCGGACCAGCATGGTCAGCAGCGCGCCCTCGTCCGCGGTGATCTGCATCCCGGCGGAGTCGGGGAAGCTGGTCCGGGTCTCCTCGGCCAGTCGGGCCAGCACGTCGTCCTGCGCGGTGCTGTGCGCCAGCAGGTAGTCGCTGACGGTCTCCTCCGACGCGGCGATGTCCATGATCGTGATCACCACGGCACCGTACGACGGGCGCTAGCCTGCCGGCGTGCCACCCCCGACCGAAGCCAGTGCCCAGCGCGCCGCGGCCGAGACGTGGTTCCTCGACCACGGCCTGCCCTGGTTCGTCGACGACGTCCGCAACGAGGTCACCCGCCGGTTGCGCCGCGGCCGCGTGACCGGGGTGGTCGCGACCGGCCTCGTGCTGGGCGTGGTCACCGGGCTGGTCGTCGGGTCGGTGACGACGGACGGATCCCTCGGGTTCGCCTCGGGCGCCAGCGTGCTCGGCGCGCCCCTGCTCGTCTACGCGCTCTGGGCGCTGCACGCGAAGCTCATCGTCGGCTGGGCCCTCCGGCGAGCCTTCCGCAGCCTGGGGCTGCTGCTGCCGCTGGCCACCCGCGCGCTGCCGATGCTGCTGCTGTTCGTGACGTTCCTGTTCATCAACGCCGACCTGTGGCAGGTGGCGGCGCAGCTGCACGGCGGCATCCTGTGGAGCGCCATCCTGTTCTTCATCCTCGCCGCGCTGGGCTTCCTGGTGCCGCGGCTGGCCCAGGAGATGGACCAGGTCGACGCCCTCGACGGCGAGGCGCTCTGCGCGGCCACCGAGGGCACTCCGCTCGAGGAGTCCGCGCGGCGGATGTGCGAGGGGGACGTCGACCTGAGCGAGGGCGCCGAGGTCACCGGGCTGCAGAGGGTCAACCTGGTGACCGTGCTGGTCGTCGCCCAGGCCGTGCAGGTGGTGCTGCTCTCGATCGCGGTCTTCGTGTTCTTCATCGTCTTCGGCGTGGTCGCCATCCAGGCCGACGTGATCGAGGGCTGGCTCGGTCACCCGGTGACGTACCCGCCCGGCCCGGAGGTCGTGAGCCTCGAGCTGATCCGGGTGTCGACCTTCCTGGCCGGTTTCTCCGGCTTCTACTTCACCATCATCGCCATCACCGACGAGCTCTACCGCAAGGAGTTCTTCTCGGTGATCCTCGCCGAGCTCCAGCGCGCGGTCGCGGCGCGGGTGGTCTATCGGAGGCTCAAGGACGCCCCGGCTACAGGCGGAGGTACGCCAGCACCGCCTGCACCCGCCGGTTGACCTCGAGGTCGACCGGCAGGTCGAGCTTCGCGAAGATGCCGTTGATGTGCTTGGCGACCGCCTTCTCGGTGACGTGGAGGGTGGCGCCGATCGAGGCGTTCGACTTGCCCTCGGCCATCAGCCCCAGCACCTCCTGCTCCCGAGCGGTGAGCCGGTCCAGCGGCTCGTCGCGCCGGCGCGCCATCACCGTGGCCACCACCTCCGGGTCGAGAACTGTGCCGCCCGCCAGCACCCGGCGTACGCCGTCGACGAACTCGCGCACGTCGGACACCCGGTCCTTGAGCAGGTAGCCGACCGAGCCCTCGCCACTCGCGAGCAGCTCGCGGGCGTAGAGCTGCTCGACGTACTGCGAGAGCACCAGCACCGGGAAACCCGGCCGCCGCGCTCGCACCGCGATCGCCGCGCGCAGCCCCTCGTCGGTGAAGGTCGGCGGCATGCGCACGTCGAGCACTGCGCCGTCGATCTCCGGGTCGAGCAGCGCGTCGTCGAGCTCGACGGCGTTGTCGACCTCGCGCGCGACGACGAAGCCGGAGCCCGCCAGCAGCTGGGTCAGCCCGGCGCGGAGGAGGGCGTTGTCCTCGGCGAGAACGAGCCGGGGCTCAGGACGCACGGCACCTCCAGGGTGACGATCGTGGGACCCCCATCGGGGCTGGACACGGCCATCGTGCCGTCGAACGCCGCCAGTCGCCGCATCACACCCCGCATGCCGGTGCCCCCGTTGGTGGCGTCGTCGACGTCCGCACCGCCTCGGCCGTCGTCGCCGACCAGGACGTGGAGCAGCCCGCGGTCGTGGCTGAGCTCGACCCAGGCGTGCTCGTGGCCGGAGTGCTTGGCGGCGTTCGCCAGGCATTCGGCGACCGCGAAGTAGACCGCGGACTCGATCGGCGCGGGTGGCCGCCCGGAGAGCGTGCCGATCACGTCGACCGGCACCGCCATGTCGAGCGCCAGCGCCCGGATCGCGCCGTCCAGGCCGCGGTCGGCGAGCACCGGTGGGTGGATGCCGCGCACCACCGAACGCAGGTCCGAGAGCGCCGCGGAGGTCGCGGCCCGGGCCTCGCTGACCGTACGTCGGGCCGCCTCCGGGTCGCTCTCGAACAGCTCCTCGGCCATGCCGAGGCTCATCGACACCGCGACCAGCCGCGCCTGGGTGCCGTCGTGGAGGTCGCGCTCGAGCCTGCGCAGCTCGGCCGCAGAGTGGTCCACGGCCTCGGCGCGGCTCTGGGTGAGCACGGCGACCCGGCGCTCCAGGGTCTCGGTGCTGCCGTAGGTGAGCAGCACCCGGTCCACCAGTGAGCGCATCGACATCATTGGGGGAGTCCCGAACCACCAGAAGAAGCCGGTCGCGACCGCGAGCAGCAGCACGACCACGATCAGCGAGATCGTCCACCCGAAGGTGATCGCCCACAGGATCCAGACCAGGTCGCGCCACGTCATCGGGTCGGTGAGCACCGAGCGGAGCTGGACCAGCGGGCCGCCACCCGGCATCGGCTTGTACGGCGACGGCAGGTCGACGCCGAGCACCTGCCCGGCGATGTGCCGCTGCCGGTTCGCGATCGTCCGGATGAGCGGGATCGCGGCGACGACGAGAAGGACGCCGACCCAGACCACCACCAGCAGGCCGCCGACCACGAACAGCACCAGGCCGACCAGGAGCGGAACCAGCCAGAGCACCTGCTCGGCGGCGTACCCGGTCAGTCGGAGGCGGCCCGGGAGGGCGCGCTCCTGGTCCGGGACAGGGGTGGAGTCACTCACGCCTCCATCCTGTCCGACGACGGGACTCCGGACAGTGGTGCTACGACCACCATCGCCCGGGTCCTGGGACCCCTGACCTGCGGCGTCGGGTGCCGAAGGCTGGAGCCATGACGAACCCGCTCTCCTCCTTCGCCCATCGCACCGCTCGCTGGTGCGCCCTCCACCCCTGGCGCGCGATCCTCGGCTGGGTCGCGTTCGTGGCCTTCGCCGTCGGCCTCGCCACCATGATCCCCACCCAGGAGACCACCGACGCCGACTACCGGCTCGGCGAGTCCGGCCGCGCCGATGCCCTGGTGGCGTCCGCAGGCTTCGACGACCCGGACACCGAGCAGGTGCTGATCTCCGCCAGGTCCGGTCAGCTCGACGAGGCCCAGGCCCAGCAGGCCGCCGCCGCGGTCGTCGCCGGGATGACTGCGCTCCCGGCCGTCGACCAGGTGGCCGAACCCCAGGTCAGCCCGGACGGTACGGCGTACCTCGTCTCGGTCCAGCTCGCCCGTGACCAGGACGACGTGAAGCCCCTGCAGGACGTCACGAAGGCCGTGCAGGCCGACTTCCCCCGGCTCGAGGTCCGCCAGTCCGGTGACGTCAGCCTCGACGCGGCGATCGACGACCGAGTGGCCGACGACCTGTCGTCGGCGGAGACCTTGAGCCTCCCGGTGACCCTGATCCTGATGCTGCTCGCCTTCGGCGCCCTGATCGCGGCCGGCATCCCGGTGCTGCTCGCCGGCACCAGCGTGGCCGCCACGGTCGGCATCCTGGCGCCGGTCTCGCACCTGATCCACGCCGACTCGACCGTGACCAGCATGATCGTGCTGATCGGCATGGCGGTCGGCGTCGACTACTCGCTGTTCTACCTCAAGCGCGAGCGTGAGGAGCGGGCCAAGGGCCACTCGAGCCGGGACGCCGTCGAGATCGCTGCCCAGACCTCCGGGCACTCGATCCTGGTCTCCGGGGCGGCGGTCATCTGCTCGATGGCGGGCCTGTTCGTGCTCGGCGACTCGACGTTCAACTCACTCGCCGTCGGCTCGATCATCGTCGTCGCGGTGGCGGTCCTCGGCTCGATCACGGTGCTGCCCGCCCTGCTCGCCAAGCTCGGCCGCTGGGTGGACCGGCCGCGAGTCCCGCTCCTGCACCGCGTGATCCGCCGGATGCGTCCGGGCTCGATCAGCGGCCGGATCCTCGGCCCGGTCGTGAAGCACCCCGCCGTCTCGCTGCTGCTGGCCACGGTCGTGGTGGTGCTGCTGGCGATTCCCGCCCTCGGCATGAAGACGCACAGCGCGAACCTCGAGACGCTTCCGAGCTCCATCCCGGAGGCGCGCACGATGCAGGACCTCAGCCACGCGTTCCCGTCGGAAGGCACCACCGCCGACCTGGTCGTCCGGGCCGAGGCGTCCCAGCAGCATCAGGTCGCCGCCGCACTGGCGAAGGTCGAGGCCTCGGCGGAGGACTCTCCGCTGTTCCGCCCGGCGGGCACCGGCGTCAAGGTCTCGGACGACGGCACCGTCTCGGTGCTCACCGTGGCGATGCCGTTCGACGAGTCCGACGACCGGGTGGACACCGCCATCAAGGAGCTCCGCTCCGAGCTGGCGCCGACCGCCCTCGACGGGCTGTCGGGGCCGAAGGCCGAGTACGCCGTGGGCGGCGACGCCGCGGAGTCGCTGGACTTCGTGGAGCGCGAGCAGTCGCGGCTGCCGCTCGTGATCGGCTTCGTGCTGCTCCTGACCCTGCTGATCATGGGGGTGACCTTCCGCAGCGTCCCGCTCGCGGTGGTCTCGGCGGTGCTCAACCTGGCGTCGGTCGGGGTCTCGTTCGGCCTGATGACGCTGGTCTTCCAGCACGGCTGGTTCGAGAGCGCGCTCGACTTCAGCAGCCCGGGCTTCATCATCGACTGGCTGCCGCTGTTCGTGCTGGTGGTCCTGGTCGGGCTGTCGATGGACTACCACGTCTTCGTGCTCAGCCGGATCCGTGAGCACGTCCAGCGGGGGTTGCCGACCCGGCTGGCGGTCCGGCAGGGCGTGGCCGACACGGCCGGTGTCGTGACCAGCGCCGCGGCGGTGATGGTCTCGGTGTTCTCCATCTTCGCGACGCTGTCGATGCTGGAGATGAAGATGATGGGCGTGGCGCTGTCGGGGGCGATCCTCCTGGACGCGACGCTGATCCGGCTGGTGATGCTGCCGGCGATCCTCTGCCTGCTCGGTGACCGCGCCTGGTGGCCGATGCGCCGGCCGCGGCCGCTCGGCCAGCGGGTGGTCGAGGACGAGCCGGCCTACGAGCTGGCCGGGCGTTGATCATCGAGTGACCCGAACGGCAGGTTGCAAGCGTTTGCATACCTGCCATTTGGGTCACTCGACGGGGATCCGGCGGGCGCTAGTCCGCGTCGAGGTCCTGTTCGACGAGTGCGGCGATGCTGTTGACGGCCGACTGGTCCTCACCAGCGACCTCGACGGTGTCGCCGTACTTCGCGCCCAGGGTCATGATCATCAGCGACGAGCTGGCGTCGACGCCGTTGATCGTCACCGAGCTGCCGAGGCCGCCGGCTGCCTCGGAGATGATGGCGGCGGGCCGGGCGTGCAGGCCGACGGACGAGCCGACGGTGACGGACGTGCTGGGCATGGGTTCTCCTTGGGGGTCAGGCCTGCTCGAGGGTGCTCACGACAACCCGCTCAGGATGCAGGTCGTCGGGTCCGGGGATCGTAGTGCCCGGAAGCCCGGCCGCGGCACTCCCGTAGGCCACCGCAAGGGCGAGCCGGTCAGGCGCGGGCAGGCCGCGCAGGTCCCCGAGCAGATAGCCGAACAGGGTGCAGTCGCCGGCGCCGACCGTGCTCACCACGGTGGTCGGCGGCGTCGGGGCGTGCCAGGCACCGTCCGCGTCCACGAGGACCGCACCCCGGGCGCCCAGCGTCGCGAGGACCGCGCGTACGCCGCGGTCGACCAGGGTGCGCGCCGCCTTCGCGGCCGCCTCGGGATCGGTCTCCAGCTGGTCGGGGTCGGTGCCGGTGACGGAGGCGAGCTCCTCGGCGTTGGGCTTCAGCAGGTCGGGTGCGGAGCCCGGCAGGCGGTCGACGAGGGCTGCGAGCGGACCCTCGCTGGTGTCGACGGCGACCCGGCTGACCCCGCGCAACATGGCCACCAGGTCGGCGTAGTAGCCGTTGGGTGCATCGGGGGGCAGGGACCCGGCGAGCACGGTCCACGCCCCGCCCTCGGCGTTGCGGACCAGCGTCTCGGCGAGGTCGTCGAGGTGCGCGGCGTCGACCGGCGCACCCGGGCCGTTGAGCTTGGTGGTGGTGCCGTCCGGCTCGGTGAGGGTGAGGTTGACCCGGATGTCGCCCGCGGGCCGGGAGGGACGGCAGTCGATGCCGGCCAGCTCGAGCTCGTGCACGAACGGGTCGTCAGACCGGGCGGGCAGCACGGCGATGGTGGCGAGCCCGGCGCCGACCGCGGCCCGGGAGATGTTGACGCCCTTGCCGCCGGCCTGGGAGGTCATCGCCTCGACCCTGATCACGGCACCGCGCTCCAGCGGCCCCGGCAGGGCCACCGTCCGGTCGAAGCTCGGGTTCGCTGTCAGCGTGACGATCGTTGCCGCGGTCACGCCCTCACCACGTCCAGCCCCGCGGCCTCGAACGCCTTCACGTCGGCCTCGGCGATGCCGTCGTCGGTCACGAGCACGTCGATGTCCTCGAGCTCGGCGAACCGCACGGTCCGCTCCTGGCCGACCTTGGTGGAGTCGGTGAGGACCACCACGCGCTGGGCGCTCTCGATGAGCGCGCGCTTGGTCGCCGCCTCCTCGGGGTCGGGCGTGGAGAGCCCGTGCCGGGCCGAGATGCCGTTGGTGCCGATGAAGGCCAGGTCGGCGCGGAGCTGCCGGATCGCCTCGATGGTCGCGTGGCCGACGGCCGCCTGGGTCGGCGGACGGACCCGCCCGGGGAGCAGGTGCAGGTCGACGTGGGGGAGGGGGGCCAGCAGCGCCGCGATGGGCACGGCGTGGGTGATCACGGTCCAGTGCTCGGTCGGCGGCAGCTGCGCGGCGAGCCGGATCGTGGTGCTGCCTGCGTCGAGGAGCAGGGTGCAGCCGCCCTCGGGCAGCAGGGCCACCGCGGCGCGCGCGATCCGTTCCTTCTCGGCCGCCTGTGCCAGGTCGCGGTCGGGGAGCTGGGCCTCGAGCATCGTCACCGAGCGCATCGACACCGCGCCGCCGTGCACCCGACGCAGCAGCTTGAGCTTCTCGAGCTGGGAGAGGTCGCGGCGTACGGTCTCCGTGGTCACGTCGAAGTGGGTCGCCAGCTCGGTCACCGCGACCCGGCCACGGCTCGCCACCAGCTCGGCGAT
>Ga0075363_100000840_pt1 | contig 10684 bp, 10 predicted proteins | sample EndMetdeltDD1763_FD_71470 | JGI IMG/M metagenome (GOLD analysis project Ga0075363, IMG submission 71470) | Populus endosphere microbial communities from Tennessee, USA - Endosphere MetaG P. deltoides DD176-3 | ecosystem: Host-associated > Plants > Roots > Endosphere | place: USA: Tennessee...
GCCGCGAAGGGCGTCGAGAATCGAACGCGCTTCGTGGGGAAGCGCTTTGGGATTGATGCCGAGAAAGTCCTTCGTCACGGCAGGACCCCACTGAGCCAGGCCCGACGCCGTGAACGGCGCCCACCCGGGCTCCAGGGTGTTGTCGAACATGTCGCCGTCGGCGAAGTGCTCGACGAGAAAACCATCGGGGTCGCGCCAATAGTCGAACAGCTGGCTTCCCTGAATGTGGCGGCCGATTCCCCACGACCGGAAATAGCCACGCTCGCGCAGGTATTCGCCGCCGGCGGCCAGAGCGTCCAGATCGCACACCTGATATGCGGAGTGCACGTAACGATTCGTCGGCCCGAGTGCCAGCGCCAGGGTGTGATGGTCGGCGGGCAGCGATCCGCGGTCGGCGCGGATGAAGCTCATCACCGGGCCGCGGTCGCGCTGGCCGGGGTAGTAGAGGAAGTCGCTGACGATCATGCCGAGCTGGTCGAGGTACCAGTTCAACGTGTCGGTGTAGTCGGTTGTCTGCATCACGACGTGACCGAGGCGCTGCACCGTGGCGGGCACGCGCGCGGGACGCTGCGTCGCGTTGGTGCGTGCTGTTGTGTGTCCGAAGTTGAAGGTATGCGGCTGTTGCTTCGCCAGGTCTGGGAGCGCGTGCATGCCGGAGACCACGCGGACGGGTACTCCGCTCGGGTCGACCAGATCGACCGACACCCCGCCGATCGTTTCGGGTAGTGCCCGTACGCGCGCACCGGTGGCGTCGGCGAGACGAAGCACATCGCCGTCGTCCTGGGCCCTGAACGCGGTGCCGACGAACCGTGACCGAGGGCCGCGGCGAAGGAGCACGCACGGGGCGCCGGCGTCTGCTCCGCGCAGGTGCAATTCGTCATCGGTACGCGCTGCGATGGCGAAGCCGAAGGCACGCGCGAATGTCTCAGCACGGGCCAGGTCGGGCTTCTCGAACTCCAGCCACGCGATGTCGGCGATCTTGATGACCGGGTTACGGGACCGTCCACAGTGCTCGCCGTCGCGTCCGCCCTGCTCGCTGTGCAGCTCGTTGTGCGCGCCGATGGTGCTGCTCATGGAGGCTTCCTTTCTCAACTGACGAAATCGTCACATGCGACGCGACGTTCAGTCAAGAGGTCTGACGAAATCCTCAAAACTGAGGATATCTGCTACCGTGAGCGGGTGAGCGATCAGTCGGAGGCGGCGGTCAACCGCCTCGAGCGGCGTAAACAACGCACGCGCGCTGCGTTGATCAAGGCGGCGCAGAGCTTCATCGCCGCGGGCAAGGTCAATGCCCCGGTCCTGGAGATCACTCAGGCCGCCGACGTCGGGATGGGCTCCTTCTACAACCACTTCGAGAGCAAAGAGCAACTGTTCGACGCCGCGGTCGCCGAGGTGCTCGATGCCCACGGCGCACTGTTGGACGAGCTGACGTCGTCGATCGACGACCCCGCCGAGACGTTCGCGTGCAGCTATCGGCTGACCGTTCGCATGTTTCGTCGGCGACCGCAGGAGAGCCAGATCCTGCTCGCGACGGGCATGACGCTGTTGGCATCGGAAAAAGGGTTGGCGCCCCGCGCCCTACGCGACATCGAAGAAGCCACCCGTGCGGGGCGATTCAGCGTCGACGATCCTGAACTCGCGCTCGCGATGGCGGGCGGTGCACTGCTCGGTGTGGGCAATCTGTTGCGCAACCAACCCGACCGTGACGACGGGGCCGCCGCCGACGCCGTGACCGAGGACATCCTGCGACTATTCGGGGTGTCGGCAGACGAGGCGCGCGAGATCTGCAGCCGCCCACTACCTGATCTGGACGGCCTCACCGAACCCGACTCGGCCGCCTAGCGCTCAGCCGTGACTGCGCCTGCAGCCGCTAGAACGCCGCTTCGGGCAGGCGCATGATGTCGTCGTCGATGGTCTCGACGATGCCGCGGATCGTGTCGATTTTGGGCAGCATGTTCGCGGCGAAGAACGCGGCGGTCGCGACCTTGCCCCGATAGAAAGCCTCTTCGCTGCCTGTTGCTCCGGCCTCCAGCGCCGCGTGTGCGACGCCCGCCTGCACCAGCAGTTGCCATCCGATGATCAGGTCCCCGACCGCCATCAGATAACGCACCGAGACGAGGCCGATCTTGTAGATGTCCGACGGTTGTTCGGAGGCAGCCATCAAGTATTCGGTCAGCTTGGCCGTCATCGCCTGCACGTCCGCAAGGGCGATGCGCAGGTGGTCCGATTGCGCCTTCAGCGCTGCATCGCTGTCGTCGATGGACTTGCTGATCTGCGTCGCTACGTGGGCCAGGGCGGCGCCGTTGTCGCGGAAGATCTTTCGGAAGATGAAATCCATCGCCTGGATGGCGGTGGTGCCCTCGTACAGCGAGTCGATCTTCGCGTCGCGGATGTACTGTTCGATCGGATAGTCCTGCAGGAAGCCCGACCCGCCGAACGTCTGTAGCGACTCGGTCAGGATCTCGTATGCACGTTCCGAGCCGACGCCCTTGACGATGGGCAATAGCAGATCGTCGACCCGATGGGCCATTTCCGGGTCGGCTCCCGAAACATGTGCAGCGACATCGTTGTTCTGGTGTGCCGCGGCGTACATGTAGAGCGCCCGCAGACCTTCGGCGTACGCCTTTTGAGTCATCAGGCTTCGACGCACATCGGGATGGGCGATGATCGCCACGCGCGGCGCGGTCTTGTCCGTCATCTGGGTCATGTCGGCGCCCTGTATGCGGTCCTTGGCGTACGCCAACGCATTCAGATATCCCGTCGACAACGTTCCTGCCGCCTTGACACCGATCGTCATCCTGGCGTTCTCGATGACGGTGAACATCTGCGCGATACCGTTGTGTCTGTCACCGACCAGATATCCGACGGCGGGAACACCGTCTGCACCGAAGGTCAGCTCGCACGTCGGCGACGATTTGATTCCCATCTTGTGTTCGAGGCCGGTCGTGAAAACACCGTTGCGAGGACCGAGTTCGAATGTCTCGGGATCGAAGAGGAACTTCGGAACGTAGAACAGGCTCAACCCCTTGGTCCCTGGGCCCGCGCCCTCGGGGCGAGCCAGCACGAGGTGAAAGATGTTCTCGGCGGTGTCGCCGACGTCTCCGCCGGAGATGAAGCGTTTGACGCCTTCGATGTGCCAGGTACCGTCGGGTTGCGCGATGGCCTTGGCGCGGCCTGCACCCACATCGGAACCGGCGTCTGGCTCGGTCAACACCATGGTGCCCGCCCAGCCACGCTCCACACCCGCTGCGGCCCAGCGCTTCTGCTCGTCGGTGCCTTCGACGAAGAGCGCGTTGGCCATCGCCGGGCCCAGCGCCCACCAGAAGGCCGCCGATGAGTTGGCCACCAGCAGTATCTCGTTGATGGCCCATACGAGCGGCGCCGGCGCAGCGACTCCGCCGATCTCCTCTGCGATGCCGATTCGCCACCACTCGGCGTCCTTGACCGCCTGCACCGACTTGGCCAATTCGCCCGGCACACTGATGGAGTGGGTCTGCGGGTCGAAGACCGGCGGGTGACGATCGGCGGACGCGAACGACTCCGCCACCGGTCCTTCCGCGAGCCGAGCGACCTCGTCGAGCATGGTGCGCACCGTGTCGACGTCGAGGTCGCCGTAACCACCGGATTCCAGCACGCTGCCGAGTCCGAGCACTTCGAACAGGTTGAACTCGATATCGCGCACGTTGGCGATGTAGTGCCCCACCTCTGTTTCCCTTCGCTGTAGCCGTGTGAAGTGTGGCTGAGCAGCGAAAACGTACGCAACCGTAACCTACGCAACCGTAGGAAGTTCAGTAGCGCGGCAGCGCGGCCCGAACATCGGCGCGGCTGGGATCGAAGCTGAAAAACCCTGCAATAGGCGATGTTTCGGGTAGTGGATCGTCGTAACTCCAGGCGACGTCGTCGACCGAACCTGCCGACCAGTAGGTCGCGTAACCCTTGTAGTTGCAGTAGCTGCTCGTCTGCGAGCGCCGCAGCAGATCGGTGCGCACCAACGAGGGGGCGACGTAGAGGCGCGGTTCCAGCGCCGTTTCGAAAACGATCGTCGTCTCGCTGGTGTCCACCAAGATCTCGTCGCCGAGTGCGACGCGCAGCGCGCGATCGGTCGCGCGACAGTCGACACGGTGATACGGATTCGGCGGATAGTGAACGAGACGGCGGCCCTCCTCCAGCCACGTGTCGACCGCATCCCACGGCACCTCGACGAAACCCGGCGCCTGCGCCACGGGCTCTCCGGGCAGATCGCCGATCTCATCGATCGGGAATGCATAGCTCAACGGTCGGTCGGGCCGGTGCACCAACAGCGCCCGCTCGGTGTCGATCAGCGGGTGGCCGGCCCGCAACGCTTGCACTCGCCGAGGGTGAGGTTCGACATAGACGGTGCCCGCGGCCACCGGCGGCGAGAACCATCCGGCAGGATCTTTACTCAGCGGACCGTGCCCGGTGACGAGACTCATGAACCAAGCTTTACAAAGCGTTGGAGAAGTGTCATTTCTTTCGCGAAGTCACATGATCGGGTCGCCGAGGGAGTGCAATTGGGGGACTGAACGGGTACGGGTGTTGTCGAAACGGGGGGACATGAAACGACTCAATGGTGTCGACGCCCTGATGCTGTACAGCGAGACGCCCGAAGTCCACATGCACACGTTGAAGATCGGGATTCTCGACGTCTCAGGTGTCGACGGGTTCGACTTCGACTTGTTCCGCCGAGTCGCCTACCCGCGCCTCATGGCGCTGCCGCCGCTGCGCTATCAACTCGTCGACATCCCGATGAAGCTGCATCACCCGATGTGGGTCGAGAACGATGACATCGACCTCGACTACCACCTTCGGCGGGCGCGCGTGCCTGCGCCCGGCGGCCGCCGCGAACTCGACGGCCTGATCGGTGAGATCGCCAGCACGCCACTGGACCGCGCCCGTCCGCTATGGGAGATGTATCTCGTCGAGGGGCTCGCGGACGATCGGATCGCCATCGTGCACAAGGTCCACCACGTCCTCGCTGACGGAGTCGCATCAGCGAATCAGATGGCGAAGGCGATGGAGTCGTTCGTGTCCGAGGACGTCGTAACGCCGACTCTGAACAACATGCCCCGCACCCGCGGGCGACTGCTGGCCGAAGCAGGACGCGATCACGCCGGCCTGATCCGGAAGCTGCCTCGGCTGATGAGCGAGACCGCCGCCGGAGTCGTGCGGGTCCGCCAGCGGTCCAAGGAGCGCGGCACGCATCCCGATCTGGCCCGCAATTTCGCGCCGCCGTCGTGCTTCGTCAATCACCTGGTGACCCCGGGACGGCGCTTCGCCACGGCACCGCTGGCCCTCTCCGATGTGAAGGAGACTGCCAAGCATCTGGACGTGACACTGAACGACATCGTGCTGGCGACGGCCGCGGGCGCGCTGCGCCGACTGCAGCTGCGATACGACGGGCGGGCTGACGAGCCGTTGCTCGCGGGTGTGCCGGTGAGCACCAACCCTTCCCGGGAGCGGCTGGCCGGCAACGAGTTCACCTACATCACGCCGTCGTTGCCGGTTCACGTCGACGACCCGATGGAACGGGTGCGGCTGACCGCGTTGTCCACCAGCATCGCCAAGGAGAACCACCAGCTGCTCGGCCCCGCCGTGCTGCCCGCGTGGATGTCCTACCTGCCGCCGGCGATGGCGCCGGGGATATTCCGTCGACAGGCTCGTCGTGTCGAGTCCGCGAGCGTATTCAATCTGACGGTCTCGAACGTTCCGGGGCCTCGTGATCGCGGTTCGATCGCAGGCGGTCTGGTCACCGAGATCTACTCGGTCGGTCCCGTCGTCGCGGGCAGCGGCATGAACATCACCGTCTGGAGCTATGTCGATCAGCTCGCAATCTCGGTGCTGACCGACGACAGCACTCTCGCCGACCCCCACGAGGCAACCGACGCGATGATCGACTCCTTCGTCGAAATACGTCGTGCGGCGGGTCTGCCCGGCGAGCTGACCGAGGTGGGAGCCGTCCTGCCACTGGCCGCCGCGGCGGGGGTGACCTCCACCTAGTTGAATTCACGCTTTACAGATTCGCCGCGACTCGTCATGTCCGTACCAAAACTCGTTCTTTACAGATACTCCGAAAAGTGTCACGCTCTGTAGGTGCCTCTGCCGCTCGACGAATCCAATCCCGTCTCCAGTCGCCGCTACCAGCTGACCGTGGTCGCCAACAGTGTTGCCGACCTGGTCGGATCGGCCGGCGGATGGATGTGTGACAAGGCCAGAGCGGGATGGGACGTCAAGGTGGTGCTCACCGGCGACGGCGATACGCGGCCCGTCGCGATCCTCGGTGCGTCCCACGTCGACGCGGACATGTCCGAAGTGATGAAGATGGCCGCACGCGGCGGCGCTCTCGCCGTCAGCGCAGCCGCGCTGGCCGACGAACGGATTCGCGTCGGGGTGCTCGGCATCGTGAAGCGCGGCCTGACCCAGGTGACGGTGTGGGGTCAGGATTGGCCGACCGAATTCAGCCGCAAAGCCGATCCAGTCGAACACAAATTGAGTGCGGCTGCCCGGGCGTTCAAGGCGCACGCACTCGGTGCGGCGACGGTATCGGAATGCCGGGTCTCGGGGACCGAGACGCTATACAGCCTCGGATCGGACGCGCTGCGCCCGCTGCACTCGGTCTAGCGGATCCAGCCGCGGCGGCGCAGCCACCAGTCGCGGCCGACCGCGATGAAGATAAGCGCGGCGAAGCCGATGAGAAAGCCGTCTTCGACGTGTCCCACGTGATTGCCGTGCAGCATGGCCAGCAGGAACAGCCCGGCCACGATGCCGCCGAGGTGGATGGCCCTGTGGTTCTCCGTCGACCAGCCCCATGCAGCGGAAGGCACATCCTCGACGTCGACACCGGTGCGACGCTCGACCTCAGTGGTGGCCACGGCTGCTCCTCACGGTGGGCGGACAACTGCCGACATTCTGGCATACGGGTGTTTGGGAGGTTTCGCACGCGCCCGTAGGGTCATGCGTCATGGCCGGACAGTTCAGCGGAAAAGTCGCCTTCATCACTGGTGCGGCGCGGGGTCAAGGGCGCGCCCATGCGGTGCGGTTCGCAGAAGAGGGCGCCGACATCATCGCGCTGGATCTGTGCGATCAACTCGACACCGTCGCCTATCCGATGGCCACACCCGAGGATCTCGACGAGACGGTGAACCTGGTCGAGAAGACCGGGCGCCGGGTCATGGCGGAGCATGCCGACGTCCGGGACCTCGAGCAACTCAAGGCCGTCGTGGCCAAGGGGACGGACGAATTCGGGCGAATCGACTTCGTGCTCGCCAACGCGGGAATCCTGCCGGCCGCCGGCGAGCAGGGCGCTCACATCGCGGCGTACTACGACGCGGTCAACGTGATGCTCAACGGGGTCTACTACACGATTGTGGCCGCGCTGCCGTCCATGCTGTCCCACGGTGAGGGCGGGGCCATCGTCATCACCAGTTCCGCTGCGGGATTCCGGCCCGTCACCGTGGATTTCGGCACGGCCAGCCACGGTGCGGCGGGGTACACCGCCGCCAAGCACGGTGTGATCGGCCTGATGCGACACTTCGCAATCGCGTTGGCCGAGAAGAATATTCGCGTCAACACTGTGCATCCCGGCGGTGTGGCGACCCCGATGATCTACAACGAGGCGATGGCCCAGTGGTCGGCGGAACATCCGTCGTTCAGTCCGTCGCAGCAGCCGCTGCTGAACAACCCGCCGGTCGAGCCGCAGGTCATCAGCGACACCATGGTGTACCTGTGCGGCGAGTCGGGCCGCTACGTCACCGGGGTGGCACTACCGGTCGACGGCGGTCAGATCATCAAGTGATCTCGCCGTAACGGCGCAGGGCCTCGGCGCGCTCCGCCTTGTGGTCGACGATCGGATCCGGGTAGTCGTCGTCGTCGACGTCGGGCACCCAGCGGTGCACGTATTCACCGTCGGGATCGAATTTCTTGCCCTGGGTCGTCGGGTTGAACACCCGGAAATAGGGCGCGGCGTCGGTGCCGCACCCCGCGGCCCACTGCCAGCCGTGCTGATTATTCGCCATGTCACCGTCGACCAGCTGGTCCAGGAACCAGCGTGCGCCCCACTGCCACGGCAGATGTAGGTCCTTGACCAGAAATGACGCCACGATCATGCGCACCCGGTTGTGCATGAAGCCGGTCTCGGCCAACTGCCGCATGCCCGCGTCGACGATCGGGAACCCCGTGCGGCCTTCTTTCCACGCATCGAACAGCGCGCGGGCGTGTTTGTCGTCGTCGACGGCGATCTTGTCGAAGGACTTGTTCCAGTTCCACCACACGCTGTGGGGCCACTGATCGAGCACAGCGGCGTAAAAGTCACGGAAGGCCAGCTCGCGCAGATACGCCTGCGCGTCCGAGCTCGTATCGAGATCGGCCGCCATGGTGCGGGGATGGATGGTGCCGAACTTCAGGTGCGCCGACATGCGGCTGGTGGCGGGCATATCCGGGCGGTTGCGGTTCTCGGCGTAGCCGTTGAGGTGCTTCTGCACGAACGACTTCCACTGACGCTTGGCCGCGCGCTCACCGGCGGGCAGCTCCAACTCGACGTCGAGGTCGGGAATCTCAACGCCTCCGGCGATGCCGTCGGGATCGATCCACGTCGCCGATTTCGGACCCGACGACGCTGGGGACCGCCAGCCTTGCTTGCGCCAGGACTCATAAAACGGCGTGAAGACCTTGTACGGCGAACCATCACCCTTGGTGACGCGGCCGGGCGATACGAGATACGGCGATCCGGATTCCTCGAGGGGCACATCGCCGAGCGCCTCCCGCACCGCATCGTCGCGTCGCCTGCCGAACGGCGTGAAATCGCCGCTCACATGGACAGATGTTGCACCGATCGCCTTGACTACCTTGGGGATTCGTTGGTCAGGTCGTCCGGAGGTCACATACAACCGCCCGTCGAGGCTTTTGTCCAGGTCGCGTAGGGCGTCGTAGAGGTATTTCAGCCTGCGTTGCCCTGACGAGGCCTTCAGTCGCGGGTCGAGAACGTAGCAGGCGAGGACTTCACCGTCGCCACTCGCGGCGTCAAGCAGGGCCGGCAGGTCATGCAGCCGCAGATCACGCCGGAACCACAACAGTGTGGGCATGCCATTGATGCTGCCCGAATTTCCCGGTAGAGAAACAGGATGCAGTTTTGGTCAGGCACTCCGTTCATGAAAACGTCAGAAATCCTGCCGCTGGCACGCATGCTCGACGAGGCCGGCTACGACGGCATGGTGACCGCCGACCACCTCATCTATCCGCGCAACCTCTCCTCGCCCTATCCCGACCACCCCAGCGGTAAGCCCCCATGGCCACCGGAGACGTCGTGGCCCGACTGCTGGGTGCAGATCGGCGCGATGGCGGCCGTGACGAGCCGACTGCGGTTCTCCAATGCCGTCTACATCGCACCGGCGCGGCCCCTGCTGGAGGTGGCCAAACAGGTCGCCACGGCGTCTGTGCTGTCGCAAGGGCGGGTGACGCTCGCGGTCGGCGCCGGCTGGATGCGCGAAGAGTACGAGATCCTGGGGCAGGACTTCACCACCCGCGGTAGGCGGCTCAACGAGATGATCCCCGCGCTGCGCGCGCTCTGGGGTGGAGGCTGGGTGTCGTGGAGTGGGGAGCACTACCACGTGCCCGAGATGATGATCGAACCTCACCCGCAGGCGCCGGTCCCCATCCACTGCGGAGGCGAATCGGACGCGGCGCTCAAGCGTGCGGCGACACTCTGCGACGGATGGGTCGGCTATGCGTACGGATGGGACGAGGCGGTGTCCTACGCCAACAAGCTCACCGAGCTGCGGCGTGAGTACGGCAGAGGCAGTGAACCTTTCGACATCACGCTGGCGCTACTGGAGCCGCCGTCACCGGATCTGTACCGCAGGGCCGAGGAGGCCGGTATCACCGCAGTGATGTGCGCCCCGTGGATGGGTGTCGAGCTACCCGGCGACGATGTCGAGCGCTACCGCGGACCCATCGAGCGGTTCGCCGAGGACATCATTGCCAAGGTGCGGTCATGACTTTCGAGCGCGGCCAGCTCGACATGCACCGGCTCTACCAGCAGCTGCAGGCGTAATCTGGTTCACGGCAAGCCGACCGGCGAAGGGCGGGTGCTATGGATCTGACCAGACGGCGATTCTTCTCCGTTGGTGCGGGCGTGATCGTGGCCACCTCTGCCGCGATGACTGCCTGCGTGCGTTCGGCCACGGCCAGTCCGGGTGATTTCGAGGTCACCCATACCGACGCGGAATGGCGCCAGCTGTTGTCCGCCGACCAGTATTACGTTCTGAGGCAAGCCGGCACCGAGATGCCCTACAGCAGTCCGCTCAACGATGAACATTCCCACGGTGTGTTCAGCTGCGCCGGCTGTGGGCAGGATCTGTTCGCCTCCGATACGAAGTTCGACAGCGGTACCGGGTGGCCGAGCTTCTGGCAACCGCTGGACGGTGCCGTACTCGAGCGTGCCGACGAGGGTATCGGCATGTCCCGCACCGAGGTCGTGTGCCGACGCTGCGGCGGTCACCTGGGCCATGTGTTCGACGACGGTCCGCCACCCACCGGTCTTCGTTACTGCATGAACGGCGATGCGATGAGTTTCCGATCGGCCTGAGCCTCGTACTCAGTCCAGCGGATCGAAGCGAAAAACCGCGAGTTCGCCTGCCAGTGCTTCGAATTCGTCCGGTGTGCCCTCGCG
>Ga0075363_100000842_pt1 | contig 10684 bp, 12 predicted proteins | sample EndMetdeltDD1763_FD_71470 | JGI IMG/M metagenome (GOLD analysis project Ga0075363, IMG submission 71470) | Populus endosphere microbial communities from Tennessee, USA - Endosphere MetaG P. deltoides DD176-3 | ecosystem: Host-associated > Plants > Roots > Endosphere | place: USA: Tennessee...
CAGCAGGCGCAGGGCAAGGCCAAGGTCCAGAGCGACGAGCAGGCCCAGGGCAAGGCTGGCGCCACCTCCGATCAGCAGGCTCAGGACAAGAACGCCACCAAGACCGACCAGGGCGCGACGGCTTCCATCACCAACGTGACCGTTGAACAAAAGACCCAGATCACCCAGGTCATCCGGGAGACAAAGGTCGCCCCCGTGACGAACATTGATTTCGACATCTCGGTTGGCATCGAGGTGCCCCGGCACAAAGTCCGGCTGCACCGTCTGCCGGCACGTATCGTGCGGATCGTACCAGCGTACGAATCCTACGAGTATTTCCTGCTCGCCGACGGGCGCATCGTCATCGTCGACCCGGACACGCTGAAAATCGTGCTCATTTTGACCTGACTTTCGACCAACGCATGCAAAGGCCCGCCACCCGACGTGGCGGGCCTTTTCGTTGCAGGCCCGCAGCCTTGCCCCTTTGCCGGATTTGGCGCTCTGGCTTGAATCCACTCGCGGTTTCCACAACGTCGCCGCGTGGCCTGATCTCTTCTGAACGCCGACCGTTGGGATCGACCGGCGCCGGGACTTCAACATTATTTCTTGCGTCCTGGCGAGGCGTGAGCCGTGGACGCTGGGGAGCGGCCCTTGCCATCGGCGCCGACCTTCATGTGAGAAAGTTGCTCAAGCCTGCATCGCAGTCGGGGCCGCGCCGGGTCGGAGATATCGAGCATGTCCCAAGGTATGCGGTACATGTAATCGCGATGGCGCAGGCGGAAGAGATCGAGAACTTCGGTGCCAACGGGCAGAGCGGAGAGGCGCTCGAAAGCCGCGAAAATGCCGACGTGGAATTCGGTGACGAGGAGTTCGTCGCCATCGCGCTCGACGCGTATCTCTTCTATGTGACCGACGCTTTTGCCGCGCAGCGAGAGCACGCGCCGGCCGGCAAGATGTTCAAGGTTGACGGTGGCCATCATCAGGCTCCCGGAATCCGGCCGATGACGTGGTCGCGCAGCCAGTCCTGCCAATCGAAGATTGCCGTGCGGCGCACGTCGATATCGACGTCGATGTCAACACCGACATCGCGTACCTTGTTCCACCCAATGTGGTGCGGCTCGGCATGGCGTTTGCCACCAAGCGTTTTCGCAAGCCATGCCATCCAGCGCCCGGGCCGCGCACCCAGGCGGCGCGCCAGCGTGATCGAGCCGAGTTCGATCGCAAGGACCCTCGGCGGCCGGCCCGGCCGCAACTCGGCCACCACTCCGTCCACCTTGCCGATCTTGACCTGATTGCGGTCAACGACCTGTTTGTCCAGTAGATCGCGCAGCAGATCCATCACGAGCCTCCGAAAATCTGCAAGGGAATGCTCACCACGGCAAGGACGAAGCCGAGCGCGATGATGAAGATCACGGCGGCGTTCGAAATCACGCCATTGCGATGCTCGCCGACATAGCGCTCATCGTTGAGCAGGAAGAGGAACGGCACCACGGTAAGCGGCAGGCTGGCGGCCGTCAGCGCCATGGAAAAGATGGTGAGCTTCAACGGGTCGAGGCCAAGGGTAATCGGGATGGCGGCAAGCAGCAGCGACAGCGTGTAGACGCCGCAGAAGGCGGGGTCTTGGCGGGGCTTCAGGTCCTCGCCCCACGTCCATCCAAAGCCCTGCGCCACGAGATATGCCTGCTGCAAGCCGATTTCGAGTGCGGCGCCGAAGCAGGCAATAGCCAGCGAGGCGACGAACAGGACAAAGCCCCAGAACCCGAAAACCGGGATCAGCATCAGCGGCAACTGGTGGTAATCCTCAACCTGGTTTATGCCGTGCGCGCCGAGCACAAGGGCGGCCACGATCAGCACCCCGACCGAGATCGTGCCGCCGAAGGTCATGCCAAGGCCAGCAATGGCACGATTGGCACCGAGGTAGGTTTTGTCCCACTTGTCCTCGATGGCGCCGGAGGAATAGAACGTGAAAAGGTAGGGCGATATCGATGCGCCCAGAATGCTGACCGCCATGAACCAGTAATTTGCCGCGTCATGGCCCGGCAGGCTGGGGATCGCGCCGGCCGCAACCGCTTCCCAATCCGGTTTCAGCATCACCGCGGCGACCACGAAGCACAGTGTGACCAGACCGAGGATCGCCACGCCCTTTTCGATGAACCCGAACGTGCCCTTCCAAAGCAGCAGCCAGGTCAAGAAGGCCACAGGCAGCGCCCACCATTGAAAGCCGATCCCTGTCGCAAATTCCGCAGCGATGGCAACGCCGCCGATCTCTGCCGACATAACCAGGAAGTTGACCAGCAAGGTGGCCAGCAACGGCCACAGGAAGGCGTTGAAGCCGAACCTCTCGCGGATCGCGTCGATGATCGTGTGGTGGCTGACGGCAGCGAACCGGCCAGCCATCTCGACCAGGAAGATAATGCAAATGGTACCAAGCAGGATCGCCCAGATCAGCTGGAACCCGAAAGTCGCGCCGGCTTGCGCTGCCGTCGCCATCGATCCGACCTCGAGGAAGCCGCCGACGCTGGTGACGATGCCAAGCGAGATTTCAATCAGCTTCTTCATGATTTCGGCGCGATAGGCTTGGCAGCGGCTTCGAGGTCGGCCGCCGCCATCCGAAGGTCATGCTGCGCCTGGCTTGCCTGTCGCGGGTTGCCCGCCTCCACCCCCGCCTGCGCCTGCCTTGTCGCAGCCGACAGCTGGCCGATCGCCGTGACGACGGCGCGTCCCTGAGAATTGTCACTCTGGATCTGGCGGCCGGCCGCGGCGAGACTCTCGGCCATCGATTGCAAGGTGGCTGAAGCATAGGCTGTAGGCGCCGCGCCAGAGGCCCAGGCGTCGACAACCATGGTTGCCGTCTGCCCAGCCGAGGCCGCGAGTGCTGATTGCTTTTCGATGGGCTGCGAAGACGAACAGGCGGCCAGACCGAGCAGGACCAGCAACAGGGCGACGCCCTCGGCCAAAGGCCTGGCAGTTCGCCATTTCTCGGCCGCCCAGCCCTTGCCGCGGATGGCGTCTGCATGACGGGATTTTGAATTGGGCGCGTTCCTTCCCTCTGCGGATCGGCACCTGACCGGGAAGAGCGGTGACATCAGGCCCCCCGGGCTATGGATTTGGGCGTCCCAGGAAAGCGGATCACATCGATCGTCGCGCTCTCTGGTGGCATCCCGCAAGGGTATGGACCGGCCTGCTCGACCCCGTCCGGCCCGACATGCAAGGTCTCGACGTTTGGCGCCGACAGCGCGGCCCGTTGTTCGAACAGACGCACCAGTTCGGGGCTGAGGCCGTCACGTCGGCGCGAGGCCATCTCGTGAAGCATCAGGAACAAATGCATTTGCGCGCCCTTTCCACGCCGACGTTGCCATGGGTGTCGTCCAGACTGCCGATGCGCCGTGATCGCGTATCGCGCCCAGGTCTGGTTGTGGCCCGCCTGCTCCAACTTTGCAGAATAAAAGCTGCCGTAACCGGAAGGTTCCGCCGGCTCATAAATTTGGCCGGCAGGTGCCCGACGGGAGGCCATTCAACCCCTTGCGATGGCTCACTTTGCCGTGTCGTAATAAAACGCGATTTTCTGCTCGATCTTGGCTGGCCGAACCTTGGTCGCGAATGCGACGCCAGCCAGTTCGGCAAACACCCTGCCGCACATTGATTGGAACAGCTGTGCCGGCCCGTGCGTTTCGCCCCCATCATCCCGACAAAATGGAGCGCGACCGATGGGACTGTTCACGAAAGACATCAAGACGATGGACAATCTCTTCCTGCACGTTCTGCAGGACATCTACTATGCCGAGAAGCAGATAGTGAAAGCGCTGCCTCAGATGATCGAGAAGGCGACCAACCGCGAACTGACCGCCGCGTTCAAGAGCCATCTCGGCGAAACGGAAAAGCATGTTCAGCGCCTTGAGCAGGTATTCGCGCTGATCGGCGAAACGCCCAAGGGCACGACCTGCCCCGCCATCGACGGCATCATCAAGGAGGCCAACGAGATCGCCGGTGACATTGCCGAGAAGAAAGTGCTCGACGCGGCATTGGCGGCTGCGGCCCAGGCGGTCGAGCACTACGAGATCACACGATATGGAACATTGATTGCGTGGGCGGAAGAGGCCGACAACGGCGCGGTGGCAAAGCTGTTGGCCACGACGCTTAACGAGGAGAAGGCGGCCGACAGGAAACTGACGACAATCGCTGAGCGAAAAGTCAATCAGAAGGCCGCGGGCTGATCTGCGGGCTGCATGATGAACGCGCGCGATGAACAGACGAAGTCGCTGTGGATGCGGGTTGAGGTCGATCCGGACGCTCCACGCTTCTCGGGCAAGCAGCGGTGTCACACGGTCGTCATCGGGTCTGGAATTGCCGGGCTTTCCGTGGCCTATGAGCTGGCCGCCACGGGCCATAAGATCATTGTCGTCGACCGCGGCCGCGTCGCCGGTGGCATGACCTCGCGAACGACAGCCCACCTGGCGCCGATTTGCGACGATGGTCTCAGCACACTCATCAAGTTGCGTGGTGAGGCGATGGCCCGGCTTTTTCAGCAAAGCCAGGAAGCCGCTGTCGCCCGCATCGAACAGATCGTTGCCGCGCTGCAAATCGACTGCAATTTTCGCCGCCTGGATGCCTTCCTGTTCCCGGCAATGGGGACCGATCCAAAGCGGGCCCGCGACGAGCGCCAGGCGGAATTCGAGGCCGCCGGCAAGGCTGGGGCTGCCGCCGAGCTTGTCACCGGCGTGCCCCTCAAGGGCTTCGAAAAGGCTGCGGTCCTGCGCTACCCCGATCAGGCAACTTTTCACCCGCTGCGGTATCTGCGGGCCCTTGCCGGCGCGATCCGCGACCAGGGTGGGCTGATCTTCGCAAACAGCGCGGTGATGACGGTGGATGAAATGCCGGGCGGCGGGGTGCGGGTCTCGACCGAAGACGGCGGCACCATTGAAGCCTCGAACGCTGTTGTGGCGACCAATGCGCCCATCAACGACCGCTTCGAACTGCACACCAAGATGGCGCCCTATCGAACCTACGCGATGGCCTTTACGCTGCCGCGCGGCGATCTTCCCGATGCGCTCTTTTGGGATACCGGCGATCCCTACCACTACGTACGCATGAACCCTGGTCCGGGCTCCGTCGACTATCTCATTGCAGGCGGCGCCGACCACAAATCGGGCGAGGCCGACGATGGCGACGTGCGGTTCGAGGCGGTCGAAGCCTGGATACGAGCCTTGGTGCCAACGCTCGGCAAGGAAGTGACCCGCTGGTCGGGACAGGTCCTGGACACCATCGACTATTGCGCCTTCATTGGGCTCAACCCGGGCAGCACATCGGTCTATGTCGTCACCGGCGATTCCGGACAAGGCATGACGCATGGCGCACTTGCCGGGCTGCTCATAAAGGATCTCATCGTTGGCGCGCCCAACCCCTGGGTCCCGGTTTACGATCCCGGGCGGAAAACCCCATCCGGGATCGTCAACTACTTTCGCGAAAACCTCTCTGCGGTGAAGAGCTTCGCCGGCTATCTGCTGCCGGGCGACCTAAAATCCTACGCCGAGCTGTCTCCCGGCCAAGGCGGAACTTTAAGGGATGGAGCGCGCAAACTTGCCGCCTGTCGCGACAAGGCCGGGAAGCTGCATGTGCACTCAGCCGTATGCACTCATGCCGGATGCGAGGTCGCCTGGAACACAATCGAGCAGTGCTGGGACTGTCCTTGCCATGGTTCGCAATTCGCTGCTGACGGCGTGGTGTTGAACGGCCCTGCCTTGGAGCCCCTGCGGCCGGCCGGAGTTTCGGGTTCGCAACAATGATGGTGCGGCGGCGCGCCAAATAGCAGCGTTGATACGAGAGGTCCCGCATGGTCCGCATCGCTACGTTCAACGTCAATGGCGTCAATGGCCGGCTGCCCGTGCTTCTCAAATGGCTGAGCGAGACCGCATACGACGTAGTCTGCCTGCAAGAGCTGAAGACATCTGACGAGAAATTTCCTGCCGAAGCGATCCGGCAAGCCGGCTACGGCGCAATCTGGCACGGTCAGAAATCCTACAACGGTGTAGCGATCCTGGCCCGAGGCAAGGCGCCGCTGGAGCGGCGCCGCGGCTTGCCTGGAGATCCCGACGACACGCACAGTCGCTACATCGAGGCCAAGGTGGAGGGGCTTGTCGTCGGCTGCCTTTATCTGCCCAACGGCAATCCAGCGCCGGGGCCAAAATTCGACTACAAGCTCCGCTGGTTTGATCGTCTGGCTGAATACGGGCAGCTGTTGCTTAAAGACGATGCGCCAACGATCCTGTGTGGCGACTACAATGTGGTGCCGACCGCGATCGATGCGGTGGCGCCAAGACGATGGATCGGCGACGCCGTCTACTTCCCGGAAAGCCGGCAGGCCTACGCCGGCATGCTCGGCAGCGGCTGGATCGATGCCGTCCGGCACATTCATCCGGAGAAAGGCATCTACACCTATTGGAACTTTTCCTACCGGGGCGGCTACGACCGCAGTTCCGGCCTGCGAATGGACCATCTTCTGTTGAGCCCATCGCTTTCAAAGCGGCTTCGCGGCGCCGGCGTGGACGTCGAGACACGAGGCTGGGAGAAGCCGAGCGACCACGCCCCGGCCTGGATCGAGCTAGACTGACCGCGACATAGGCGAGCGTTGTCCGCGGCCATCGCAGCGCGCCAATGGCATGCAGCCAGGCGACCCTCAGCCAGACAAGACCACCGGCAATCGCCATCAGCCAGAAGCGTTGGGCGAACTTCGCCGCACAAAGGCGCCCGCCTGGTTGCGCCTAAACAAAGCTGTCTTGGCAACAGCCGGACACAGCCAGTGCCGCCTGCACCCACTCGCGGCTGTTCGGGCGCCGTCTTGTCTTGCCGCCGTGCCTCGCGCCTTGACTTCGCAAATTGCCACCCCACCTGTTGCAGCATGCGTACCGCCAAGATCCATCGCTATTTTCTTTTCCGGGTTTGCCCCATAGCGGGATCATAACCCCCGGCCCGGGTGCCATGCGCGCCCCGGGTCGAGGGGCCAATATGTAAAATCGGCATGTGACATTGGCGCAGGCTCGCATCAGGGCCTGCAGGATCGGCGCATTCAGCAACAATTCCGTCGCACGCACGTTGAGAGCCTTGGCGCATCCCGGCGCGTGCAAAAAACATGAGTACTCAAATGCAAGACAATAAGAAAACCCGGCGCAAGCCGGCCATCCGTATCTCACAGTCGGACCACGCACGTTTGTGGGCCCTCGCCAACGCCGTTGGCGCCAAAAATCCTGAGGCGGCAGATCAGCTGTTCGCCGAACTCGAGCGCGCGCGCATCGTCGCCGATGGCTCGGTCCCCGCCGACACCGTCCAGATGGGCTCGACTGTGACGTTCAAGCCCGACACCGGTGATCGTAAAACCGTAATGCTGGTTTTCCCTGGCGATGCCGACATCTCGGAAGGGAAGGTTTCGATCCTCACGCCGATTGGCACGGCCTTGATTGGCCTTTCGGCCGGGCAGGCGATCATGTGGACCGCACGCGATGGACGCCAGCACCAATTGCTGGTGCATGACGTGAGCCAGCCCGCGAAAGGCGATATAGTCGATCGGCGTGGGCCGGCGTCTTCGACCATTGCGACGCGCGCCTAGCCAGGCGTCCAGAACCGCGTGGCGCGATACCGGAATCTTGGATGGCAAGGCGACGGCGGGTGATGCTGCTTTCCCTTATTCGAGGTTTGTCTGGATCATTGTTTCGCGTGGATGGATGCAGATCATGCGCAACGGGCCTTCCCCTACATTGACGTGCTTGTGCGGCGTGTTGGCGGGAACCACGGCAATGTCGTTTGGACCCATGATGCGCGTGTCGCCTGCGACCTCAACCTGTACCGAGCCGCTGATGCAAATCCAGGTCTCGGCGTAGGGGTGGGTGTGCAGGACCGGTCCTTGGCCAGGATCGTTGTCGACCGAGAACAACGAGATGGGACTGCCGTAAGCTTTTCCTTCAAATCGAATGGTGCGGCCTCGCTCCGAGGCATGGGTTTTTGCGGGGATGAAGTTGAACACCGAGAGATCTCCTCAAGTTTGCTTGCATGTTGCCGCGGCGGCGAGAGCTGCCCCCATCAGCGGCACAATTGCGAAACAGGTGAACAGCCAAAAGGCGGTGCTGCTGGCACCGAGTTCTCCGCCAGGATTGGAAACACCTGCCAGTTTGGCGAGTGTCCCGGCCCCCGCAGAGCCGAGCGCCGTTGCAAACAGCTGGACTGTCGTGACACCCCCTGTGGCCTGATCTCGCTGGTCGACAGTTGCGGTCTCGAACACCCGCGTCACCAGGTGTGGCCAGGCCATGCCAATGCCAAAGCCGACCGACACCAAGCCCGCCGCAACACAAAAGACGGGCCACCAACTATTATCGAATGGCTGCGGCATGAAGGCCGCAAGCAGGGCCAGGCCGACGACACCAAACACTGGACCTGCCCGAACAGCGCGATCCGCAGCGCCGCCAGTCCAGCTACCGCTGACCAGAGATCCGGATGTCCAGCCGATAGCCATCAAAGCAGCAAGGTACCCCGCGACGAGTGGAGAGAAACCATGCAGCACCTGCAGAAGGTAGGGTACGTAGATCTCGGGCTGCATGCCGATCACCAAAAGGGCGCCGGTGGCGTAAAGCACCCCCAGCCGGGATTGGCGCGAGAAGGTGTCGCGAGGCAAAAGGGTGTTGCGTCCCTGCAGTTCAATCAAAAGCAGCAGGATCGCCGCAAGCAGCGCGCCGCCGACACAGGCAACACTCCAGATCATTTGGTCGCCAAGGCTTCCAAGAGACAACGCCACAGTTGCGGCGGCGAGCAGTGCCAGTTGCATGATTGGAGGATGACGGCTCACGGAACCCTCGCCTCGACCTGGAAGGGTCATCGCCGCAATCAACCCGAACAGGGCCGCGAACGGCACCAGAGCGCCAAAGGCCCACCGCCAGGCGTCGTTTTGTGCAAACAGGCCGCCTATGGCAGGTCCGATCAACGTCGAGACGCCCCAGGCAGCGGATATGAGGCCGATGGCCCGTCCCCAAAGTTGGCTCGGGTAGACGAGGCGAATAGCGCTGTAGGCCAGAGCATAGAGCAGACCGCCGCCGAAGCCCTGAACGAATCTGCCGGCCAACAGAACGGACATATTCGGCGCCATGCCACAAACCGCGGTCCCGACTGCGAAGGCGACAACGGCAATAAAATAGGCGGTGCGTGCACCGGCACGTCCCATGATGTTCGGGGAAAGAGCAGCACCCAGGATGGAGGCCAGGACAAACAGGGTGGTAGCCCAGGAATAATAGTCCAGGCCGCCAATCTCGGCGACTGCCGAGGGCATAACTGTGGTCGCTACGTAGATGTTGAGGGCGTGGAGCACCACTCCGCCGCCGAGCGCTACAGCAAAAACCGCATTCTTGCCGCGGAAGAGAGCGGCCCAGGTGGCCGCCGAAACCCGCCCGACACCTGCATCCGTGGTGGACATCGCAAAGCTCCTTCAGGGCCACCGTCTTGTCCTCAGAGTCTTACAATCAACGGCTATTGATGATAATCATCAGAATGGTGAAGACATTCTTCGTGTATTGGAAAGAATGATGGATCGTTTCACTGCGCTTCAGGTGTTCCGGTGCGTTGCTGAGCTCAACAGCTTTGCAGCTGCAGGCAAACGGTTGGGGATTTCTCCCGCCTCCGTCAGCAAGAATATCGCAGACCTTGAGGCGCATGTCGGCGTGCGGCTCATTCAGCGGACCACGCGACGCATGTCACTGTCGGCTGAAGGCAAGGCCTACCTTGAGCACGTCACCAGAGCCCTGGAAGCAATGGACGATGCCGACCAGGCGCTGCGCCAGCACGCTACGGCGCCGGCGGGGTTGTTGCGTGTCAGTGCGCCGTTGAGTGTTTCGCTCGCCCGATTGTCCGCCGCGATCCCTGACTTTCTTGAAGCCTATCCTGCGCTGCGCCTGGACCTGCACCTCGACGACCGGCGCGTCGATATCATCAGGGAGGGCTTCGACCTTGCAATCCGGGGCAGTGACCGGTTGGAAGATACAAGTCTCATTGCCCGCAAACTGGGCGTCATGGCTCATGTCCTGGTCGCGGCACCGCGCTACTGGAACAAGCATGGCAAGCCCAATCGTCCTGGCGACATCCGCATCCGTGATTGCGTTCGGTTCACTTTGTCCGGTCATGCCGATGCCTGGGAGTTTCAGCGTCACGGGCAATCCGAGCGGGTGCTGCTGGACAGCCGCTATTCGGTGAGTTCGAGCCTTGCTGTGCGTGACGCGCTTCGCGCAGGATTTGGCTTGAGCCTTATCCCGCACTTCTATGTCGAAGATGATCTGAAGAACGGCGTGCTGGAGAGCGCTCTTGAAGATTGGTCGGCTGTTGAGACCACGCTTTACGCCATCTACCCGTCACGCCAGCATCTCGCTCCCAAAATAAGAGCGTTCATCGATTTCGCGGCAGTCCAATTGGGCTAGAAGAAGAAGGACAGCATTGGCGTGTTATCACCCCAGGGCTCGGGCTTTCGCCGCCCCATCCGGTGAAGTGCCGGCAGCGGCCCGATGACGACGGGCCGGGAACCTGCCGAACCGTCATGAGTTCTTGAGGATGGAAAATCATCTGATCGCAAACGCGTTCACATTGGTACGTTCGTGGGCGTCCCGTGTTCCAACATTGCGCAATGTTGGAACACGGGACGCCCACGAACGTACCAATGTGAACGCGTTTGCGATCAGAT
>Ga0075363_100000843_pt1 | contig 10673 bp, 13 predicted proteins | sample EndMetdeltDD1763_FD_71470 | JGI IMG/M metagenome (GOLD analysis project Ga0075363, IMG submission 71470) | Populus endosphere microbial communities from Tennessee, USA - Endosphere MetaG P. deltoides DD176-3 | ecosystem: Host-associated > Plants > Roots > Endosphere | place: USA: Tennessee...
ATATTACCCAAATCATCGCGAGTATTTTTGCTCTTGTTGTAATCCCTATTTCGGGAATCGTTTTCAGCGCTGTAGATTTAGCGAAAGGAAATTTTAAGGATTCCTTTTCATCTATTGCCTCTATTGTTCCAAACATGTGGTTCCATGTTAAAGTCCTCGCAGGGTCTGTATTCGGAGCTGTCATGCCGCTGCCTCTTAATCGGGGATTGAGAGGGGTAGAAAAACAAGCCGAACCAACTTCATTCCCGTCCATCAGACCTCAACAAGCGGACTTTTTAGATAACACGCTCAGTCTCGCTCTAGATTTCAATAACTTAATGAAATGGGCACGCGATAACCAAAGGGGAGAGCCATCGCCTCCCGCTTCGGAAGATTTTTCTTCCCAGGACGCTTTACGTCTTGCTTCGGATTTCCGCGACCTAACGGCATGGACGCGGCAGTCTTAGAAACTATCTTTTTTCGCGTCGATATAATCGCAGAGTGTTCCCACCCGCATTAGCAGAGTTTTTTCCGATTCATCGAGCGGTTCGGTTTTTTGTAATATGGTATCGATCTCTTGAAAATCTTCGTCGATCTTCAAAGCATTTTGCAACATGGGCAGCATCTCTAAAAGAACCCCCATTTTTTCATTGAGCTGATTTCCCAGGGCGAGCATTTCATTTTTCTCCTCCTCTGTTGCAGTCTCCGCTTCGAGGTCTGTGATTTGTCCTGATAAAAGGAGAATTTCTTCATTCAGCTGATCGGCTTTGGAGACAAAGCTTTTCAAATCGCCGTTCAAAAATTCAATTCTTCCTTCCGGCGTTTCGAGATGTCGCGATTGAATCAAGGCAATGGCTGGATCCACAGCAGCAGAACCAATAAGCAAATAAAAACTAGATATCAAAGCTCCTAAAAACATAAATCCTCATTTTTTTTGGTTTTCCATTATGCCTTAGCTGCTAAAAATTGCAAATCTTCTAGTTTAACTGAGTAATAGGGCGCCCACTACAATTAAGCGCCCTATTTTTAGTTGTTTACTTTTTTTTACGGAATTCGCCGCAATCGTAGCGGTTTACAATTCGCTCGATGATCTGGGTCGTCGAAATGCCCGGTGTGTAGGGTACCGTCTTAAAAATGCCCAGTTTTAAAGAAACGCCATATTGGTCTTCTAAGAGAGCTGGGTTGAAATCATCTCCATGAACCACGTAATCGATTTCCAAATCGCGGATCATTTCCTCTGTGAGCCTGAGAGGAGGAGCTACCACTACTTGATCTACATAACGGCACGCTTCCACCACTTTCACGCGGTCTTCTAAAGTGATAATAGGTTCCCGCTTATATTCTTCCACTGTGTCGTCAGCTAAGACCCCAACGATCAAATAATCGCCGAATGATTTCGCTTTTTTTAGAAAGGCCACATGACCTGCGTGGAATAGATCTCCGACAATATCCACATAAATCCGAACAGGACGGACTGTTTCTTCTGCGAAAACAGAAGATACACAAAGAAAAAGACAAAAAAGATATTTCACAAAAAACTCCAGGGTTAAGAAACTGTTAACGGATTTATTTTCGACTGAAACTAATTCCGTTAGCAGTCTCAAAAGAAAGCGCGGAAGGATAGGTGGGTGGAAATTTTTTTTCAATATTAAATAAATTTTTTTAAAAATGAATTTTAGATCGGAAATTTAATATTATTAATAAATTTTATTAATTACTTTTATTTATTTTTTATTTATATTTATTGTTTAATTTGGGGGTGTTTTTATGTTGTTAGCTGAAAGTTCAAGATTTCATTCACAAGACTTGTGGACAACGATAAAAGAACGGGTGAGTTCATCGGTTTCTTCATCTATCCATTCCCTCGTAGGAAGTGTGAATTCAGTGATTGAGAATCGCGGAGGGTTTGCCTATTTGGTCGGTCTTTTGCTAGTTCCTTCCCAGTTTTTATCTCCAAAAGCGGCGGAGGCTAACCAATTCATTACCAAAGCAGCAAAAAATCAAGATTGTAAAATCCAAAGATTTAGCCTTCCTGTTAAAGGCGGCGACACATCAGTAAAGGGGATTATTTATTATCCCAAAAATTGGGATCCGACAGACCGTTCCCGTTGCGTAGTTTATCATAATCCAAATGGAGTGACCGTTTCGGAGTATTTTGGGGTAGGCGGCCATCTTGAGTGGAATCCCGCGGAACTTTTGAAATTAGCTAAATGCCCGATCATCCTCTATGATTATCGAGGAACTGGTTTGAGCAGCGAAAACAAGTGCCTCTCTTTCTTTGGGTTTAGACCCACCTATGCAACGATAGCAGAGGATGGAGAAACGGTTTTAGCGCGTGCCATGGAAAATTTTCAATCTGTTAGTATGGTCGGAAGTTCTTTGGGCGGCGGCGTTGCGACAGTTGCTTTAGAACGTCATTTAAAGTCCCATCCTTTGGATTCTAAAAAGGTGAGGTTGATCAATCATGATTCCTTCTCCACAACGCCTAAAGTAATCATTCCTAATTGGCCAAGGATCGCGAATTTCCTGGGGTGGGCTTTGGGAGGTTTGCTGGATGCTGAAACACCAATGAGAAGTCTTGTGGGAAGGGGGATTCCGATTACCTTGCTGTGCCACAACAAAGATCCTGTCATTCCTTCTGGCGCGCGGATGGCTGAGTTTGTAGAGACATTACCTAACAAGCAGAACGTTTCTGTAATTTATAGTCCCAACTATGGTCATGCCGATTTATCTCACGATATGGTTCGTAAATTAAATCGAATTTAAGAGTCTCTAAGACTAAAAACCATAACCCAAAGTGATCCCCGGCCAAGCGCGCAAGGTGCCTTCAGGTTTTAAAAAGGGGGCGATCAAATTGATTTCAAAGAAGACTGGCGCCCGATCTGAATGAATGGATTGGTAGCCTAAAGAGGCTTCTAGCGATCCGCTGATTTGCTTAAGGGATTCGGGTTCATTCAAAAGACCTAATCCGCTTCCCATATAAAATCCCCCTATTTGGGGATGAAAGAGATACAGGCCTTTCAAATGAAAAATAAAAGGGGAGAAACGATTCCAAGGCATCACATGAGCGGACAAGTCAAAAGCATGGACTTCGTTTTTTGAACGGATTCCCATTCCAACCATGGGATGGGCCCCCATAGCGCTCACATCTCCATACCCAAAGTAGTTTTTCTCTTTCGCTCCTAATGTGGCAGCCGTGAGTAAAATCGCGATGAAAATTTTTTTCATGGGTTTTCCTGTTTGTTAGACCACACCATAAAAAATAACCCAATTTTTTGATAGCGTCTCTTGACAGTTTATCTTCTAGCATTTACTTAGAAATTTGTTCTTTTTTGGAGGGAACTATGCTTTATTGGGCAGTTATATTTTTTATCATAGCCATTGTTGCGGCTCTTTTCGGCTTCGGGGGAATTGCAGCAGGGGCTCAGACGATTGCCGTGTGGCTTTTCTGGATCTTCATAATTATCTTCTTGGTCTCTTTGATTTTGGGACTCCTAAGAAGAGGCGGAAGGTACTGAAATTACGGCCAATTCTCTTGCAGAAGAGGAAGGGCGTAAGATAAGAAAGAATCTAGGTCAGCAGGCTGAGAACGCAAGATTTCATTTCTCAAAGCAAGAGTTCGGTCATTGGTTTTGAAAATGAAACCCAATAGCTGTTTCAGTTTGCTGACTTGGCTTTTTAAGGGGATCTCTTTAGGGATTTCTTCCTTGTAGACTTGGAAATAATTGAGAAGATCTTCCCATTTTGGATGATAGGCTTGTTTGGAAAAATGGGCCTTGATTTGATGAAAAATAAAGGGATTGATCACGCTCCCTCTTCCGATCATTAGCGCATCGCATTGCGTGATCCGCAGCATTTCTAGGGCATTTTCTACAGTCAATATGTCCCCATTGCCTACGAGTGGAATTTTGAGGATGGTTTTTGCTTCTGCAATCAAATCCCATTTTGCAGGAGGCCCATAGCCATCTGCTTTGGTCCGGGGATGGAGAGTGATATAACGGACTCCGCTTTCCTGGGCAGCTAGGAGATTTTCTTTAAATAAAGAGGTATCGTCAAACCCTGATCTCATTTTAAGGGTAACAGGGATCGACACCGACTCAACAACTGCTTTAGCAACCACATTTAAAAAAGAGGGTTCTTTAAGAAGGCTCGAACCAGCCCCTCGTCCGGTCACTGTATTCGAAGGACAGCCGCAATTGATATCAATGCGGGTAGCGCCTTTTCTTTCGATTTCTTGGGCGGTCAGGGCCATTAATTCAGGATCGGAGCCCATCAATTGAGCGGCTAATGGAATGGGGGCTAATTCTTCCGGTTCGTATTCCGCCGCCAAACTTTTGATATGGGCGTTTTTAGGAACGCGGATAAAATCCCTCACCGCTTCATCAAAGCCTCCAATCGAGGCCATCGCTTTTCTAAAGCTCCGGTCTCCCACTCCTTCCATAGGAGCTAATTGGAGATAGGGGCAACCATTCTCATTTTTAGGAAGTAGAACATTAGAATGGGACTTCAAGAGAGAATCTTTTAATGGCGATGGCATTGAGTTATTGCATAAGCGGCGCCTGCCATCGTGATAATAACTAACCAAGGTGTGTGGCTTTCACCTTGAATTAAATTTGGACAGCCGTGGGCTTGGGCATTTATCACATTCAATGACCGGCAAGTCATCACTTTAGCTGAATTAACGCATAAAGTTAGCAACAAAGCTAAACAGCCAGCTCCGAGTGTGAATTTTCCGGCTCGCACCATATAGTCAACATCGTCTCTCTCGGAATTTCTATAGATATTACCAGCATGAATGGGGGTCATGGCAAAGAGTTTACATGAATTTTGATTAGAATCAAGTATTAATAGCCCATCCAAGGCGGGCGAGAAAAAATCGAAAAACAAGAATGGGATGACAAAGAAAATTTTTAAGAAGAACTGTGTAGGTAACACTAGTTAGGAGTTTTTTTAAAGGGGGTGTTTGGAGCTGCGCATCTTGGATCCACTCGCGATAGGGAGGAGGAAGGAGTTTGGGGAGTTTGTCTAGGGGGAAAAATTGGACTCCTTTGGATTCGTTTGAAAGAGTGGGCCTTCCCTTAAGAACGGTGCATTCATAAAGATGGGTATGTTTTGCCAGGCGGTTGATGGGCAAATAGGCTCCTACTAGACGAACCGCTTTGACAGTAAACCCCGTTTCTTCCAAAATTTCGCGAACAACCGCATCTTCAGGCAGCTCCAATGGTTCGATTCCTCCTCCCGGAAGGACCCAAACAGGAACATCCCGCCGCTGAATCATCAGCACCGCATTTCGGTCGGGAGAAAAAACAATGCCTGCAACGCTTTCAGGAAGATGATCCATGCGCATTATAATAGTCTTTTTGACGATTTTTTGTTCTAGTTGTTACAAAGATCATCTCTATGTACAACAGGAATGGGTCGATCGAAATTTCCTGGCTAGCACCCATGTAGGGACCCCAGACCCCAGGCAAGAACATCCTCCTGAGGGGCAAAGATTGATCGTTGCCTGGGATTTTCCCCGCAGTTTATTCCAAAGAGATCTGCGATTGATTGTTACGGTCCTTTTGTGGGACAACACCGAGAAGGTAATCATCCAGCCTGTAGAAAGAAAAAGAGACTCGGTCGCCTATTTCTTCCCCAATCCGGGATTGAATAAATCGGGGAAATCCATTTTGACCTATCGCGTCCAAGCAGTAGATAAAGAGGGGAGTCTTGTTTCAGAATGGGAGCATCATTTCTGGACGGAATGGATCGACATCGATTGTTCCGCTGCCCACAAAAGCATAGATTCAGTCTCTTCCCAGCCTAAACAAGAATCGGTAATGGAAACCCCATAGCGCAACGTTGAGAGATCTTCCATCAGTGATTGTTTTCCCATAACTAAATGGCTTTCGCACATGAAGCCGGCAATCGACCGCTTTCCTTCGACGAATTGATCGATAGTGGATTCAAGAGCATTTTTTTGTTTTCTGTGATCTTTTTTCGAATTCCCATGGGAACAGTCGATCATCAAACGAGGCGCAAGATGATGGGCTTGGAGCATTTGAAGAGCTTTGTTTACCGATTCTGGATCGAAATTCGTTTCCACTTCAGAGCCTCTCAGGATGAGGTGGGTCCACGGATTTCCTTGAGTCGCCACTCTCGCAATTTTCCCCTCTCTATTAATTCCTAAATGGGAATGAGGAGATTGGGAGGCGATAATTCCTGAAATGGAGGTGTCTAAGTTTCCGTAGATATCATTTTTAAAACCTACAGGAAAAGGCAATCCGGAGGCCAACTGCCGATGAGGCTGCGATGCAGAGGTTCGGGCCCCGATCAGCCCCCATACAATCAAGTCATCGAAATAAGGGACGGCTAAGGGCTCCAGTAATTCCACTGCACAGGGAATCCCCATTTCCGTTATTTCAAGTAGTAGTTTTCGGGAAATGCGTAATCCAGCTTCAATATCGTTCGAACCATCAAGATATGGATCGTAGAGCATCCCTTTCCAACCGAGACGAGTCCTCGATTTTTCAATGAAAAGGCGCATTACAGGAAAGAGGCCCTTCTCGATTTCGGAGGAAAGCTTCTTCAATTTGGCTGCGAATTCAAGGGCTGATTTAGGATCATGAACCGAGCAAGGACCGACAAGGGCAGCGAGACGTTCATCGGATCGTTCCACGATTTGGCAAGCAGATTTTCGTGTTTCAACGATCCATTTTTGGACAGTTTTAGAGAGCGGATAGTCTTTTTTTAATTGCGCGGGCGAGGGTAGTTCCATGTGAAACAAGCGCCCGATTCAAATCAATCCCATGACCATGATGACAAAAGAAAAGAGCAAGAGAACTACCAAGGAGATTTTTCCTCCCTTGACGAATTGGTGGGAAAGAGTACGGCCTTTAAAGTAGCGTCCCGCCCAAATGTAGAGGCTTGGCAAAACTCCGAAGAGAACAGTCACTCCGAGGCCTCCAGCCAAATTCAAAGCGCCGAGAAAAACTCCCGGATTTGTATAGACGATGAGAAGGGGAATCAGAAATACAAGGGAGAAAATCCCGAGCTTTTTGAGCCCTTTCTTTTCCCATTTCAAGCCATCTGCCCAGAAATCGAAAAACCCGATGGCCAAGCAGATAAAAGAAGTCGTCATGGCAAAGAAAGCGAATACTTCACCGATTTTTCCTAGAGCGCTTTTTTGCAGATATTCTTGTAAAGGAACCACTGCATTTTGCCCATTTGCCATCGCTACAGTCAAATTGTTGATCGGCACAATACCGAGAATTAAAAATTCCCAAAGCAAGTAAAGGATAAGAGGAATTGTAGTTCCTAACCAAATCGCGATCCGGACTTTCTTATAGTCCCTTTGCATGTAGGTGACGAGCGTAGGGATCAAGTTTTGAAATCCAAAAGCGGTAAATACGGTAGGGATTGCGAGCCATCCATGTTTCCAGTCCATTCTCTTCAATAGGGAAAGATCGATATAGCCGAAAGAACTGAACACAAAGAGAAGAAATGTTACGATTAAACCGGTCATCATCAGTTTATTGAAACGGTCTACCCATAAAGTGCCCAAGTAAACCACAGGGGAAAAAATCGCTACGTAAATGGTAGATGCAAGCCAACCTGGAAGAGAAGGAATCACTCCTTGGGCCGCACTGCCTCCGATCGCTGTATGAGCGACCATCAAGCAATAAAAAAGAAACAAATAAGTAAACCAACACACTGCAGCGCCTTTAGGGCCAAGCAAAGTGCGGGTGATTGTAATCAAATTGGAATCATTCGGACACCACAAGCAGGCTTCTAAAATCAAAAGCCCGGTCAGGATCATGTAAAACCAGCAGACCAGATAAACAGCGATTGAAGGAATGAATCCTCCCATCGATGTCACGACAGGAAGCGCGAGCATGCCAACACCTATGCTTGTGCCGGCTACTAAGAGTGTTCCACCAATTAGGTGATGAGAGAGAATGCGTTTCGAAAGATTCATAGTTCGCGATCGTATCATACGGTCGCAAAATATCCTAGAAAATTTGAAAACGGCTGGAATGCCTCAAATTGAATTAGAGTTGCAAAAATTGAAACGCAAAGGCGCAAATTCCGGTAATGCTACACAGGCTTGAGGGGAGCCAGTAAAAACACATGATTTGTAGGATACGCTGCGAAGCGCATTGGCAGGATCTGCAGGATGAAAAAATGATAGCGGTTACATTCTTGGGATGGCTGATTTTTAGGACTGTTTTACCTATCTTTTTTCTATCCTGCAAATCCTGTTATTTACTTTCATTAGTTGAAACGGCTGCAAGAGGGCTTGCAGCAGCGGATAGAAAAATTAGATAGCTTGGATTCCTCGGAGTACGAAGCGAGAGCCGTTCGTATCGACGGTGTATTCTTTTCCTTGGCAGTTGAAGCGAAGCTCAAAACCATTTACCAAGGCACATGTAAAATAATAGCCTGGTTCATAAAATCCCAGAGAACCGTCTGGATAAACGCGGAAGTCGAGACCGATCCATTCTAGATCGGTTTCTTGAAGGGTCGGATCCAAAGTTTTTAAATAGTTCAACAAACGATCCCGTGCTTTTTCAATCACTGGACTTAAATTTTGTTCTTTAGCGAAAGCGGAGGTTTCTGCTTTTGCGAGTGGGGCATGAACTGCTGCCTGAGCATAAGAATTAATTTGCATTCTAGATCTCCTGTTTCTTTATGCAAATTTTACAATTTATTAGAGAAACAAGGCAATAAATCTAATAATTTTAAATTTCCTTTCTAAGTCCTAGAGTGTTTTGAGTTTAAGGGAGATTTCCGCCAATTGGTTTTCCGTTTGAAGGAGGGCCGCCTGTAGTTTCTCTACAACTTCTTGAGGGGCTCTGGAGCGGAATTCATCGTTGGCCAGTTTGGCTTGCGTGCTGTCGCGCAGCTTTTCCAGTTTTTCCCTTTCTTTTTCCAAGCGGGTTTTTTCGCGGACTTTCAGGGATTCCGGAATGGGGATCAACAATTTAAGCTGTCCTACAAGGGCGCTTGTGCCCAGAGAGGAAGGTTCTTGCTGGGTGAAGACAATTTGAGAAATAGGGGCAAGGGCTGTAAGGATTCCTTGGTGCGCTTTTGCCATTTTCCATTCATTTGAATCGTGGGGTCCAAAGAGGATCAATACCGTTTTTTCGGAAGGAGGGAGTTGCATTTCTGCGCGGAGGTTGCGAATGGAGCGGACCATTTCGTTCATCAAGCCGAATGTTTTCTCCGCTTCTTCATCGATATCTTTTTCAGAAATGACTTTTGGATAGGGAGCGACAATGCAGGCAGGGGAGAGGAGGGCCTCAATCGCATCGCGCGTGTAAGGGTCGCATTTTTTTGGCAGAAACAAGTTGGCAAACTGCGCTTGCAGCAAAGAAAAAATCTCTTCGGTGATGAAGGGGGAGATTGGGTGCATCAAACGGATCGCGCTGCAAAGAAGAATCACTAGAAGGCGTTGCTTGTTGGCTTTTAACTCCGCATTTCCCGTCTTGCCAAAGAGGACCGGTTTGGCCAGTTCTACATAAGTTGCGCAAAAATCATTCCAGAAAAATTCATACGCCCGCGTTGCTGCTTTATCAAAAGTGTATTCGGTCAAATTCCGGTCGATTTCTCCGACCGTTCTGTTGAGAAGAGAGAGGATCCAACGATCTTCCAGGGTAACGAGGTCCCAGTCCAGCCCTTCCCTCAAAGATTCTGAAGAAAAACCTTCCAAGTTAAGGAAAACGAAGCGGGAGCCGTTCCAGATTTTATTGGCGAAATTCTTGAACTCCTCGAACTTCCGCAAATCTAAGTCAATTTGGCGTGCATGGGTGACGCTAGAGCAAAGGGCAAAACGAATCGCATCCGTTCCATAATCTTCCATTAAGACCAAAGGATCGATGACGTTCCCTTTGGATTTAGACATTTTTTCCCATTTGCTTTCGACATCGCTCGGAGTCGGGGCGCCCAAGTCATATTTTTTCTTTTCTTCTAGTTTCACATAAGAAATCGATCCGTCGTCGGCTTTTCGCCAATAGGATTTCCCATAAATCAAGCCATGAAGAAATGTCTCGTGGAAGGGGACTTCGTGCATGCAATATTCCCCCATTAGGATCATTCGGGCGACCCAGAAAAAGAGGATATCATGTCCGGTCACGAGAACTGAGGTGGGATAGAATTTTTTCAGGTCAGCCGTTTTTTCCGGCCAGCCCAGTACGCTGAAAGGCCAAAGCGCAGAAGAAAACCAAGTATCGAGCACATCGGGATCTTGGACCCAAGACTCGGGATCTTTTTCCACTTCGGGAGGAAGGCCTTCACCTGCAAAGCAGACGATCTTTTCCGTTTTCTTATTGTACCAAATCGGAATGCGGTGGCCCCACCAGATTTGGCGGGAAATGCACCAATCTCTTAAGTTTTCAATCCAATGAAAATAAGTCTGTTCCCAATGAGGGGGAATTAATTTCACCCGTTGGTCCCGAACAGCTGCAATTAACTTCTCTTTGAAATGGCTCATTTTTACAAACCATTGCTTCGAGAGGTAAGGCTGGATAATCGCTTTCGAACGGTAAGATAAGCCCACTCTGAGCTTATGGGGTTCTTCTTTGACGAGAAATCCCTGTTTTTTCAATTCCTTCAAAACAGCTGTCCGCGCTTCTTCAACCGTAAGGCCGGCAAAACGTCCCCCCGCATCATTGATTCGAGCGTCGGGAGTCAGGATATTCAAACGGGGCAGG
>Ga0075363_100000844_pt1 | contig 10672 bp, 9 predicted proteins | sample EndMetdeltDD1763_FD_71470 | JGI IMG/M metagenome (GOLD analysis project Ga0075363, IMG submission 71470) | Populus endosphere microbial communities from Tennessee, USA - Endosphere MetaG P. deltoides DD176-3 | ecosystem: Host-associated > Plants > Roots > Endosphere | place: USA: Tennessee...
ATCCAGGGTGGCGAGTGGTTCGCGGGTCATGCCGTGGGCGTCGGCGGCGATCGCTAACAACGAGATGCCGGTTTCGTTCGCCGCGGCCACCAACACGAGGTCCGCCGTGTGACCGTCGAGTACCTGCGCTGCGTCCCCGAACACGCGAAAACCGGCGTCGTCGCGCTGTGCCGTCAGCGCCACCGCGGCGGGATCCCACGCGTCGAGTCGGCCGCCGAGCACGAGCGTTGCAGTCGATGTCCCGGCCACGAGGGCGGGGAGGTAATCGGTCATCGCCTGGCGGTCCCCGCTGTCAATGATCGCGGGGATGGCCATCGCAACCGTGGAGAAGAATGGCGCGCACAGCAGCGCAGCCCCCATCTCCTCGAATACGACCGCCAGTTCGGTGATCCCGGCACCGGCGCCGCCGCACTCCTCGGGGACCGCAATACCGTGCAGTCCGAGCTGTTCGGCCATCTTGTGCCAAACGACCTCGTCATAACCCTTTTCGGTGGCCATGAGCTCGCGTACCCGGCTGCTGGGCGAGTTGGCTTGCAGGAACTCCCGCACCGCCACTCGGAGGTCGTCGGCCTCACTTGCCGCCACCGCGCAACCTCCTGCCGTTCCGACCCGGGATAGGCATTCCCGGATGAGGATAGTATCTTTTCCTAAATCAGAGAATATGCATTCTCGCACGAAGGAGGAGCGCGGTGACGACGAGACTCGACTACGGAATCTTTGACTGCGACACGCACTGCTATGAGACCCGTGATGCGTTTACCCGCTACCTTCCCAAGGAATTTCAAGACCGGGCGATCACCACGGTGCGCGGAGCGGATGGCATCGAAGTGATCCTTGCCGGGCGGCGCGTCGCGACATTCAACAGCGAGGGGGGTTTGGGGCTCGACGTCGCGTACCGGCCCGGGTCGTTGAAAGAGATGCTCAAGCAGATGGGATCGGGTAATCCCGAGGAATCGTATGAGCCGCAACCCATGCAGCCCGAATACATCGAGCGCTCGGCACGCATTGCGGTGATGGAGAAGCAGAACGTCGAGCGCATGGTCATCTATCCGAGCGGGATGGCACTCGCCGCGGAGCACTATGTCGACGACACCGCCGCGCTGTATGCGAATCTCAGGTCCTTCAATCGGTGGTTCGACGAGGAATGGGGCTTCAATCACGAGGATCGGCTCTACGCCACAGGGCTGCTTTCGCTCCGCGACCTGGACTCCGCTGTCGCCGAGACGGAGGCGCTCATCGCGCAGGGCGCGAAGTTCGTCCTGCTTCCTACGGGTCCGGCGTACGGTCGTTCGCCCGGCGACCCGTATTTCGATCCGATCTACGCTCGCCTCCAGGAGGCCGGCTGCGTTCTGGTGTTCCACATCATGCCGTTCTGGTACTTCGATGCGATCTCACCTGCATGGGGGCACAGTTCCGATCCCGCGTCATGGCACATGTCTGCATGGCAGTGGATGAACATCTACGGCCAGCGCCCGATCGAAGACACTCTTTCAGCGCTCATCTTCGACAACTTGTTCGGGCGCTTCCCGGGGCTGAATGTGCTTGTTGCCGAACACGGTGCCGAATGGGTGCCGTTCTTCACCAAGCACATGGACAAGAGTCGAGGTATGGGCCGCAATGGTCCATGGATCGGCGGGAAACTCACAGAGCGGCCCTCGACGATCTTCCGAGAGCACGTTCGGGTGGTGCCGTATCCCGAGGACGACATCCCGGCGATCGTTGCAGCCATGGGTTACGACGACTGTCTCGTGATGGGCTCGGACTACCCCCACGCCGAGGGTCTGGCCGAACCCGCTGACTTCATCAAGCTGCTGGATCCGCTTGACGACGCCGCTAAGAAGCGGATCATGCGAGATAACGCCGAACACCTGTTGAGCGGGAGCTAACCGCGGTATGGCCGACGAGGACTCGGCGGACGTCGACCTCGATCTGTTGCGCGACGCCGCGCGCGAATTCCTGACCGGAAGGGTGGCGCAGGACTCTCTCGAAGAACTCGCCGCGATGGATTGGACCGGCTTGCTCGTCGAGGAAAAACTCGGCGGCACCGGATGGCGTCCGGTGGAGACGACCGTGATCGCCGAGGAACTCGGTCGCGCGCAGAATTCGTCAACGTGGTTCGGTTGCGTGCTGTCTGCGGCGGCGTTCGTCTCGGCGCCCGGTGACGTACGCGACCGGTGGCTACCCGCCATGCTAGCCGGAACGGTGAGCGCCGGATGCGCGCTGTCCGGTGACACCGTGAGGGTCGCATCCGGCGATGCGATCGAGATTCTGGTGACGTTGGGGCGCAATGGCATTCATCTATTCGAGTTGTCCGATGCGATGACTCGAAGTCCTGACGACGAGCTGTTGGACAGCAGCCGAGCGGCTTGGCGAGTCGACGTCTCTGCGGCGGACAGCGTGCTGATCGGAGGGCCTGAACGAGCGGATCACTTGCTCGCGATGGCCAGAGTCCTGCTGAGCGCCGATTCGCTGGGAGCGTTTTCGGCGACCTTCGAGCGGCTGGTTTCCTACCTCAAGGAGCGCATCGCGTTCGGAGTGCCGATCGCCAGCTTCCAGGCGGTGCAGCACCGACTCGTGGATCTGCTGGTATTCCAAGCCAAGGCGCGTGCGGTCATCATGAAAGCCGCTCGGGCACTGGCCTCCGAACACATCACCGATGATGCGATCGTGTTGTCCGCCGCGGCCCATGCCTTCGTCAACGCAAGGGCAGCCGCCGCCGTCGACGAGTGCATGCAACTGTCAGGCGGTATCGGGTTCACCTGGGAGTACCCCTTGCATCACGAACTGCGTCGAGTGTTCACGAACGCCTATCTGCTAGGTACGGCTCGTGCCGGCCGCGCTCTGCTCGCCGACAAGGCCGGCTGGTGAACGCCCCAGGCGCCAGGCCAAACGACGCGCAATTGGCCGATTTCAGGGACCGGGTCAGGGCGCACATCGCCGGACACGCGCCGCCGTTCGACGCGAGGGAAGGGCACCGGGCGCCCGAGAACGCCGAGCAGGAAGCGCAATTGCGCAGATGGTTCGCTACGTTGTTCGACGCCGGATTCGTCGGCGCCGACTGGCCCATCGAGCACGGCGGGCGCGCCGATCACCATCCCCTGCATGATCGCATCCTCAGCGAGGAGATACTGCGCGCCCGCGCTCCGCGTCCGGTTGACCAGGTCAACCTCGCGGCCCACGTGCTGCTCCACTTCGGGTCCGACGAACAGAAGGCCTCGCTTCTTCCTCCGATCCGGCGCAGTGAACATGTGTGGTGCCAGTTGCTCAGCGAGCCCGACGCCGGTAGCGACATCGCCAACGTTCGGACTAGAGGCGTGCACCAGAACGACGGAACATGGGTCATCGATGGCCAGAAGACGTGGATCACCGACGGGCACTGGGCGGATATGGGTCTGGCCCTGGTGCGGACAGACCCCACATCGAAGCGTCACCACGGCTTGTCCGCCTTCGTCGTCCCGTTGTCGGCGACCGGTGTCGAGGTCCGTCCGATCCGGACGATCAATGAGGCGATCGAAGTCAACGAAGTTTTTCTGGACGGCGTCGCGCTGCCTGCGGACACTCTGATCGGTGAGATCGGTCAAGGTTGGTCGATCATCATGGCCGGCTTGGACTTCGAGCGTTTCGGGATCGGTGGAAACGTGATCCTGCTCGAGCTGTTGATCGACGATCTCGTCCTCGTGGTACGTCACGCCACGCTCGACGGCAGGCCGGCGTTCGAGCACGAGGACATCCGGCAGAAAGTGGCCGAGTTGGCCGTCGAAGTCGAGGTGGCCAAGGCGTTCATCGACGACCATGTCGAACGTCTTCTTGCCGGTGCCGAGCAGGTGGGTGACGGCTCGATCGCCAAGCTCAGTTTCGCCGAGACATATCACCGGGTTTCGGCCTACGGCGCCGAGGTCGGCGCAGCGGTGTGCACGGTGGCGGCCGCCTCGCCCGTTCAACAGGCCAAACAGCGTCTGCGAGAATGCTGGTTGTGGTCGCGTGCTTACACGGTGTCCGGCGGAAGCAATGAAATGATGCGCAATATCCTGGCCAAGCGGCGGCTGCTGCTGCCGAGCAGCTGATGTCCGGAACGTACTGGGGTCTGGTCGAGGAAGCGGCTGAGACGCATCCTGACCGCGTCGTCCTCGTCGACGACTTCGGTCGGAGCCTGACGAACGCGCAACTGCGTGATGCGGCCGCCAGTACCGCAGCGGCTCTCGCGGACCGCGGAATCGTCGACGGCTCCGTCGTGTCCTGGCAATTGCCGACCACGCTGGAGACGATGGTGGTCATGGTGGCATTGACACGTCTCGGGGCCGTCCAGAACCCGATCCTGCCGATCTGGCGCGAGGCCGAAGTAGGCTTCGTCACAGCACAACTCGGCACGGAGATGATCATTGTGCCAGGTATTTGGCGAGGCTTTGACCACGTCGGCCTCGCTGATGAGCTCGCGCGAGATCAGCCGATGACGGTCGTGGTCGTGGATCATGCGGGCCCGGTCACCGACGGACTTCGGCTCCCCGCAGGTGATCTTTCATCTCTGGCCGCACCGCCGACGGTGGACACCCTGCCACGTTGGATCTACTACTCGTCGGGTACCACCGCAGCGCCGAAAGGTGTTCGGCACTGCGATCGCTCGGTGATCGCGGGGTCGGCCGGGGTAGTGGGGATGGTCGGCGCGTCGAGCACCGACGTGAACCCCATTCCATTCCCGGTGTCGCACATCGGCGGTGCGGCGATGTTGGCCGCCAGCCTGCTGACCGGGATGCGGCTGGTGCTGTTCGACGCCTTCGATCCGCTGACCACGCCCAAGGCGATCGCGACGCATCGGCCGACGCTGTTGGGAACCGCCACCCCGTTCTTTGTGGCGTTCATGGCCGCACAGCGCGAGCACGGTGACGAGCCGCTTTTCCCGGATCTGCGTGGATGCGTGGGGGGTGGTGCGCCGATCACCGCCGAGCTGGGACGGCAAGTCCGCGAGACACTTTCGGTCGCCGGGATCGCGAACTCCTGGGGCTTGACGGAGTTCCCCGTTGCGACGTCGCCGCCGCCCGACGGATCCCCCGACGTTCTCGACTACACCGTGGGGCGTGCGGTGCCGGGGGTGTCGGTTCGTGTCGTCGACGACTCCGAGAACGAGGTCGCGGCCGGCGACGAGGGCGAACTCCGACTCAAGGGACCGCAGTGCTTTCTCGGCTACGTCGACGCTGCGCTGGACGCCGACGCTTTCGACGCCGAGGGTTGGTTCCGCAGCGGTGACCGTGGGCGTATCGATGCGGGCGGAAACGTTGTCGTCACCGGCCGCATCAAGGACGCGATCATCCGCAATGCGGAGAACATCTCGGCGCTGGAGATCGAGGGTGTGCTGGCCACGCACCCCGCGATCGCCGATGTTGCGGTCATCGGTGTGCCCGATTCTCGTACGGGAGAACGGGTTTGCGCGGTGATCGTCGCCGCGTCGGCATCTGGAGTCACGCTGCCAGAGTTGGCCCAGCACTGCGCGTCTCACGGCTTGAGCAAGCACAAGTCGCCGGAACGGCTCGAGCTGGTGGATGAGCTGCCGCGAAACCTCACCGGCAAGGTGCTGAAGAACGAGCTCCGCGCGCGGTTCAGGGTGTGACTGCATCTTCGCCGAGTGCTGCGATCTCGCGAAGTAGCGGCCGTGCCGCCGCGCGGATCTCGGTCATGGTCATCGGGCGCACCGGATGGATGCCGAGTACCAGCTCGATGTGACCGGCCGAATCGAGGACCGGTGCGGAGATGGTGGCCACCGGACGAGGTGCGCGGCCATTGTCATCCGAAGTCAGTGCCGCGGAGGTGAACTCAACGCGAAGTTGATCGATGATCGAGCGCATATTGACCGGCAACGCGTGTTCGGAGAGTGAGCCGATGGTGTGCGCCGCCTGCGCCAGCGCGGGGGTCATCCAATCGATGTCGTAACCGCGCTCACGGGTCTTTGCGAGGACATCCTGAAGCCGATGCGACAGCCCGGTGTCATGGCCCGCCGCACGCTGGATCCAGGCTTGCTGTGACTCAGGCGTGTCCCACGCGGCGAACGCGACCCCGAACGGCGCGGTGTAGGGAATGCGCTCGTTGGGCGACGCCGGAATCGCGGCACCCGTCGGTTGTTCGAACGCCGTGATGACGAGATCGTCGCCGGCGCGCTCGATGACCGACGCGGGTACGTCGACCGCGGTGGCGAGACGTCGTGCCGCATTGCGCGCAAGGTGAGCAACGGGCCGCACGATGTCCAGGCGGGCGGCGAGGAGGGACACGGCCGGGCCGAGGTTGAAGGTCTTGGTGACGGGATCCCGATTGACCCACCCGCGATCGGTCAAAGTCTTGAGAATCGCGTGCGCGGTGGCCTGCGACAGCTCGAGTTCGCGGACTACGTCGGAGAACCGCAACTGTCGGTTGGCGGGCAGGCTGAGCAACTCGACCACGTCGAGCGCCCGCGCCGTTGGGGCTGAGTTCGCGCCGCGCAACCTTGACTCCTCCCTGAGGGGCTTCTACGGTCATCTCAGAAGTTCGAGAAATATACCTCGAATAGTAGAGAAATATGGTGTCGCCTTGCGTGCAGTGGTACTACGAGATGGTCGGCTCGAGGTCCGGGACACCGCCGATCCGGTTCCGGGTCAGGGGGATCTGCTGCTGAAGACGTTGAGCACCGCCATCTGCGCCTCCGACGTCCACTTCATGGACCATCCCGAGTTGGCGGTTGACGACCCGACCGGACGGTCGCTTTATGACCCCGACCGCGACATCGTGATGGGGCACGAGTTCGTCGGCGAGGTCATCGGGCACGGGCCCGGCTGCAGCGACTCGTTCCCGATCGGCTCGCGCGTGACGTCGATGCCGATCCGGTTGGTCGACGGCGGCGCCGGCGGTCTGCGGATCATCGGGCAGCACCCCGAGGCGCAGGGCAGCTTCGGTGAGCTACTCGTCGTGCCCGAGGCTGCAGCCAGGGTCGTCGAGGGATCCGTGCCGAGCGACGCGATCGCTGTTGTCGACGCCTTCGCGGTCGGCGAGTTCTACGTTCGCGCGGCCCGAATCCAACCCGGCGAGATCCCCATCGTCATCGGGGCCGGGGCGATCGGGCTGTCCGCGGTGGCCGCACTGTCCGCGCGTGGAATCGAGCCGATCATCGTGTCCGACTACAAATCCGATCGACGCGAACTCGCCGCGGCGAGCTTCGGTGCGCACGTCCTCGTCGATCCGGCGCAACGTTCGGTGTTCGATGTGTTCCGCGAGGTGCGGGCCGAACGTCATTCGGGCGGTTCGGCGGTGGTGTTCGAATGCGTCGGTGCGCCCGGGCTGATCGACAAAATCGTCAAGGAGGCAGAGTTCTACTCCCGCATCTACTGCGCGGGCGGTTGGTACACCGGTGACACGCTCGACATCACCGAGGCCACCCGCAACGGACTGACTCTGCAATTCGGCGGCGGACCGATGCCCCAGGACTGGTACGGCGTGCTCGACGCGGTGGTGGAGGGGAAGCTGGACCCCTTGCCCAGCGTCGGACGGATCATCAGTTTGGACGAAGTCCCCGACGCCCTGGAGCAGGCGCGACGGTCTGAGGGACCTCCTCGGATCGTCATTCACCCGAATGGAGACGTCGCATGACCGACCGAGACGAACTGATCGATCTGACGATCCGCTACGCCACCGCGATCGACAGTCGGCAGTATGAGCTTCTGTCAACGGTTTTCACGGCGGATGCCGCCTTGGACTATGGCGAGGTCGGCAGATGGACGGGCGCCGCCGAGGTCACGGAGTTCATGGATCTTGCGCATGCCGGAGCGGCAAATACCATGCACCGCGTGAGTAATCAGGTCGTCGAGGTGGACGGCGACACGGCAACGATGCGGACGTATGTAGACGCGCTGATTCTGGCCGCCGATGGCTCGGGCGTGAATGCGATCGGATTCTACGACGACGAAGCGGCACGCACTCCCGATGGCTGGCGCATTGTTGGACGCACGTTCAGGCCCGTTCGACTTGGCACGGTGGCGGCACTCTCGTGAGCGAGTTCGCCGAGAAGTACGGACCGTGGGCCTTGGTCGTCGGGGCATCTGACGGGTGCGGTGCATTGTTCGCCGAGAGGCTGGCGCGTGAGGGCGTTGACGTGGTGCTCGTTGCGCGCCGCGAGCACGTGTTGAACGACGTGGCGGCAAGCATTGGCGAGCGCACCGGCGCGGGGACCAGGACGCTCGCCGTCGACCTGACCGACCCCAACGCCGCGCAGACCGTCATCGACGCGACTGCGGATCTCGACATCGGCATGCTCGTCTACTGTGCGGGCGCCGACCCGAATTACCAGCCATTCCTGGCGAATCCGGTCTCGGTCGCAGAGGCGTTACTTCAACGCAACTGCCTTGTTCTGATGCGGCTGTGTCATCACTACGCCGGCAAGATGGTCGAACGCGGCCGCGGTGGCATCGTCAACTTCAGCTCCGGAGCCGCGTTGGCCGGCGGGCCGAACATGGCCGCCTACGGCGGAACCAAGGCCTTCGACATGGTCTTCACCGAGGCGCTGTGGGCCGAATTGCACAACAAGGGCGTCGACGTGTTGTGCCTGTTGCTCGGCAAGACCGACACCCCGGCGCTGCGCGAGCTCGAGTACATCCGCGGACAGATCGCCTCCCTGGATGACGTTCCACCTGGGGCGATTCCGGCGGCCACCGTCATCGACGAGGCTTTCGACAATCTCAGCAACGGCCCCACGCTCATGGTGGGGGACATGATGCGGATGGCCGAAGAGGTGTTCAAGACGCTCAGCCGCAACGACGCGGTCAAGATGGTCATTCAGGCTGGCGCACAAGCGATGGGGTCGGACGGAGAACACTAGTGCCACTGTTCACGCTGCGGTTCGACATGAGGGCGCCAACGATGGGTGCGCCACCGTCAGACCTGTATGCGGCGGCAGGCGACATGGCGGTATGGGCGGAAACCCGCGGCTGTGTCGCTGCGGTGCTGTGCGAACACCACTGCGCCGACGATGGCTATCTGCCGTCACCGCTGCTGCTCGGAGCCGCGCTCGCCGCCCGCACCGAACAGCTGATGCTCAACCTGGTGATCATTCTGCCGTTCTACGATGTCGCGCGCCTGGCCGAGGACATGTCGGTTCTCGACCACATCAGTGCGGGCCGGGCGAGTTACGTGTTCGGGATCGGGTACCGGCAAGAGGAATTCGACCACTTCGGACTTTCGCTGTCTGAGCGAGGGCGACTAGCGGACGAGAAGCTCGGCCAGTTGCGCCTGCTGCTCTCCGGTGAGGAGGTCGTCCACGACGGGCGTCGGATGAAGGTGACACCTCAGCCACGCACAGCCGGTGGCCCGATGATGATGTGGGGCGGTGCGAGCCTGGCGGCGGCGCGCCGTGCGGGCCGAAATGGGCTGGGCCTGTTGGCCAACGGTGTGGTGCCCGGGATGAGGGAAGCGTACGAGAAGGCCAGTCGGGACGCCGGGTTCGAGCCGGGGTTCATGCTGCTGCCCGAACGGGAAACCGCCACCAACGTATTTGTCGCAGAGGATGTCGACGCGGCGTGGGATGAGATTGGCAAATATCTGCTGCACGATGCGCTCGCATACTCCGAGTGGAATCCCGACAACACGGTGTCAGCCAACATCACCACGGCCAAGACGGTCGACGAGCTGCGGGCATCGTCCCGTACGCATGTGATTCTGTCGGCGGACGAAGCCGCTGAGCGCGTCGCCGGCGGCGAGGTCATCAACCTCTCGCCGCTGTGCGGAGGGATGCCGCCTGAGATCGCGTGGCCTTATCTGAAACGGTTCGCCGATCTGGCTTAGCGCGGGCCAGCGTGTCTTAGATGCCGATCAGCTGCTTGAGATTGCCGCCCATGACCCGCGCGGTGGTGTCGGCCGGAAGGCCACTCAATTCCTCGACGAAAGTGACGGGTTCGGCGAGACCCTCGGGATGCGGATAGTCCGAACCGAACATCACCCGATCCGCGCCCAGAAGCTCGATGAGGTGCGACATGTCCTCCTCGTGGAACGGATTGATCCAGACGTGCCTGCGGAAGACATCGCTGGGATGCTCGCTGAAGTCATACGGCCTCTTGCGGTAGACGCGGTCGAAGACGTCCAACAGTCGGTGCGCCCACGAGCCGCCGTTCTCGACAACCCCGATGCGCACTCCGGGGAAGCGCTCGAACACTCCGTGCGCGATGAACGCGGCGAGGGTGTCGAAGATGTTTCGGCTCTCCTCGTAGATGAAGCCCCGCAGCTTGCTCAACGCGAATCCGTTGAACTCCGCGGAGTCCTCCCAGTCGTCGATGTAGCGCTCATAGCCGGAGTCCGAATTGTGCATCTGCACCGAGATGCCCGAAGACTCGACCAGACGCCAGAACTCGTCGAACTCCGGCAGCGCTGCCGAACGAGAGGTGCCATCCTCTCGAGGGACCGGTGCCGGCCGGATCAGTACCGTCCTGGCGCCGTTCTCCAGGCACCATTCGAGTTCCTGGACGCCCAGCGCAGGATCGTTCAGCGAGATCGCGGGAACCGGAAAGATCCGGTTCTGATAGTTGAACGTCCAGTCGTCGAGCAGCCAACGGTTGAAGGCATGCGTGACGGCGTGCGTGAGTTCGGTGTCGGACTTGATCCGCTCCTCGAGCATGCCCGCGGTGGTCGGGAACATCACAGCACCGTGGACGCCCTGGCGGTCCATCAA
>Ga0075363_100000849_pt1 | contig 10643 bp, 12 predicted proteins | sample EndMetdeltDD1763_FD_71470 | JGI IMG/M metagenome (GOLD analysis project Ga0075363, IMG submission 71470) | Populus endosphere microbial communities from Tennessee, USA - Endosphere MetaG P. deltoides DD176-3 | ecosystem: Host-associated > Plants > Roots > Endosphere | place: USA: Tennessee...
GCCGAGGCCGGCATCAGCATCGCCGGCACGGTCGCGGTGCGGGTGCGGGGCCGAAAGACCGGAAAGCGTCGCGGAGTCGTTGTGAATCTGTTGACCGTCGACGGCCGCGACTACCTGGTTTCACCGCGCGGCACCACGCAGTGGGTCCGCAACGCGCGTGCGGCGGGCGCCATCGAGATGGGTCCGCGGTGGCGCAGCCGCGAGGTTCGCATCGCCGAGGTCGCCGACGACGCCAAGCCAGAGTTGTTGCGGCGCTATCTCGATCGGTGGTACTGGGAAGTAAAGGGACACGTCGGCGGACTGACACCCGAATCGTCGGACGCAGAGGTGCGCGCGACAGCGCCGTCGATCCCCGTCTTCGAATTGCAGCGCTAAGGCAGCGGAGCCGAGGCCGCGGAAATGACGTCCTGATGCGCCTGCTGGTTGGCGACGTGCCAGGACACCGCGGCTGGGAATTGGCCCCAGGTGCTGTTGAACATTCCGACCATCGCGGCCCTGCCGTCAGGCGTGACGAAGTAGACCGGCCCGCCGGAGTCGCCCTTCTGACTCACCACACCGTTCGCCATCGTGAACCAGCCGTTGTAGACGGCCTGGATGTTCCCGCAGCTCTCCCCCGTCACCACACCGAAGTGGCACACCGGCAGACCTGGCGCGGGCACAACGCCGGGATCGGACACCAACACCAGGCCGCGCGGCAGGACATTGTTGATCGCGACGTCGGGGGCGAGGCTGATCGCCTCCCAGTCGGTGATCTGATGATTGGTGTCGATGGTGGCACCGTCGGGGGTGTTGTCCCGGAACGACGCTTGCTGCCCGATGTATCTGCGACCGCCGTCCTGCACGGCGCCGTCGCCGCGGCAATGACCCGCGGTGTAGGCGATGCGCGCGCCGGGGTCGACGAAACCCAACGTGCAGGCGTTGGTGCCCTGGATGATCTCCATGCCCGGGAACACCACGACACCAGGGTCGGCTTGCACCGGAACACCGGGAAGAGCGAGCGCGACCAACGGCGCCGCCACAGTCACGAATACGCGTAACCAATTCCGGCGCATGGTCGCCCCCTTTGGTCTCAAGTGTGTAAAGGGTACCGGCGTCAAGCGAAGCCCACAGGCCGAGTGCGAGAAGTGATACCCGCGCCCGACCAGGAGCAATCACACAACTGTCGTACCTACTTCAGCCAATCGGCAAGGATCACAGAAGCGTTACAGCGCGGCAACGGTGATCTAAGAATTGATGCCGCGGCGCCGAGAATTGGTCGCCGAAAGTCGGAGATATGACGGATCTGATCGAAATTCCGTCATATTTCCGACTTTCGAGGATGCCCAGGAAATCAGCGATGAGTCGATGAGCAAATCTGTTCGGCGCGAGGCGATTACTCGCCCAGGTAGCCGAGCGCTGTTGCGCCCGCGGGTCAGGAATCGAAGCCTAGGCCCAGAGCGTCGAGCGTGCGCAGGAAAATGTTGCGTCGCCCCGCCGAGTGATCGGCGCGGTCAAGTGACCACCTCGTCGCCTGGATACCGATGCTCGCGGCCGGTTCAGGGGGGAACGGCAGCGGGCGCTCGCGCACCATCTGCAATTCGGTGCGCGGTGTGGGGCTGCCCTCGAGCAGGTCCAGACACACGTCGGCGGCGAACCTGGCTGCGCCCACGCCGAGACCGGTGAACCCGTTGACATAGGCCACGCGGTCGTCGAGCGCCAGGCCCCAGTGCGCGCAGAAACGTGTGTTGGTGTCGATGGCCCCCGCCCAGCGGTGCGAGAACCGGATGTCGTCGAGTTGAGGGAAGGTGATGAAGAAATGCGCGGCGAGGCGCTTGTAGGTGTCGGGCCGATCCTCGTAAGCGGGGTCGACCTTGCCGCCGAAGTGGTAGACGGCGTCATAGCCGCCCCACACTATGCGGTTGTCCATGGTCAGTCGGTAGTAGTGAAACTGGTTGGCGCAGTCGCCGATTCCCTGCCTGTTCCGCCACCCGATACGGTCCAGCTGTGCGTCGCTCAGCGGCTCGGTCGCCAGGACGTAGTCGTACACCGGGACTGTGTGCAAGCGGTTACGTCGCAGCAGGCTCTTGTAGACGTTCGTCGCCAGCACCACCTGGCGGGCGGCGATGGTGGCGGTCGCCGTGTGCACCAGTAGCCCCGGACCGTCGTCCTCCAACCGGGTCGCATTGGCGCCTTCGTAGATCTGCACGCCGGCTTCTGTGCACGCGCGGCCGAGTTCGAACGCCAGCTTCGCCGGGTGGACTATTGCGCAGCTGTCGGCGCTGAACAGACCTGCGAGGTACGTCGGCGAGTTCGCCTCCGCGCGTACCTGCTGCGTGTCGAAGAAGAGGCCTTCTCCCCCATCGGCGGCGTCCCGCAGCCAGTCGACCTGATGCGGCTCGGTGGCGACCGAGAGCATCCCGGTGCGCTGCCACTCGGTATCCAGTCCCAGACGCTCGATGTCGGACTGCATACCGTCGAGGTTCTCTATGCCCATCTTGTCAAGGGTGTCGATTTCGTTGGGCCAGCGCGACTTTCCGTTCTCGGCGCCGTGGGTCAGGCTGGCGTCGACGAAACCGCCGTTGCGGCCCGACGCCGCCCACCCGATGCGATTGGCCTCGATCAGGACGATCCGGCGATCCGGGTTGCGCTCGGCGGCATGCAGCGCTGTCCAGAGCCCGGTGTACCCGCCACCCACCACCAGCAGGTCGCAGGTGACCGGCGCCGTCGGCTGCGGATAGGCGGGACGTGGTACGTCCAGCCACATCGAACCGAAGGTGCTTGCCGCAAGCGAACGTTCGATCAACCGGGGGTCAACGGGGGCATCGAACACGGTCTGCACATGGCGGACATTACGGGGCCGACGGCGGCAGCGCCGAAAAATCCTAGACGCGAACCCGGGCCGACTCCTCGACGCGCTGTTCGGCCGGCAGCCAGCCGGGAGGGCCGAAGGCGTAGCCCAGCTTGTCGCGCCACCGCGACGCCCGACGCACATCGCGGAAGATCGACACGTACTCGTGAGTCTGCAAGGTCCAGATGTTGTAGGTGTCGACCTGTTTGGTCAGCCCGTAGTTCGGGCGGACGTTCTCTTCCTTGAAGCTGCGGAACAGCCGGTCCCAGAGGATGAAGATGCCACCGTAGTTCTTGTCCAGGTACTGCTGGTCCATGCCGTGGTGCACGCGGTGATGCGACGGTGTGTTGAAGACGAACTCGATTGGCCGCCAGAGCTTTCCGATGCGCTCGGTGTGAATCCAGAACTGATAGATGAGGTTGATCGAGAAACTCGCGAACACCATCCACGGCGGCACTCCGATCAGCGGCAGCAGGGCCCGCAGAAAGACGTCGCCGCTGATGTTCCACTTCTGGCGCAGCGCGGTCGCGAAGTTGAAGTACTGGCTGGAGTGATGTGCCTGATGGGTCGCCCAGATGAGCCGGACCCGGTGGGCGATCCGGTGATAGAAGTAGTAGAGAACGTCGACGCCGACGATGGCGATCACCCAGGTGTACCAAGCGGTGGCCGGCAGCTGCCACGGCGCGACGTAGACGTATAGCGCGGCGTAACCCAGCAGGGCCACGGCGTTGAGGACGCCACTGGTGGCGATCGATACCAGGCCCATCTTGATGCTCGCCCAGGCATCGGGCCTCAGGTAAGCGCCGGCCGGGGCGCGCTCCGCCTCGTCATGCACCAGCTTCCCGGCGCTGACCCATTCGATGATCAGCATGATCAGGAAGAACGGAATCGCGAACGTCACCGGGTCGTGCATCAGCGGCGGTAGCACGTCCGAGAAAACACGTGTCCAGTCCACGGTGACACCTCCGGTGGAGAAGTTTACGACGAAGCGGCGCGAGCGAAGCGCAGGGCGACTCAGCGGAAGCTGAGCACCTCGTCACCCCAGGCCAACCGCAGGTCACGGTCCAGATCGTCGACCACCCGCTCGGACGCGTCGATGATCAGCGACGCCCGATCCTCTTTGCGATACGGCCGCCACTTGGGATCCGCCGCCGTAGCCGACGGCTTACCGTCCATCGCGAAGCTCACCCAGCGCCTGCGCAGTCGCTTCGACACCGTCTTGCCGGCCTTGAGCCCGCCTAATTTGAACGTCGGGTCCTTGGGCCCGGCGACAAGGTTGCCCCATACGTACGGCAGCTCGGTGGCATGTGCCGCGCCGAGCCGCAGCAGGCGCAGCATCGGGGTCGCGAAGTCGAACCGGTAGAGGTAGACGGGTGCCACCTCGCGGTGGCCGTCGGCGAACCAGATCGAGGGCATCCGGAATCCGATGTCGCGGGCCACTCCCATGCCGATCGTCTTGGGCCTGCCGCGGTAGGCGGTGCGGATCTGCGCTTCGCTGGGCAGCTGCAGGGCCGGCTGCTCGGCGGCGATGTCGGCGAACATCGTCCGCAGCGCCTGCGGCGTGATCGGCATCAGCGGCGACTTCATCCAGCGGAACAACGCGGCCTCGTGCTTGTTGGTGCCGATGATCAGCGGGACCGGATGTGTGCGCCCTTCCCTGGCCAGTTTGACCGGATGATCCGGGACGATGTCCCCATCGATGATCGGGACGAACGCGAGCGTCCCCGGCGCACTTGCCGGTACGTCGTTGAAGACCTTCTTGGAAGCCGCCACGACCGCGTCGATCGGGATCGCGGGCAGCCGCCCGACGTCGTCGCGTCCGATCTTCAGCGCGTCGAGAAACTGATCGGCCACGCGCCGGCCGCGCTCCTGGTCGTAAATCGATGTCGCGGGCGAACTTTGGGCGATCGCCGCGGAGAACAGGCCGGCGGCGGCCGGGCTGGCCAGCAGCGTGGTCACGATGCCTGCACCCGCGGACTCGCCGAACAACGTCACGCGGTCGGGGTCTCCCCCGAATCCGGCGATGTTGTCGCGCACCCACTGCAGCGCGAACAGCACATCGCGCAGTCCGAGATTGGTGTCGAATGCGTCGCCGAACGACGACAGGTCCAGAAACCCCAGAGCGCCCAACCGGTAGTTCACGGTCACGATCAGAACGTCTCCAGTGCCCGCCAGTGCGCCGCCGTGGTACAGCGTCTGCGCCGCCGAGCCCAGTACGTAGGCACCGCCGTGCAGCCACACCATGACCGGCTTGCCGTCACCCGCCTCGGTGTCCGACGACGCCCATACGTTCAAGGTGAGGCAGTCATCACCCTGCGGCGCGCCGAGATCGATCGGGATCCGCGGATCGGTGGGTTGGGGGCAGGCGGGTCCCACTCGCGTGGCGTCGGCTGGTTCCGACCATCGCTCGGGAGCGACGGGGGCCAGCCACCGCAGATCGCCGGCCGGTGCCGCGGCGTAGCGAATACCCTTCCACGCCTTGACCTTTCCGTTGTCGACGCCACGCACGGGACCGTGGGTGGTTTCGACGACGGGGTGGTCGTCGGCAGCGCGTCGCGTGTTGGCTTCCGCGGTCACCGATTGCCTCCTTCAACTATCAAAACAACCACTCCACAGTACGCGCGCGTACCGCATGCCCCCCAAGAAAAATGGTATACATGGTGGCGTGAATGTCACATTTCTACCGACCCGAGCCGGGACAGCGGAGAGACTTCGCAAACGCATCGTTGAGGACTTCGAGAAAAGCGCTGGTCGCCACGACGACCCGGCGGTCTACGGCGGATCGCCCGGCGATCCCGGCCTGCTCGGGCCGGACAGTATCTCGTGGGAGATCAACGCCGACCTGGCGTCCGTCTCGCAGGCCGGGTTGCCCGCGATCGTGCTGGAAATACTGCATCCGTCCGTCGTCGCCGGCGTCCAGGATCTGTCGAGTTACCGCGACGACCCATTCCAGCGGGCCCGCGCCACCCTCGGCTACGTGCTGACCACGACGTTCGGGAACACCGAGGCCGCGACCCGCGTCATCGAACGCGTCAAGCACGTGCACTCGTTCGTCAAGGGCACCCGCCCCGACGGCGTGCCGTACAGCGCGCTGGATCCCGAGCTGATCGCCTGGGTGCACACGTGCATCCCGTGGATGATCCTGCGGACGTTCGAGGACACCAACCGCCCGTTGTCGCGCGACGAGCAGGACCGCTACCTGGCCGAACAAGCCGTAATCGGCAGAATGGGCGGCGCGGACTGGGTGCCGACGACGGCCGCCGAACTCGACGACTATGTCGAGACCATGCGGCCGAAGCTCAGCGTGAACGCGCAGACGCGGGAGTTCATCGACTTCTTGATGACGTCGCCGTTCTTCCCCGACCTGCCCGGGCCGGTCGACCGCCAGCTGCACCGGTTCACCATCTACGCCGGGATGAGCCGGGCACCGTCCTGGGCGCGTGAGCTCATCGGCTACGACCGTCCGTCCGCACTGACCCGCCGGCTCATCGAACCCGCGCTGCATTTCGACGCGCGGCACCTGCGGTGGGCGTTCGGCACTCCGCGCTACGTCGAGCTCGCACGCCAGCGTGCCGCGGGTGTGCGGCCGAAGGTCGCGGTGTCGTGATGGATGTCCAGCTGATCGACATCGTCGGTGGCGCTGCCATGGGCGGCAGCGTGGACGAAGCGGCCGACCGGACCAGCCAGCGCATTCTCGACGCCGCCCTGCAGGAGGCGGCATCCGTTGGTCTGCAACGTATTACGGTCGAGGATGTGGTGCGGCGCGCCGGAGTGTCGCGAATGACGGCTTACCGCCGCTATCCCCGGCGCGACGATCTGGTCGAAGCGCTGGTTCGCCGGGAGACGCAACGATTCCTCGGTGCCGTCGCCGATGCGATCGATGCCACCGACGATCCGAATGAAGGGGTGGCCGAGGCGTTCATCGCCGCGGTCACGTTCTCGCGCCGGCACCCCATGCTGCGCCGCGCCGGACAGATCGAACCGGCCCCGATCGATTCGGCCGAACTGCTGAAAATGGGTGCGGCGTTCATCGCCAACTACATCCACGGCGATACGCCAGGGACACCGCCGCAGCAGGTCCGGTGGGTCGCCGACGTGTTCGCCCGGTTGTTCCTCACCTACATTTCGATGCCGCCGACCGATCCGGACTTCAGCGACGACGCCGAACTGCGGCGGTTCGCGCATGAGGTGCTGACGCCGATGGTCGAGCGCGCCGTCTGACAGCGATGGCATAGCTTGGTGCCGTGCGGAAGTGGGCGCTACTGGCGGGCGCAATCTCGACTGAAGTCGCCGCGACGGTTTCGCTGCGCGCGTCTGTCGATCATTCGGCATGGCTCGTGCTCGTGGTCGCCGGTTACCTCGCCTCCTTCATCCTGCTCACGATGGTGCTGCGCGCGGGCGTACCCGTCGGGGTCGCCTACGGCATCTGGGGTGCGCTGGGCACGGCCGTCACCGCTGTGCTCGCCGCAATACTGTTCGGTGACCCGTTCACCTGGCCGATCGTCGCGGGTATCGGCCTCATCATCGCCGGCGTGCTGCTGGTCGAGTTCGGATCCCATCGCGCCGAGCCTGCCGAATCATGATGTGGCTGGCGCTTGCGGGCGCGATCCTCGTCGAGGTGGGCGCGACCCTGTCGCTGCGCGCTTCCGACGGCTTCCGCAAGAAGGCGTGGATCGCCCCCATCGTCGCGGGATACCTGCTGTCGTTCTATCTGCTGTGGGTGTCCTTGGGACTGGGCATGCCGGTGGGTATCGCGTACGGCGTGTGGTCGGCGTGCGGTGTCGCGCTCGTGGCGGTCCTCGCGCGCTTCCTGTTCAAAGAACCCCTCACTCCGATGATGGGGCTCGGCATCGCGCTCATCGTCGGCGGCGTGCTCACGATCGAGATGGTCACCGCCGGCTGAGCCGCGCATTCGGCCGGGGTCGCGCACTGAGCGCTGAGGCGAGGGCGATCGCCATCAATCCCGCGATCGGGACGGACAGCAACCCCACCCGCAGGCTCGTCGCGTCGGCGACGACACCGACGATCAAGGGCGCGCCGAAGAAGCCGATCCGCATCAGCCAGGTCAGCACCGTCAATCCGCTTCCCGGGCGAAGGCCCGGAAGCTGGTCGGCACGATGCATCGCCGCCGGGATCAGGGACGCGACTCCGAAACCCGCCGCCGCGAACCCCGCGATGGTGCCGGGAACCGACGGAAAGGCCAGCGCCGCGCCCATACCCACCGCCGCGAGGACACCACCGGCGCGAACCACCTTGCGTTCGCCGAACCTGTCGACAAGGCGGTCCCCGATCAGCCGGCCGATGAACATGAATCCGACCAGCGCGACGTAACCAAAGACCGCGACCGCACCCGGCGCGCCGAGACTGTCCCGCAAATACAGTGTCGCCCAGGAACTTCCCGCGTCCTCGACGATCGCTCCCGCCACAGCCAGCACGACGAGCGCGACCAACGTGCCGTACACCGCGATTCCTGCGTCTCCCCCGCTTCCGGTGCGCGCCGACGGATGGTCGTCGTGATCAGGTCCCTTCAACAGATAGGGGTAGGCGATCAGCACGAGGCCCCCGAACACGATCCCTGCGAACGCCAAATGTAGTGGGCGGGATATGTCCAGCGCGATCGCAGCGGCGCCCATCAAACCGCCGACGATGGCGCCGGCAGCCCAGACCGCGTGCAGCGAGTTGATGATCGACCGGCCGTAGTCGCGCTGCAGCCGTAGTCCGTGCGCGTTCTGCGCGACGTCGGTGACCGCATCGCACGCCCCTGCCATGAACAGCGCGGCGGCCAGTATCAGCGGGGTGCCTGCGAGGCCGGCGAGGAGAACGAAACCCGCGAGGCCGAGGGTGAGGACAACCGCCACGCGCGAGGACCGGTAGCGCCGGATCAACGCCGCGGCGGTGAGGCCGGCCACCAACGCGCCGACGGAGAACGCCGCGATCGCGACTCCGTACGCCGTGTTGGACAGCGCCAGATCAGCCTTGATTTCGGGGTAGCGAGGCAGCAGGTTGGCGAACAATGCGCCGTTGCTCAAGAACAGCGCTGCGACGGCGACGCGGGCCTTTCGCTGCTGCGCCACTGCCCCGTCCTGAGGTTCGGGCGCCATGTTCGGCGACACTACAGACCCTCCGAATCTAAGCTGATTGCTCGTGGGTGCCGGCGACGCTGACGAGGATCTGGACTATCGCTTCACCCTCGCCAACGAGCGGACGTTCCTGGCCTGGATCCGCACCGCGCTCGCACTCATCGCGGGCGGCGTCGCCGTCGTCCAACTGGTGCCGGCTCTCTCCATTCCGGGCATACGCCATGGCCTCGGGACGGCACTGACGATCGCGGGTGGCGTCCTGGCAGTGCTGGCGGTCAGGCGGTGGCGCGGCGTACAAACCGCGATGCAGGAGGGTGCCGAACTGCCTCGGTCCCTGATGCCGGTTCTGCTCGGCGGCGCCATCGTGGCACTGACCCTCGCGTTGATAGTCGTGATCGCGGTGCAGCCCTAGCCATGTCTTCCCGATCGGAGAAGCCGGGCCTCCAGGCGGAGCGGACCCAATTAGCCTGGGAGCGAAGCGCACTGAGCTTTCTCGTCGCGGGGGCCCTCCCACTCTTGGGCGCCGGTCCACTCGACGACGGGCGGGCGGTGCTCCCGCTCGTAGGCGCCCTGCTGGCGATACTGGCCGTCTATCTGGGTCGCCGACGGGGTCGGAGTGTCATGGTCGTCCCGCGTGCCGAAGTCATCCTGCTCGGGTTGTCGACCGCGGGATTCGCGGCGTTAATCCTGGTGTTCAGCGCTCTGGAGGGTCAGTAGGCGCTCACTGGTCTCCCACAGATCACGCGCTTTGGCGCGGTCGTAGGAGTCGGCCGACGACCGGATCGGATGCTCACCTTCGAAGTACGTCCCGGTGACGCCCGCGAACCGGGGATCGGACACCAGCGCCGCCAGGCGTGCGCCCGAGGCCCGGGTGCTGTTGACGTTCGGTAGGACGCGCAGCACTGGGAACACGTAACGCCATGCCAACTGCCCGATCCGCGAGTAGTCGCGGGCGAGCCCGGAACCCGGCATCAGCCCGGGATCGAACGCGTTCACGGTGATGCCCTCGGCGCCGCCGCCGAGTCGGCGGTCGAGTTCGTAGGCGTACAGGACGTTGCACAGCTTCGATGTGGTGTAGCGGCGACGGCCGTCGGGTGAGTCTGATTCGTCGGGATGCGCGAGGTGCTCGGCCGTCGTGTAGTTCGGCTTGGGCATCCCGGTGAACTTGGCCGGGTCGTGAGTGCCGCTGGCGACGATGACGATTCGCGCCGGATGCGCGAGGACGTCGAGCACCTCACGCACCAACGCGTAGTGGCCGAGATGGTTCACTCCGAACGTCATCTCGACACCGTCGGCGGTCAACTCGGTCCCGGAGACGACCTGCAGACCGGCGTTGCACACGATCGCGTGCACCGGTGGCAGCGACGCGGCACGAAGCTTCCCGGCGAAAGCGCGCACCGACTGCAGCGATGCGAGGTCCAACTCGAGCACCGTGCACCGCTGCGGCTGCCCGGTCTGCGCGACGGCGTCGGTGCCGCGGCGTACGTCGCGCACGGCGAAGACCAGATGCCACGACGGGTCCTCCGCGAGCAACGCGCGGGCACATTCGAGCCCGAGGCCGGCGTTGGCTCCGGTGATGATCGCGGTTCGCGTGTTCATTTCTCCTCCAACAGGATCGGCAGTAGGGCCACCACCGTCTGGTGCAGCCGTCGGTACATGCGCCCGATGTCCGTCACGTCGGGCTCGAGATGCTCGGCCAGGAAGATGCCGTCGGACAACGCGGTGGCGATCGCGGC
>Ga0075363_100000851_pt1 | contig 10640 bp, 9 predicted proteins | sample EndMetdeltDD1763_FD_71470 | JGI IMG/M metagenome (GOLD analysis project Ga0075363, IMG submission 71470) | Populus endosphere microbial communities from Tennessee, USA - Endosphere MetaG P. deltoides DD176-3 | ecosystem: Host-associated > Plants > Roots > Endosphere | place: USA: Tennessee...
CGGTGCGCGCACCGATGGCACAGGCCTGCGCCTTCAGCGCGATCTGCGAGGCGCCCAGGCTGTAGCAGCCGGCGCGGTGCCAGCCCGGCACCGGCATCAGCCGGTCGGTCGCGCCCGAGCACACGATCAGCGCATCGAACGGCAGCACCTGCGGCTCGCCGGCACGCACGACGTGCAGCGCGCCTTCGCTGAGGTTCCAGGCCAGCGTGTCGCCGCGGTAGTCGACCTGGTCGCGCAACGCATCGAAGTCGCGGTGCAGTGCCTGCGCCTTGCCGGCCTCGGTGCCGTAGAGCTTGGCATAGGGGCGCTTGAATCCTTCGGGCTGGCGGCGGTAGATCTGGCCGCCGTCGCGACGGCCTTCGTCGATCACGATGGGCCGCAGGCCCGCCTGCACCAGCGCCTGCGCGGCGCGCACGCCCGCGGGCCCGGCACCCACCACGACCACGCGCGGCGCGCTGGCGGATGCGCCGCTCACGCGCCGGTCTCCGCGGCTCGACGGGCCAGCAATTGCTTCAAGTCGGGCGTCACGGGCCATTGGCCCACGGGCGGGCGCGTGAGCACCGACATGCCCGCCTCCACCGTCGTCGAGCAGGCGCGCAGCCGCTCGCCGGAAGCGGCCCACACCCAGCAGTCCTGGCAGGCGCCCATCAGGCAGAAGCCGGCCCGCTCGCCGTCGCCGAACTCGCTGTCGCGCACCCGGCGGCCCTGGCTCAGCAGCGCGACCAGGAGCGTGTCGCCGGCCAGCGCCGTCGCAGGTTGGCCGTCAATCTCGAAGGCCAGCGAAGGCCGGTCGGTTTCCGCCAGCCGCACGAAGCGCGCGGACGGACGAGAAGAGTTGGACGTGGCTTCGGGCATGGGCAGGCGAAAGCGCCGGTCAGCGCGGGTGGGGAAACAGCCGTTCGATCGGGCAATGCGTCTTGATGAACGGCGACTTGATGACGATGTAGCTGAAGTACTTCGCGATGCCGATGTTGCGTTCGAGCAGTTCCTCGATCACTTCCTGGTAGTGGTTCACGCCTCGCGTCAGAAAGCGCAGCAGGTAGTCGTAGCCGCCGCTCACCAGGTGGCATTCGAGCACCTCGTCCACATCCCGGATCGCGGCCTCGAAGCGCACGAAGTCTTCGCGGTGATGGTCTTGCAGCGTGACCTCGGTGAACACGGTGAGCGTGTCGCCGAGCTTCTCGAGCCGCAGGTGCGCGCCGTAGCCGGCGATGTAGCCGGCCTGCTCGAGCCGCTTCACGCGGATGAGGCAGGGGCTGGGCGAAAGGCCGACCGCATCCGCGAGGTCGACGTTGGTCATGCGCCCGTTCTGCTGCAGCTGCGCCAGGATACGCAGGTCGAGTCGGTCGATCTTGAAGGCTTCAGACATGGCGGTCCTGAGTAACGGAGAGAGTCCGATTCTGCTTCGCCGGCGGAACTCCGGAACAGTGCTTTCCCGCTCAGGCCGCCAGCGCCGCGCGCACGTCGGCGGCGTCGAGCACTTCGTCGAGGGTTTTCTTCAGGCGCGCGAACATCTGGGCGAACTCATCCTCGGTGAAAGTGAGCGCTGGCGCAAAGCCGAGGATGTTGTCGCCGAAGGCGCGGAACACCAGCCCGTTGCGGTAGCCCGCGGCAAAGATGCGGTCCGACAGGCCGAGCGCCGCATCGAAGCCGCGCTTGCTCTGCTTGTCGCTCACCAGCTCCAGCGCGCCCAGCAGGCCGCGGTGGCGCGAATCACCCACCAGCGGATGCGCGCGCAGCGCGTCGAGCCCCGCCGCGAAATGGGCCGCGCCGCGCTGGCCGTTGGCGAGCACCCCGCCTTCTTCGTACAGGCGCAGCACCTCGAGCGCGACCGCGGCGCTCACCGGGTGCGCCGAGTAGGTCGCGCCGTGGCCGACCGAGACGCCCGCGGGCGCGCCGTCGGCAATGCCGGCATAGACCTTCTCCGAGATCATCGTCGCGCCCATCGGCACGTAGCCCGAGGTCAGGCCCTTGGCCATGGTCATCAGGTCGGGCTCCACGCCTTCGGCCTCGCAGGCGAACATGGGGCCGGTGCGGCCGAAGCCGGTGATGACCTCGTCCACGACGAAGAGGATGTCGAGCTCGCGGGCCGCATCGCGCATGGCCTTGAGCCAACCCTTGGGCGGCACGATGACGCCGCCCGAACCCTGGATCGGCTCGCAGAAGAAAGCGGCCACGTTGTCGGCGCCGAGCTCGGCCACCTTGGCGCGCAGCGAGGCCACCGACGCGGCGATCAGCGCCTGCGGATCGGCGCCTTGCGCATGGCGGTACGGGTTGGGCGACGGGATGTAGTGCTGCGTGGGCAGCGGCAAATCGAAGCCGCGGTGGAAGGCAGGCAGGGCCGTGAGGCCCGCGCCGGTCGACGAGGAGCCATGGTAGCCGCGCTCCAGTGCGATGAACTGCTTCTTCGACGGTTTGCCGATCGCGTTGTAGTACTGCACGATGAAGCGCACGGCGGCATCGACCGCTTCCGAGCCACCGAGCGTCATGTAGACGCGGGTCAGCGATGCGGGCGTGATCTGCACCAGCTTTTCCGCGAGGCGGATGGCCGGCTCGCTGCTGAAATGAAAGTAGCCGGTGGCGTACGGCAGGCGCCGCATCTGGTCGGCCGCGGCCTGCACCACGCTCTCCTGGCCGTAGCCCACGTTCACGCACCAGAGGCCCGCGAAGGCGTCGAGCAACTCGTGCCCGTTCGCATCCGTCAGCCACGCACCGCGGGCCGAGGCCAGCACGGTGGGGCCGCGCTCCTCGTGCGTGCGCCAGGGCGAAACGGGATGAATGAGGTGGGCACGGTCGATCGCGTCGAGCGTAGCGAGGTGTGGCAATGCGGAGGGGTGCGTCATGGTGGGCTGAGGTCGGGCCTTTGGATGTCCAAAAGCTTAGGCCGCATGCCCCTCGCACGGGTGCTGCTTTGAGGGCCTTGCACAAAGCAGACTGCGGTTGTGCGGGGCGCTACAGCAGATCCTGCCGTCGTGCATGGGTCATGGGCGCCTTCACCCCGGCCGCACCCGACCGGCGGCGGCCACACCCAGCGCCAGGGCCAATATGCCCATCAGCCCGAGCCCCAGCAACTGACCCGCAGGTGTCTGCGCGGACCTGGCCGGCGGGCTGAAGCGCGGCTGGGCGGTGAAGTCGCTGAAACCGAAGCGCACGTCGTTGAACAAGTACGGGTAGTAGTAGGTCCGCAACCGCGCGTGGAAATCTGCGATGCGGTCCTGGTATGCGAGCTGCGCCTGCAGATCGGTATCGGCTTGGCGATGCAGCGCGGCTTGCGCGCCGACGCCCGGCAGCAGCCAACCCAGGCGTGCGGTCCAGCGCTGGCGCGCGAGCAAGCCTTCGCGGTAAGCCGCCACCTGCGGCGCCACGCTCTCATCGCCGAGTTGCTGAAAGGCGTAGTACCACTTCCAGTGAAAGCCCGAAGGCAGTGGCGCGGTGTGCTTCCATTCGGGGTGCGTGCGGAAGAACTTCTCCATCGTGGCCTCCGGTGGCAGATCCCACGCGCCGTGCACGGCCTGGCGCTGCGCCAGCATCAGCTCCACGCCCTGGTGGACAGGCACCGCGCGCGCAAGCGCGGCGTTGGCGATGGTGGGCAGAACGAGGGTCAGCACTGCCCAGCAGCCCATGAGTGCCGTTGCGTTGGCGGCAGAACTTCCGCTTCGCGTCGCCACGATCAGCACCAGCCCGCTCCAGACCGCGAGGTAGGCCGCCGTGACCAGCAGCGCGGTCGTCAGGGCCGTCATCGCGGTGCCGCTGCAGAGGCCGCCGGCCAGCACTGGCAGCGCGAGGCAAGCGAAAACCAGCGCCGCGCGCAGGCCGGCACGACGAAGCCACAGGCGGCGGCCGGCGCCCGGCATGGCCAGGAGCGTACCCAGCCGGCCCGAGCGCCGCTCGCCCGAAACCAGGTCGTACAACAAGGCGATCAGAAACAGCGGCGCCAGGTACACCAGCACGAAAGCGAAGTCGAAGCGTCCGGCCACCGCCAGCTCGGGATTGAAACTCTCGCCTTCGTGCAGTTGAGCCTGCAGCGCCAATGCGCGCACGCGCAACACGTAGGGTGCGGCATCGCGCAGCCCGAGCGCGAGGAAGGCTGTGGGAGACGGTGCATCCCAGGTGCCGTGGAAGGTGTAGTAGGCGGCGGAGCCGGCATCACCGCCGTGGGCGTACTTGCGCGCTTGCGCCGCCAGATCGTGCTGCTGCAGCTCGGCCAGGCGCGCAATCGTCTGCTGCTGGCGCGCAAGCTCGCGCGTGCCCGACAGCACAGCCAGGGCCGTCAGTACCAACAGCAATGCCAGCGCAACCAGAACCAGTCGTGACCGCACCAGCAGGCGCCATTCGTGGGCGAGCCAGCTCATCGCGCGATCCTCCCCAGACGGCGCGTGGCCGGCGCCAACAGGCCGGCGAGCGCGGCCAGCCAAAGCAGCAGCACACCCGCGGCCGGCGCCGCGTGGCGCAGGGCCTCGCTGGGCCGCGCGGCGTCGTAGTGAAAGTCGGCAAAGTCGTGCCAGTGTGCTTGGCTGATGCGGCTGTCCCGGCTGGAACGGTCGCCAGCGTAGCTGAGCTTTTCGGCCTGCAGCCGGTTGAGTTCCTGCACCAGTCGATAGCGATGGTGCTCGGCCTGCTCGACGAAGCGGCGGTAGTTCTGCAGGTCGGTGCCCGCGGCCGCCATCGACAAGCGGCGCAACGCAATCACCGGGCTCAGCAGTGCAAAGCGGTCGACCCGGCGCAACTGTGCGTCCTGTCGCTCGAAGCTGGCGTTGGCATGGCGCTCGAAGAGCGCACTGGTCAGCCGCTCGCCCTCCATGCCGAGCAGGCCCTTGTAGTTGACGGGAAGGTCTTCCACTTTCGAGACGCCGTACTGCGCGAGCACCTGCTTCCTGAAGCCGGCGAAGTAAGGGTCGTCGGGGTCGTGGCTGTCGCCGAGTGCCGCGAGGTCGCGCGCCACCGCCATGTCGGTCTCGAAGCGCATGGGCAGCGCGAGCGTCGAGGCCACGAGTTCGGGCGCCAGGCGCGGCACGAGCACGACACTGACCGCCCAGACCGCCAGCAACGCCACCAGCGCGTCGCGCCCGCGCCCGAACCATGCCGACAGGCCGACGATGCCGACGGCCCAGATCAGCAGCCACAACCCGTAGCCCGCCGCCAGCGCGATTGCCAGGCTGGCGGGTGCCTGTGTTGCGACGCCGATCCAGGTCAGCGCCAGCAGCGCCGGCAGCAGCACCAACGCGGCCACGCCGCTCAGGGCCAGCAGCTTACCCGCCACGATTTCTCGCGCTCGAACACCCTGGGCCAGCAGGATGCGCAGCGTGCCCGACTCGCGCTCGCGCGCCAGGACCGCATGGCCCACGAAGACGAGCAGCAGCGGTGCCAGCACCTGCAGCACGAATGCCGGCGTGAGCTGGCCGAAGCGCAGCAGCAGCGACGACTGCCGTACGTCGCCGAAATTGGCGCTGTTCTGCCGATGGCCTTCGAGGAAGAGCGTGTGGCCCGTATAGGCATCCACTCCGGAATCGAAAGCCGCCAGTGGATTCAGCGGCCGGAACACGAAATGACCGTAGTGCACCATGCGGTGCGGGTGCCGGTCGGGCTGGCCCTCGAACTCGTGGTCCACCCGTGCCTGGTGGCGCGCGCGCTCGGCGTCCGTGGTGCGGCGCTGTTCCCAGGCCGTGAATGCAGCCACGGCCGACAACAGCAGCAGCAGCGTCAACCCGAGCACGGCGACGCGGTCGCGCCGCAGCAGGCGCCATTCCTCGCGCGCGATGCGCAGTACCGCGCTCATCGGTGCGCCTCCTGGCCTGCGTAGCGCCGGTGCAATGCCCGCACGTCGAAGTGCTCCGGGCCCGACGCTGCGACTTCCTCGACCAGCCGCCCGCCGTCGATGAAGCCGATGCGATCGGCGACGTCGGCGGCGCTGAGCAGGTCGTGCGTGACCATGAGGATGGCCACCCCCTGCGCACGCAGCAGTCCCAGCAGGCTGTTGAACTCGGCCGTGGCCAGCGGGTCGAGGCCGGAAGTGGGCTCGTCGAGCAGCAGCGCCGGCACCTTGCGTGCCAGCGCCAGCGCGATCGACACTTTCTGGCGCATGCCTTTGGAAAACCCCGCAACGCGCCGCCCGTGCGCCGCAGCGTCCAGGCCAGCGGATGCGAGGGCCTCGTCGATCGCCTGCGCATTGGCGGGCTGGCCCGCGAGATCGAGCAGGTAAGACACATTCTCGCGCGCGCTCAGGTGCTCGTAGAGCGCCACGTTCTCGGGGATGTATGCGAGCTGGCGCCGTGCGGACGTCGGGTCGGCCACAGGGTCGGCGCCATTCACGCGCACGCGACCACGCGCGGGCTGCACGAAGCCCAGGAACAGGCTCAGCGTGGTGGTCTTGCCGGCGCCGTTGGCGCCCAGCAGCGCGTAGATTTCACCGGCTTCGACCCTCAGGTCCAGCCCGTTCAGGATGGTGTGCCCGCCGTAGCCGGCGACCACGCCGGCGGCTTCGAGGGCCGGATAAGGCGCGGCCGTGGCGCGCGCCGATGGAAGGTTGGTCAAATTCATGATTGCATTCGCCCGTGCTCAGAACTTGGCTTGCAAGCCGACGGTGATGGTGCGCGCCGCACCCGGCGTGACCCAGAGGCGGCTGTAGGAGCTGGCGTAGTAGGTGGAATCGAACAGGTTGTCGACGTCCAGCGTCACGCGCAGCGCGGGGTTGATGCGCCAGTAGGCGACCAGCTTGGCGGTGGTGTAGCTCGGCAGCTCGAAAGACGGCGTTGCGGCTTTGGCGTCGGCCTGCGTGCGGGCCTGGCCCAGGCGCTTGCCCACATGCGTGACGCCCCCGCCGATGCCGTAGCGCTGCCCGTTGGCGAAGGCGTTCTCGTAGACCGCGAGCACGCTGCCGTTGACCCTGGGAACGTTCAGCAGGCGGCCGCCGATGGCCAGCGTGTTGTCCTTCGTGATCTCCACGTCGTTGAGCACCAGGCTGGCGTTGAGGCGCCAGTTCGTGGTGAGCTGGCCGGCAAGATCGAATTCGAAACCGCGGCTGCGGATCTCGCCAGCGGCGGTCGAGTAGCCGGCGTTGACCGGGTCGGACGTCAGCACGTTGCGCTTACGGATGTCGAACAGCGCGGCGGTCGCGCCCATGCGCCGGTCCGCGCTTTCCCACTTGGTGCCAAGTTCGAGCGCGCGTCCGGTTTCCGGTTCGAAGCCCTGGGCGGCAACGTCCGAGCCGACGTTGGGACGGAAGGAGCGGCCGGCGTTCGCGTAGAAGGTCCATTGCGGCGTCGGCAGCCAGCTCAGGCCAATGCGCGGTGAGGTCGATGACGGATCCTGGCGCGCCGTGGTGCCGGCGATGCGGTTCTCGAGCGACTGGCGGTAGTTGTCCACGCGCACACCGGCAACCAGGCGCCATTCGGGCGCGAGCTTGATGGCGTCCTGCATGTAGAACGCGGTGTTGCGCTGGTGTTCGAGGGTGTCGGTGTTGCGGCCCGGAATCGGTTGCAACTGGCCGTAGACCGGGTTGTAGATGTCGATCGCATAGGGCCGTGCGGCCGTCGGGTTGGCGCGCAGCATGATCGAGTCCATGCTGAAGCGGAAGCTCTCCAGGCCGAACAGAAGTTCGTGCTCGATGGCACCAGTCCGCATGGTGCCTTGCAGCTCGGCCTGCAATGCAATGTCGTTCGAGTCGAAGTCGCGGAAGCGCCGCTGGCGTGCGAGTGTCGCGTTGTTGGCGCCCAGCGCGCTCGCTTCGGTCGAGAACCCGTTCAGCGAGGTCTTGCGGTAGGACAGGCCCAGCCGACTGCGCCACGCGGAGTTCCATTCGTGCGACAGGATGAATTGGTGGGTCTGGTTTTCCACCGTCATGTCGCCATCCGCGGGCTCGCCGAGGAAGCGGCTGCGCGGGATGGCGCCCAGGCGGTTGCCGACCGCGACCACGCCGCGGTCCAGCGGGGTGGCGTGCCGCAGGAATTCCCCCGAATATTCCAGCACGGTGTCGCGGCCGAGCTTCCACGTGAAAGCCGGAGCGATCACTTCTCGCCGGGCGCTCACATGGTCGCGGAAGCTGTCGCGGTCTTCCACGGCGACGTTGAACCGGTAAGCGAAGTTCTCGCCGATCGGCCCGGTGCTGTCGAACGCACCGCGCTTGAGGCCGTGGCTGCCCAGATAGCCTTCGACGGCATGGGCTGCTTTCCACAGCGGCCTCTTGGACACGATGTTGAGCGTTCCGCCGGGCTCGCTGCTGCCGTAGAGAGCGGCCGCCGTTCCCTTGAGGAACTCGATGCGTTCGACGCCCGCCAGATCGCGCGGGGCATTGAAGCCGCGGTTGGAGGAAAAGCCGTTCAGCAGCGTGGCCATGCCGGTGTTCTCGTTGCCGGGCAGGCCCCGGATGGCGAAGTTGTCCCAGAGTCCGCCGAAATTGTTCTGGCGCGAGACGCCGCCCACATAGTCGAGCACGTCGTCGAGCCTGGTCGCGCCCAGGTCGTCGATGGCCTGGCGCGAGACGACGCGTACCGATTGGGGCAGCTCGCGCAACGGCAAATCGGTCTTCGCGCCGGCGGCCTCGTCGGCGTGATAGGCGCCCGACTCGGTTCGGCCGACCACTTCGACCGTGGACAGCTGGGCGGCCTCGAGGCCGGCACCGGAAGACTGGGCGGCCGCAGGGCCGGCGAACAGGGCCGCGACCGCGAAGGCCAGAGGAAGGGGCGCGCTGGGCCCCGGGCGTTGAATGGAAATCATGGAAGGAGACTCGGCAAGGCAAAACGAGGGGCGCAGCGGCGAGCCCGGCAAGGGCCGGACACGCGCCGCCCGTGGCGCGTGGCTTCACGCCGGGCGACGGGACTGCAGGGCGAGCGAAGTCGCCGCCGCAACGGCGGCGTTCAGGCGACGGGGCGAGGCGGGTCGCGCGAGGCGAAAGGCCAGTGGCCTGGGCTGGGGACGAAGGCCGGCAGTGCTTGCGGCCGTGGAAGGCCCGCGTGCACCGGCGGCGCATGCGCGGCCGGTGGCGAGCTCAGCGCCGTGCCCAGATGCGCGTAGGCCAGGCACCACGCGCACGCGCCATCGGCTTCCTGGCCATGCTCCGCGGCATCGGCATCGTCGTTCGCCTGCGGAACCGACAGTGCGGCCACCGCGGCCTCCGCCTTCAGATGCACGGCTTCGTGCGCAGGCATGCCGATGACCGTGTTGAAGAACACGGCCAGCAGCAGGAGTCGGGTCAGTACGCGGCGCAGGAACATGGCGGGGGTTGGAGGGCCGGGATCATACCCTCGGGGCCGCCCTTCCCCGCCGCTGCCAGAGCAATTCAATAGCCCCGCGTGCGATCCACAAGCCCGACCATCGGCTCGCCGGCTTCGAAGCGGCGCAGGTTGTCGAGCAAGGCTTCGGCGGCGCTCAGCGGCTGCGTCATGCTCGCGATGTGCGGCGTGAGTTCGATCCGCGGATGGCGCCAGAAGGCATGCGTGGGCGGCAGCGGCTCGGGGTCGGTCACGTCGAGCACCGCATCGCCGATCTGCCCGCTGGCGAGCGCATCCAGAAAGTCGCGCTCCACCAGGTGCGGCCCGCGGCCCACGTGCACCAGCCCCGCGCCCTGGGGCAGCATCGAGAACAGCTTCGCATCGAGAAAACCGCGCGTCGAATCGGTGAGCGGCAGCAGGCACACGAGGATGTCGGTGCGCGCAAGAAGGGCGGGCAGTTCGTCGGCACCCGCATGGCACCGCACGCCATCGACTTCATGCTGCGAGCGGCTCCATCCCGCGCAGTCGAACCCCAGCGAGACCAGCTGCGCCAGCACCGCCTGGCCGAGCGAGCCCAGCCCCAGCACGCCCACGCGCCGCTCGCCGGCAGGCCGCACGGGCAGCGGCTTCCACTGCCCTTCCTGCTGCTGGCGCCGGTACTGCGGCATGTCGCGATGCAGGCCGAGCACCGCGTGCGTCACATACTCGACCATGCCGCGCACGATGCCGGGCTCGACCATGCGCACCACGGGCAGTTCGGGCGGCAGCGCCGCAAGGTCGAACTGGTCGACACCAGCGCCCGAGGAAAACAGCACCTCGAGATTCGGAAAGCGCGCGGCCAGGTCGTCCGGCGGCACCCAGGCCGCGAGAAAGCGCACCCGCGCCGGGTCGCCGACGTCGGGCCAGATGCGAAAGTCGATGTCGGGCCGGCGGCGGCCGAACACCTCGGCCCACTGGCGGCCGCGCACGGGGTCGGACTTGTAGAGGAAGGTGGTGGTTTCCATCGTGCGCCTCAGCCCAGCGCCTGCGTGACGATCGCGAACAGCGACGGCCCTTGCGCAGGAACGGCAAGCGGTGCGCCGCGCACCATCGTCGTCGGCGCATCCACGCGCAGCAGGCCGATGCTCTCGAGCCATTCGGCCAGGCCGCTGTCGAAGTCGATGTCGATGCGCGTGAAGTTGCCGGCGTTCAAGCTCGCAAGATGCGCGATCAAGGCCTTCGCGCCCTCGGCATCGGGCGCGACCACCGGGCCGATGGAATGGCCGCGGCCGAAGCGCCGCAGCATGGCGAAGCCCTTCGGCTCGTTGTCGTGATCGAGCACCACGCAGGCATCGGCACTTTGCAGCAGCTCGGCGACCAGCGCATCACGCGGCATGCCGCGTGATGCGCTGGTCGCCGAGCTGCTGCAAAGTGCCGATGCCTGCGTGGTGCTCG
>Ga0075363_100000853_pt1 | contig 10638 bp, 9 predicted proteins | sample EndMetdeltDD1763_FD_71470 | JGI IMG/M metagenome (GOLD analysis project Ga0075363, IMG submission 71470) | Populus endosphere microbial communities from Tennessee, USA - Endosphere MetaG P. deltoides DD176-3 | ecosystem: Host-associated > Plants > Roots > Endosphere | place: USA: Tennessee...
GCCGTGGGGCGGGCGCAGGATGCCGCCGCGCGGATCGCCCGGCTGGAGCGGCGGCGCGCGCTGACCACCTCGCTGGCCTCGGCCGTGCTGCTGCTCTTCCAGGGGGCGACGCTGGTCGCGGTGGTGCATGGTGCGCTGCGCGCCCATGCCGACGGGCGGCTGCCCGCCGTACAGCTGACCGTGCTCGCGGTGCTGGCGCTGGTTGCCTTCGAGGCGTTGGAGCCGCTGCCTGCGGCGGCGTTCCGGCTGGCCGAAGTGCGGGCGCGGGCGCGGCGGTTGGCGGAGTTGTTCGACACTCCGGCTCCGGTCGTCGAGCCGGCTGCTCCGGTGTCGCTCGTCGTGGACGGGGCGGTCGGGGTGCGGATCGAGAATGTGACGGTACGTCATGAGGTGGGCGGCCCGGCTGCTCTGGACGGGCTGAGTCTGGAGTTGCCTGCCGGGCGGCGCACGGTGCTGCTCGGTGCGAGCGGGTCGGGGAAGTCGACGCTGATCGCCGCGCTCATGCGGTTCGTGGAGTACGAGGGCGGCAGCGTCCTGGTCGGTGGCCGTGAGTTGCGGGAGTGTGCCGGTGACGAGGTGCGGCGCGTGATCACCGGGATGACGCAGGACGCGCATGTCTTCCACGCCTCCATCCACGCCAACCTGCTGCTGGCGCGGCCGGATGCCGAGGACTCAGAGCTGCGGGAGGCGGCGCGGCGGGCGCGGATCCTGGACTGGATCGAGTCGCTGCCCGACGGCTTCGACACCGTGCTCGGACCTGACGGCACGCAGCCCTCCGGCGGTCAGCGGACCCGGTTGCTGCTGGCGCGGGCGCTGCTCGCCGATCCGCCGGTGCTGGTCCTGGACGAACCCACCGAGGGGCTCGACCCTGACACCGCTGCGGCGGTGCTGGCCGACATTCTCGATGCCACGCGGGGGCGTACGACGCTGCTGGTCACCCATGAGCGGGAAGGCTTCGCCGGGGCCGATCAGGTGGTCACGCTCGATGGCGGGCGGGTGCTCGCCTCGCGCTGAGCGGTCCCGCCCTAAAGTGCCGTGCGGTGCCGTCGTTCGGCGGCGGCGCCGTTGCGGCTGGTCACACCGTTCCCCGTGCTCCCCTATGGGCGGCAGCTCGTCGACCCAGGAAGGGAGGCCGTAGGGATGCTCGTGTCGTGGGCGGCAACGGATCTGGAATCGGGACGGTTCTCCGCGAGGGAACGGACCTCCGCCGTGGCGGAGCTGACGGAGCACTTCTCCGCGCTGCGCTCGCGCGGCCAGGGGTACCTGGAAGTCAGCCTGCCGGGCGATGAGTTTCCCTGGCTGACCCTGGGCTTCCAAGGTGCTCAAGCAGTCGTCCATCTGTTCAGCGATGCCGAGAAGTCGGCCCTTCTCATCGGTGACGCAACCGCCGCGGCGGATGCCGTCGTGCACGTACCGATCATGGACGACCCGGCTGGGTTCAGTGGGGACTACGTCCTCGCCACCGATCATGCGTGGGCCCTCATCCACCGATTCATCCAGAGGGGAGAGCCGGGCGAGCTGGGTGAGTGGCAGGAGTTGTGATCACGGCCCGACCACTCATCGCGCCACGCACGACGGACGCGGCCTCTGCCCAGCAGAGGCCGCGTCCGTCGTGTGTTGTCAGTTCTTGGTGTTCCACCGGTCGAGTTCGATGTACGCCGGCACCCAGGCCGTGTGGTACGCGGTGCGGACGGGCTCGGGGAGGATGGCGAGCATTCCGTCGATGGTTTCCTGGTCGGCGCCGTCGAGGACCCAGGGGGTCAGGAGGGGGCCGTCGGGGCCGGTCTTGGCGCCGTGGATCCTGCCGTAGTGCTGCCACTGCTCAAGGGTGAGGACCTCCTGGATCAGGGGCAGGGCCTGGTCCTCCTCGTGTTTGAGGTGGCCGGTCAGGTTGGTGGCCAGGGAGTCGACGGCGGCGGCGAGGCGGTCGGCGTCGGCCTCCGGGTCGGCGAGGGCGGCGTCGATGGTCTCGACGAGCGGGTCGATGGAGGCGTGTTCGGCGTCCATCGCGTCCAGCAGGGCCAGGTCGTCGGGGCGGTCGGCCACGGTCTGGCGCAGTACCGGCCACAGCGCCTCGTCCTCGGCGGTGTGGTGGATGTGCAGCGCCTTCTTGAAGATGTCCCAGCCGGCGGCACCGGCGAGGGTGCGCCGCGGGTCGTCGTCGACGCGTGCCGTGATCGTGGCCATGATCTCCAGCTCGCGCCGCAGCGCGTTGTGCATCGCGTACATCAACGACATGTCGAGCCTGTCACCCATGGTCTCTCCCGATCTGTTCCGGTGTCTCGGGCCGGATTCCTCGCATCCGGCCTCGTCCGCCGTGTGCCTCGGCTCCGTGCCGCGCGCGACCGCGCCGATCCGCGGTCTCACCCCCATGACAGTCCGCGGCGCCGAAATGTGACCGGCGGAGACAACGAACGTAGCCGGAAAGTCCGGTAAGGGCGCGTGGGCTGGACTCGGGCGCAAGCGGGGGACGAGCAGCGGGAGTTGGGGCGGCAAGGCGTCGGTGCCCGGCGCCAAGTCGGCGCCAAGTTGATCGGCAGTCATGAACAAGCCATGTCGTTGATGCTGAGGCGCCAGAACAAGATGCAGGGGGCGGGTCATACCGCATCAGTGCGAGTCGGTCCCGGTGCGTCCTGTCGTGAACACCAGTCAGCAAGTCGTGGTTTCGACCGGAGGGAATGAGTCCAAGATGCGGCGTCTCAAAACGAGCAGGATGCTGGTCGCCGGAGTGGCGGCCACAGCAGCGCTCGTCGGCCTGGGAGTCGGACCGTCGGAGCAGGCGGCCGAGGCCGCCACTCAGAAGGCCCGCCCGACCCGCCACCTCACCAGCGACGCGCCGGTCACCGTGGTGGCCAAGGGTCTGAACTCACCGCGGAGCCTGGCCTGGGGCCCGGACGGTGAGCTTCTGGTTACCGAGATGGGGGCCACCCCCACCGCGTGCCAGGGCACCGGCTTCGCCACCAGGTGCTACGGCCAGACCGGTTCGGTCGCGGATGTCTCGTCCGGCACTCCGGTGCGGATCGCGGAGAACCTGCCGACCGCGTTCAACCAGGAAGAGACGATCGGCCCCAACGGCATCACCGTCGACCGCAAGGGCCACATCTACACCTTGCAGGCCGGCTCGCCGGAGCAGGTTCCGGCCGGGCTGGACCCGGAGCTGACCAAGACGCTGAGCAAGCAGTACGGCTCGATCATGGACATCACCGACGGGCAGCGCAAGGTGATCGCCAACCCGGGCACGGTCAACTGGAACTGGACCAAGAACAACCCGGACCTGTCCGACACCTACCCGGCGTCCAACCCGTACGCGCTGACGACGAAGCCGGGTGGCGGTTTCTACCTGGTGGACGCGGGCGCGAACACGCTGAACTCAGTGGACCGCAAGGGCAAGACCAAGGTCCTCGCCTTCGTGCCCGAGACGCCGGGCGGCTCGGACGCCGTCCCGATGTGTGTCGACGTCGGCCCCGACGGTGGCGTGTACATCGGCCAGATCACCGGTCACGGCAACTCGGCCACCGCGGCGAACGTGTACCGGTACTCGCCCAAGACCGGCAAGCTCAAGGTCTGGCAGAGCGGCTTCAGCGCCATCAGCGGCTGTGGCTTCGGTGCCAACGGTGACTTCTATGTGACCCAGTTCGACACGACCGGGTTCCTGCCGACCGGTGACCCGATCGGCAACGTCATCCAGATCAACCACAAGGACAACTCCCGTACCGTCCTGGCGGACGAGAAGCTGTTCGCGCCCACCGGCTTCCTGGCCGGCGCCGACGGCTCCATCTACGTCGCGGACAAGACCATGATGTGGCCGGCCTGCACGGACGCCCCGGCCTGCACCAGCTCCACGGACATCCACGCCACCGGCGACGGACAGATCGTCAAGATCGGCTGACCGTCCGGTCGTCCCGCTCGCGGGCCGGACCGGGCCCTCCAGGGGCAGTCCGGTCCGGCCCGCAGCGCACACAGACCACAGGACCCACCTCGGTCGTGACAGACCGGCTAGGTCCAAGAGATCCACAAGATCCATTGTGTTCGTGATCGAACTCGTGATCGAAGGAGACAACGTGCGTGCTGGCATCTGGTTCATCGGTGCCCGCGGTTCCGTCGCCACCACCAGCGTGATCGGGGCGCTCGCGCTGCGTGCCGGGCTCGCCGACCCGGTGGGCTGCGTGACCGCTCATCCCGCGCTGGACGTGTCGGCGCTGCCAGGCTTCGGCGACCTGGTCTTCGGCGGTCACGACGTGACGACGGTCCCCGTGGCCAAGAAGGCCGAGCAGCTGGCCGCCGCCGGCATCGTGCCGGCCCGGCTGGTGCAGGCCCTGGAGCAGGACCTCGACGCGGTGGAGGCGAACCTGCGGCCCGCCCCGGCCGCCGCCACCCAGGCCGAGGACGCGGCGCTGATCGCCGCCGACCTCAGGGCGTTCGCCGAACGGCACGACCTGGACCGGGTGGTGGTGGTCAACGTGTCCTCCACCGAACCCGCTCCCCCGTCGCACCCCGCGCACTCCGAACTCGCCGCGCTGACCGCCGCGCTCACCGCGCCCGGCAAGGTGCTGCCGCCCAGCTCGCTGTACGCCTACGCGGCGTTCGACACGGGCTGCGCGTTCGTGGACTTCACCCCCTCCACCGGAGCCCGGCTGCCGGCGCTCGCCGAGCTCGCGGCGCAGCACGGCCTGCCGTACGCCGGCCATGACGGCAAGACCGGCGAGACGCTGCTGAAGTCGGTGCTGGCGCCGATGTTCGCGATGCGCAACCTCTCGGTGCGCTCCTGGTCCGGCATCAACCTGCTCGGCGGCGGTGACGGCGCGAGCCTCACCGACCCGCAGGCCAACGCCGCCAAGACGGCCAGCAAGCAGCGGGTGCTGCACGAGACCCTCGGCTACGCGCCCGACGGCGACACCCGCATCGACTACGTCGCCGACATCGGTGACTTCAAGACGGCCTGGGACCTGATCACCTTCGACGGTTTCCTCGGCACCGGCATGTGCCTGCAGTTCACCTGGCAGGGCTGTGACTCGGCGCTCGCGGCGCCGCTCGTCCTGGACCTGGCCCGGATCACCGCCGCCGCGCACGAGGCCGGACACACCGGGCCGCTCACGTCCCTCGCCTACTTCTTCAAGGACCCGCTGGGCGACGTGGATCATGCGCTGCACGCCCAGTGGGAGACGCTGCGCACCTATCTCGCCGGCCTGGGCGGCGGCCGATGACGACATCCCGGGATCTAGTGGAACTGGTCCGCGCGCCCGCCGCGCTGTCGGTGCCCGGCGACGCCGTCGCCGGTGCCGCCGCCGCGGGCGCCCTCGGCCCGCGCACCGCAGGGCTCTCCGCCGCCGCGGTCTGCCTGTACTGGGCGGGGATGGCGGCCAACGACTGGGCGGACCGGGACCTGGACGCGAAGGAGCGGCCCGAGCGGCCGATCCCGTCGGGCCGGGTGAGCGCCAAGGCGGCGCTGGGTGTCGCGGCCGGGCTCAGCGCGGCCGGGCTGGCGCTCGCCGGGCTGGCCGGGGGGCGCAGGGCGCTCGCGGTGGCGGTGCCGCTGACCGGTGCGGTGTGGGCGTACGACGTGAAGCTGAAGGGCACCGCCGCGGGGCCGGCCGCCATGGCCGCCTGCCGTGGGCTGGACGTGCTGCTCGGCGCGAGCATCCGCCGGGGCGGCTGGCGGGGCGCGCTCGTGCCCGCGCTCACCGTCGCGGCGCACACCTACACGGTCACCGCGCTCTCGCGCCGTGAGGTGTCCGGCGCCGGCCGGCTGCTGCCGGGGGCGACGCTGGCCGCGACGGCCGGGGTCGCGCTCGCCGCCTCGGGGCGGTCGCCGCGGCCGGGGCTGGTCGGGTCGCTGGCCGCCTGGTACGCGGCCGGCTACGGCGACGCCCAGGTACGGGCGTTGGCCACGCCGGACGCGGGCAGCGTACGGGCCGCGGTCGCGGCCGGGATCACCAATCTGCCGACGTTGCAGGGCGCGCTCGTCGCGCGGTCGGCGCGGCCCGGTGCCGCGGCGGTGGTGGCCGCCTGCGCTCCGATCGGCCGGGTCCTGGCGGGGCGGGTGTCGCCGACATGAGCCCTGTGAACTCCCCTATGGACTCCCCCATGAACTCCCCTGTCACCTCCCCTATGACCTCCTCGGACATCCGCTTCGGCTACGGGACCAACGGGTTCGCCAACCACCGCCTCGAGGACGCCCTCGCCGTCATCGCCGACCTCGGTTACGAGGGCGTCGCGCTCACCCTCGACCACGACCATCTCGACCCGTTCGCACCGGAACTGCCGCGCCGCGTCAAGGCGTTGGCGGCACGCCTCGACCGGCTCGGGCTCGCCGTCGTCATCGAGACCGGCGCCCGCTATCTGCTCGACCCGCGGCGCAAGCACGCCCCCACCCTTCTCGACGACGAACCCGCGGCCCGGCTCGACTTCCTGCGGCGGGCCGTGGACATCGGGGCGGACCTGGGCGCGGAGGCCGTCTCGTTCTGGGCCGGTGTCCGGCCCTCCCCGGTGTCTCGGGGCCTGGCCTGGGACCGGCTCGTGCGCGGGTGCGCGGAGGTGGTGGAGGCCGCCGACGCGGCGGGCGTACGGCTGGGGTTCGAACCGGAGCCCGGCATGCTGGTGGAGACGCTCGACGACTGGTTCGCGCTGCGCGGCAAGCTGGGCGCGCCGGGCTGCTTCGGGCTGACGCTCGACATCGGGCACTGCCGCTGTGTCGAGCCGCTGCCGGTGGCGGACTGTGTCACCAAGGCCGGTCCGTACCTGGTCAACGTGCAGATCGACGACATGCGGCGGGATGTGCACGAGCATCTGGAGTTCGGCTCCGGCGAGGTCGACTTCCCGGCCGCGCTGCGTGCCCTGGCGGAGACCGGATACCGCGGGCTGACGGCCGTAGAGCTGCCCCGCCACTCCCATGCCGCCCCCGCGGTCGCGCGCACGTCGCTGGCGTTCCTGACGCACGCCCGCGCCGCGGCCGAGTTCCTGAGCGCGACCCGTGTAGCGGAGGAGGTCTCCCTGTGACCGGCCGACATCTCGCAGACGTCATGACGGACGTGGTGAAGGACCGGGTCGCCGACCCGCAGTGGCTGGGTGACGCCCGCTGGCAGGTGGCGCAGAACCCGGACGCGATCACCATGCTGTTCCCCGCCGTGGGCCGGCGGTGCGGCCGGGGTCTCCTCGCCGACGCCGGTCCGGAACTCGCGGACTGGAGCGTCGACGACGCGGCCCGGGTGCTGCTGCTGAGCGTGCTGCCGTTGCGCGGGGCGGCGCTGGCCCGGCAGGTCGCCGCGCTGTACTGGCAGGGGGGCGCGGCGGAGAAGCGGGCGGTGCTGCGCGCGCTGTCGGGGCCGGGTGTCGGGGTCGGTGCGGTGGAGCTGCCGCATCACACAGGCGTCGGGTCCGGTGCGCGGGAGCTGCCGCAGGGCCTCGACATCGGGGCCGCCGCCGTGGAGTTGCTGCACGACGCGATCCGGACCAACGACCCGCGGCTCGTCGCCGCCGCGGTCGGGCCCGCCGCCCGGCGGCTCGATGACGGGATGTGGCGGCAGGCCGTACTCAAGTGCGTGTTCATGGAGATACCGCTGACCGCCGTGGCCGACCTGGACCGGCGGGCCGACGGTGAACTGGCCCGGATGCTGGCCGACCTGGACGACGAGCGGCGGGCCGCCGGACGGTCCCTGCCCGACGACGCGACCGTGCTGCTGGCGCTGATCAGCGACCCGGAGTGGGCGCGGTCCGCCGCACCCGAGGACAACCCGGCCCGGCCCGCACACCAAGGGGGGATCGGCGACACCGCGTCGGCACGGTCCGCAGAGTTCAAGGAGAAGACAGTCTGATGCGCATCTTCGACCCGCACATCCACATGACCTCACGGACCACCGACGACTACGAGCGGATGGCGGCGGCCGGTGTGCGCGCGCTCGTCGAGCCGGCCTTCTGGCTCGGCCAGCCGCGTACGAACGCCGGCTCCTTCACCGACTACTTCGACTCGCTGACCGGCTGGGAGCCGTTCCGCGCGAGCCAGTTCGGCATCCGCCACTACTGCGCCCTCGCGCTGAACCCCAAGGAGGCCAACGACCCGCGCTGCCGTGAGGTGCTCGGTGCGCTGCCGCGCTACCTGGCCAGGGACGGCGTGGTCGCGGTGGGCGAGATCGGCTACGACTCGATGACCCCGGCGGAGGACGAGGTGTTCGCGGCCCAGCTCGCCCTGGCCGTCGTACACGACCTGCCGGTCCTGGTACACACCCCGCACCGCGACAAGCAGCGCGGCACCCGGCGCACCCTGGACGTGGTGCGGGAGTCGGGCATCGACCCGGGCCGCGTCGTCGTCGACCACCTCAACGAGGTGACGGTCGCTCAGATCGCGGACAGCGGCTGCTGGATGGGGTTCTCCATCTACCCGGACACCAAGATGTCGCCGGAGCGCATGGCGGTGGTGCTGCGGGAGTGGGGGCCGGACCGGATCCTGGTGAACTCCGCCGCCGACTGGGGGCGCAGCGACCCGCTGCTCACCCGCGCCACCGGGCAGGCGATGCTGGACGCCGGGTTCAGCGAGGACGACGTGGACCGGGTGCTGTGGCGCAACCCGATCGAGTTCTACGGACAGTCCGGGCGGCTGGATCTGTCGGACACGGCGGGTGAGGCGGCCTCCGCGTTCGCCGGGAACTCCATCGCGCGCGGAGGCAGCTGATGCGGCTGGCACACCGCGACGGGCAGACGGTCCATCTCGGTTACTGCACCAACGTCCACGCCGGTGAGGAACTGCCGGAGATCGTGCGGCAGTTGGACACCTACGCGGTACCGGCCCGGCGGAGTCTGGGCGTCCGGCGGCTCGGGGTCGGGCTGTGGCTGGCGGCGCCGGTCGCCGCCCGGCTCGCCGCCGACCCGGCCGCGGTGGAGGGGCTGCGCCGTGAACTCGACGCGCGCGGCCTGGAGGTGGTCACCTGTAACGGCTTTCCCTACGGCGCCTTTCACGCGCCGGTGGTCAAGCACGCGGTGTACCGGCCGGACTGGCTGAGCGACGCGCGGATGACGTACACGCTCGACCTGGCCCGGGTGCTGGCGGGGCTGCTGCCCGACGACGCCGCCCGCGGCTCGGTGTCGACGCTGCCGCTGGCCTGGCGTACGCCGTGGACGGTGGCGGACCAGGCGGTGGCCCAGGGGCGGCTCGACGAGCTCGCGGAACGCCTTGAGGGCGTGCACGCGCGCACCGGGCGGCTGATCCGGGTCGGGTTCGAACCGGAGCCCGGCTGTGTGCTGGAGTCGACCGAGCAGGTGGCCGCGGGGCTGGCCGGCGTCGACACCCGCTACCTCGGGGTGTGCCTGGACCTGGCCCATCTGGCGTGCGGCTGGGAGGAGCCGGGGGACGCGCTGGCCCGGCTGGCCGGTGCGGGGCTGCCGGTGGTGAAGGTGCAGGTGTCCGCCGCGCTCGGTGCGGACCATCCGGAGCAGGCCGCGACGGCCGACGCGCTGCGCGGGTACGCCGAACCCCGGTTCCTGCACCAGACCCGCTCCGCCGCCGGGCACGCGGCCGACGACCTGGGCGAGGCGCTCGACGCCCAGCTGCCCGGGCCGTGGCGGGTGCACTACCACGTACCCCTGCACGCGGCCCCGCAGCCGCCGCTGCACGCCACGCTCGACGTGCTGCGTGACGCGCTGGACGTGCTGGTCGGCGGGGAGCGGGCGCTGTGCGACCACCTGGAGGTGGAGACGTACACCTGGAACGTGCTGCCCGCCGCCCAACGTCCTGTCACCGAAGGCCAGTTGGCCGACGGTATCGCCGCCGAGGTGGCCTTCGCCCGGGACGCACTGCTCGCTCTTGGACTGCGCGAGCAACCTGTTAGGGAGCTGATCCATTGAACGCCCGGCCCACTCCCCTCGTCGTGCTCGACGTCGTCGGGCTCACCCCGCGCCTGCTCAGGCACATGCCACAGCTGGCCGCGGTCGCCTGCACGGGCTGGCAGGCCGAACTCGCCCCGGTGCTGCCCGCGGTCACCTGCTCGGTGCAGGCCACCCTGCTCACCGGCGCCCCGCCCAGCGAGCACGGCATCGTCGGCAACGGCTGGTACTTCCGTGACCTGGGCGAAGTCCTGCTGTGGCGCCAGCACAACAAGCTCGTGGGCGGCGACAAGCTGTGGGACGCGGCCCGCCGCCGCCATCCCGGGTACACGGTCGCCAACATCTGCTGGTGGTACGCGATGGGCGCGGACACCGACTGGACGGTGACCCCGCGGCCCGTCTACCACGCCGACGGCCGCAAGGACCCCGACTGCTACACCGACCCGCCCGAGCTGCACGACGAACTCACCACCGCGCTGGGCGAGTTCCCGCTGTTCAACTACTGGGGCCCGGGGGCGGGCATGGCGTCGTCGGAGTGGATCTGCCGGGCCGCGCGGCTCGTCATGGAGCGCCACGACCCGGATCTGACCCTGGTGTACGTCCCGCACCTCGACTACGACCTCCAGCGCTTCGGCCCCGACGGGCGCAAGGCGGCGGCCGCCGCGGCCAAGCTGGACGCGGTGCTCGCCCCGCTCCTTGAGGCGGCGCGCCGGCGCGGGGCGACCGTGGTGGCCCTGTCGGAGTACGGCATCACGCGGGCCGCCCGCCCGGTCGACATCAACCGTGCGCTGCGCCGCGAGAACCTGCTGCGCGTGCACACCCAGG
>Ga0075363_100000854_pt1 | contig 10636 bp, 9 predicted proteins | sample EndMetdeltDD1763_FD_71470 | JGI IMG/M metagenome (GOLD analysis project Ga0075363, IMG submission 71470) | Populus endosphere microbial communities from Tennessee, USA - Endosphere MetaG P. deltoides DD176-3 | ecosystem: Host-associated > Plants > Roots > Endosphere | place: USA: Tennessee...
GGGTGTGGTCGCCAAGCGTCGCGACTCCACTTATCAGCCGGGTCGGCGCTCCTTATCGTGGGTCAAGGACAGGCACTGGAACGTTCAGGAGGTCGTCATCGGCGGCTGGCGAGTAGGGGAAGGCCAAAGTGGCGGCGGCATTGGGGCCCTGTTGATGGGTATTCCGGGCCCGGGCGGGCTGCGATTCGCCGGCAAGGTCGGTACCGGCTTCACGGATCGTGCACTGGCCGATCTGAAAATGAAGCTGGCGCCGCTACACACCGACGAATCTCCCTTCGACGCAAAGCTTCCCGCCCGCGAAGCCAAGGGCGTGACGTTCGTCAAGCCGACGCTGGTCGGTGAGGTGCGCTACAGCGAATGGACCCCGGACGATCGGCTACGCCAATCCAGCTGGCGCGGGCTGCGGCCGGACAAGAATCCGAGTGAGGTGGTTCGGGAATGAAATGGGTGACGTATCGAAGCGAAGGCGGAGAACGCGTCGGGGTGCTCTCCGATGACACGATCCACGCGGTGGCGCCGGGCGTGACGCTGCTCGACCTGATCGGTCGGGGCGCCGACGGGCTGCGCGAGGCCGGGGAGAAGGCGCTAAGCGCTCCGGACGCGGTGGTGCGTCTGGCCGACGTGTCGCTGGCCGCGCCGATCCCGCGCCCGCCGTCGGTGCGCGACTCCCTGTGTTTTCTCGACCACATGCGCAATTGCCAGGAGGCGATGGGCGGCGGCCGCGTGCTCGCCGATACCTGGTATCAGATCCCGGCCTTCTATTTCGCGTGCCCGTCGACCATCCTGGGCCCGTACGACGACGCGCCTACCGCGCCCGGAAGTGCTTGGCAGGATTTCGAATTGGAGATCGCCGCGGTGATCGGAACGCGCGGTAAGGACCTGTCGGTCGAGCAGGCCGAGCGGGCGATCATCGGCTACACGATCTTCAACGACTGGTCCGCGCGCGACCTGCAGCAGCTGGAGGGCCAGCTGCGCATCGGCCAGGCCAAGGGCAAGGACAGCGGCGTCACGCTGGGCCCGTATCTGGTCACCCCCGACGAGCTGGAACCATACCGGCGGGACGGCAAGCTGAGCCTGCAGGTGACCGCCTCCGTCAACGACACAATGATCGGCTCCGGGTCGACCGGCCAGATGGACTGGACCTTCGGCGAAGTCATCGCCTACGCCTCGCGGGGGGTGTCCCTGAACCCGGGCGACGTCATCGGCTCCGGCACGGTGCCCACCTGCACGCTCGTTGAGCACCTCAGCCTGACCGCACTGGACTCGTTTCCCGGCTGGTTGCGCGACGGCGACGTGGTCAGCCTCAGGGTGGAGGGGCTGGGCGAGACCCGCCAGACCGTCCGCGTCAGCCCCCCACCAATTCCGCTGGCTGCCAAGGCAAATCCCGACGTCGCACCCGCCGCCGACCGGGTGAACCCGGCGCCGGCCAAGGTGCCCTACACCCGCGGGCTGCACCAAGTCGGCGGCCGCGTCTGGGCATGGACCCTGCCGGATGGGGGATACGGCTGGAGCAACTCCGGGCTGGTCGCCGGGGACGGCGCGTCGCTGCTGGTGACACGCTGTTCGACCTGGCGCTGACCCGCGAAATGCTGGGCGCGATGCGGCAAGTCACCGAGCAGGCGCCCATCACCGACGCCCTGATCACCCACTCCAACGGCGACCACACCCACGGCAACCAACTGCTGGACGCCTCGGTCCGGATCATCGCGGCCAAGGGCACGGCCGAGGAAATCGCGCACGGGATGCGGCCGGAGATGCTGGCCATGCTGCAGACCGGCGATCTCGGGCCCGTTGCCACCCGCTATGCGCGAGAACGGTTCGGGCACTTCGACTTCAGCGGCATCGTGGTACGCAACGCCGACCTGATCTTCGACCACGACCTGACCATCGACGTCGGCGGCCGGCGGGTCGATCTGGTGAACCTCGGTCCCGCCCACACCGCCGCCGACTCGGTGGTGCACGTGCCCGACGCCGGGGTGTTGTTCGGCGGGGACCTGTTGTTCATCGGATGCACGCCGATCGTCTGGGCGGGTCCGATCGCCAATTGGATCGCGGCGTGTGACGCGATGATCGCGTTTGACGCGCCCACGGTGGTGCCCGGCCACGGTCCGGTCACCGACCCGGATGGAATCCGTGCTGTGCGTGGGTATCTCGCTCACGTCGCCAAAGAAGCCGAGGCCGCCTATCGCAAGGGCCTGTCGTTCGTCGAGGCCGCCCAGACCATCGACCTCGGCGAGTATGCGACGTGGCTGGACGCCGAACGCGTCGTCCCCAACGTCTACCGCCGCTACCGCGAACTTGATCCCGACCACACCCCGGAACTGGAGCCGATGGCGCTGATCGTGATGCAGGCCGACTGGCTGGCCAAACGCGGCTAGGGACTACTCGCCGAGCAGACGCAGAATCGCCGCAAGGCCTTCCGCGTGCGATTCTGCGTCTGCTCGCGGTCGACGGTAGGTCGGATCCCCGGGCATCTGCTGAGTCGCCTACGGTGCGGGTATGGCTGCTGTCGAACTTGGAACTCTCGAGGAACAAATCGCCCTCATCACTCTTAACCGGCCGAGACGCCTGAATGCCATCGACGGTTCACTGATCGCCGCCATGGACGATGTCCTGGATGTGCTGAGCGGGGGCGAATACCGGGTGGCGATCCTAACCGGCGCCGGACGCGGATTCTGCGCGGGCGCCGACCTCAGCGGCACCGGCGCGGAGTGGACCAAGCCGGCGGGCCGGCCGTCGTCGGGGTTCAAGGCCAGCTACGACGCCCAGGTGCGCCTGGCCGAGCAGTACACGCGCCTCTACGAATTGCCCATCCCGGTGATCGCCGCGGTGAACGGTGTCGCCGTCGGCGGCGGGCTGGCGTTCGCCCTGCATTGCGACATCCGGATCGCGTCCGAGGAAGCCCGGTTCGGGTCGGTGTTCATCAAGGCGGGGTTTTCGTCGATGGACATGGGGACCAGCTACCTGCTGCCGAAGATCGTCGGGGCGGGGGTGGCCCGCGAACTCATGCTGACCGGGCGCATCATCGACGCTACCGAGGCATATCGCATCAAGCTGGTGCACGAGGTGGTGGCGCCCGATCACCTGATCACCGCGTCGCTGAACATGGCCCGCGCGATCGCGGAGAACAACGCATTCGGCGTGTGGCAGACCAAGATTGGCCTCAACACGGCCCTGGATGCGCCGAGTCTGCGCCATGCCATCGAGATCGAGAACCGTACCCAGATGCTGACGGGCTTCACCAACAATCCGAATGAGGCCGCCAAGGCGCACCAAGAGAAGCGGGCTCCGAAATGGGATCCACTCTAAAGCCGACCGCCGCTTAGACTTTCGCCATCACCTTCTCGGCGAAGCGCTCCAGGTTACGGATCTTTTTGTCCAGCGGTTCGGGGTCGGGTCCCTGGATGTAGGGATACCGGAAGCCCACTATGGCGTCGGTGACGCCCTTGTCCTCCAGCCGCTTGATGCCGTCCGCGGTGTAGGCGTCCGTCGAGATCACATGAATCTCGAACGGGCGGGTCTTGCCCTCCTCGTCGCGATACCGCTTGACCTGCGCGATAAGCCGGTCGAGTTCCTCGGGGTCGCTGCCGCCGCCGTGCATCCAACCGTCCAGGCGCGCCGCTCGCCGCAGCGCCGCATCGTGGTGTCCGCCGACCAGGATCGGGATCGGCTGGGTGGGCGCGGGGCTCATCTTTGTCTTGGGAATGTCGTAGAACTCGCCGTGGAACTCGAAATACTCGCCGGCGGTGAGGCCCTGCACGATCTCGATGCATTCGTCAATCCGCTTGCCGCGCTTGGCAAATGGGAGGCCCACCAGTTCGTAGTCCTCCGGCCACGGGCTGGTGCCCACGCCGAGGCCCAGCCGGTTATTGGTGAGCACGGCCAGTGAACCCGCCTGCTTGGCCGTCAGCGCCGGATGCCGGACAGGCAGCTTGAGGACGAAGAAGTTGAACCGCAGGCTCGTCGTCACCGCGCCCAGCGCAGCGGCCAGGACGAAGGCCTCGACGATCTCCTTGCCATCCAGGAACTCACGGTTGCCGTCGGGCGTGTAGGGGTACTTGGCGTCGGACTCGAAGGGGTAGGCGATGCTGTCGGCGATCGTCATGCTGTGGTAGCCGGCTTCGTCGGCCGCCTTGGCCAGCGGGATGTAAAACGAAGGGTCGGTCAGTGACTCCGCATAGCTGAACCGCACGTCATCCACCTTCCATCAGCGGGCAATAACACGAGACTAGAACGTGTTCTAATTTCGCCCGCGACGGGGGGTACTAGAGCTGGTTTTCCGGGCCGATGACCGCCCAGACCGTCTTGCCGGTCGACGTGGGGGTGCTGCCCCAGGCGCGCGACAACGCGGTGACGATCGCCAGGCCGGACACGTCGATGCCCTTCGGGGGCGACGGCAGTCGCGTGGCGGGGGCGCCGCTGCCGTCGGACACCGCGATGGTCGCGGTGGTGCCGTCGCATTCGACGCGCATCACCGGGTCGCTGCCGGTGTGCTCGAGCACGTTTTCGATGAACACGTTGACCACCACCAATGCGACCGGGATCAGACCGGATTGCGACCAGACGGTGAACCATTCGCGGATCAGCTGGCGGGACTCGCGCAGGCTGGTCAGGTTCGAGGGCAGCTGTGCTTGGGACCGATGGACGTCGCGGCGCGCGAGCTTGCCGATCGCCTTCAGCGCGCCTTTCTCGGTCGGAAACACCGGCATGAAGCGGGCGACGCCGCTGCGGGTGATGGCGTCGCGCGCCGCCCGATTGCCGCTGACGATCAGGATCGGGACGTGGCGCCGCGTGTCCGCCTGCCAGTGCGCGCTGAGGAACACCGACCAGCCGGATTCGTCGTGCACCTGAAGTGCGGTGACGTCGACAATGACGGCGGACGGCTCGTCCAGCGTCGCCTTCATGATGCTGTCGCGGAGTTCGGACGCGTTGCCGCCATCGAGCACCCCGTCGGCGGTCAGCACCGCAACCGATTGCTCGGTCCGCGCGGCAATGGCCAAGGAGCTGGGCGAATTAGCTGGGGCGCTCACCGGAGCCACCGCGGAATGCTGTCGTCGGGTTCCATCTGCTGCTCCTCGAGCTCCTGCCCCGTCAATTGCTTAAGGATGCCGTCCGCATTTGCGGCTCACACTACCTATCTTCGGATACCGCCGCGTTTCGTGAACACCGAATGGGTGACGCCGCAAATTTGATGCCGAACAATGCCATTCTCGTTCGCTTGTCATCCGCCGCGGCGCGCACCATTCAGTGGGGTTACCCACTACTGCGCGCGGCCAACCTACGGTTTGGGATGAACCCAGATAGATCTGGATTCCCCAATGCGCACACGTCAAACAAGAGCCTGCGAATTCGGCTAATAACTCCGAGCGTACGGCGGAGCGCCCACTCCCGCGACTGTGTGTGTGCCCCACGGCGTTTGCTCGACGATGCGTGCCGGCGCGCTGCGCTCGCCCACCGTCAGTGTCGCTACCCGTGCCTGCGTGATCGCGTTATCGGGAAGCCGCGCGAAAACCGTTCCCTGCCAGTGGTAATGGCCGTCGATCGGATCGAGGTGACCGGTGAGCCGCACGCGCACCGGATGATCGGTGCCCGCAATCGTCAGCATTGCCGCGCCGTCGTAGGTCTGATCGTCGTCGGCCGCGCCCGATGACAGGTCGAAGGCGGACGCCACCAATGGTGGTGGCAGGGGCGTGAGTTGCGCGCGCTCGTTGAATACCCGCTGGCTGCTGCGGCGCACCTCGATGCGGGTGGCGGCCTTGCGCCGCATAAAGTTCAGGCACTCGAGGATGTAGCGGGCCTGCGCGCCGACGTCGGGCCCGGTGACGAAGAAGTAATTGGTAAAGCCGTGCACGGCCACGCCGAAGAACGGTTCCATGCCGTCGTCCCAGGCCTGCCGGATCGTCAGGCCCCGTGAGCCGACGATCGCTTGGTCGGAGACGTGGTCGGCGATGGCGAACCCGGTGCCGTAGACGATGGCGTCGACGTCGTGCTCGGCGCCATCGCTGGTGCGGATCCCCGAGGCGGTCAGTGCGTCGATCGCCGACGCGGCCTGGTGATTCGCCGGCCGCGCACCCCGCAAGGGTCGGAGCAACCAGCGGGCCGCGCGGGTCCTCGGTAGGGGCACCTCGGTGACAAAGCGTCGCGGTGGATGGGCGAACGCGGTTGCCGTTCTTGCGGAGTCGGATATCGCGCCGAGGTAGTGCGCGGCGGCGGTGTCGGTACCGATCAGAGCGATGCGCTTGCCGGCCGGGTCGAAGTCCGGGTTGGCCGCCGCCGCGTGAAACGACTCGCCCCGAAAGTCGTTGCGCCCGGGGATGTCCGGTATCCACGGGACGTACGGCAGCGGCTGGGTGGCGACGACGACGTTGGCGCGAAAGCGCTGACCCGCCGTGGTCGTCAGGTCCCAGGTGTCGGTGTCGTCGTCGAAGACCGAACTGATGATCGCCTCGTCGAGGATCAGGAAGTCGCCGGCTGTCCCCAATGCGGTCGCGGCGGCCGCGGCACCCGCGCCGACGACGATGACGTCATGCGTCACAGAAATCTGCTGCGCTTCCAACCGCGGCGCGCGATCGGGCCCAGCAGGCCCACCTCGGTCAGAAACGCTGCCAGTGGGGCGAAGCCGGCCACCTGAATCTCGCGGCGGTGCGCGCTGGCGCGCGCGGTCCTTCGCGCCCGCTTGGCGTCCAGGCCCACCCGTGCATACGGGATCGGGTTGCTGAACAGGTAGTTGAAGAAGTAGCCGCCGAGCCCGTTGATGTTGGCCATGAACCACCGGTTGAACCGGGGCATCTCGGCGGCCCGTTTGCGCGCGCCGTCGCGGGCGAACTGGATGTGCCGGGCCTCTTCGGTGACGTGAATCCGCATGAGCCGCTGGATGATTGGCTGCAACTGCGGGTCGTCCATCATCTGCCGTTGCAGCGAGTCGAAGATTTCCTCGCCGATTAGGGCGGCCATCCACAGCATCGAGCCGCGCTGGAACGCCAGGGGAAGCGTGTTGATGATCATCCGGTGCAACCGTCGTGGGCGGATCGGTTTGGCGCCGATGCGCTCGATGGCCTTGCCGAACATGACCATGTGGCGGGTTTCGTCGCCCAGCTCGGTCAGCTTGTAGTGCACTGAGCGGCTGGTGGGGTCCTCGTGCAGGATGGTGCGCAACAGCGACTGGTTGAGCATGTTCTCGAACCAGATTCCGGCCGACAGCGTGTTGACCAGTTCCTGCTTGGACAGCTCGATTTGCTGCTCGCGGGTCATCTCGTCCCACATCGGGGTGTTGTAGAGCGAGACGAGTCGGGGCGGCAGGTAGAACTTGTCGGGGTCCAGTGGCGCGTCCCAGTCGATGTCGACGACGGGTTCGTAGGACTTCTTCACCGAGCCCTTGAGCAACCTCTCCGAGAACTCTTCACGACTCGGCCCACCTGGTCGAACCGCAGTGGTCATCGTTGACATCCCTTCATTGGGAGCTGCAGACGGTACCCATGGTACCGGGTACTTGTGGTCTCGACTAGATCTTGGAGGTTGCGATTCGGTTGACTGGCGGGGTGAGTCGGCGCATCCACGTCATCGGCATCGGCGTGGGCGACCCGGAGTACATGACTGTCCAGGCGATCAAAGCGCTGAACGACACGCAGGTGTTCTTCGCGATGGACAAGGGCGAGACGAAGAGCGACCTGTTGGCGCTGCGGCGCGAGATCTGCGCGCGGTTCATCGACGAGCCGGGGTACCGGTTCGTCGAGCTGCCCGACCCCCGGCGGTCGGCCGACAACGACTACCGCGAGGCGGTTGCCGACTGGCACGCCGCGCGCGCCCGGATCTGGGCGGCGGCGATTTCCGCCGAGCTGGGTCCCGACGGCGTGGGCGCCTTCCTGGCCTGGGGCGATCCGTCGCTGTACGACAGCACGCTGCGCATCCTGGACGCCATCGAGAGGGATGCGGCCGAGGCCGACATCAGCTACGACGTCATCCCGGGCATCACCGCGGTGCAGGCGCTGACCGCCCGCCACCGCATCCCGCTCAACGACGTCGGCGAACCCGCGCTGATCACCACCGGCCGGCAGCTGCGCGCGCACGGCGTGTCCGGCACCGCCGTGGTCATGCTGGACGCCGAGTGCTCGTTCCAGGCATGTCCGCCAGACACCCGGATCTGGTGGGGCGCCTACCTGGGCACCGACGACGAGGTGTTGGTGGCGGGTACCGTCGGCGAGGTCGGGTCACGCATCGTCGCCCTGCGTGCCGAGGCGCGGGCCCGGCACGGCTGGATCATGGATACCTATTTATTGAGGTCAGCGCCAAATATGGCGACAGCATGAGGGTGCACTAAGGGTTCAAAAAGAACTGCACGGAGGGGGTCTGGGGTCAAGCTACGCTTATTTGACGCGTGTTATGGGAAGCCGCTTGGTCTGACCGGTAAGCAACTATTGGGAGGCTGCAGATGTCGTGGGTGATCGCAGCACCCGAATATGTCGCGGCCGCGGCCGGCGATCTGGCCGGCATTGCTTCCTCGATCAGCGCGGCCAATACAGCCGCGGCATTCCCGACGAGCGCGGTGTTGCCCTCGGGTGCCGATGAGGTTTCGGCCGCGATTTCGGCGCTGTTCAGCGCGCACGCCGAGGCCTATCAGGCGCTCAGTGCGCAGGCCGCGATGTTCCACGACCAGTTTGTGCAGCTCATGACCGCCGGCGCGGGCCAGTACGCCGCCGCTGAGGCCGCCAACGCCGTGCCGATGCAACCCGCCCAGGCCTTGAGCACCGACTCCGGACAGGCGGCGATGCTCGGCGGCGTGACCAACCCGGCCGCGGGGGCCACGCCAAACAGTGGCTCACCGCTGGTCAGCGGCGGCACCGGCGCGGCTGCGGCGGCCGGCGGGCCGGCCGCACCGCTTCGTCCCGGCGGCACCGGCATTGCGGCCGCGGCGGCTGCCGGCGGTCCGGCCGGCAGGGCCGCCGCACTTTCCGGCACGGGCGGCGGCGATGCGAGCGGCGCCGGCGCCGGGTCGGCGAGCCCTGCCGGGTTGCTCTTCGGCCCCGGAGCACTTGGCGCCGCCAACGCAACCGGCGGCGCGAACGGGGCCCAGGACGGCGGCCATGCCGCGATCGGACTCCCCGTCGCCCACGAAGGCTGGATCTACGGCGACGGCTACGGCGGCACCGGCGCATCGCTGGCCGACCACGCCGTCGCGGCCCATGGCGGCTTGGCCCCACTGGACGCCACCACGCCCTCGGGCTTCACGGCCCCGGCAGGACACGTTACCGATGGCACCAACGGTGTCGGCGGGCAAATGTCGGGCCAGCCCGCAGGCAACGCCTCGACCTAGCCGGTCGTTCGGTCGCCGGTTTGCTCGAACCGCCAAATCGGCAGCTAGATCGCGATACGCTCAACCTCTTACGGGGCGGTCGGAGGTTGCAGATGTCGTGGGTGATCGCAGCACCCGAGTATGTGGCGGCGGCCGCGAGCGATCTGGCGGGCCTCGGTTCCACGATCAGCGCGGCAAACGCGGCCGCGGCATTCCCGACGAGCGCGGTGCTGGCCGCGGGCGCCGATGAGGTGTCGGCCGCGATGGCGGCGTTGTTCGGCGCGCACGCGCAGGCGTATCAGGCGCTCAGTCAGCAGGCCTCGTTGTTCCACGAGCAGTTTGTGGCGCTGATGAATGGCGGTGCGAACCAGTACGCGGCCGCCGAGGCCGCGAACATGGCGACCTTCGCGCAGGCGGCGCAGTCCGGTATCAATGACCCGTTTGTGGCGGCGACCGGGCGTCCGCTGTTCGGCGACGGCGCGAACGGCGCCCCCGGGACCGGGCAGGCCGGCGGCAATGGCGGGTGGCTGTTCGGCAACGGCGGCAGCGGCGGTTCGGGCGGGGTCGGCCAGGCCGGCGGCGCGGGCGGGTCGGCCGCATTCTTCGGCAACGGCGGTGCTGGCGGTGCCGGCGGGGTGGGCGCAAACGGCGCGGCCGGACAAGCCGGCCTTGCGGGTGCTAACGGCGGCGCCGGCGGTGCCGGTGGCTGGATCTACGGCAACGGCGGCGCCGGCGGAATTGGCGGCACGGGCGGCAACGCCACCGGTAACGCCGGTAACGGCAATGGCTTCGACGGCGGCGTCGGCGGCAATGGCGGCCTCGGCGGCGCCGGTGGTCTGCTCGTCGGGCAGGGTGGAATTGGCGGCAATGGGGGGGTCGGCGGCATCGGCACCACCCCCAGTCTTCCTAACGCGATTTCCGGGGCCAGCGGCGGCGGCGGAAGCGGCGGCAACGGCGGCCACAGCGGTTGGCTGTACGGCGACGGCGGTCGCGGCGGCAACAGCGGCGCTGGCACCGATGGCCTCTTCAACGACGCCCGCGAAGCCATGCACGGAGGCAACAACTCCTCGGCCACCGGCGGTCGGGGCGGCGACTCCGGGCTATTCGGGAACGGCGGCGCCGGCGGCAACGGCAGCGGCGGCGGAAACGGCGCGAACACCGACCCCCTCCCTAATGCCTTCAAGGCCGGCAACGGCGGCGGAGGCGCAAGCGGCGGCGCCGGCGGCAACGGAGGCTTCTTCGTCGGTAACGGCGGCCACGGCGGCGCCGGCGGCAACAGCGGCAGCGGCGGCAGCATCCCCCCTCCCGGAGACGGCATCAGCACCATCTTTGCTGGCAGTAGCCCAG
>Ga0075363_100000856_pt1 | contig 10631 bp, 21 predicted proteins | sample EndMetdeltDD1763_FD_71470 | JGI IMG/M metagenome (GOLD analysis project Ga0075363, IMG submission 71470) | Populus endosphere microbial communities from Tennessee, USA - Endosphere MetaG P. deltoides DD176-3 | ecosystem: Host-associated > Plants > Roots > Endosphere | place: USA: Tennessee...
GCCAAGTAATGGAACTGAAGCTCCTCAACGCCAAGGGCGAGTCGGCCGGCAATGTCAGCGCGCCTGATACCGTGTTCGCGCGCGACTACAACGAAGCGCTGATTCACCAGATCGTGGTTGCTTTCCAGGCCAATGCCCGCAGCGGCAACCGCAAGCAGAAAGACCGCGAAGAAGTCCACCACTCGACCAAGAAGCCGTGGCGCCAAAAGGGCACTGGCCGCGCTCGCTCGGGCATGACCTCCAGCCCGCTGTGGCGTGGCGGCGGCCGGATTTTCCCGAATTCGCCGGAAGAGAATTTCACCCACAAGGTCAACAAGAAGATGTATCGCGCCGGCATGTGCTCGATCCTCTCCCAGCTGGCCCGCGAAGACCGCTTGCTGGTGGTCGACGAGTTCACCCTCGACGCCCCCAAGACCAAGCTGTTCGCGCAAAAAATCAAGGGCATGGGCCTGGCGTCCGTGCTGGTGATCACCGACAGCGTCGATGAGAACCTCTACCTGGCGTCGCGCAACCTGATCGGCGCTGCCGTGGTGGAAGCCAAGCACGCCGACCCCGTCTCCCTGGTGCACTACGAAAAAGTGCTGGTCACCAAGGCCGCGGTCGAAACGATGAAGGAGATCTTCGCGTGAGCAATGCCAACTACGCCAAGGGAAAATACAACGCCGAGCGCCTGCCGCTGGTGCTGCTGGCCCCCATCGTGTCCGAAAAGGCCACCATGGTTGCCGACAGCCTGCGCCAGATCGCCTTCCGCGTTGCCGACGACGCCACCAAGGTGGACGTCAAGGCCGCCGTCGAAGCGATGTTCAAGGAGCAGAAGGTCGAAGTGGCCTCCGTGCAGATCCTGAACGTCAAGGGCAAGGAAAAGCGCTTCGGCCGTTTCATCGGCCGCCGCCGCAACTGGAAAAAAGCCTACGTCTGCCTCAAAGAAGGCAGCGACCTGAACCTCGCGGAGGCCGTGTAACATGCTGATCAAGCTCAAGCCGACCTCGCCGGGCCGCCGTTCCGTCGTCCGCGTCTTCACCCCCGGCCTGCACAAGGGCCGCCCGGTGGACGCGCTGATCGAGAAGAAGACGCGCACCGCCGGTCGCAACAACAACGGCCACATCACCACCCGCCACATCGGCGGCGGTCACAAGCAGCACTATCGCCTGGTCGATTTCCGTCGCAACAAGGACGGCATCCCGGCCAAGGTCGAGCGTCTGGAATACGACCCGAACCGCACCGCCCACCTGGCGCTGCTGTGCTACGCCGACGGCGAGCGCCGCTACATCATCGCGCCCAAGGGCATTGAAGCGGGCGTGACCCTGCTGTCCGGCTCGGAAGCGCCGATCAAGGCCGGCAACTGCCTGCCGATCCGCAACATCCCGGTCGGTACCACGATCCATTGCATCGAGATGCTGCCCGGCAAGGGTGCGCAGATCGCCCGCTCGGCAGGCGCCTCCGTGCAGCTGCTGGCCCGCGAAGGCAGCTATGCCCAGTTGCGCCTGCGCTCCGGCGAAATCCGCCGCGTGCACATCGAATGCCGCGCCACCATCGGTGAAGTCGGCAACGAAGAGCACTCGCTGCGCCAGATCGGCAAGGCAGGCGCGAACCGCTGGCGCGGCATCCGCCCGACCGTCCGTGGTGTCGTGATGAACCCGATCGACCACCCGCACGGCGGCGGCGAAGGCAAGACCGCCGCAGGCCGCGATCCCGTAACTCCTTGGGGCCAGAAGACCAAGGGCTACCGCACCCGCAAGAACAAGCGCACCACGAGCATGATCGTGCAGCGTCGTAACAAGAAGTAAAGGGCGAATAACATGGCACGTTCCGTCAAAAAAGGGCCGTTCGTCGACGCCCACTTGATCAAGAAGATCGAGACCGCGCAGAAGAACAAGGACAAGAAGCCGATCAAGACCTGGTCGCGCCGCTCGACCATTCTGCCCGACTTCATCGGCCTGACCGTCGCGGTGCACAACGGCAAGCAGCACATCCCGGTGTACATCTCCGAGAACATGGTCGGCCACAAGCTGGGCGAGTTCGCGATTACCCGCACCTTCAAGGGTCACCCGGCTGACAAAAAAGCCAACGTGGCCGGCAAGAAATAAGGCAGACCATCATGGAAACCAAAGCTTCCCTGCGCGGAGTGCGCCTGTCGGCCCAGAAGGGCCGGCTGGTCGCCGACCAGATCCGCGGCCTGGCGGTGGACAAGGCCCTCAATGTGCTGGCCTTCTCGCCCAAAAAAGGCGCGACCATCATCAAGAAGGTGCTCGAGTCCGCGATCGCCAACGCCGAGCATAACGACGGCGCCGATATCGACGAGTTGAAGGTCAAGACCATTTATGTCGAAAAGGGCATGGTCCTGAAACGCTTCACCGCGCGCGCCAAAGGCCGCGGCAACCGCATCAGCAAACAAACCTGCCACGTCTTCCTGACGGTCGGCGACGGCAAGAACTAAGGATCCGCGATGGGACAGAAGATACATCCGACCGGGTTTCGGCTCAGCGTAACCAAGAACTGGGGTTCGCGCTGGTATGCCAACAACCGTGACTTCGCGACCATGCTGGGCGAAGACCTGAAGGTACGCGAGTACCTGAAGAAAAAACTGGCGCACGCTTCCGTGGGCCGCGTCCTGATCGAGCGTCCGTCCAAGACCGCCCGCATCACCGTGTTCTCGGCGCGTCCGGGCGTGGTGATCGGCAAGAAGGGCGAGGACATCGAGACGCTCAAGGCCGACCTGAACCGCCTGATGGGCGTGCCGGTGCACGTCAACATCGAGGAAATCCGCAAGCCGGAACTCGACGCGCAGCTGATCGCCGACTCGATCGCCCAGCAGTTGGAAAAGCGCATCATGTTCCGCCGCGCCATGAAGCGCGCCATGCAGAACGCCATGCGCCTGGGTGCCAAGGGCATCAAGATCATGTCCTCCGGACGCCTGAACGGCATCGAAATCGCGCGTCGCGAGTGGTATCGCGAAGGCCGCGTGCCGCTGCATACCCTGCGCGCCGACATCGACTACGGTTTCGGTGAAGCCCGCACCACCTACGGCGTCATCGGCATCAAGGTCTGGGTCTACAAGGGCGACATCCTGGGCAAGAACGATCCGCCCGCCCCCGCCGTGGCCGCTACCGAAGAAACCACCGACGACCGCCGTCCGCGTCGCGGCCCGCCGCGTGGCGCGCCCGGTGCCGGTCCCGCCGGCCGTGACGGTGACCGTCCCGCCGCCGCCAAGGCACCGCGCAAGCGTACCGCTGCCCGACCCGCCGGCGAAGATGTGAAGCCCGAGCCGGCCCCGGAAGCCAAACCCGCGGAAGCCGCCGTTGCCAAAGCCCCGGCCAAGCGCGTGCGCAAGGCCGCCGACGGCGCAGCACCCGCCGCCGCGCCTGCTGCCGACGGCAAGAAGGAGTAATAAAACATGTTGCAACCCGCACGCCGCAAGTACCGCAAGGAACAAAAAGGCCGCAACAAGGGCATCGCCACGCGCGGCACCAAGGTGTCGTTCGGCGAGTACGGCCTGAAGGCCGTCGGCCGTGGCCGCCTCACCGCGCGCCAGATCGAGGCCGCTCGCCGCGCCATGACCCGTCACATCAAGCGTGGCGGCCGCATCTGGATCCGCATTTTCCCGGACAAGCCGATCTCGTCCAAGCCCGCCGAAGTCCGTATGGGTAACGGCAAGGGTAATCCGGAGTACTACGTCGCTGAAATCCAGCCGGGCAAGGTGCTCTACGAGATGGACGGCGTCGACGAAGTGCTGGCGCGCGAGGCGTTCCGCCTGGCTGCCGCCAAGCTGCCGATCCAGACCACTTTTGTCAGCCGCATGGTTGGCGCGTAAGAATTGGGAGCGTAAAGATGAAAGCCAGTGAATTGCGCGCCAAAGACGGCGCCGGCCTTACGAAGGAACTGCAGGACCTCCTGAAAGCACAGTTTTCCGTGCGCATGCAGGCGGCCACCCAGCAGCTCACCAACACGAGCCAGATCAAAAAGACGCGCCGCGACATCGCCCGCGTGCGCACCCTGCAGCGCGAAGCCCTGCAGAAAAAGGCGTAAGGACCACGTATGAATACGCAAGCCGCCGCTACTCCCGCCGCCGAACCCGCCAAAAAGGCCGGTCTGACGCGCACCCTCGTTGGCCGTGTGGTCAGCGACAAGATGAACAAGACCGTCACCGTACTGGTCGAGCGCCGGGTCAAGCACCCGACCATCGGCAAGTTCATGACCCGTTCGCAGAAATTCCACGCCCACAGCGAAGCCAACGAGTACAAGCTCGGCGACCTGGTGGAAATCGAGGAAACCCGCCCGATCTCCAAGACCAAGGCCTGGAAGGTCTCGCGCTTGGTCGAGAAGTCGCGCCTGATCTAAGTATTTGGTATTTCCCCCGCGCAGCACTTGCGTGGGGCAGTAATTCGCAGTATACTCGCTGGCTTTCCTGCTTTTTGGCTTCCCGATGTGTTTCCGGGCGGCGTAGGTACCGGGCTCCCCGGTGCTCAAGAAGCCGGGGAATCCCAGACATGCAGTTATCAAGCCCGTACGGGTTCCAAAACTGACTGGCACGGTGTCCTCCCAAGGGGCGTCGGGTCAGGAAAAGTTGGAAAAAGGTGAATCATGATTCAAATGCAGTCCAGATTGGACGTTGCCGACAATACCGGCGCGCGCTCCGTCATGTGCATCAAGGTGCTGGGCGGCTCGAAGCGCCGCTATGCCTCGATTGGCGACGTCATCAAGGTCTCGATCAAGGACGCCGCGCCGCGCGGACGGGTCAAAAAAGGCGAGGTTTATAACGCCGTCGTGGTGCGTACCGCCAAGGGCGTGCGCCGCGGCGACGGCTCGCTGATCAAGTTCGACGGCAATGCCGCCGTGTTGCTCAACGCCAAGCTCGAGCCGATCGGCACCCGCATTTTCGGGCCGGTCACGCGCGAACTGCGCACCGAGCGTTTCATGAAGATTGTCTCCCTGGCGCCGGAGGTGCTGTAAATGGAAAAGATCCGCAAAGGCGATGACGTCATCGTCACTACCGGGCGCGACAAGGGCAAGCGCGGCACCGTGCTCAAGCGCGTCGATGAAACCCACGTGCTGATCGAGGGCATCAACCTCGTCAAGAAGCACACCAAGCCGAACCCGATGAAGGGGCAGACCGGCGGCATCGTCGACAAGGCCATGCCGATCGACATCTCCAACGTCGCCCTGTTCAACCCGGCCACCCAGAAGGCTGACCGCGTCGGTTTCAAGATCGACGGTGGCGCCAAGACCCGCGTGTTCAAGTCGAACGGCGCGTCGGTCGACGCCAAGTAAGCCGCAAAGGAACCATAGACATGGCGCGTTTACAGCAAGAGTACAAAGACAAGATCGTCCCGGAGCTGATCACCAAGTTCGGCTTCAAGTCGGTCATGGAAGTGCCGCGCATCACCAAGGTCACGCTCAACATGGGCGTCGCCGAGGCGGTGGCGGACAAGAAGGTCATGGACCACGCCGTCGGCGACATGACCAAGATCGCCGGCCAGAAGCCGGTGGTCACCAAGTCGAAGAAGGCGATTGCCGGCTTCAAGATTCGCGAAGGCTATCCGATCGGCTGCATGGTCACGCTGCGCGGCGCCCGCATGTATGAGTTCCTGGACCGTTTCGTCACCATCGCGCTGCCGCGCGTGCGCGACTTCCGCGGCATCTCGGGACGCTCGTTCGACGGCCGCGGCAACTACAACATCGGCGTCAAGGAACAGATCATTTTCCCGGAAATCGAGTACGACAAGATCGACGCGATCCGGGGCATGAACATCAGCATCACCACCACGGCCCAGACCGACGAGCATGCCCGCGCATTGCTGGCCGGTTTCAAGTTCCCGTTCAAGGTTTAAAGGCGAATCAGACGATGGCTAAACTGTCACTCATCAATCGCGAACTGAAGCGCACGCTTCTCGTGAAGAAGTTCAAGGGCAAGCGCGACGCGCTGCAGGCGATCATCAACGATTCCAAGCGCTCGGACGACGAACGCATGGACGCTCGCCACAAGCTGCAGGCGCTGCCGCGCAATTCGAGCCCCTCGCGCCAGCGCAATCGCTGCGAGTTGACCGGCCGTCCGCGTGGCACGTACCGCAAATTCGGCCTGGCGCGCAACAAGCTGCGCGAAGCCATCATGCGCGGCGACGTCCCTGGCGTTGTCAAGGCCAGCTGGTAAGGCGCACGGGTAAGTTTAGGAGAATCATTCATGAGCATGAGCGATCCCATCGCCGATATGTTGACGCGAATCCGCAACGCCCAGTCTGCAAAGAAGACTGAAGTTGTGATGCCGTCGTCGAAGCTGAAAATCTCGATCGCCAAGGTGCTGAAGGACGAGGGTTATGTTGACGATTTCGCGATCCGCGAAGCCGACGGCAAGCCGGAGCTGTCCATCGCGCTGAAGTACTACGCCGACAAGCCGGTGATCGACCGCATCGAACGCGTGTCGCGTCCCGGCCTGCGCATCTACAAGGGCAAGGAAGACATTCCCAAGGTGATGAACGGCCTGGGCGTGGCGATCCTCTCCACCTCCAAGGGGGTGATGACCGACCGTAAAGCACGTGCCACCGGTGTCGGCGGCGAAGTGCTGTGCGTCGTCGCTTAAGGAGCCGAACATGTCCCGCGTAGGCAAAAGCCCCATTACCGTACCCAAAGGCGTCGAGGCAACCATCGCCGCCGGCAGCATTACCGTCAAGGGCCCGTTGGGCTCCCTGACCCAGCAGCTCGCCGATACCATCACCATCACCAAGGACGGCGACGTCCTGCAGGTGAGCCCGGTGGGCGAATCGCGCAACGCCGATGCCATGTCCGGCACCGTGCGCGCGCTGGTCAACAACATGGTCGTCGGCGTGACCAAGGGTTTTGAAAAGAAGCTCAACCTGGTCGGCGTCGGTTACCGTGCCCAGGCGCAAGGCGACAAGCTGAACCTGTCGCTGGGTTTCTCGCACCCGGTGGTGCACCAGATGCCCGCGGGCGTCAAGTGCGAAACCCCGGTGCAGACCGAGATCCTGATCAAGGGGATCAACAAGCAGCAGGTCGGCCAGGTCGCCGCGGAAGTGCGCGCCTACCGTCCGCCAGAGCCCTACAAGGGCAAGGGTGTGCGCTATTCGAATGAGCGCGTCATCATCAAAGAGACCAAGAAGAAGTAAAGGGTCATCATGGACAAGAAAATTTCCCGGGCCCGCCGCGCCCTGCAAACGCGCAAAAAGATCGCTTCACTGAAGGTGAACCGGCTGACCGTGCATCGCACCAACAGCCACATCTACGCCCAGGTGATCAGCAACGACGGCAAGGTGCTCGCCGCCGCTTCGACCAACGAAGCCGATGTGCGCAAGGGCCTGGCCAATGGCGGCAACGCCGCGGCTGCTGCGGTGGTTGGCAAGCGTGTCGCTGAAAAAGCGGTCGCTGCCGGTGTTTCCGAAGTTGCGTTCGACCGTTCCGGTTTTGCGTACCACGGCCGCGTGAAAGCGCTGGCTGAAGCCGCGCGTGAAGCCGGTCTGAAGTTCTAAGCGAGAGCAATCATGGCGAAAATGCAAAAAGTGCAGGCAGGCGCCGAAGGGCGTGACGACGGCCTGCGCGAAAAGATGATCGCGGTCAACCGCGTCACCAAGGTGGTCAAGGGCGGCCGGATTCTCGGTTTTGCCGCCCTCACCGTGGTCGGCGACGGCGACGGCCGCATCGGCATGGGCAAGGGCAAGTCCCGCGAAGTGCCGGTGGCGGTGCAAAAGGCGATGGAAGAAGCGCGCCGCAAGATGGTCAAGGTGCCGCTCAAGAACGGCACCCTGCAGCATCAGGTGCTCGGCGTGCACGGCGCGGCCAAAGTGCTGATGATGCCCGCTTCCGAAGGTACCGGCATCATCGCCGGCGGCCCGATGCGCGCGGTGTTCGAAGTCGTCGGCGTGACCAACGTGCTGGCCAAGTGCCAGGGTTCGACCAATCCGTACAACGTGGTGCGTGCCACCCTGGACGGCCTGATGAAGATGACCACGCCGGCTGAAGTCGCGGCCAAGCGCGGCAAGACCATCGAAGAAGTTCTGGGCAACTAAGGAATCGTCATGGCTGAGAAGAAAACTGTCACGGTGACCCTGGTCAAGAGCCCGAACGGCACCAACGAAAAGCATCGCGCCACCGTGCGCGGCCTGGGCCTGCGCCGTCTGAACTCGTCGCGCGTGCTCGAAGATACGCCGGCGGTGCGCGGCATGATCAACCGGGTGTACTACCTGGTCAAGGCTGAATAAACAAGCGTAGCGCCAAGGGCGAGAAGCCCGCGGCCTCACGGGGAATCACATGAAACTGAACACCATCAAACCTGCCGAAGGCGCCAAGCACGCCAAGCGCCGCGTTGGCCGCGGCATCGGTTCGGGCATTGGCAAGACGGCCGGCCGTGGTCACAAGGGCCAGAAGTCGCGCGCCGGCGGTTTTCACAAGGTGGGCTTCGAAGGCGGCCAGATGCCGCTGCAGCGTCGCCTGCCCAAGCGCGGTTTTTCCTCGCTGACCCGTGAATTCGTCGCTGAAGTGCGTCTGGATGAGCTCGAGCGCCTTGAAGCCACCGACATCACCCTCGATGTATTGAAAGCTGCCGGCGTGGTGCCGGTGCTGACCATCCGCGCCAAGGTGATCCTGTCGGGCAAGCTGGCCCGCAAAGTCGCGTTGAGCGCCGGCGTGATTGCCACCAAGGGTGCCAAGTCCGCGGTGGAAGCCGCCGGCGGCAGCGTGGCTGAAGTCGTGGTCAAGCCGGTTGAGCGCAAGCTCAAGGCCAAAGCCAAGTAAGTACCAACAAGGCACACGGAGAGCGATACGGTGGCAACTGACGCAATGGCGATAGCCAAATCAGGTAAATTCGGCGATTTGAAGCGCCGGTTTATCTTTTTGGTGCTCGCGCTCGTCGTCTACCGCATCGGCTCGCACATTCCGGTGCCGGGCATCGATCCGACCGAGCTGGCCAAGGCCTTCAATCAGAACAAGGAGGGCATCCTCGGGATGTTCAACATGTTCTCGGGTGGCGCGCTGTCGCGGTTCACGATTTTCGCGCTGGGCATCATGCCCTACATTTCCTCCTCGATCATCATGCAGTTGATGAGCGTGGTGTACCCGCCCTTCGAGGCGCTGAAAAAAGAGGGTGAAGCCGGGCGCCGCAAGATTACGCAATACACCCGCTACGCGACCGTGGTGCTCGCCTTCGTGCAGGCGCTGTTCATTTCGATCGGCCTGGAGCATTCGCAGGGTCTGGTGCTCGAGCCCGGCCTGATGTTCCGCATCACCACCGTGGCGACCCTGGTCACCGGCACCATGTTCCTGATGTGGCTGGGCGAGCAGATTACCGAGCGCGGCCTGGGCAACGGCATTTCGATGATCATTTTCGCCGGCATCGCCGCCGGCCTGCCCAGTTCGATCGCCGGCCTCCTGGAGCTGGTGCGCCAGGGCTCGATGAACGCGCTGACCGCGATCCTGATCGTCGCCGCGGTCGGCTTGGTAACCTTTGCGGTGGTGTTTGTCGAACGCGGCCAGCGCAAGATCCTGGTCAACTACGCCAAGCGCCAGGTGGGCAACAAGATTTACGGTGGCCAGGCTTCGCACCTGCCGTTGAAATTGAACATGTCGGGCGTGATCCCGCCGATTTTTGCCTCGTCGATCATCCTGTTCCCGGCGACCCTGACGAGCTGGTTCTCGTCCGGCGACTCGCTGCGCTGGGTCAAGGACATCGCCGCCACGCTGACGCCGGGCCAGCCGATTTACGTGATTCTGTATGCGTCTGCGATCGTTTTCTTCTGCTTTTTCTACACCGCGCTGGTGTTCAACAGCAAGGAAACCGCGGACAACCTGAAAAAGAGCGGCGCGTTCGTGCCGGGCATCCGTCCGGGCGAGCAGACCGCGAAATACATCGACAAGATTTTGATGCGCCTGACCCTGACCGGCGCGATCTACGTGACCCTGGTGTGCCTGCTGCCCGAGTTCCTGATCCTCAAGTACAACGTGCCGTTCTACTTCGGCGGCACCTCGCTGTTGATCATCGTGGTTGTGACCATGGACTTCATGGCGCAGGTACAGGCTTACATCATGTCGCACCAGTACGAGTCGCTGCTCAAGAAGGGCGGCAACTCCAAGGGCGGGATGTTTTGAACATGTTTAGTGTAAAGGGCTGAATGTCCAAAGAAGACGTCATCCAGATGCAGGGCGAGATCGCCGAGACCCTGCCGAACGCGACCTTCCGGGTCAAGCTCGAAAACGGCCATATGGTACTGGGCCATATCTCGGGAAAGATGCGCATGCATTACATCCGCATTTTGCCGGGCGATAAAGTGACGGTGGAACTGACACCGTATGATTTGACCAAGGGCCGGATCGTTTTCCGCGCCAAGTAAAAGCAGTGCCGCAGTGTGCGGCGAACGGAATTAGAGAGAAAAGTCGAGGGCATCATGAAAGTACTGGCTTCGGTAAAGAGAATCTGCCGCAATTGCAAAGTGATCAAGCGCAAGGGCGTGGTACGTGTGATTTGCACCGACCCGCGTCACAAGCAGCGCCAAGGCTGATCGCGCGCACCCGCACGGCAAGAACCACAGAATATAGTTCGAAGGACACGACATGGCTCGTATCGCAGGCATCAACATCCCGAATCATCAACACGCGGAAATCGCGCTGACCGCCATTTACGGCATCGGCCG
>Ga0075363_100000857_pt1 | contig 10628 bp, 12 predicted proteins | sample EndMetdeltDD1763_FD_71470 | JGI IMG/M metagenome (GOLD analysis project Ga0075363, IMG submission 71470) | Populus endosphere microbial communities from Tennessee, USA - Endosphere MetaG P. deltoides DD176-3 | ecosystem: Host-associated > Plants > Roots > Endosphere | place: USA: Tennessee...
CAGCATGGTCGGCAGCGTGATGAGTGCGATGGTGACGACGGTCGCACCGACCACACCTTTCGCCGCCGCCAGCAACACGCCGACGAGCACGACCGAGATGCCAAGCCCGCCCGGTAGCGATCCGAACAGCCGTCCCATGGACTCCAGCAAATCCTCCGCGATGCGCGAGCGCTCCAGCATCACGCCCATGAAGATGAACAGCGGGATCGCGAGCAGCACCGTCGAGGTCATCACGCCGAAAATGCGCTGCGGCAGCGCGTGGAGGAGCCCGATGTCCATCGCGCCCGCGACGTGGCCGAGCACCGCGAACGCGAACGAGACGCCGCCGAGCGTCAGCGCCACCGGATAACCGGCGAACAGCAGGCCGCACACGGCGACGACCATCAGAACGCTGAGAATTTCGGGGAACGACATCAACGTGCCGCCGCCTTGGCGGCGGCTCTTGCCATTTTCTGGCGCACCATGCGCAGCATGGCCAGCATCGCGATCGATTTGATGATCTGCGCGATGCCCTGCAACGCCAATAGTAGCGCGAAGGCCGGAATCAGCGTCTTCAGCAGGAACACCAGCGGCAGGCCGCTGGTCTCGCGCGAGCGCTCGAAGAGTGCCCATGAGCGGGCGACATACGGCCACGAGAACCAGAGAATGGCGACCGCGAAGGGCAGCAGCAAGAACAGCGCGCCGCACAGATCGACGATGGCCTTCTGGCGCGGCGAGGCGTTGGCGTAGAAGACGTCGACCCGCACGTGCCCATTTTCCTTCAGCGTCCAGGCGGCCGCCAGCAGGAACAACGCGGCGTGCGCGTAGAGGATCGCCTCCTGCAACCAGATGGAGCCGATGCCGAGCACATAGCGCATCAGCACCACCGCAAATCCGAGAAGCACGATGATGAGCGCGCACCACGAGGCTACCCGGCCGGCCGCCGTGGTCAGCCGCTCAATCGATTTCAGGATCTTGTTCAGCGCGTTCAGCATGGGCGTGCTATATAGCAGGTCCTCGACATTGCCGCCCCGCCGCCCGATATTCGGGCCACGACAACGCAGGGTCACCCCATGGCCGGAAAAGACCACGACCACCATCATGATCACGATCGTGACCACGAGCACGGCTCGGAGCTCTCCGAGATGCAGATCCGCGTGCGCGCGCTCGAGTCGATCCTGACCGCGAAAGGCTATGTCGAGCCGGCCGCGCTCGACGCTATCATCGAGGCCTACGAGACCAAGATCGGCCCGCACCATGGCGCACAGGTCGTCGCCAAGGCCTGGACCGATCCGGCGTTCAAGCAGGCGCTGCTCGATGACGGCAGCGCGGCGGTGGCCAAGCTCGGCCACGTGGCGCGCACCGGCGACCACTTGGTCGTGGTCGAGAACACACCGGAGCGCCATAACATGGTCGTGTGCACGCTCTGCTCCTGCTATCCGTGGGAACTGCTCGGCCTTCCGCCGGTCTGGTACAAGGCTTCGCCGTATCGTTCCAGAGCCGTGAAGGATCCGCGCGGCGTGCTGTCCGACTTTGGCGTCACATTGCCGAAGGACATAGAAGTGCGCGTGTGGGACTCCACCGCCGAGACGCGCTTTCTCGTACTGCCGATGCGCCCGAAGGGCACCGAGGGCTGGAGCGAGGGGCAGCTCGCCGAACTGGTGACGCGCGATTCAATGATCGGCACAGGCTTTCCGAAGACGCCAGGTGCACCTTCGTAAGAACGGAGCAGATCGCATGAACGGCGTGCACGACATGGGCGGCATGGACGGCTTCGGCAAGGTCGAGGCTGAGCCGAACGAGCCGGTGTTTCACGCCGAATGGGAAGGCCGCGTGATGGCGCTGGTGCGCGCGATGGGCGCAGCCGGCGCGTTCAACATCGACACCTCGCGCTTTTATCGTGAGGCGCTGCCGCCGCACGTCTATCTCGGCTCGTCGTACTACAAGAAGTGGCTGCTCGGCCTGGAGGACCTGCTGGTCGCGAAAGGTTATGTCGGCGCCGACGAGGTGAAGGCCGGCCGCGCGCTGAAGGAAACCAAGGCGCCGAAGCGCGGCAAGCTTACGCTCGATCAAATCGACCGCATCATGGTGCGCGGCAAGTTCGGCCGCACACCGCCTGCGCCCGCGAAATTCAAGGCCGGCGACCGCGTGCGCGCGAAGAACATTCATCCGGCGACCCACACGCGGCTGCCGCGCTACGTGCGCGGGCACATGGGCGTCGTTGAGCGCGATCATGGCGTGCACGTGTTTCCGGACTCCGCCTCAATCGAGGCAGGTGAGAACCCGCAGTGGCTCTACACGGTGGTGTTTGACGGGACCGAGCTTTGGGGACCCGACAGCGACCCGACCGTGAAGGTCTCGATCGACGCGTTCGAGCCGTATCTGGAGTTGGCGTGATGGATGCGGCGCGTGCGGCCACGCAGGCTATCCCGAGCATTCCGTGCGACGCCGAGGGACCGGTGTTTCGCGAGCCGTGGGAGGCGCAGGCCTTCGCGATGGCGCTCGCGCTGCATCAGCGCGGCGTGTTCACCTGGCCGCAATGGGCCGCGACGCTCTCCGACGAGATCAAGCGTGCGCAGGCGGCGGGCGATCCGGACACCGGCGAGACCTACTATCGTCACTGGCTGAACGCGCTGGAGCGGCTCGTCACCGAGAAGGGCGTGACCGACCACGGCACGTTGCACAAATACGAGCACGCCTGGGAGCATGCTGCAGCGCGCACGCCACACGGCGAGCCGATCGAACTGCGCCCGGAAGACTTCCACGACCATTAAGGCGTCTCAAATGACCATCGCAAGCGTCGGCGCGGCGAAGATCACGCGCATCGAAGAGACTTATGGTCCGAACTTCGAAGCACGCACGTTCTTCAAGGACTGGAGCGACGAGGCCATCGCGCCGCACTTGCACTGGATGGTGCCCGACCATTTCGATCCGGCGAGCGGCAAGCTGAAGCTCAGCGTTCACTCGTGGCTGCTGGAGGTCGGCGGCAAGAAGATCCTGATCGACACCTGCATCGGCAATCACAAATCCCGCAAGCACCGGCCGTTCTGGGACCAGCTCAACACGCCGTATCTCGAACGGCTCGCAGCCGCCGGCGTGAAGCCGGAGGAGGTCGACATGGTGATGTGCACGCACCTGCACGTCGATCACGTCGGCTGGAACACGCGGCTCGACAACGGGCGCTGGGTGCCGACGTTCCCGAACGCCCGCTACGTGTTCAGCAAGACCGACTACGACCATTTCCTGAAAATCGACAACGATCCGCAGCAAGGCCCGGCCAGCGGCGGCGCGTTCCGCGACAGCGTGCTGCCGATCGTCGAGGCGAAGCTCGATCAGATGATCGACAGCAACGCGTCGATCGACGAGCATCTCACCAGCGAACATGCGCCCGGCCACACGCCGGGCCACATCGTCATCAAGCTCGCCTCACAGAGCAAACAGGCCTTCTTCTGCGGCGACGTGATTCATCACGCCATTCAGGTCCATAACCCGCACTGGAACAGCTTTGCGTGCATCGATGCCGAGGCGGCGCGGCGCTCGCGACGCAAGCTGCTGGAAGACTGCGCGGGCTCGGGTGGGCTGATGCTGCCGGGGCACTTCGGTGCGCCGCACTGCTGTCATGTCGACGCGAAAGGCGACGGGTTCACGCCGCGCTTCTAGGCCGGCGGAAGCTGCGGTGCGTGCACGTGCTCCGGCCTGACGCCAAGGCCGAGCACTCGCGCCGGTATCCGCCGCAGGAACGCGAAGCGCGCCATCAACCGGATCGCGAGCGGCGCCTTCAGAGCGCCCTGCGCGACCAGGGCGCGGCTGATGATGTTGTTCTGCGCGAAGACCTGAATGGCCTGCGTCACGCGCGTCGGGAACTCGCGCCGTTCCTGTACGCGCGCGAGATCGGCGTCGCCCGGCACGCCGCGTCGCAGCGGTTCCCACAGCAGGTTCGCGGCAGCCACCGCGTCCTGCACCGCCAGATTCACCCCGACGCCGCCGATCGGTGACATCGCGTGCGCGGCGTCGCCAATGCAGAGCAGTCCCGGCCGGTGCCAGCGTGGGAGGCGGTCGACCGCGACGGTCAAAAGCTTGATCTGGTCCCAGTCCTTCAGCGCGTCAACGCGATCCGCGAACATTGGCACGCTCGCGACGACGCCGGCACGGAAAGCCTCAAGTCCGCGCGCACGAAGCTGCTCGATCGTGCCCTTCGGGATCACGTAGGCGCACTGCCAGTAGTCGCCGCGGTCGATGAGCACGAAGATGCGACCGCCCTCGAAGCGGCCCATCGACTGATCCGGATCGTTGGCCGTGTGCGGCAGGCTGAACCAGAGCACGTCCATTGGCGCGCCGATTTCGTCCACCTTCAGGCCGGCACGCTCGCGCACGGTCGAATGCCGCCCATCACAACCGACCACGAGGTCGGCGCGGATGTCGAGCGGTCCGTCCGGCGTCCTGGCGCGCACGCCCACCACGCGGCCGTCCTCCTCGATCAGGTCGCTCGCCGCGGCGCGCATGTGCAGATGGAAGTTCGGGTAGCCCCGGCCTTGGTCGGCGAGGAAGTCGAGAAAGTCCCATTGCGGCATCAGCGCGATGAATTTCGCGCGCGTCGGCAGATGGCTGAAGTCCACGAACGTGAACTGCTCGCCGCCGAAGGCCGCGCCCAGCGTATGCGCCTTCTGGTGCGGGAGTTTGAGGAACTCGTCGTAGAGCCCGAGTTCGTTCATCACCTCAAGGGTGGATGGATGGATCGTGTCGCCGCGGAAGTCGCGCAGGAAGTCAGCGTGCTTCTCCAGCACCGTAACATCGACACCAGCCCGCGCGAGCAGGAAGCCGAGCATCATGCCCGCCGGCCCGCCGCCGACGATACAGCAACGGGTCGCGAGCGCGATCACGACGGCTATCGCCCCGAGGCCGCGCGGGCGCGCGACGCCGCCCGCTTGGGCTTTCCGGCTTGTGCCGCGTTGAGCACGGCATCGAGCAGACCCGGAAAGCGGGCTTCGAGGTCGTCACGGCGCAGCGAAATGAAGCGCGAGGTCCCCTCGACGCGCGCATGCGTGATGCCGGCCGCGCGCAGCTTGGCGAAGTGGTAGGTCAGGTTGGTCTTGGAGGCGAGATGGTTGAACTCGCCGCAGCGCGCCTCCCATTCCTCCTCCTGATGGGCAAGATTCTCGACGATGCCGAGGCGCGTTGGGTCGCTCAGGGCCTCCAGCACAGCCGAAAGCTCCATTTGCTCACGCGAGGGGTGGGGAAGGTAGCGCATGTTCCATTACCTAATACGGACGAATCCTATTCACAATATTGATGTCTTTTTGTTCAAGAATTTTTGAACATCCATACCATTCCGGCCGACCTCATCCTATTGTTCAATGACCTTTGAATTTTGGGGAAGGTTTCATCATGCCTCTCGTCCTTTACTGGCTGGCCCTTGGCGCGTTCTGCATCGGCACCGCCACTTTCATCGCCGCCCCGCTGCTGCCCGCCATCGCGGCGGAGTTCGGCATTTCGGTCTCGACCGCCGGGCATCTGGTGTCGCTCTATGCCCTCACCTACGCGATCGGCTCACCGGTCCTGTCCACGGTCCTCGGCGGGCGGGACCGCAAGTCGCTGCTCGTCGCTGCAATGGGCGCGTTTGCTGCTGCCAACCTGGTCGCCGCGGCCTCGCAGAGTTTCATCCAGTTGATGGCCGCGCACGCGCTGCTGGCGCTGGCCGCCGGGCTGTTCATGCCCGCCGCGAACGGTATCGCGGCGCAGGTCGTTCCGGCCGAAAAGCGCGGCCGCGCGGTCGCGGTCGTAATCGGCGGGCTTTCTGTCGCGATGGCGCTCGGCGTTCCGATCGGCTCGCTGGTCGGCAGCCTCGCACATTGGCGCATCGCGTTCGTGCTGGTGGCCGCGGCGGCGGCTGTCGCTACGCTGGGACTGGTCTTCGGCCTTCCGCGGAACCTGCCGCGTGGCAGCACAACGCTCGCCGAGCGCCTTGCGGTCGGACGCCGCCCGGCGGTGCTGGCCGCCCTCATGGTGACGTTCCTGTGGGCCACGGGCGTGTTCTCCTTCTACACCTTCATCTCGCCGTTCCTGACGAAGCAGATCGGCTATGCGCCCTCCTCCGTGCCGGTCATCCTGTTTCTGTTCGGCGTCGCGGGCTGGATTGGCAGCGTCGTCGGTGGCCGCATGAACGATCGGGTTGGCGCGGGACGCACGATCACGATCGCGCTGTTCCTGCTTGGAGTTACCTATCTGTCGTTCGGTCTCTCGGCGCTGGCGGGCCCCTCCACCGCTGCGATGGCGGGTGTCGCGGCTGGCTTCGTGCTCGGCGGCATTGCCGGCTGGGCCTTCCACCCGGCACAGACCGCGCGGCTGGTGCAACTCGCGCCCGATGCTGCCGTGGTGGCGCTGTCGCTCAACCAGTCGGCGCTCTATTTCGGCACCGCGGCCGGTGCGGCGCTTGGCGGGCTCGTCGTCGCCCATGGCGGCACCATCCCACTCACGTGGAATGCGGCCGCCTTCGAGTTCGCGGCGCTCGCGGTGCTTCAGTTGGCCCTGTACGGCGCCCGCCGCAGAGTCCGGGTGCAGGCGGCCGAGTAGATCGGCTACAGCATGCGCTCGCTCGCCATGTAGCCGGCGAGCAGCGCGACACCGAACAGCAGCACAACAGCGGCTGCCGCGACCTCGACGCCGCGCAGGGCGAGGGAGCCATAGCCGGTGCGGGTCGCGGCAAGGCGCGCCGCGAAGGCAGTTGCCGTGACGGTCAGCGTCGCGATGACCGAGACCGTGATGGCGGTGCCGAGCCCCATCACGAAAGTCGACGCGACGCCGGCCCAGAAGATGCCCTGCGAGAGTGTGAACACCAGCACCAGGATCGCGCCCGAGCAGGGCCGCAGGCCCACCGCGAAGATCGCGAGCAGGCCGCGCTTCCAGCCGCCGGGACCTGCAAGCTGATCCGGCGTCGGGCCATGCGAGTGGCCGCAATGCTCGTCGTGCACGTGGCCCGGTTCCCCGTGCGCCGGGTTGGCATCGTCGTGGTGCGCGTGATCATGATGCGCGTGAGCGTGGTGAGCGTGCGCATCGTCATGCGTGTGATGATGCCCGTGATCGTGGTGGTGATGATGATCGTGCGCCACCGTCGCCGCCGCGCCGACGCTCTTGGGCGCACGCAGCATCGCCCACTCGCTCAGAAACACGCGGCCCTTGGTCCAAACCAACCGCGCACCCATCAGGGCGATTAGCGCGTAGCTCACCACCTCGATCCACCATACGGCGCGGTCCATCGTCGCCTTGGTGGCGTTGAGCAGCGCCGCCGCGATCCCGACCAGCAGGACCGCGACCAGCGCTTGAATGAACGCCGAGGCGAACGACAGCGTGATGCCGCGCTTCCAGGTCTCCTCGTTGGCGACGAGATACGACGAAATCACCGCCTTGCCGTGCCCGGGTCCGGCAGCATGGAACACCCCGTAGGCGAACGAGATGCCCATCAGCAGCCACACGGCGCTGCCATCGGTTTTGGCGGCGCGGATGGTGCCCGAAAGCATGAGATAGAACTCGGCTTGCTTGGCGAGCAGCCAGCCGGTGAATCCTTCCACGGGCGGTGGAGGCGGCGCGCCCTTCGGCGCCCCGAACGGGTTCTGCGCCAAAGCATCGGCAACGCCGAATGCCAGCAGCACACCGACACCAACTGCAACAAGCAGCAGGGGCGTGACCGACTCGCGCCGCATGGGACGCCTCACGGGCAGGAGACTGAGAACTTGTTGGCGAACTTGGCGCCGAAGTCGCTCGACGCGCCGAGATTGTTGAAGAAGCTCTCGCCGAGCTTGCTTTGCGCCGCCGGGGCTTCGCCCGGACGGGAGATCGCGACCTTGCAGGTCGCGGCGCCGCCGGTGACCTTCACGGGGTCCTTTTCGGCCATCGAGAAGTCGACGAAATAAGTTCCGTCATAGACCTCGACGTCGACACTCTGCGCCTTCGCGGGCGCCTTGAACGGCAGCGTGAAGTTGAGCGTCAGCAGGCCGTCCTTGAATTCGAGGTAATAGTCGACCGGCGCGTTGAGTTCAGCGTTCTTGCCGTTAAGCCGCGCGCGCGTGAAGTAGTCGAATTCCTTGAGCGAGGTCACGTTGACCTCGGCCAGCGGGGCCAGTTCCTCGCGGGTGAACTTGCCCTTCTCCTTGCTCTCAAGACCTTGCGTCGCAAAGGTCGAGAACATGTCGTCGAAGGTCCAGGCGTGGCGGATGCCGGTCGCGGTGCCGTCGGCGCCATAGACCACCTCGCTCTTCATCGTCACCCAGACGTGCGGATGGGCCTGCGCCTGCGTCGCCACGAAGAACGCGAGCGCGGCAAGAACAAAGCGGCTGAAATATCGGGTCATGCGGACAACCGGAGCGCCCCAGTGGCGCGGGGCAGACCATAGCACCGACTGGGGCGGAATGGAGGCACTTCCTCGTGAGCCGGGCACCTCCGCGCCAGATGCAACTCTTTCGCTCGCCACGAGTTTCATCCCCAACCAGCCCTCCGGAGGATAACATGGCGAATTCGAGTTTCGAGACGTTCAAACAGGGCGGCAAGGCCATCGACGAGGTCGCGGAGAAAGCCGGCCAGCAGGCCGCCGGGACCTACGATCAAGCCAAGCGCGCCGCATCCGATGCGTACGACAGCGCCGCCGAAATGGCGCAGGACACGGTGACGCGCGTGCAGGATGGCGCAGCCGAGCTCGACGACATGGTCACCGAGCAGGTCGGCCGGCATCCGAAGGCCATGGTGGCGCTCGGCGTCGGTATCGGGTTCGCGCTCGGCGTTCTGTTTGCCTCGTCGCGCACAAGGGAACCGACGTGGCGCGACTATGCGAAGTGGTAGCTCCTAAACACCTGCCGCCCCACCATCAGCGCGCGGGTCGTGCACGCCCTCCAGCGTGGCATCGGGATGCAGCACCACGGCTCCGGCATGCCCCATCGTGTCGGAGTAGGCGTCCGGCAACACCTCGACATCGTGACCGGCCGACATCAGCCGGTCGATCAGCCCCTCGGAAAAGCGCGACTCCAATCTGAGATTCGTGTTCGGCGAGCCCCAGGTGCGCCCGAGCAGCCAGCGCGGCGCGTCGATGGCCTTCTCCAGCGGCTGGCGATACAGCACGTGGCGGGTGAACAGTGCGGCCTGCGTCTGTGGTTGCCCGTCTCCACCCATCGTACCGTAGGCCATCACACGTCCGTCCTTCAGTACCGCCAGCGCGGGGTTGAGCGTGTGGAACGGCTTGCGGCCCGGCTCGAGCGGATTCACGGCGCCCTTTTCGAGCGAGAAGCTGGCGCCGCGGTTCTGCATCAGCACGCCGGTGCGCGGCAGCACGCAGGCCGAACCGAATTCCCAGTAGATCGACTGGATGTAGGAAACGACGAGCCCTGAGGCGTCGGCCGCCCCCATCCAGATCGTGTCGCCATCGCCCGGACGCGCCGGCCAGCGCGCCGCCTTGCGCGGGTCGATCTTGCCGGCCTCGGCATCGAGGAACGCCTTGTCGAGATATCGCGCGGGCGGATGCGGCAACTGCGCGGGATCGGTCACGTATGTGTCGCGCACCAGAAACGCCCGTTTGGTGGCCTCCACGATGCCGTGCACGTGCTCGAAGGTCTCCGCCTGGGCGACCCGCAGCCGCTCGTACAGCGCCAGAATGATGAGCGACGCCAACCCTTGAGTGGACGGCGGCGTGTTGTAGAGCGTGCCCGCTTGCAGCGCGACCGAAAGCGGCTCCTTGATGCTGGCCTCGTAGCGCTCGAGGTCCCCGCGCGTCACCGGCGAGCCAATGCGTTCGAGATCGGCGGCGATCTCGCGCCCGACATCGCCGCGGTAGAAGTCTCGCAGACCGGCATTCACCAGCTGGTCAAGCGTGGCCGCCAGCGCCTCCTGCTTCAGCGTCGTGCCTTCGGCCGGCGGTTTGCCGTCAACCAGGAACGTCTGCGCAAAACCCGGCGCTTCCTTGCACTCGGCGAGCTTTTGCGCGGTCAGCGCGGCCTGGCTGCGCGTAACGATGTATCCCTCGCGCGCGTGCTTGATCGCACGCCCGAGGAGCACGTCGAGCGGCAGCCGGCCGCGGTGCGATTTGGCGCCGTCGAGCGCCAGCATCCAGCCGGCAATGGCGGCAGGGACGGTCAGGGCGGCAAGCGGCCCGCGCGGCGGGATCGTCTCGTGGCCGTGGTCACGATAGAACCGCACGGTGGCCTTCGCGCCGGCCGGTCCCGCTCCCATCAGCGCGCTGACACGGCCAGAGGGCGCCCGGACGAGCCAGAAGCCGTCGCCGCCGATATGGTTCATGTGCGGGTAGACGGCTGCGATCGTTGCCGCCATTGCCACCATTGCCTCAAGTGCGTTGCCGCCCTCGGCGAGGATTTCGCGCCCGGCCTCGGCCGCTGCGTGATGCGGTGCCGCGACGACTCCGCGCCGGTGACCGGCGGTGTGAAGGTTCATGCGGCTTCGCCGATCAGGCCACGCTTCTTGAGCAGCGGATCGACCGAGGGCATCCGGCCGCGGAACGCCTGATAGGCCTCCGAGGGGTCGCGCGCCCCGCCCGCCGCGTAGATGTGGTCGTGCAGACGCTTGGCGACCGCCGGATCGAACACGTCGCCGGTCTCCTCGAAGGCGTTGAACGCGTCGGCGTCGAGCACCTCGGACCACAGGTAGCTGTAGTA
>Ga0075363_100000858_pt1 | contig 10626 bp, 11 predicted proteins | sample EndMetdeltDD1763_FD_71470 | JGI IMG/M metagenome (GOLD analysis project Ga0075363, IMG submission 71470) | Populus endosphere microbial communities from Tennessee, USA - Endosphere MetaG P. deltoides DD176-3 | ecosystem: Host-associated > Plants > Roots > Endosphere | place: USA: Tennessee...
CCGGCCGGGTTCGACAATGATGCGGCTACCCGCGGGCAGCAGCGCCTTTGCCTGGGTCACCATCGCGGCGGCGTAGTCATCGAGGGTCGGCGGGTGCTCATCGTAGGTGTAGCGCACCCCGAGTCCGCCGCCGAGGTCGTACACGTCGAAGGTGCCGAGCTTGGCGATGGGTTCGACCGCCTGCGCGAGTTGCTCGACATTGAGTAACTGCGAGCCGACGTGGGTGTGCACGCCGTCGAGTCGCATCTTGGCGCTGCGCTCGATCCGGGCGATCGCTTCACGGGCATCGTCGGGCATGAGTCCGAACTTGGACCCCGCATGCCCCGTTGCCTGCGAGGCGTGGGTGGCGGCCTCCACGCCCGGGATGACGCGTACCAGGCACGGCTGCTGATGTCCGGTGGGCACGATGTGCTCGAGGCGGTCGATGTCGTCGAAGTTGTCGACCACCACCAGGCCGACGCCGCGCGCGACGGCGAGTTCGAGTTCCTCGTCGGATTTGGCGTTTCCGTGCAGCACGAGTCGGGCGGGATCCGCGCCGGCCTTGATGGCGGTCAGGATCTCGCCGCCGCCCGCCACATCGATGTGCAGACCTTCCTCCACCATCACTCGCTGAACGGCGGTGCACGGGAAGGACTTCGAGGCAAATGCCACGTCGCAGCGCGGCCAGCGACTGCGGAAGGCGTTCAGGTAGTCGCGGGCGCGCTGACGCAACGCGTCCTCCGCGACGACGATCGCGGGTGTGCCGAATTGCGCGGCCACGTCGTCGAGTCGGCAGCCGCCGACCATGAGGGTCCCATCGCTGTCGGTGCGAGTGCCCGGCGGAAAGAGGCCGATCAACTCGTCGACCTCGGCCTCCCCCTGCTCTTCGCGCGAGCGCTCATCGCCGTAGCCGGTCATCGAATCAGCGTCCCACCGCGCATGCGCTCGCGAAGGCGGTCGACAAAGTTCGAAACGCCTCGTAACTTATGTCTGTAATGATCCTTACAGAGCGAACGCCGACGAAAAAGCAGCAGCAGGGCGAGCAGTCCCGCGAGCAGATCCTCGACGCGACGGAGAAGTTGATGAGCTCGCGCGGCTACGCCGCGACGTCGATCAGCGACATCCGCAAGGCCTGTGGACTGCCCGCCAGCTCGATCTACTGGCACTTCGGATCAAAGGACGGCGTGCTGGCGGCCGTGATGGAGCGCGGCGCTCAGCGGTATTTCGCGGCGATCCCCGCCGAGGCGACCGTCGAGCGTCAGCTGGATGCCGTGGTGAACCAGCAGTCGCAACATCCCGATTTCCTGCGCCTGTTCCTGCTGCTGTCACTGGAGCGCAGCGACGACCCGGCCGTCGCCGAGGTGGTGCGCCGGGTCCGCGACACCGCGATCACGCGGTTCCGCGACGCGATCGCACAACTACTTCCCGCCGACGTGCCCGACCCGAAGGCCGAACGCGTCCTGGATGAACTCGCCGCGGTGGCCGTCGCGCTGTCGGACGGCATCTTCCTGGCCGTCCACCTCGAGCCCGACACCACCGACGTCGACCGCATGTACCGCCGGCTGTATCAGACCGTGACCGCCTTGATCCCGCTTCTCTTGGAGGAAAAATGACCGCAGTGCCCAACAAGACGGTGATCATCACCGGTGCCAGTGCCGGACTCGGATTGGAATGCGCGAGAGCGCTTCTCGCCACCGATCCGTCCTGGCACATCGTGTTCGCGGTCCGCGACCTCGCGCGTGGCACGCAGGCCGTCGCGCAGGCCGGCGACCCGGCGCGGTGCACGGTTCTCCAGATGGATCTCGCGTCGTTGATGTCGGTGCACGCCTTCGTCGACGATTTCCGCGGCCGCAATCTGCCTCCGCTGCACGCGATCGTCTGCAATGCCGGTCTTCAGGTGGTGTCGGGCATCGAGCGCACCGCCGAGGGAGTGGAGATGACGTTCGGCGTCAACCACCTCGGACACTTCGCCTTGGTGCAGGATCTGCGCGCGGAGCTCGTCGCGCCGGCGCGCATCGTGGTCGTCGCGAGCGGTACCCACGATCCGGCGAAGACCACGGGTATGCCGTCGCCGCAATACACGAGCGCGGCCGACCTCGCGCACCCCAGCGACGACGAACCGGTTGACGGCCGCCGCCGGTACACCACGTCGAAACTGTGCAACGTGCTCTACGCCTACGAACTCGACCGCCGCCTCGGCCAGGGCACCCAGGGTGTCACCGTGAACGCGTTCGACCCCGGTCTCATGCCCGGCTCCGGCCTCGCCCGCGACTACTCGGCGATAGGGCGATGGACGTGGCGGTACGTGTTCCCGCTGTTGCGTGTGCTGCCGAACGTCAACAGCGTCAGGTCGTCGGGGGAGCGGCTGGCGGCGCTGGTGTCAGACCCCGGGTTCGACGGCGTCACCGGCACATACTTCGAAGGGAAGCGCCCGATCCGATCCTCGGCCGACTCCTATGACCGCGCGAAGGCGCTCGACCTGTGGGTCACCAGCGAGCAGTTGCTGACGTTACAGACCGCCGAACACCAGGATCAGCACCGCGAACCCCGCGGTCGCCCAGCCAAGTAGGGCGACTTCGGTCTTGGGTACGACACGGAACCGGCGAGCCCGACGGCGGCCCAGAAAGACGACGAGGATCGCCAGCAGGGCTCCTACGGCGGGCAGGACCATCCGTCCGTCGTCCAGCGGCCCCCGGCCGAACAGCGGCAGCGCTCCGGCCACCAGGAAGGTGAGTGCGCTTCGCTCCCAAGACAATTGGGTTCGCTCGGCCTGCAGTCCAGGCTTCTCGGGTCGAGGTGCCATGAGCTACGGCTGGACCGCGATCACGACGATCAACGCGATGGTCAACACGACGATCGCTCCGCCGAGCAGGGCTGGCATCCGCGACCGGGGGAGTTCTCCGCCCTCGTGCATGGCGGCCTGCACCGCACGCCACCGCTGAACCGCCAGTACCGCGAGAACACCACCCGCCGCGGTCAGCACCATGCCCAGACCGTGGCGCACCCCCGGGATGGTCAGGGCCGGAACCAGCTGTACGACCGCGACACCACCGGCGATGAGTGCCAGGGCGGTGCGGATCCACGCGAGGAACGTCCGCTCGTTCGCGAGCGTGAAGCGATAGTCCAGATCCTCGTGTTCGTCGGCCACTGCCACGACCAATCAGCCTAGAGTCCGGAGGTCGGTAGTGTCGCCGAACATGGTGGCCAAACCGCTCGACGCCGTTGCGGCGCAGCACCGAAAGGCCCGAGTCGCCGTTGCGACGCTGTTCTTGAGCAACGGCGCGTTGTTCGCAAACCTGTTGCCCCGCTATCCCGAAATCAAAGCCGATCTCGACCTGTCCAACACGGTCTACGGAATCGCGATCGCGGCATTCTCCGCGGGCGCGTTGGTGGCGGGCCTGACGGCCGCCGCGTTGATCCGGCGGTACCGGTCGTCGCGCGTCGCGGTCGTCTGCACCCTCGGTCTCGCGGGATTCGTGCTCGCTGCCGGCCTCGCGGGAACCCCCCTGGTATTTGCCGCCGCGCTGTTTCTGGCCGGAGCGTGTGATGCCGTCACCGACGTGGCGCAGAACGCGCACGGATTGCGGCTGCAGCGCAACTACGGCCGGTCGATCATCAACTCGCTGCACGCGGTCTGGGCGGCGGGTGCCATCATCGGCGGCTTGATGGGTGCCGGCGCGATCGCACTGGACATCTCGCGACCAATACATCTGGCGGTCGCCGCGGTGCTGTTCGGTGGTCTCGTCCTGGTCGCCTATCCCTACCTGCTGAAGGGACCCGATCACGACGATCATCCGGCCCACTCAGAAGGTGGCAGAGCAAGTGCGGGTTTCGCGGTGTACGCGACATTGATCGCCCTCGTCGTGCTCGCCGTGGCGGGAGCCACTGTCGAAGATGCAGGAAGTTCCTGGGCGACACTGTATTTGCGCGACAGTCTCGGCGCCCCCGGTGCGGTCGCGGTGTTCGGTTACGTCGCGCTGGTCGGGTTCATGTTCATCGGCCGGCTCATCGGGGACCGCCTCGTCGACAGGTTCGGCGAACGCAAGGTGGTTGGCGCCGGCGGCGTCCTCGCGGCGGCGGGGATGGGGGCGGCGCTGGCCTTTCCCTCGGTGCCCGGGACCATCGCGGGATTCGCCGCGGCGGGGTTCGGAGTGGCGTCCCTGATCCCGGCGGCCATGCATCGCGCCGACCAGCTGCCGGGCCTGCGCCCAGGCAGCGGGTTGACGGTGCTGACGTGGCTGATGCGGATCGGTTTCTTCGGTGCGCCGTTGATCGTCGGTGTCATCGCCGACGCGACAAGCCTCAGGGTCGGGTTGCTGTCGGTCCCCATCGCGGGCGTGGTGGCGATCGCGCTCGCCGGATCACTCAGTGCGCGACCAGACCCGCAGCTCAGCCGGCGGTGACCATCTCGATCGTGAGCACGCCGCCGACGATCAGCGCGATACCCAGCCCCATCATCGGCGTCAGCGGTTCCTTGAACAGGAACCGTGCGAGGACCGCAACCAGGGCGACACCGCAGGCCGACCACACGCCGTAGGCGATCCCGACCGGCATGCCGAGGCCCAACGACACCCACAGCAGATAGAACGACAGCAGGTACCCGACGATGATCGGGACGATCCACGCCTTCTTCCGGAACCCGTCGGACGCGCGCAGCGACAGGGTGGCGGCCACCTCGACGAGGATGGCGCCGGCCAGCGCGAGCCACATCACGACTCGGCCGCCCCGGCTCGATGCGAGCCGAATTCGACGAGCAGTACCCCCGCGATGATCAGGCCGATACCCGCCACGATCGGCCACGTGAAGGGGTCACCGAAGAGCACCGCCGCGAGCACCGCGGTGACCGCTGTGCCCAGCGCACCCCAGATGCCGTAGGCGACCCCCACCGGCATGCCCGCGCGCAGCACCATAGTCAGGAAAACGAAGGACGTGATGTAGCCGGTGACGACAACCACGAGCCACGCCGAATGGTCGACCGATGCGCGCAGGGACAACGTCGCGGCGACTTCGGTGGAGATTGCGCCGGCAAGCAGCGCCCACTTCCGCACGGCACCAAGCTATGCCATCGCGCTCAGATCGCGCGCTCGACCATCGGTGTGAGCACCTCGTGCGCGAACCGTCGCAATTCGGCGTCGTCACTGAAATCCGGATCGGACGGTGGCATCGAGATATAGGTGAAGAACAACCGGGCGAACACGTCGGCGACCCACCGGACCTGCTGCGGTGGGGTCCCTGGGGTATCACCGTGGATGTAGTTGGCGATGAACGCCGACCCCATCTTCAGCAGTTCCGTCGATTCGATCGGGGCGGGTTCGACCTGTCCGGCGCGGCGCAGCATCGGATGTTCGCGCGCGAAGGTGACCGCGGCGATGAACGCCTCGGCCACGCCCTCATTGGGGTCGTCGGTGGCCTCGATGGCGTCGGCGACGGCGGCGAGGAACCGTTGCGTCTCCCGGCGCACCAGGGCTTCGACCAGGTCGTCGCGACGTGGATAGCGACGGTAGGCCGTCATGCGGGACACTCCGGCGCGCCGAACGACATCCTCGACCGTAATACGTTGCAGCCCAACGGCTGCCGCCTCCTGCAGGGCAGCGTCGAGTATGCGCTGGCTGGTCCTGTCCGCTGACTCGTCCACGCTCTTCGTGCCCATGGACGCGGCACCGCCGACGACCTCGATGAGCTGGGCGTCGATCACGACGCCGCGACCTTCGGCCGCACACCCGCGGCGCGTGCGCGCGCGAGCTCGACGTACCGCGGCGTGCCGAATGCCCACCGCAGGTACCGCGCGTCGAAATGCAGCGCAGGTTCGATGAGCTTGCGGGTCAGGGCCGACGGGTGGTCGTAGCCGATGAGCTCACGCGCCCATGACGGTGCTCGGCTCATGCCGGCGTAGATGGTGAATCGGTGTAGCTGGCGGTCCACCGGACCGGGGAGATCGGGGAAGAACGGCGACGTCATCAAGAAGTCGATGAACTCACGCGTCTGCGCGTTCACATTCAGCCTCGGTCGCATGGTTTGGACGTAGTCGTCGAGTTCGGCGGCCGTCGTCGGCACCCAGTCCGCGCCGCCCATCCTGCCGATCACGGCCTGCTCGGCCAGATAACGGTCCTGCTCGTCGCGTGACAGCGGACGGTTGGTGTGTTCGAACGTCCGCAGGATCATCCATGGGATGCACGTGTGGACCCAGGCGATGAGTTCGGGATCCAACGCGCGGTAGGGGACGCCGTCGGGACGGGTGCCGTTGACGAACGAGTGCACGCGCTTGACACGCTCGACGACGCGCGTCGCGGCCTCGGTGTTGCCGAACGTGGTGGTCAGCACGTAGCCCAGCGTGGCGCGCGCCCGCTGGAACGGGTCTTCGCGATAGTTGGACAGATCCTGCACGCCTGCCACCACGGACGGATGAAGTATTTCGAGCACGATCGCGGGCAACCCGGCCTGGGAAACCGACGCCAGGTCGGCATTGATTTCCCACGAGATGCTGTCCGGTCCGAGAAGGCCGGGGTCGCCCGGCGGTCCGCCGTAGACCGCTGGATCGTCGTGGCGACCAGCACTTTTTTCGAAGTCCGCGACGATGCGCGTGCGAAGCTTCTCCGCCGCCAGGGTCCGCTTCGGTAGGAATGTGACACTCACACCACCATATATACCACTTGGTGTAGAGCCGTGCGGTACGCGCGCGTACTGTGGAGTGGTTGTGTTCATCGGCTGAAGGAGGCCATCGGTGACGGCGGAAGCCAACACGCGACGCGCTGCAGACGACCGTTTGGTCGTCGATACCGCCTACGGTCCCGTACGGGGTACCGACAACGGAACCATCAAGGCGTGGAAGGGCATTCGTTATGCCGCGGCACCGGCGGGCGACCTGCGGTGGCGGGCACCACAGGCGCCCAGGCGGTGGTCGGAACCGGCCGATGCGACACGGGTGGGGCCTGCGTGCCCGCAGCCGACGGATCCGAGGATCCCGCTCGACCTCGGCGCACCGCAGGGTGACGACTGCCTGTCGCTGAACGTCTGGGCGTCATCGGACACTGAGGCCGGGGACGGCAAGCCGGTGATGGTGTGGTTGCACGGCGGCGCCTACCTGCTCGGCGCGTCGGCCCAGACGCTGTATCACGGTGGCGCGCTGGCGGGTAGCGGCGACGCGGTGATCGTCACCGTCAACTACCGGTTGGGCGCGTTGGGCTTCCTCGATCTCTCGTCGTACGGGGACGGCTTCGACACCAATCTCGGGCTGCGCGATGTGCTGTTCGCGCTGCAGTGGGTTCGCGACAACATCGCCGGATTCGGGGGAGACCCCGCACGCGTCACGTTGTTCGGCGAGTCCGCAGGCGCGGGCATCGTGACCACACTGCTGGCCAGCCCTGCGGCCGCCGGGCTGTTCTCCGCGGCCATCGCCCAAAGTTCGCCCGCCACATCGATTTACGACCAGGAGCGCGCCCGGCGTGTGGCCGACCAGTTCCTCGAAGCGCTGAAACTCGGCCGCGACGACGCCGGGCGGCTGCCCGCGGTCCCGATGGACGCGGTACTGGCCGCCTCCAAGCACGTCTTCGACGACGTTCCGGTTCGTGCGCCAGGGACACTGGCGTTCGTCCCGATAATCGACGGCGACATCGTGCCGGAACATCCGGTCAAATCGGCGAGGGAAGGACGCACCCATCCGGTGCCGCTGATCATCGGCACCAACAAGCACGAGGCCGCGCTGTTCCGCTGGATGAAGTCACCGCTGATGCCGATCACCCCCGATGCGCTGCGGACGATGTTCGCCGACATCGCCGCCGAGCAGCCGGCCCTGCAGCTGCCGAGCGAAGCGCAGATCCGCGCCGCCTACCGCGGCCGGGCCAAGGCGATCGGCATGGGCGTGGCCCGCGACATCGGTTTCCGGATGCCCTCGATCTGGTTCGCTGACGGCCACCGCGAGGTCGCACCCGTCTACCTCTACCGGTTCGACTTCGCGACGCCCATGCTGCGGCTGCTGCGTCTCGGCGCGGCGCACGCCACCGAGCTGCCATACGTATGGGGCAACCTGGTCGCCGGGCCCAAGGACCCGACGTTCAAATTGGGCGGGCTCAAGGCGGGCAAGACGGTCTCGGCGCGACTGCGCAAACGGTGGGTGAGCTTCGCGATGGACGGCAAGCCGTCGGCGCCGGCCGCGGATCCCGAGTGGCGGCCGTACCGCAAAGAGGACCGGGCGTCGCTGATCATCGACGCATCCGACCGTGTCGCGGACGATCTGGACCGTGACCTGCGGTTGGCCTGGGGCGACGAGGTACTCAGCTTCCGCTGAGTCACTCAGGTCGTAAACTTTCCGACCGGAGGTGTCACCGTGGACTGGACACGTGTTTTCTCGGACGTGCTACCGCCGCTGATGCACGACCCGGTGACGTTCGCCATTCCGTTCTTCCTGATCATGCTGATCATCGAATGGGTCAGCGCGGGCAAGCTGGTGCATGACGAGGCCGAGCGGGCCCCGGCTGGCGCGTATCTGAAGCCCGACGCATGGGCGAGCATCAAGATGGGTCTCGTATCGATTGCCACCAGTGGCGTCCTCAACGCCGTCGCGCTGTTCGCCTACGCCGCGCTCTACGTCTACGTCGCACCGTGGCAGCTGCCGGCCTCCGCCTGGTACACGTGGGTGATCGCCATCGTCGGCGTCGACGTTCTCTACTACTTCTATCACCGGATCGCCCACCGGGTCCGCCTGATCTGGGCGACGCATCAGGCCCATCACTCCAGTCAGTACTTCAACTTCGCGACCGCACTGCGCCAGAAATGGAACATCAGCGGGGATGTCTTCCTGCGCGCGCTGCTGCCGCTGATCGGCGTTCCGCCGTGGATGGTGTTCGCCAGCTTCTCGATCAACCTCATCTACCAGTTCTGGATCCACACCGAGCGCATCGGAAAGCTCTGGCGGCCAATCGAGTTCGTCTTCAACACACCGTCGCATCACCGCGTGCACCACGGCATGGACCAGCAGTACCTGGACAAGAACTACGGCGGAATCTTCATCCTCTGGGACCGGCTCTTCCGCAGTTTCAAGGAGGAGAACGTCCGGCCGAACTACGGGCTGACCAAACAGGTCGACACCTACAACATCTGGACCCTGCAGACCCACGAGTACGTGTCGATCTTCCGCGACGTCCGACGGGCGCCGCGGTGGCGCGACAAGCTGGGCTACGCCTTCGGCCCACCGGGTTGGCTGCCCGCCGAACAGCGCGTCGAGGACCCGGACAAGGTTCGCGTCTAGGATTTTTCGGCGCCGCCGCCATCGGACCCGTAATGTCCGCCATGTGCAGACCGTGTTCGATGCCCCGGTAGATCCTCGATTGGTCGAACGTTCGCTTGCGGCAAGCACCTTCGGATCGATGTGGCTCGACGTTGGCCGGCCTGCCTATCCGCAGCCAACGGCGCCGCTCACCTGCGATCTGCTGGTGGTGGGCGGCGGGTACACCGGGCTCTGGACGGCACTTCATGCCGCCGAACGCAATCCGGATCGGCGGATCGTGCTGATCGAGGCCAACCGCATCGGGTGGGCGGCGTCCGGACGAAACGGCGGCTTCGTCGACGCCAGCCTGACTCACGGCGCCGAGAACGGAAAGTCGCGGTGGCCCAACGAGATCGACGTCCTCGACGAGATGGGTATCCAAAACCTCGACGGTATGCAGTCCGATATCGAACGCCTGGGGCTGGATGCGGAGTGGCAGCGCACCGGGATGCTCTCGGTGGCCACCGAACCGCATCAGGTCGACTGGCTGCGGCAGGCCGCCGATGGGGGAGAAGGCCAGTTCTTCGACGCAGAGCAGGTGCGTGCGGAGGTGAACTCCCCGACATACCTGGCCGGGCTGTTCAGCGCGAACACCTGCGCGATCGTCAACCCGGCGAAACTGGCGTTCGAACTCGCCCGCGCCTGTACGGAGGCGGGCGTGCAGATCTACGAGCGTGCCAACGCCACCCGGCTGGAGTCCGACGGCCCCGCCCTGCGTGTACACACCGCGACGGCCACGATCAGCGCGCGCCACGTGGTGCTGGCGACGAATGTCTACAAAAGCCTGCTACGGCGTAACCGGTTGCACACCATTCCGGTGTACGACTACGTGCTGGCGACCGAGCCGTTGAGTGACGCGCAACTGGACCGCATCGGTTGGCGGAACCGGCAGGGAATCGGCGACTGCGCCAACCAGTTTCACTACTACCGCCTGACCATGGACAACCGCATCGTGTGGGGCGGCTACGACGCGATCTATCACTTCGGTGGCAGGGTCGACCCCGCCTACGAGGACCGCCCCGACACGTACCGCCGCCTCGCCGCGCACTTCTTCATCACCTTTCCTCAACTCGAGGATCTCCGGTTCTCACATCGCTGGGCCGGCGCCATCGACACCAACACGCGGTTCTGCGCGCACTGGGGCCTGGCTCTCGATGACCGGGTGGCGTACGTCAACGGGTTCACCGGCCTCGGAGTGGGCGCGGCGAGGTTCGCCGCCGACGTATGTCTGGATCTTCTCGAGGGCACCCCCACCCCCCGCACGGAGTTGGAGATGGTGCGTCGGCGCCCGCTGCCGTTCCCGCCCGAACCGGCCGCGAGCATCGGGATCCAGACGACGCGATGGTCTCTTGACCGCGCCGATCATTCGGCGGGCCGCCGCAATA
>Ga0075363_100000859_pt1 | contig 10624 bp, 10 predicted proteins | sample EndMetdeltDD1763_FD_71470 | JGI IMG/M metagenome (GOLD analysis project Ga0075363, IMG submission 71470) | Populus endosphere microbial communities from Tennessee, USA - Endosphere MetaG P. deltoides DD176-3 | ecosystem: Host-associated > Plants > Roots > Endosphere | place: USA: Tennessee...
CTGCCACACTGATCGGGTGACGTTCGAGCGCGACCCCATCGAGCCCGACACCAAGGACTGGACCTGGGTGTTGTCGCAACCGTGCCCCGAGTGCGGCTTCACCCCAGGCGCGGTGCACCACACGGAGGTCGCCGACCACATCCGCGCCGACGCCGCCGAATGGGTGTCGCGACTGGCCGGGCCCGGCGTCCGGGAACGGCCGCAGCCATCCGTGTGGTCGACGCTCGAGTACGGCTGCCATATCCGCGACGTGCACCGCATCTTCAACCATCGTGTGCGACTGATGCTCGACGAAGACGAACCGCTGTTCCCGAACTGGGATCAGGACGAGACGGCACTGGCCGACGACTACGGCGCACAGGACCCGGCCACGGTCGCCATCGAACTGTTCGACGCCGCGGGCATCGTCTCCGACACCTACACACGCGTACCGGCCGATGCGTGGTCTCGGCGGGGACTGCGCAGCAATGGCAGCGAGTTCACGGTCGCATCAATTGCGATCTACCACTTGCACGACATCGTCCATCACGCGCACGATGTCGGACATGGCTGAAGACACACCGCTGGCGGGCAAGGTCGCCTACGTCACGGGAGCGGCGCGCGGACAAGGACGTTCACACTGCATTCGGTTGGCGCGAGCAGGCGCCGACATCGTCGCGATCGATGCCTGCGGGCCGGTCGCCGAGCACAACGGCTACTCTCCAGCACTGCCGGAGGATCTCGCCGAGACGGTGAGCCTGGTCGAGGGCGAGGGACGCAAGATCCGCGCCGAGGAGATCGATGTGCGCGACCTCGAGGGCCAACAGCGGGTGGTGGCCGACGCGATCGAGCAGTTCGGCCGGCTGGACATCGTCGTCGCCAACGCCGGCGTGCTGAATTGGGGCCGGCTGTGGGAGATTTCGGCCAAGCAGTGGCAGGACGTCATCGACACCAACCTGACCGGCGTGTGGAACACGATCAAGGCGGTCGTGCCGGCCATGATCGAGGCGGGCAACGGCGGATCGATCATCAACATCAGCTCGGCGGCGGGCATCAAGGCCGTTCCCGGTGGCGGGCACTACTGTGCAAGCAAATTCGGCGTCGTCGCGTTGACCAACTCATTGGCGATCGAACTGGGCGAGTATGGAATTCGGGTCAACTCGGTTCACCCGTATGGCACCGACACCCCGATGGGCAACGATGCGTCGATGTGGCAGATGTTCGCCGACCACCAGAACTTCATCCACAGCTTCTCCCCCGGCGCGCTGCCGACGGATTCACTCGCCGCACCCGACCTGGTGTCGGACATCGTGGTGTGGCTTGCCGGTGACGGAGCGTCACTGGTGACCGCGGCTCAGATCCCCGCGGATAAGGGCTATCTCAAGATCTAGCGCCACCGAACGTTCCTTACCGCTCGAGAAGCTCGACGAATTTCGAGAGTAAAGGAACGTTCGCGCTAGAGCCGCGACTGCTCCTTGATGCTCGTGTCGGTGGTGCGTAACGGGCGTATCAACGCGTCCTGGCCGAAGGAAGCGATGAGCTCGCCGCTCTCGGTGTGAACCGCGCCGCGTACGTAGGACATGCCCGCGCCCACCTGGGTGCTCTCGTGGGTGTAGAGCACCCAGCCATCCCACGAGAACGGTTCGTGGAAACTGACCGTCACCGTCATCGGCGCCGTCGACACGGTCAGGTGCGCCTGCGCCGTCCCAATGCCTTCGTGCGCGCGCATCGTCGTCGAAATGCCAAGGTGTCCGGTGAAATACGCGATCAACGCCTTGGCGAGGTCGTCGCGCGTGGGAATCGGGTCGTAATGCAGCCACGCGTAAAGCTCCGGCGGGCCGACCTCGTCGGGGCTGTTCACGTCGACGACGTCGACCAGGCGCAATTGCCGTCCCGCCATCGGCATCTCCGACGCGTTCGCATCGGTGGGACCCGTGACGTCCGGCCGTGGCAGGTGATGGCGGATGACGTCGGGAGTCGGGACGTCGGTGAGCACGGTCGCCGTGATGCACCGCTTGCCGTTCTGCTTGGCCGCGACGATCGCGGTCGCCGTCGACCGGCCTTCGTTGACGACGTCCAGCTCCAGCTCGACCGGCCCCGCGCCGACCATCACCGCGCGGGCGAAGACCGCGGACACCGAGCGCACCGACTTCTCCGGAAAGCGTTTGGCCACAGCCACGATCGCCTGTGCCAGAACCTGCGTGCCTTCGACGACCTGGCGATCGTCCTCGCCCGCCGGACCCGTCTCGGCGATGAATCTGTTCTCTCCGTCGGGCTGCACGTCGAACAAGTCGAGCAGGCTCTCAACGGTCCAGGGCGTCTGCGCCGAGTCTGTCGTCATGGGAGGGAACACTAACCGAGCCCGGGTAAAAGCGGTAACGTCGTTACCGACATTTTCGCCCGCACAACCGGAAGGTGCTCATGGCGAAGCGCAGCGGTCGGCCGCCGGGTGGAGGCGCCCGCCCGGCGACAGACGCTGTCGTGGACCTGGATCCCGAGTCGCGCCCGAAGCGATTCATGAAGTCGGCGTTGGCAATTCTCGGCGAGACCGGCCGCACGGACTTCACCGTGCTGGAGGTCGTCGAACGGTCCAAGACCTCACTGCGATCCTTCTACCAGCACTTCTCCACCAAGGACGAGTTGCTGTTGGCACTGGTCGACAAAATCATGTCGGAGTCGACACGCAAATGGCGCGAGGACACCGCCGGCCTGCCCGCCGCCGATGCGCTGCGCATCCTCATCGACCGCATCTGCACACCGGCGGAAACGACCACGCAGGACAAGGTCAACCGCGGCCTGACGTTCTACAACGATCGCTTGGCCGAGGCGCTGCCCAGCGAGTACGCCCGCGTGCTCGCTCCCGTGCATGAGCTGATCAAGGACATCATCAACAGCGGCATCGACGAGGGCGCATTCCGCGTCAACATCGATATCGACGCAACGGCGGCGCTGATCATGCAATCAGCCCTCGGGGCGATGCGACTGCGGGTGCTTGGCGCCGAACTCACAGGCGTCCCGGTGGACGCCGACCACATCTACGACTTCTGCGTCAGCAGCCTCACTCGTCGCGACCCCGCCTGACCTGCACCGGCAGGGGTGTGAACAAGCCCGAATAACGCCTCGACCAGGGGTGGTGTTTTCGCTGGTCCAGACGTGGTAATGTCATTACCACCACAGCCCGTCACAAGCCAAAATTCGTCAAGCTTGAAGGAGGCGTAACCATGACCCGCGAACTCCCGTATCCGGTGTTCGACGCCGACAACCACTTCTACGAGCCCAAAGAGGCGCTGACTCAGTTCCTGCCGGACCACCGCAAGGGGGTCATCGACTACATCGATGTCCGCGGGCGGACCAAGATCATGGTGCGCAACGTCGTCAGCGATTACATCCCGAACCCGACGTTCGAAGTGGTCGCGCGCCCGGGTGCCCAGGAGGAGTACTTCCGGCACGGCAGCGGCGGCAAGAGCTTCCGCGAGGTCATGGGCAAGCCGATGAAGTCCATTCCCGCGTTCCGCAACCCCGAGGCCCGCCTCGAGGTGATGGACAGCCTCGGTCTGGACTACTCGCTGATGTTCCCGACGCTTGCCAGCCTGGTCGAGGAGCGGCTCAAGGACGATCCGGATCTGATCCTCGACATCGTCCATGCGCTGAATCAATGGATGTACGAGACCTGGCAGTTCAACTACGAGGACCGCATCTTCTCGACCCCGGTGATCAACCTGGGCAACGTGGATCGCGCACTCGAGGAACTCGATTGGTGTCTGGAGCGTGGCGCGAAGACCGTGCTGGTGCGGCCCGCGCCGGTCCCCGGCTACCGGGGAACCCGCTCGTTGGGTGTCGAGGAGTTCGACCCGTTCTGGGACGCCTGCGTCAAGGCCGGCATCCCCGTCTCGATGCACGCCTCGGACAGCGGTTACTCCGAGTACCTCAACGACTGGGAGCCTGGCGACGAGTTCAAGCCGTTCGCGCCAACGTCTTTCCGAATGGTCGCGATGGGCAAGCGGCCCATCGAGGACACGATGGCCGCGCTGGTGTGCCATGGCGCGCTGACCCGCAACCCGGACCTGCGCGTCCTCTCGATCGAGAACGGCGCCGACTGGGTGCCATACCTGTTCAAGCAGTTCAAGAACGTCTACTCCAAGATGCCGCACGGTTTCCTGGAGGACCCGATCGAAGCGTTCCATCGCTGCGTCTACGTCGCACCCTTCTGGGAAGACGACTTCGCCCAGATGGCCGACCTTCTCGGCATCGACCGCGTGATCTTCGGCTCCGACTGGCCGCACCCCGAGGGCCTCGCGCAACCGACGCACCTGATCGACGACCTCCAGGGGCTCGATGCGGAGGGGCAGCGAAAGGTCATGGGTGGCAACATGATCGACCTGTTCAAGATCCCGAACGAGATCGTTCACAAGCCGGGTGTTCCCGCGTTGGAATTCGCCTGATCCAACCTGATCAGTCGTGAATGTGCGTGTCCGGTGCTCCGGCACGCACTTCGCGCGTTATTGAAGGAGACCTCGCGCCGTGAGCGACGCCCCCAACCCAGAACGGCTGCTGTTCGCCTCGACCACCCAGTCGTTCCTCGAGAAGGGCGCCTCCCTGGGTCGGTTGCGTGAACTTCACGAAGCCGGAACGTCGTTCGAGATGGACTGGTGGCAGCGCGCCGCCGAACTCGGCTGGACCAGCCTGCTGGTGCCCGAGGAACTCGGCGGCGGCAACGTCTCCGGCGACGGGGTCGCCGATCTTGCGCTGGTCGCGGAATTGGCGGGTCACACCGTCGCACCCGGTCCGCTGCATCCGGTCAGCGTCGTCCTGGCGGGGTTGGCGGAAGTGCCCGAGAACCACGAGCCGACAATCGAATCGCTGATCTCGGGTGAGATCGTGGCTTCGTGGGCGGTCTACGAACCGGGTAAGCAGTGGTCCCCGCTCAACGCCGCAGTGACCGCGACGCGCACCGACACCGGATACCGCATCGACGGTGTGAAGGACCGCGTCGAGGCCGCCGCCGACAGCGCGGTGCTGCTGGTCGTGGCACAGTGCGATGGCGCGGTGCGACAGTTCCTGGTTCCGACCGATGCCGCCGGGGTCACCGTCGAATCGCAGCGGTCGATCGACATGGTGAAGACTTATGCCCGAGTGCAATTCGACGGTGTCGAGGTGGATGCTTCCGCGGTCGTCGGCTCCGCCGAGCAGACGCCGGCACTGATTGAGCGCCAGAGCCAGATCGCCGTGATACTCCAGTGCGCCGAGATCGTGGGCATTCTGGATACGGTGCTGGACTTCACCATCCAATGGGGTTTCGACCGGCATTCGTTCGGCAGGCCCATCGGCTCGTACCAGGCGCTGAAGCACAAGTACGCCGACCTGAAGATCTGGTTCGAGTCGTGCCGGGCGACGACGAACGCCGCGGTCGCCGAGGTGGCCGCGCGCTCGGCCGGCGCCGAGATGGCGGTGAGCGTCGCGAAATCCTATGTGGGCGAGCATGCTCCGGGCATGCTGCAGGACTGCATCCAGCTGCACGGCGGCATCGGCGTCACCTGGGAACACGATCTGCACATTTTCCTGCGCCGGGCCACTCTGTACCGCTCGCTGTTCGGTACACCCGAAGACCACAATCTGCGGGTGTACGCGCTCACCAAGAATCTGGAGAACGCCTGATGACCGACACCGCATCCGCGCCGACCGAAACGACCGAATCGGTCGAGGAATTCGCGACGCGGGCCCGTAGCTGGCTGGCCGAGAACATGCCGTCGATCGACCCGGCCAACCCGCCCGAGCACGACCGCGGCGAAGAGGAACCGTGGCAGCGCGCCAAAGAGTTACAGAAGAAGCTGTACGAGGGCGGGTTCGCAGGCATCTGCTTCCCGCGCGAATACGGGGGTCTGGGTCTGCCGATCGCCTACCAGAAGGCGTTCAACAACGAGTCGCGCTGCTACGAGATCCCGGTCATCCTGAACACGCCGACGTTCACCATCTGCGCCGCGACCATTCTGGACACCGGATCCGAAGAGCAGAAGCAGCAACATATTTCGGCTGCGCTGCGCGGTGACGAGGTGCTCGTGCAGCTGCTTTCGGAGCCCAGTGGCGGGTCCGATCTCGCAGGCGTCATCACCCGCGCCGACCGCAAGGGCGACAAATGGGTGATCAACGGCGCCAAGACCTGGAGCACGAGCGCGTTCGCCGCCGACTATGGGCTGATGCTTGCGCGCACCGATTGGGATGTGCCCAAGCACGAGGGCCTGACGATGTTCCTGGTGCCGATCAACAGCGAAGGCATCACGCTGCGGCGCATCAAACAGGTGAACGGCTCAGTCGAGTTCTGCGAGGAGTTCTTCGACAACCTCGAACTCGGTGACGACGCCGTCGTCGGCGAGGTCAACGGCGGCTGGCACGTAGCGTCGCGACAGCTCTATCACGAGCGTCGGGCCGTCGGCGGTGGATCTGAGTTCGCGAGTGGCATTGGCGCCGAAGGTAAGTCCGATGTGCCGATCGATTACGTCGCACTACTGGAGGCGACCGGGCAGGCCGAAAGCGAGCGAGCGCAGGAGGCTGCGGGGCGCGCGCTGGTGCACCGCGCGGTGCGCGAGCAGCTCATCGATCACGTGTATCACGGAGTTCTCGACGGCTCGCTGCCGCCGGCCGCGGGCTCGATCATCCGGGTCACCCACGCCGAGGTTCATCACCTGGAGTTCGACACCGTGCTGTCGCTGACCGGGAGTACGGGCGTCGTGGATGCCGGCGACGACATGATCCGCTTCGGCGAGCGATACCTGTCACGGCAGGCAGCGGCGCTCGGCGGCGGCACCACCGAGATCGCCCGCAACATCATCGGCGAACGCGTGCTGGGGTTTCCGCGTGAGCACGCCGCCGATCGCGGTGTGCCGTTCAATCAGGTCAAGCGCAACAAAGGTTAGCGTCCATCGCCGAGACTCTCCCCGGCTTATTCGACTAGAACAGGGTCGGCTGCAGGACTTCGGCGCAGTCGACCGCGGGTGCCGCCGCGGCCCGGAACGACCGGCGGTCGGGGGCCAGGCCGTGCTTGGCGATCAGCGGAGTCACCCTGTCGTGCAGCAGTTTCTTGTAGTCCGACGGCAAATAGGCTCCGCGCCTGTACAACTCGCGATACCTCGAGACCAGCTCGGGATGCGAACGCGCCAGCCACGCCATGAACCACCCGCGCGTCGAACCTCGTAGATGCAGGCCGAAGGCCGTCACCCCCGTCGCACCCGCGGCGGCGATCTGGCCCAGCAACGCATCCAGGTGTGCCACCGAATCCGTCAGGTGCGGAAGCACCGGCGCCACCATGACATGACAGTCCAGACCCGCCTCGCGGACGGCGGAGATCAACCCGAGGCGAGCCTGGGGTGACGGCGTCCCCGGCTCGACATCCCTGTGCAATTCCGGATCTCCGACGGCGAGTGACACCGCGATGCTGACGTCGACGCGTTCCGCCGCCTCGGTGATCAACGGCAGATCGCGGCGCAACAGCGTGCCCTTGGTCAGGATCGAGAACGGTGTACCGGAATCCGTCAGTGCGCCGATGACTCCCGGCATCAGCGCGTAACGCCCCTCAGCGCGCTGATACGGATCGGTGTTGGTGCCCAGCGCCACCGTCTCCCGTTGCCACGATCGCCGAGCCAGCTCACGGCGCAGCACGTCGGCGACATTCGTCTTCACCACCACCTGCGAGTCGAAATCAGCGCCGGGATCGAACTCCAGATACTCGTGCGTGGGCCGCGCGAAACAGTATCGGCAGGCGTGCGAACAGCCGCGGTAGCCGTTGACCGTGTACCGGAACGGCAGCATGGCCGCATTGGGCACCCTGTTCAGTGCCGACTTGCACAGCACCTCGTGGAACGTGATGCCCTCGAACTGCGGCGTACGCACACTGCGGACGAAGCCGATCCGCTGCAATCCCGGCAGCGCGCCGTCGTCGACGCTGACGCCCTGGTGGTCCCATCGCACCCGTCTATTCGAACTTATGTTCGATACGATGTCAAGGTAATTACGCGCGTGAAGATGCCTCGATCAGCAGTTTTGCCGCCACCGCCGCCCCATCTGTGCGAATCGCGCCCGCCAACCCGGTCGCCCGCGCACTCACCTCCGGCGTCAACGCCATCCCGAGTGCTGCCGACAGAGACTCGCTCGTCGGATTCGCGCCGTCGTGCGCCACGCCGGTCCCCAGCGCGCCCACTCGTCCGGCCCAGTACGGCTGGTCGGCGATCTGGGGCACCACCACCTGGGGCGCACCCGCGCGGGCCGCCGTCGTCGTGGTCCCCGCGCCGCCGTGGTGCACGACGGCTGCCACCCTGGTGAACAGCGCCTGAAGGTTCGCCTCGCCGACGACGAAGCAGTCGTCCCCGTCGTCGATGGCCGCCAGGTCGGCCCAGCCTCGCGATATGACGATGCGGCGGCCGTGTGTCCGAATGGCTTCGATGGCGACGGCCGCCACGTCATCAGGCGCGCGCACGCTGCTGAAGCCGACGTATACCGGCGGCGTCCCGGCGTCCAGGAAGGCAGAGAGATCCCTCGGGAGCGGACGCGTGTCGGTCAGAATCCACGCGCCGGTCTGCACGACGTCGAGATCGGGCGAGCCCGGCCAGGGCGCGAGGATCGGGTCGGCCGCCAGAAACGGCCGGTCGGTGTGGACGTGGTCTCGGATGTTGTCCACCGGCGGTAGCCCCAGCGCCGCGCGGTGTGCGTTGAGGGGGGCGCCGTAAAGCGCCTGCACCCGTTCGGCATCCACGTCCCACAGCTCCTTGTTCGTCGCGCCCGGCGGGAACGGCCGGCCTGGCCGCGACAGCGGCGTCTGGTGCGGCGACGGCAACACGCCTGGCATGAAGGCCACGCACGCGTACGGAATTCCGAGCAATTCGGCTATCGAGCGTTGCCCTGCAGGCATCAGGCCTGTCGCCACCAACGCGTCGCACCCCTCGGCAGCCGGTCCCACGGTCTCGAACTGACTGGCCACCAGCTCAGCGGCGACGCGGGGCGCGTCGGCCGGTGTCAACGGTTTGGTACCCGCACTCTTCACACCGTGCACCGAGTCCCGCACCGACTTTCCCGCCGAAATCATCGAAACATCCACGCGAGCGGCATGTTCCGCGAAGTCCGGGGGCGCGCACATCCGCACCTCGACACCATGTGCCTTCAGTTGCACGGCCAATCCCAACAAGGGTTCGACATCTCCGCGCGACCCCCACGACGACAACAACATTCGCATTCCCGCTACCCCAATTCCGCTGGTAATTCGGACAGGTGGACGAGTGTGCGGCATGACCGGGGTCTTGCGGCAAGCCCCCCGGTGCGCTATATCTTGAAAGTGGAAGGGGTGTTCGCTCCCCCTTCTTTCTTTGTCTCCCTTAAGGTGTCGCTGGTGACGGAACTGCTGTTCTCCTACGGCACGCTGCGACAACCGGGAGTTCAACGCGATGTTTTCGGCCGCGAACTCGACGGCCGGCCGGACGCGATCGTCGGTTACGACCTCGAATACGTGACGATCACCGATCCGCGCGTCATCGCGGCCAGCGGCAGCGACCGCCACCCGATACTGAAGCCGACGGATCGAGCCGACGCCGCCATCGAGGGCACGGTGTACGGCGTCAGCGAGGACGACCTCGCCGCAGCCGACGACTACGAGGTCGGCGACTACGAACGGGTCGCGGTTCCGCTGCGATCAGGCGATCAAGCCTGGGTTTACGTGTTCGCCGAAGCGTGAATTACCAGCGGCCCAGCTGGCAGAAGGCCGTCGTGGGGCCCGTGTTCTGGACGGCGAGTTGTCCGTCGACCCAGATCTCGCAATGCGCGTTCGGCGGGGCCTCCATGGCATGCCCGGCCCGGGCCACGCTGATGTACGCCCACTGCGGGTCGGACAGCGTCGCGGTCGCCTCCCATGGGACAACAAAGCTGCCCCTCGTCGAGTAGGCAGCCGCGTCGGCGTTGAAGGCCTGCAAGTCGGCGGGCGAACCCGTCACGTAGTTGATGTCGAAACTCAGCGGGGCGTCAGCGGTGACAACGTACTTGACGTTCGGCCCCGCAGGCGCGGGTGGCTGCGCACCCGCCGTCGTCTGGCTGACCGCCAGTGAGCCTGCTGCAAGAACGAGCGCCGCCCCGACCATCGATGTCGCTTTTCGCATGTTGGTCACATCGCCGCACCGTACCGGACCGTTACAGCCACGTCAGATCCAGCTACGTCGGTACCCACTAACGGCAAACGAACACCCGTGCGCCAACAGGTTAATTTGTTCGTCACACACAGACATTTCGCAGAAACACAGCCGCTCTAACGTCCCGATTCGACACCCCCTGCGGTGTCAAAAATTCTGCACTCCAGCCGACGCCCATCCCCCGATGTGCGCTGCTGATACAGGGAAAGGCTGTCAATGCGACTACCACAACGCTCTTCGTTGAGAAGGTCTGCGCTCGCAACGGGAAGCATCGTCGCCGCAGCGGGCCTGTTGTTGGCGGGCTGTGGAAGCAAGGCGACCGAGTCCGACTCGGCAAACGCCGAATCGTGTGTGGACACCTCAGCTCCGACGATCAAGGTCGGCTCGCTTAACTCGCTGTCCGGAACGATGGCGATCTCCGAGGTGACCGTCCGTGACGCCATCGCATTGGCGGTCGACGAGATCAACGCCGCCGGCGGCGT
>Ga0075363_100000860_pt1 | contig 10622 bp, 7 predicted proteins | sample EndMetdeltDD1763_FD_71470 | JGI IMG/M metagenome (GOLD analysis project Ga0075363, IMG submission 71470) | Populus endosphere microbial communities from Tennessee, USA - Endosphere MetaG P. deltoides DD176-3 | ecosystem: Host-associated > Plants > Roots > Endosphere | place: USA: Tennessee...
TCGGCACCCTGCTCCCAACGCGCATGGGTCTGTCAGTCATCCCCGGGTGCATCGCAGCCGCGTTCGGCGGCCTCCGCGGGCAGCGCCCCACCCGTGCCTTGACCACTTTCGTTGGTGTCGGTCTTGTCGCCATGCTGATCGTCGTCGGCTCGGGTCAATGATGCAGGCAGCTCCCGGTGGGTGTCGATGCATACACTCCGACGATGCGTTGCTCCCGTCGCCCCACAATTGCAGTCGTCGGGTGCGGCCGCTGGGGGCGGAACATTGTGCGCGACCTGGTCGCGCTCGATTGTTCTGTGATCGCGATCGACCCAAGTGAAGAAAGCCGTCGAGAGAGCGAGCGTCTCGGAGCGTCGGCCTCCCACAGTTCCCTCAGCGACCACGCGGGCGATCCATACCGCGGCATCGTCGTCTCCGCTCCGACGTCAGCACACGGCCGATTGACCCACGAGGCCTTGTCGTTCGACGTTCCAGTGTTTGTCGAGAAGCCGCTGACCGATGACCTGGCAGTGGCGCGCAAACTCGTCGAGGCTGGCGGCGATCGGCTCTTCGTCATGCACAAGTGGCACTACCACCCAGGCATCGCGGCTCTTGCTGACGTGGCGGCATCGGGCCGCTTGGGTGTCGTGGTCGGCGTCACGTCAGAGCGCACCGGCACGGCCAATCCCTCCAATGACACGGATGCCATCTGGCTCCTCGGGCCGCACGAGCTCACGATCGGTCGACGCATCCTGGGAAGCTTTGCTGACTCGATCACCGGCGTCGCCGACCTGACGGATGCGGGCGTGGTCGGCGCCGAAGCGATCACCCGTTGGGAGGACGGACGATGGCACCGATGGAGTGTGTCCGTTCGCCCCTCGGAGACGCGCCGCACGGTGACCGTGCAGGGGTCAACCGGTCGAGCCATCCTTGAACGCCCCGATTCGACGCACATCCGTCTCTACGACGACGTGCCGGCGGGCGTCAAGGCGAGCGTGAACGAACGATCACCGTCCGACGTCATCGCAGTGGCGGCGGAGCTCCCCCTCCTGCGAGAGCTTCGCTCCTTCCGCGAGCACCTCACCGGTGGCGCGCCTCCGCCAACGACCGGCGCCGACGGGTTGGCGGTCGTCACGCTTCTCTCGTCGTTGCGTGAATCGGCCGGTCTGCCCGCTGCCGGTTCTCTGCTCCGTGGCGGACGCTCGACGTCAGATTCGATGAACTGAACTCGGGCTGACGCCCAGCTAGCTTCTCGAGATGGATTCACCGCCGAGTTCAGTCATCCACGGAGTGCGCATGCATGCCTTGCAGTGGCACTCCGATTCTCGCGGCGAACTGCTCGAACTACCTATCGACGGCTGGTTCGAGGGTTTCGCCGCCGCGCAGTGGAACTATCTCCGCAGCGGGCCAAACACCTTGCGCGGCTTTCATTGCCACGTCCGACACGCCGACGTGGTCGTTGTGCTCTCCGGACAGTTGACACTCGGGCTCAGCGACCTCCGCGCGGATTCGGCGACCGCTGGACACAGCGAGACACGCACTCTCGATCCGACATCGGATGCGATTCTGATCCCACCCGGGGTCGGCCACGGCTTCTACTCCGCAACCTCTTCGGTCCTCGCCGTCGGGCCGTCCCGACGCTGGGATCCAACCGATGAGCTCGGCTGCAGGTGGGACGACCCCGACCTGGACATCGATTGGCAATGCACTGACCCGCTGCTGTCAGACCGCGACCGCTTGGGCGGCACGCTCGCCGAGCTGCGCGCCGACATCGCCATCCGGGGCCGAGAACTCGTCTAGACGGATCCCACCGTCAACGCCACGAGACCGACGCTCAGCGACCTGTCGTCCCGCGGAAAGGATTGAGCCGCCGCTGGACGAGCCGGAGCGTCGCCCACGACCCGAATCACGAGTCCTTCTTGTGCGTCGGGGGCGGTCAGCGGGACCGTGACCGTGTAGCACTGCAGACCCTGTCGGGTTTCGGTGAGTTCGGCGACGATGTGCCCGTTGATCGACACGGTGAACGGTGACGCGGTTCGATTCTCACCCAGATATGACACCGCTTCGAGTTCGACGCTCAACATCGGCGGTTGGCCGCCCGGCTCGTCAGCCGGCTCGGGAGGCAGCGATATCGTGAAGGGGGTGGCACCCAGCCACATCCCCCAGTCTTCCGGTGCGTAGCCACCCTGATGGTGGAAGTTGTGCGCCATCCCACCTGCACGAAATTCCAGGCGCGAGCCGAGGCGGTATCGAGACGCCACGCGGAGCCGAGCGAGCGCTGCATCGCGTTCCGCGACTCTGGCCGCCAGAGTTCGCAACTCCTCCTCCGTGCGGTCGAGCGACTCTGTGAGGTATCGAACGTATTCGTCCTGCACAACCGCCGCCATCTCGGCGTACACCGAGTCATCACGGACGACAGGGGGCGACTGCTCGTCATGCGGCGGCTTCGCCTTCCGCGGACGATCGGCCGCTCGTTGGACCGCTGCATGGACGTCACCATCGTTGACGAGTTGATCGCCGAGAGCGTGACGCCACTTCTCGATGAACAAGGCGCGATTGCGCTGGGACAGAAAGCTGCGGAACCGGTCGGTTGTGCTCGCGCCGCGTCGGTGGCGGATGACCGAGCGCGGTTCGTAGAGCACGACCCATCCACACTCGCGTGCCGACATCGCGAGATCGACGTCGACGAAGTACGCAGGAAACAGACGTTCCTCGAGCCCACCGATCGCGTCCCAGAGTTCGGCGCGCACGAGAACCGAGCTCGATCCGCAGTAGTCAACGGTGCGAGGTTCGCTGAACGCCCCAGCGAATGGAGCATCGCCGACCCACGGCGGCGACACGCTCGCGTCCTGCCATAGCACCATTCCCGCGGTCTGCAATGTGCCATCTGGAAAGAGGACCTTGCTCCCGATGACCCCAGCGTCCGGAACCTCATCAGCGGCTGTGACGAGCGCCTCGAGCCACCCCTGTTCGATCTCGGCATCGTCGTGCAGCACGACCAGCAGTTCGCCTCTGGCTACGCTGCGCCCCAGGTTGCACGCGCCCGCAAGACCCCTGTTGACCGTCGACGCAACGGTTCGTATGCCGTTGACCTGCCGGGTCAGATTGATGGCCACCTGGCCGGTCGTCCCGTTCAGGACCACGATGGTCTCGATCGCGGCATCGAGCGGAATCCAACGGGCGAGAGAGCGCAGCACGCAGAGGGCGAGGTCGAGCGTTTTGGTCGGAATGATCACCGACACACGGGGAGTCGGCGAGATTGGCACGTCGATGGTCATCTGGCCCCGATCGATACGAGCATGGCCATCACTCTGGCATGAGGAGCCTGATCGGACCGTGAATCGAACCCAGTCAGCCGGTGAAGTAGCCGAACACGTCGACGACGGCGTTGGTGGAGCCGTTGTCGTTGAACGCGTTCAGGTTGCCACCGGTACCGAGGCGCAGGTAGGCCTGGTTCGGAACGGCGACACCGGGACGGGGGTTGAGCGTCGACGCGAGCGGCATGCTCGACACCGTCGGCCACGCGGTGATGAACGACGGCTCGGTGCTGTCGACCGACGTGATGTTGACGACGACGGCCTTGGCCGAAGCCGGGATCGGACCCGTGGTCATTGCCATCGTGCGCATGCCGTCTGGGCCGATCTGCCCTGGCACCCCGCCGGTGTTGTCTCGCGTGTCGACGACGCGCTGGGGCGAGACGGGAACGAAGAGACCACCCGACGACGAGAAGTAGCCGATCACGTCGGCGACGACGTGGGTCTGACCGGCGGAGTTGTAGATGCTCACCTGACCGCCAGCGCCGACCTTCGCCAGAACCAGGTTGGCTATGGTCAGGCCCGGGACGAAGTTGTGCGTCGAGGCGGTCGGGCGCGCTTCGCCAGAGGGCCAGACAGTGAGATAGCCAGTACCGGTCGGCTGATCGACGGTGACATTCAAGGCGACCGCGCTCACACCGGTGGCGGGCACTCCCCCGACCCCGGTGACCGTGAGATTCAGCTGGCCGTTCAGGCCGAGCGGTCCCGAGCCGCCGCCCGTCCCGTTGCGGGTGTCGAGCAGGCGCGCCGGCGTCAGCGACGTGAACTTGCCGCCCGACTGAGGCGGCGTCGTCGTGTAGTAGCCGGCGACGTCGGCGATGAGATTCGTCGAACCGGCCGAGTTGTAGAGGTTGACTCGTCCATTGACCCCGACTTTGACCGTCACCAGGTTCGGCACTGTCTGGCCGGGCACAAAGTTGACGTTCGAGACCAGTGGGCGAGGCTCGCCTGATGGCCAGGCGGTGATGTAGCCATCGCCCCAGGCATCGGTGGCGGTGACGTTCATCACGACTGCGGTGACGTCGCCCTGGGGCACACCGCCGACACCGGTGACACGCACCTCGGTCAGGGCGTCTTCCGCGAGCGGGTAGATGTTGCCACCGATCCCGTTGCGGGTGTCGAGCACACGTGCCGGTGTCAGGGGCACGAAGTAGCTGGGTGTGGACGGCACCGGCTTCTCGACGCGCACCATCCCAGTGGAATACCCGACGCCCTTGCCTGCTCCGTTGCGCATCACGATGTACACCCAGTACGGCGCGTTCGGCAAGGCGTTGCCGGCGTCGTCGGTGCCGTTCCAGTTGAACGTGTTGATGCCGGCACCGACCGGCAGGTCGCGCGCGATGCGGGTTCCGGCGTAGCCGCCCTTCGTCGTGGTGACGAAGATGTCGGCCGTCGCCCCCGCGGTGTTCGCCGCGTCGCGGAACGCGATCGGGAAGTTGGTCGCGAGCTGAGAGTCGTCCGTGAGCGTGACGTTGTTGATCCTGAAGCCGCGCTGGCCGCGGTCTTCGTTGAGATCGAAACGCAACTCGTCGATGCGCAGGCCGCGCCAACCGGTCGGCCTGGCGCCCGTCTCGGTGGCGTTGACGGCCACGACCGGGTCGGTGACGAGGTCGATGCTGATCGTGTGACAGCCCGGGAACACAAGGAAGTTCTGCGTCTCGATCCAACCCCCGTACCCGTGAGCAATCCACGCGATTCGGCCGACCATCCCTCCGCCGGCCGTGTCTTCCAGGCTGAAGCCTCCGTCCTGGCAGAAGTCGAGTGTGAGGTGGTGGAACCGGTCTGTGTTCAGCGATGGGCCGATCGGAAACGCGATCGACGGATCGTTGCCGGTCGTGATGCCGGTCAGGTCGCCTTCGGGAGTGATCGCCAGGTTGGCGACGTCGTGGACGCCGGACACGTCGTCCATCCCATGGAAGTCCCATGGATTGCCCCGGACAGTGGTGGCGTAGTCTGCCCCGCTGAACTCGTTCGGCGAGATGACCTGCGGGACGGGCACGCTGGGAACGGGCTCACGGGAGGCATCGGCACGGTGCAGTCGGACCCAATCGACCTGCAGGTTGATCGCGGGGTTTCCTCCAACGGGCGCACGGAAGATTTCGAACCACACGACCGGGCTGCTGCCCCATACTGCGTCGGCTCCAGGGAACGGATAGTTCTTGCGGTCATTGAGATCGAAGTGAAAGGTCTGCCAGTCGCCACCGACCAGCTGGAACGGTACGGCGCCATTGTCGCCGGCAGCGTTCCACCAACGCACCGACATGTTCATCGTCGCATCAGCGCGAATGCGGAACGTGGTCTGGGTATAGCGGGTCGTGTCGATCGGGTGCTTCCAACCGTCGTGTCCCCACGGCAGCACCGGCGAGTGATGACCCCACTCCATCAGCAGCCGGACCTCTGATGCGTCGCGACTCTGCATGCTGAGCACGCCGTTGGCGACGTTCGCGGAATCGACCTGGAACGTCCCAACGCCAGGGATCGGGAGCGAGTCCTCGGCGTTGGAGAAGTCCCACGGATCGCCGAAGGTGTCGGTGGCATAGTCGCCCGCGGTGGACAGCGTTGGATCTGGTGAGAGCGACTGGCCGAGAGCGACCCGATCGCCGAGGAAGACGGCCGCCGCCGGGCCCGCTGCCTGCACCGGAACGAGCGCGGCCGCGATTCCGACGGTCACGATTGCGCAACCCAGCTTCCGTATCATGAGGTGTGCTCCATACCCGGCAGATGGTTCGGCGAGCCCGCAAAAGTGCCACAACGTGGTCGCGCGACCGTCAGCAGCGCGGCTGCAGGGGTGGACGGCGGGGATTCAGGCAGCATTTTCGTCAACTCCGGGCAATGAGATGGCCGCGAGGGAAACCCTCCCGCAGCCACCTCTTCATCGGCTGATCCGCGCGCCGCCTTGAGTCTGACCCACGCCTGGCGAATCGCACAGTCACCCTCCAACAGGACGGATGGCCGTTTCGACTCCGAGGCGCGTAAGGTGACAGGTTCATGCCGTCGCTGTTCCGCAAGACCCAGACGCCCGAGCCGGTCGTCGAAGAGGTTGCGGGAGAAACCGTTCCCGGTGTTCAGGGCATCGTCGATCGCTATGTGCGCGAACCGCCGTCGGCGCAGACCGCGATCGACCTGTTCGATGACACCTGGACGTCGTCCCTCCCACCCCGGTTGGGGCTGCACGCCGGCGCGCTGCCGACCTTCAACGACACTCGCATCAAGGCCCTGCTCGCCCACCTCGACAGCATCAAGGGCTTCAAGATCCTCGAGCTCGGCCCGATGGAGGGCGGTCACACGTACATGCTCCACGAGGCCGGGGCGAGCATCACCGCGATCGAGTCGAGCTCACGCTCGTATCTCAAGTGCCTCGTGGTCAAAGAGATCCTCCATCTCAACCGCGCGCATTTCCACCTCGGCGATTTTCTGCCGTATCTCGACTCCACTCGAGATCGCTTCGATCTCGTGATGGCGAGCGGCGTGCTGTACCACACGATCGATCCGCTCCATCTGCTCGAACGGATCGCTCTGATCACCGACAAGATCGGCATCTGGAGTCACTACTGGGACGGCGTGCACATCGCCGCCGACGAGAAGATCGCACCCCTGTTCGTCGACGAGAAGGCCACGACCGAATGGCATGGCCACACGTTCACACTGCACACGCGTCGGTACCCCGAGGCGCAGCAGTGGACCGGCTTCTGCGGGGGGCCAGAGACCACCGCCAACTGGCTCGAGCGCGACGACCTCCTCACCGCGTTGGGCGAGCTGGGATACAGCAAGCTCACCATCCTCGACGATGATCCCGAACACGCCAACGGTCCGGCGATCCTCCTCTGCGCCGAACGCTGACCGTGCCGCTCAGCCGCTCGTCGAGCTCGTCGAGCCCGTCGAGTCCGTCGAGTCGAGTCGTTCCGTCAGCGCACCGATGCGGTCGCCGAGATCATCGGTGACGACCCGGAGCTGTTGGCGCATCGCACCGATGGCCGATCGGCTTTCTGTGTCGACGGCGGCGACAGTCGCGTCGAGTCGCGAGACGACCGACGTCAACGCCTCAACCTTCAATTGCAGATCGCGCAGCTCAGCCGCGTAGGAGGCCATCGCCTCGTTCGTTCGTTGTGCGCCATGACGCATCCATCCCAGCTGTGCTTTCAGACCCATGGGCGAGATCCTCCGTGTGCGTTCATCGCGAGGCGACGACCTGTTCAGTATGTGGTTCGAGCTTGGCGAGGCGAGCGATGAGGCGACCGGTCTCGGCCAGTGATGGCTGAGCCTGCATCCGATGCCGCGCGCGAGCGCCGAGGTCGGCGGCCAACTGCGGTTCGGCGACCAATCGGCGCATCCACGATGCCGCCTGATCGAGATTTGGATCGGCCCAGACTGCACTATCGGGGTAGATCCCCTCGCCGTTTCTGACGTCGATGTAGGTGAAATCGATCATCGCCGCGACGGTGTCGTCCATGAAGTCGAGGTTGCCCGAGTAGCGGGTCGCGATCACCGGCTTCGCGAGCCACATCGCCTCGGCACAGTGCAACCCGAGGCCTTCCGAGCGATGCAGGGAGACGAGGCAATCGGCGTTGGCCAGCACCGCCATCTGATCGCCGCGGGTGAGGTGCTCGTCCCAGATGATGATGTCGCTTCGCGAGCTGGCGGCGAGGAGGAGGCGCTCGTGGTTCCGCCACCCCCGATCGCCGTTGACCGTCTTGATCAATAGAACAGGGCCCTCGCCGTCGGCAAAGGCCCGGCTGAATGCATCGATGCTACCGAACGGGTTCTTCCGCTCGGGAACGCTGAACTGGTCAAATGTCGTCACGAACACGTACGCGTCGTCAGGCAAACCCATGCTCGCCCGATCGCGCGTCGAGGGTTGCGGCTCAGCGATCGGTAGCGGAACACATTTCACCGGCTTGTTCGTCACGGTCGCGAACGCGTCGGCGATGAACTTCGAGCCGGTCCAGATCTCGTCGACGTGCTCGATTGCCTCGATGAGTCGTTCCGGCACCTGCTCCAGCTCCCAGAACCAGTATGCGATCGTCCGTCGACCATCGAGCAAGGTGGCGCCGTGGTCGGCGACGACGAACTCGAACTGGTCGGCGTTGACCACAACGAGGTTGGTCGTGTACCGCGCCTCACGCGCGGCCGTGAGCGGCACCGAACGCCGCGAGCCCTGCGAGCGATGATGGTTCAGCGGTGCGACGGGCACATCGGCATCCTCCAAGGCCGTCACGAGGCGTCGGGCGATGTGACCTTGGCTCTGGTCGAAATCGAAGTAGCCGAGCACGTTGAGCCCAGATGGATCGCCTCCGACCGACACGATTGGTGTGGCCGCTGCCGCGGTCGCACGCAGCAGTGCCGAGCGATCGTCCTCCAAGCGCCAGCTCTTGTCGATCCATTCGACGAAGCGCGCCGCATCGAGGCTGTCGGGCTGCGGATAGATGGTCTGCAGGTCGGGGCGGTTGAGGCGCAGCTGCATCCAGTAGCGGCCAATCTCCGCCGTCCAGGGGTCTGATCCTTCGAGCCATTCCATGAACGCGGAGTGACAGGCACCGAATGGTTCGGGTGGAAGCACGGTTTCCTCCCCCGTCCGCCACCGGCGCAGTGCCCGATTCACGAGGCTGTGAATCGCCTGGTCGACGGGCATCCCGCCGGGGAGGCACAGGGGCGCCGCATCACCTTCGAGTTGCGGGAGGCCGCGGCGAACGACCGCAGCGAGCGATGCATTGGCCGAGAGGCGAACCCGCGCGGGACGGTCGCCGAACTCGAAATGCCAGGGCTCGTCTCGTCGCAAGTCGTCGAGATCGACGAGCGCTACCTCATCCCGTCCGGCGTCCGTCGACCAGCCGGCGACCAACGCGTCGCGACCCGCACTCTTCGCGCCGAAGAGGTCGCCCATCCGCGACAGCAGCGGCCCAATCGGCTCGGCCGATGTGATCGTCTGCTCGGCAATCCATTCGAGAGCGTCCTTGCTCGCTCGGGAGAAGACAGCGATCGACGAGCTGCACCGACCGCGAAGAAACAGATCCTCTTCGCCAGGGGCCAACCCGTCAGCGGGCATCGCAGCGTCTGCACGAGGGACGAGCAGAACATCCTCTCCGCCTGCGATCAGCAAGCGGCAATCGCCGAGGACGGCCGTCGAGCCGACGCGGCCAACGACAACGTTGTTTGCACCCCGGTCCAACAGCCGCGACACGGCCACGGAAGTCCGGCACCATTCGTAGCTGCGGGGCGTGAGGCCCGTCAGCAACAAGCCCCAGCCGATCTCGTGCGGCGCCGTGAGTTCGAGGTCGCACCAGCGAACTCCGAGCGAGACGTCGAGCACCGGCCGGCGATGAGGGTCTCCGCACCACACGGCGACGATGTCGGCCCCGTCATGATGCTGGTGAATCGCCGCGCTGACGGCTGAGAGGTTCCAGATGCCCGACGGAACGATCAGGCAGAAGGTGAGTTCGGCGTGCGGCTGTGCCATACCGGTCAGCGAAGGGGCCGCTCGACCCAGTCGTCACGGAAGGGCATGAAGTTGATGTTGTAGTACGGGTCGCCGTACAACCTGTCGGACCAGCGGTGGCGGATCACCTGGTGCTCATAATCGGTCGGCGTCGGCACGCGGGTCTGGCTCTCGAAGTGATACATCTCCACATACGGAGTCCACACGATGCGGTAGCCCGCGCCACGAACCTTCATGCAGAAGTCGACGTCGTTGTAGTTGCTGTAGAGCAGCGGCGTGAACCCGCCCACCTCGTCGAACACGTCGGAGCGAACGAGCGCGCACGCCGCAGTCACGCCGATGCATTCGCGCTGCACGACGAGCAGACCGGACGGACCGAGCTCGTCACCGCCCCACCGGAACATCGCGTGGTACGGGTCGGCGTTGTAGACGTGCCCGGCGTGTTGCAGCGTGCCGTCGGCGAAGTACAGCTTGGCTCCAACCGCGCCAATGCCGGGGTCCTGTGCGATCGGCACCATCGTGCTCAAGAAATCGGGCGTGATGACTTCGATGTCGTCGTTGAGGAAGAGGAACAACTCACCGGTGGCATGGGCTGCACCAAGGTTGCACTTCTCACTGAAGTTGTACTTCTTGTCGTACCAGACGAGCTTCATCCGGTCGCCGAGCAGTCGTTCCAGCGCGGTGATCACGCTCGGGGGCGTCACCGTGTCGACGACGAGGATGTACTCGAGGTCGGGATACGTCTCCTTGGCGAGCATGCTCTCGACAGTCTCGACGACCAGGTTGCGGGTCACGCCCCACACCAGTGAGCTCGTGCCCCTGGTCGGGATGATGACGCTCACGCGTGGCGTCGAGGTGAGATGGCGCCGAAATCGGTAGGTGCCCAGCGGCTGCTG
>Ga0075363_100000862_pt1 | contig 10614 bp, 7 predicted proteins | sample EndMetdeltDD1763_FD_71470 | JGI IMG/M metagenome (GOLD analysis project Ga0075363, IMG submission 71470) | Populus endosphere microbial communities from Tennessee, USA - Endosphere MetaG P. deltoides DD176-3 | ecosystem: Host-associated > Plants > Roots > Endosphere | place: USA: Tennessee...
ACCATATGCCGAAGAAGTAGCCGGCGATGATGATGGGCCGGGCGACCAGGTCGTACAGGAACTGCCGATGCGAGTGGCCGAGCGAGATGTAGATCCAGGTCCGCAGGCGACCGATCGCCTGCGCGAAGCCGGCGAGCGCCAACAGGGTGAAGATCGTGGCGGCGGTCGACCAGTTCGGCCCGAGCAGCAGCAGGACGAGCGGCTGAGCGATGCCGGCGGCGACGGCGTAGGTCGGCAGAGTGAAGTAGCCGATGACGAGGGCGGCGCTGCGGATGTACCTCCGGTAGCGGTCCCCGTCGTCGCGGAGGGTGCTGAGGACCGGCAGCGCGACGCGGCCGAGCGGGCCGTTCATCTGCTGCAGCGGCAGCAGGAACAGCGCATACGCACGCGAGTACTGGCCCAGGACGGTCGGGCCGAGCTGGGCGCCGATGATGACGTTGTCGAGGTTCTTCTCGGCGTAGCCGAGCAGCTCGGCGCCGAAGATGCTTCCGCCGGTGCCCATGAGGGTCCAGGCTTCGCGGACGATCTTGGGTGGACCGAACTTGGGCTTCACGATCGACCACAGCACGACGAGCCTGACGAGGAACTGCGCTCCGGCCATCGCGACGAGGGACCAGAAGCCCCACCCCATGAGCGCGGTGATGATTCCGACGACGACGCCCAGCGCCATGGTGGACACATCGAGCGAGGCGAGGATGCCGAACCGCAGCTCCTTCGTCGCGCGAGCCTGCAGCGGAGCGACCAAGCCGCTCAGGAAGACGCCGGGAGCCATGAGGAGCGTGACCCCGACGAGTTTGGGCTCGTGATACAGGGCGGCGATCAGCGGCGCACAGAGGGCGACGGCGATCGCGAGCAGCGCGCCGATGAACGCCGACATCCACAGCAGGCTGCGCCACACGCGATCGCTCAGACTCTGCGCCTGGATGATGGCGCCGGTCATCCCGAAGTCCCGGATCAGCTCGGCGACGCCCATCACCGCGCCGACCATCGTGATGAGACCGAAGTCCGCCGGGGTGAGCAGTCGCGCCAGGACGATCGTCGAGACCATCTGCAGCAGCGCGCGACCCCACAGGCCGCCGAGCGTGACCGCGATTCCGCGCGTGGCCTTCTGCGCGAGGCCCGACGCGCCGCTCACGCGTCCACCGTCCGTGTCGTCTCGTCGCGCGTCCAGTCGATCGCCGCCCGTCGCCGCAGCAGGGCCTTCGCCCGACGATGCGCCGTCATATACACGTACGTGTAGACGGCGACGCCCGGCCACAGCGCCGGCCGACGCAGCGCACGCCGCAGCAGCGATGCCGCGCCCGCCGATGCGGTCGGCGGTGCCAGATGGGGAAAGTCCGCCGCGAGCTGCCTGTTGCCGGCGGCGATGCGGGTGTTGCGCCCGATGAGCGCTCCGACCGAAGCAGGTGCGCGGACGGTGAAGACGAGGTCCGAAGGGGTCAGCCGCTCGTCCGGCGCGAAGAGCCGCTGCACGAACAGGTCGTCGGCGATCACATCGGGGAAGCGGTCGAAGCGTGTCCGACCCGCGGCGCTGAGCATGTAGACGCCCGATCCGATGTGTCCGGAGGAGCGATAGTCGGTCAGCTCCCAGACGCGGTAGTGCTGACGCACCAGCCAGGATCGGGACGGCAGCACCGTCATCGCCGGCGCGGCCACCATCACCCGCGGGTCGGCATCCAGGCGACGGGCGAGCGTGACCAGGTCCTCGCCGGAGACGAGGACGTCGGCATCCACGAACACGACAGGGAACGACTCGACGGCATCGCTGCCCGCGTTCAGCGCGCCGATCTTCGACGCGTCGGCGACCTCGACGACGCGGACGCGATCACTCGTCGCGCGCGCCCGCTCGACGGTGCGATCGGTGCAGCCGTTCGCCACCACGATCACATCGATCTCGCCGACCGGCGCCGTCAGGAGCGAGACGAGCGCCGGGCCGATCACGTTCTCTTCGTTGTGAGCCGGCATGACCACCGTCGTCCGCGTCATGCCCGCTGCCGCGACTTCCGCTCGTCGGAGACGCCGAGTGCCGTCGCGCTCTGCCAGGTCGAGCGGCCTTCGGTCATCGCCCACGCCGCGACGGCATAGAGCATCGAGAGCATCAGGAGGGTCTGCATGAACGCGAAGGCGTCGTAGAAGAACATCGCCGTGGTGTAGCCGACAGTCGAAGTCGCGATCGCGAACGTGAGGAACCGGCGGGACTCCGGTGCGTTCGAGCGGAGTGAGAATCGCATCATGACGAAGATCGGCCAGACGAACAGCGCGATCAGTCCGATGACTCCCAGCACACCCGTCTCGAGCATGGTGCCGAGCCACTGGTTGTCGAGGATCTGCGCGTTCGCGCTGTCGCCGACCACGATGCGGCTGCCCAGGCCGGTCCCCCCGAGCGGGCTCGCCGCGAACTCGCGGAACGCGTCGGGAAGGTCTGCGAGACGCCCCTGGCCGGCCATACCGGGACTGGTGAGCTGAGAGGCGATGACCCCCTGCACGTCGAAGAGCGACAGCACCATCGATTCGAAGAGCTGCGGCAGAACCAGCCCCACGACCACGAGTATCGGCAAGCCGATCACGAACAGCAAGCCGGCGAGCTTCGGCCGGAAGATCAGGACGAAGAGGAACATCACGCCCAGCGTCACGATGCCCGTGCGCGAGACCGCTGACAGCATGCCGATGAGCATGGCCCCGATCGCCGCCGTGTAGACGAGCTTGCGGGTGAAGTCGTAGCGCGGCCAGGGGCTGAACTTCATCAGGTAGATCGCGATCGGGATGATCAGGCAGAACAGCACGGCGAGTGCGATCGGATGCTGCGATGACGCGTACGCGCGGCTGCCACCCGCACGCAGTGACTCGGCGTCGTCGCGCAGGACCGTCAACGGAAGGAAATTGCCGAGCATCAGGAAGACGTTGCGGTGCGAGACCCGTTCGATGAAGGCGAAGAATCCCACCACCGCGCCCGAGAAGACGATCACGTTGAGGAGGATCATCGTGACGCGCTCGGTGGAGAGCATCTGCCGGGTGAGCACGATGACCGAGAGCAGGAACGCCAGCTGGAAGATGTTCGAGAAGCCCGCGGTGTACAGACCCGACGACGTGACCGAGACCGCGTTGACCATGAGCGATGCGAACATCGTCCAGAGGAAGATCGCGATGGGCCAGCCCCACACGACCGGCTTCCACTTCGACTTCCCATTGCGGATCAGCGAGACGGCGAGCGCGATCAGCAGTCCGGTGATCAGCACGCGATAGGGCTCGAGCGCGAAACCGACCTGGATCGGCAGCGCGTAGCGACGGATCGGGATGAACATGATGACCGCGGCCAGCACGAACAGCATCGTGGTCCAGTTGAAGAACTGGCGGCGGAAGACGAAGAGGCCGGCGACGACCAGGAGCACGCCACCGACGATGAGCGGCTCCAGGAAGAGCACGGCGGCGATGACGATCACCCCCACCGCCAGCGCGATCAGGACTTGGATGACGACGTCACGCGCCCCGCGTCTCGCCGCGGGAGGCCTCACGTCGGTCTGAGGATCGACCATGAGGCGTCCTCAGGAACGCAGCGGCAGCGGGTCGCCCTGGGGGACGAGTTCGTCCTCGTCGGCGGACTCGCCGTCGGCCACCGGACGTCGGCGAGACGCCCGGCGACGGGTCGCCTCGCATCGGCGAGCCCGAGTTCCTCGGCGGCGGAGATCTCGTCGCCTTCGACCGTCGATGCCTCGGTGTCACCGGCCGAGTCGTCATCGCCGGGCGAGTCGTCATCGCCCGACGCACGGCGCCGCCGATCACGGACAGCCTCGATGATCAGCGCGAGGGCGATGAACAGGAGGAAGATGCCGACCGTCACCACGATCACCGGAATCGCAGGGTTGCCGCCCTCCGGCTCACCCGCGACGGGCGCGTTGAGCTCGTCGAGCGTCAGGCGGATGTCTTCGGCGATGCCCCACTCGTTCTGCTGGGCCACGATGAGATCGCTGAACGCGGTCGTCGCTTCGGCGGCGATGAGTTCCGCGCGGGCCGCCGACGTCGACGTGCCCACGATCGCGATGATCGGCAGCTGAAGTCGTCCGCCGAACTGCTCGTCCCCGGCGGGCTGCGTCGTGCGACGGACTGCCGTGACACCGTCGCCGTCCTCGAAGCCCCCGACGGCCGCGGCGGTCGCGTCGACGATCTCGTCGGACGACGCCAGATAGGCCAGCAGGATCGCGCTGTTCGTGAGATCGACCGGAATCGGAGCGGACACCTCCTGCACCGTGGCGGGATCGGTTCCTTCGGGAATCACCTGGGCGGTCCCGGGGATCTCCGTCTGGAAGAGGTCGTTCTGAGGCGCTGTGAGCAGCACGGTCGAGGACGCCATGAACGTGCGCGTGGCTCGCGGTTCGATCTGGCCGTCCGTGATCGTGAAGCCGGCGATCAGGCCGGCGACGAGCGCGATGACGAAGCCGATGATCAGAAGGACCTTCTGATTCAAGAGCCTGCGTAGATAGGTCGGTTGCTGCATGCGTACCGTCTCCCCCGGGATGGTTCTGCACCGCGACGGCTCTTTTCCCCAAATGCCGCCGCAGAGGCGACGCAGTGCCGGGTCGCTCGTCAACTGTTACACCCTTGTGTTGCGGGGGTGTTAACAGGAGCGAAAGACCCGTCGCATGTGGGTGCCTCGGCTTGCATGGGGAACCGATACGCGCAACTCTGAACAGACGTTGCGGCGAATGGGGTCCCGCGACGGCATCAAAAGGGGGAGCTGAGGTGAACTCAGCAACGGGGGATGAAACGCGCCTCGGACATGAACAGGCTGCAGCCGCGGTGACTGTCGTCGTCTGCACTCGCGACCGTCCGGCGATGCTCGCCGATGCTCTGGACGCCCTCCTCGGCGCGGTGCCGGACAGTGTCGACGTCCTCGTCGTCGACTCGGGATCGACGTCGACAGCCACGCGAGACGCCGCGCTGAAGGCCTGCGTGCGGTACGTGCGCAGCGACGTCCCGGGCCTGTCCATCGCCCGCAATGCCGGACTTGCGGCGACCGATCGTGAGTTCGTGGTGTTCACCGACGACGACTGCGCGGTCACGCCGGGCTTCCTCGATGCGCTGATCGCGGAGTTCGCGTCGCCCGACGTCGCGGCCGCGACCGGGACCCTGCGTGACATCGCGGTCGGTGCGAGCAGCGTGGCGTCACCTGTCGCGATCCTCCGCCGGACAACCCAGGGTCTGGATGCCGGCCACGGAGCACTGATGGCATTCCGGCGCTCTGCACTCGTTTCAGCGGGGGGCTTCGACCCACTGCTCGGAGCCGGTCGCCACTTCGGCGGCGCGGAGGACATGGATGTGCTGTGCCGGCTCCTGCACGCCGGCCACGCGGTCGCCCGGGTTCCGGCATCCGTCGTCACCCACGTCTACACGCGCACCGACGAGGACTACATCACCCTCAACGAGAACTACGGGCGCGGGATCGGGGCCATGTGCGCGAAGTGGCTGCGCGGCGACCGCCGCGCGGGACTCTCGCTCACCGCCCTCGTGGCGCGTCGCGGCGTGGTCCGCTATGCGCGCCGGCTGCGCGCCGCTCGGGCACGTCGCGGCCAGCAGGCGTACCTGCGCGCAGTTGTCCGCGGTCTGCGCGAGGGCTGGAGCCTGCCACTGCGCGACCTGCTGTTCGTCGACACCGCACCGCCTGCGCCGGTGAGGATTCCCGCCCGGGCCGATGGCCCGTCCACCGAGCGGCTGACCGCATGAGCGGGGGCAAGGTCGGCGGCGCGGTCCGGTCGCTGCTGAACCCGCGCACGTACGCGCAGGCGTTCCGCCTGTTGCACTTCGCCTCGTATTCGCACGTCCAGCAGGTGGGTCTGCTCGATCGCGGCGCTCATGTCAGCTTCGCCCCCAACGTGTCTTTCCGGAACGCCGAGCGCATCACGATCGGCACCGGTTCGCACATCGGCGAGCACAGCATCCTGTGGGCCGGCAATTCGACCGGGCGAATCGTCCTGGGCGAGAAATGCCTGCTGGCGCCGAACGTGACGATCACCGCGTCGAACTACGCCACCGAGCCCGGCGAGTTCATCATGGACCAGCCCAAGATCGAGAAGGACGTCGTACTCGGCGCCGACGTGTGGCTGGGGGCCAACACCGTGGTGGTGGCCGGCGTGACGATCGGCGATGGTGTGGTCGTGGCCGCGGGAGCCGTGGTGACACGCGATGTGCCGGCGGGCGCGATCGTCGGCGGCGTGCCCGCGAAGATCATCGGCTGGCGCGGCGGCGCACCTCCGGAAGGGGATCGCGAATGAACCCCGAACCGCAAGCGGCCGTGATCATCGTGAACTACAACACGCGCGACGAGACCGTCACCGCCGTTCGCCGCGCACTCGACGCGACGACACTGCCGATCGAGATCGTGGTCGTGGACAACGGATCGCACGACGGCAGCGTCGACGCGCTGCGGTCCGAGTTTCCGCAGATCTCGCTCATCGACGCCGGCGCGAACCTGGGCTTCGCCGCCGGTGTGAACCTCGGAGTCGCCCACTCGAGGGCTCCTCTCGTGGTGCTGCTGAATCCCGACACCGAGGTGCTGCCCGGTGCGATCGACGCGCTGGTCTCGTTCGCCCGCCGGCACCCGGAGCATGGGCTCTATGGCGGGCGAACCCTGCGACCCGATGGCACAACCGATCCCAGTTCGTGCTGGGGAGACATGTCCCTGTGGTCGCTGACGAGCTTCGCCGCCGGCCTGACGACGGTCTTCAGACGTTCTCGGTTGTTCGACCCCGAGTCACTCGGCACGTGGGAGCGCGACTCGGTCCGCGAGGTTCCCATCATCACCGGGTGCCTCCTCCTGACGCCGCGCGAGGAGTGGGACGGTCTCGGCGGTATGGACGAGCGCTTCTTCCTCTACGGCGAGGACGCCGACTTCTCGCGGCGCGCCCGGGAGCGCGGAATGCGGCCCGTGATCGTTCCGGAAGCGACCATCGTGCACGCCGTCGGCGGCTCGACCGGGTCGAGCGGCCGAAAGATGTGCATGGTCATGGCAGGCAAGGCGACGGTCCTGCACACGTCCTGGCGGCCGCTGCCGCGGACCATCGGCATCGCGCTGCTCCAGCTCGGCGCACTCGCGCGCCGCCGCAACCCGACATGGGCCGAAGTGTGGGCGCGCCGACGAGACTGGCGCACCGGCTACCCCGCCGCCAAGGCCGCCCTCTTCGGCCTCGATGCCACCCCTTCGCAGACCACCCCCGACACAGCATCCGTGTCCCGTCCATAGCCGGGCGAACACATGGCGACACGATCAGAGGAGCGACACATGACCACGAAGCGCATCACCCTGGTGGACGGCCTGCGCCAGAGCGCACGCGATCTCGGCAACGAACACGGCATCCTGTACTACGACGCGCCCGACCAGTCGCGCTACCGCGGCTACGGAGACCTCGATGAGCGCGCGCGCGCGATCGCCGTCGCGCTCAACAAGCGCGGCTTCGGCGTCGGCGAGATCGCGACGATCGGCCTCACCGTCGGACTCGACTGGGCGGACGCCTCGTTCGGCGCACTGTACGCCGGCATGGCGTTCGTGCCCGCGCCCGTCGCGGGCTACGGCACGGGGGCGCTTCTGGGCGAGCGGGTCACCGGCATCGCCCGGTCGGCCGAGTCCTCGATCTTCATCACCGACGGCGCGGTGCTGGCGCGGCTCGGCGAAGCGCCCGACCTCGGCATCCCCATCGTGCTGCTGGAAGACCTGCTCGCGGAGGGCGACGCCGATGCGTGGACGCCGCCGGCGATCGACGGCGACTCGATCGCGTACCTCCTGTTCACCTCCGGCTCGACCGGGGATCCCAAGGGCGTGATCGCGACCCACAGCACGGTGATCGGCACCGCCGAGGCCTCCGGTGTGCTGTTCGGAAGCAACCGCAGCTCGGTGCTGGTGGGCTGGGCGCCGATGCACCACATCATGGGACTCCTGATGCAGGTGATCATCCCCGCCTTCAACGGCGCGCAGGCCGTGGTGACCTCGACCGAGCAGTTCCAGCGTCGGCCGATCTTCTGGCTCCAGCTGATCAGCAAGCACCGCGGCACGATGGGAGCCGCAGGCAACTTTGCGTTCGCGCTGTGCACACAGCTGGCGACTGACGAGCAGATCGCGGAGCTGGATCTGTCCAGCCTGACGGCGCTGTTCTCAGGCAGCGAGCCGGTGAGGGCCGAGACGGTACGCGCCTTCCTCGACCGCTTCGCCTCGGCAGGGGTCACCGAAGACATCATCGCGCCGGTCATGGGCATGACCGAGGCGAACCTCATCTCGGGCAAGTTCCCGGGCGACCCCCTCACGATCCGTCGGTTCGATGCCGCCGAACTCGAATCGGGACTTCTCGTGCCTCGCGATGGCGAGGGCAGTGTGGAGTGGGTGTCGTGCGGACGCACCAGTGCCGACACGAGCGTCGTGATCGTCGATCCCGACACCTTCCTGCCCGTGCCCGACGGCACCGTCGGCGAGATCTGGGTCTCGTCGCCGATGGTCTCGCCGGGCTATTTCCGCCGCCCGGACGCCACGGCCGAGACGTTCGGTCACATCCTGCCCGGCTCCGACCGGCCGTACATGCGCACCGGAGACCTCGCTGCGTGGCTCGACGGCGAGCTCTACGTGACCGGGCGCCTCAAAGAGATGATCATCGTGCGCGGGCGAAATCTCTACCCGCAGGACATCGAGGCGGCTTCTCGCATCGCGGGACCCGCGGTCGGCATCAGCGCCGCGTTCGAGCTGGCCGCCCACCCCTCTGCGGTCGGCATCGTGTTCGAGGTGAACGACGAGGCGCTCGCTGCCTCAGGCGTCAGCGTCGAGGAACTCGCACAGCGCGTCCGCGACGAACTCATCACCCGCGTATCGCTGCCCTCGCTCGCGGTAGCTGTCGTCGCCGAGGGCACGCTGCCGCGCACACCCACCGGGAAGGTCCGCCGCACTCCGACACGCACCATGATCGAGGCCGGCGGACTCGCGACGCGCTACTCGGCGGGCTTCCGGCCCTCGCTCACCTCGGCGCCCTGACTCCCTCGGCGGGAGCTTCCGCCGCCGACACTCCCACCAGACAGGCGAACCACATGCTCACCAGAAGCACGACACTCTTCGAAGCGCTGCGCCAGACCGCTGCGGAATTCGGCGACGACCGCGGTATCCGCTACTTCGCGTCGCTCGAATTCGAGGAGTACCGCGGATTCGCTGCGCTCGACCTTCGGGCCCGCGCGATCGCGGAAGCCCTCGCGGGCCAGGGGCACACGCCGGGCGGGCGGGCGGTCATCGCCATGACGCCGGGACTGCTGTGGGCCGACGCCGTCTACGGCATCCTGTACGCCGGGCTCTCGTTCGTGCCGACTGCCAACGGCGGCTTCGACTCGGGTGCGGCGATCGCCGGGCGGGTCGCGGACATCGTGCGCGCCTCCGAGGCATCCACCGTCCTGGTCGATCGGAAGATGCTGACCAGACTCGGGGACGAGTCCCACTTGCTCGGCGTGCCTCTTCTCATCATCGAGGATCTCCTCGCCGCGGGGGATGCCGAGGCGTGGACTGCTCCCGATCTGAGCGGCGATGCGCCCGCATCGATGTTCTTCACGTCCGGCTCGACAGGCGATCCGAAGGGTGTCGTGAGCACGCATCGCGGTCTGCTCGCCACCGCAGAGGCCGCCGGCGAGCTGCTCCAGGCGGATCGGGACTCGACCCTCGTCGGCTGGCTGCCGCTGCACCATGCCATGGGCCTGATCATGCAGGTGGTGGTGCCCGCCATCAACGGCGGACAGTCGGTGCTGACCACGACCGAGCAGTTCCAGCGCCGTCCGATGTCGTGGCTGCAGCTGATCAGCGATCACCGCGCCACGCTCACCCTCGCCGGCAACTTCGCGTTCGCGCTGTGCACGCAGTTCGCGACCGACGAGCAGGTCGCGGGCCTCGACCTGTCGAGCATGAAGTACTTCGTCTCGGGCAGCGAGCCGGTGCGACCCGAGACGGTGGCCGCCTTCGTCGAGCGGTTCGCCCCTTCTGGGTTGAGCGCGACAGCGATCGCACCCGCGTTCGGCATGACGGAGGCGATGTTCATCTCGACCAAACCGGCCGGGGCGATCTACCGCACCCTCGCTGTGGACTCGGGAAAGCTCGAGCACGGATGGATCGAACCCTCGAGCGCCGGCGATGCCGTCGAGCTGATCTCCTGCGGGGTGGCAGCCTCCCACACGACTCTGGCGATCGTCGACCCGGACACCCTCGTCGCACTCCCCGAATCGCAGGTCGGCGAGATCTGGATCTCGTCGCCGTCCGTCTCACCCGGCTATTTCCGCCGCCCCGATGCGACAGCCGAGACCTTCGGATTCACGCTCCGGGGTGACGACCGGTCGTATATGCGCAGCGGCGACCTGGGGGCCATCGTCGACGGTGAACTGTTCGTCACCGGCCGGCTGAAGGACGTCATCATCCTCCGCGGTCGCAACATCTATCCGCAGGACATCGAAGCGGCCGCCGCCGCGCTTTCGCCCGCGCTCGGCATCGGCGCTGCGTTCGAGCTCGAGGGGCATTCCGCTCCCGTCGGCGTCGTCGTCGAGTACGACCCCGAGGCCGCGGGATCCGACGCAGAAGCGACCGGCCAGCTCCTCGTCCGAATGAGCCGCGAG
>Ga0075363_100000865_pt1 | contig 10604 bp, 8 predicted proteins | sample EndMetdeltDD1763_FD_71470 | JGI IMG/M metagenome (GOLD analysis project Ga0075363, IMG submission 71470) | Populus endosphere microbial communities from Tennessee, USA - Endosphere MetaG P. deltoides DD176-3 | ecosystem: Host-associated > Plants > Roots > Endosphere | place: USA: Tennessee...
CCACGGCTGGTCCAGCACCAGGTAGCCGCTGATGTGCTCGCCCTTCTCGTTGGGGTCGGGATCCAGCGGGTCGCCGTGGTCGTCGACGATCTTGGCCGAGATCCCGGGCAGCGGCGTCATTGCCGAACCCGGTTTGGCCGCAGCGACTCCCGGCAGCGGCGAGATCATCGCCGCGCCCGTCTCGGTCTGCCACCAGGTGTCCACCACCGGCACCCGGTCCGCACCGAAAACCTCGCGGTACCAACGCCAAGCCTCGGGATTGATCGGTTCGCCCACCGATCCCAGCAGCCGCAGGCTGGACAGATCGTGGGCGTCTGGGATCTCGCGGCCCCACTTCATGAACGTACGGATGAGGGTGGGAGCGGTGTAATAGATTGTGACACCGTACTTTTCGATGATCTGGAAGTGCCGATGCTCGTCGGGTGTGTTGGGTGTGCCCTCGTAGAGCACCTCCGTGATCCCGTTGGCCAGCGGACCGTAGACGCCGTAGGTGTGGCCGGTGACCCAGCCGATGTCGGCGGTGCACCAGAACACGTCGCTCTCGGGCTTGACATCGAAAATGGTGTGCACCGTGTAGCTGGACTGGGTCAGATAGCCGCCGCTGGTGTGCACGATGCCCTTGGGCTTGCCGGTGGTGCCCGAGGTGTACAGCAGGAACAACGGCTGCTCGGAGTCGAACGCCTCCGGGGTGTGCTCGGGCGATGCCGAGTCGACGGCGTCGTGCCACCACACGTCGCGGTCGTCGTCCCAGGACACGTCAATTCCCGTGCGGCGCACCACCAGAACGTGCTCGACGGGGCTGTCGGGATCGGAGACTGCCTCGTCGGCGGCGTCCTTGAGGGGCGCAGGCTTGCCGCGCCGGAATTGCCCGTCGGCCGTGATCACCAGCTTCGCCTGGGCGTCGGCGATCCGGGCCTTCAGTGCCTTGGCGGTGAAACCGCCGAACACAACACTGTGCATGATTCCCAGCCGCGCGCAGGCCAGCATCGCGACGACGGCCTCGGGGATCAGCGGCAGGTAGATGGCGACGCGGTCGCCGGCGACGAGCCCGAGGTCGGTCAGCGCGTTGGCCGCTTTGCACACCTCGGTCTGCAGGTCGGCATAGGTCAGCGTGCGGCTGTCGTCGACCGGCTCGCCCACCCAGTGGATGGCGACGCGATCCCCGTGGCCGGCCTCGACGTGGCGATCCACGCAGTTGTAGGCGACGTTGAGCTTGCCGCCGACAAACCATTTGGCGAACGGCGCTTCCGACCAGTCCAGCACCTCGTCGAACGGGGTCGCCCAGGACAGCCGGTCTGCCTGCTTGGCCCAGAAAGCCAGCCGGTCTTCCTCGGCCTCGCGGTACAGCTCGTCGCGGGCGTTCGCCTGCTCGGCGAACGGCGCCGGCGGCGGATACGACGACGGACTTTCGGCTTGGGTCTCGCTCACGCGTGTGAGCGTAGCCGTTGCGAGTGAGTGATCTTTAGTGGTCACGCGACTCGCACCCCATCTCGGGGTTGTTCGGCAGCCTTGCGGCTGCGTCCCTTCCGCGCTTCACAGCCACCGGCCGGGCGGGGCCCGGTCTTACGATCGGCTCCACGCTTGACGGCGGCCCCAACTGGGCCGACGACGCTAACGGTGTCCTCGTAGCGTGCGAGGTTGATGGCGGCGGTGTCATCACGGTGATGCGATGCCGAACAGGCCTCGCATTGCCAATGTTCAGCCCATCCAATGTCCTGCACATGCCCGCAGGCATGGCAGGTTTTCGACGACGGGAACCACCGGTCAGCGACCACCAGTGCCGACCCGTACCAGCCTGTCTTGTAGGACACGTGCCGCCGCGGTGTGCCCAGGGCCGCATCGCAGAGTCCACGCCTTCTGGCGCGGGCACCCGAGAGACCCTTTTGGCGCAACATCCCCGCAGCGTCCAAACCTTCAACAACGATGCGGCCGTGGGTTTTAGCCAACCGTGTTGTCAGGACGTGCAGGTGATGAGTACGGACGTCATTGACCCGGCGATGCAACCGGGAAATCGCGATGGTGCGTGCGCGGTAGCGCCGCGAGCCTGTCGTGCAGCGCGACCGTGCCCGGCACACCTGGCGTAGCTGACCCAGCGCAGCGTCTAGCGGTCGCGGGTTGGCGACTTGCTCGATCACCGTGCCCTCAGCGGTGGCCACCGTCGCCAAACGTCGCACGCCGACATCGACACCGACCCGCGAACCGGGTAGCACGACGCTGGATTGCTGGGGGCGTTGGACAACCACCCGCACGCTCGCGTCCAGGCGCGTGCCGTTGCGGCGCACTGAGATCGCCAGCACCCGCGCCCGCCCGGCACGGATGAGGCGTTCGATGCCACGGGTGTTCTCGTGGGTGCGCACAGTGCCGATCACCGGCAGCGTGATGTGGCGCCGATCTGGCTCGACCCGCATCGCGCCGGTGGTGAAACACACCCGATCAGCGTCGCGGCCTTTGCGTTTGAACCGCGGGAACCCGATCCTTTTGCCGGCCCGCTTACCGGAGCGGGAGGTCTGCCAGTTCCAGTACGCGTGTACCGCGCCTGCGATGCCGTCGGCGTAGGCCTCCTTCGAGCATTCCGGCCACCACACCGCGCCGGTCCCAGAGTTGACACACACGTCGTCTTTGACGCTGTTCCACCGCTTCCGCAGCACCTGAAGCGAGGGCTTGGCAGTTTGGACCCCGGCCGCGTGCCATGCTTGGATATCGGCTTTCAGTGTGGCCACGGTCCAGTTGTAGGCCTTGCGCCGCGCACCGAAATGTCGTGCCAACGACGCAGCTTGATCCTCGGTCGGGTCAAGGGTGAACCGGAACGCCTGAATGCACCAGCCTTCGGGGACTGCAAACTTCGCCATCAGGCAGCACCTCGTTCCTCGGCGGCTGCGGCAGCTGCCAGTGTGCGTTTGGCGCGGTTCCCGGCTGCCCGCCTGCCATACCGGCGTGCACACATCGAGGTAAGGATTTCCTTCCTATCCCGCACCAGGTCGTCATCGACCTCAGCGGCGTCCACCACCACCTGATCGGCCGAAGAAACTCGCGCATACACCGCCGTGCGTGCTCCTAGACCGGCCTCGCCGATCGGCTCGTCCACCAGAATCAACCGGCCCACTCGCCGGGCCAGGACCGGCGAACGACCAGCCCGGAACCAGCGATACGCTTCACCCGCGCAACGCCGTCGCGCTCAGCCCACGCTGCGAGGTTCATGCCCTTGTTCCTACAGCGCACCACTGACAACTACCGACCACTCAACCCGCGGCACCTAGCAGCCCTGCGAGGTTACCGTTCTGGTTGCGCGGCGGTGATGGGGTGCACCTGCAGTTGGCAGGCGTCGATCGCCACTGGCACGGTGAACACGTCGATGGTGTTGGGCGCGTTGACCAGTAGCTCGGTGTAGGACGGGCAGCGGTTGCCGCTGCCATCGATCGCCATGCCCTCGACGATGGCCTGCGCCTGCTGCGACAGCGACAGGGTGACGGTGGGCGGCGCGCTGAGCGCGGCCGGCAAGCCGCCCATGTACCCGCGCAGCGTGGGCCGGGCATGAATGAGGGGCCCGCCGGCGCCCGAGTCGACGCCGGGGTAGCCGGTGAGCGTGCACGGCGCCGCGCCACCGGCCAGCGCGAAGGTCAGTGTGAGTGCGCGGTGGCCGACGGCGCCCTGGGTCGGGGAGGCACTCACGGCGAGTTGATCCGACCAGCATGGCGACGGCTCGTCGTCGGTGCCCTGCGGTGCGGCCGATGCCGTGGGGCCCGTTAGGGCGGCGGCGCAACCTGCCGCGGCCAGGGCATAGGTGAGTCGATGCACGGCGAGTGTCATCGGATCGCCATTCGACCGACGATCGCGACGACGCCCAACGCCAGCAGCACGGCGCCGATCACGATGAGCTTGGTGCCCGACGATCCACCCCCGGCCGGCGGCTTTGACCGGGCCTGCCGCTTCAGGTGGGGTTGCGGGCCGCTGCGCGAGCGCTGCTTCAGCCCGACGATCAGCAAGATCCACCCCACCGTGGGAACGCCGAGCGCCGCAACCAAGTAGGCGGCCTGAAAGGCGGCATCATGCGCGGCGAGATAAGTGACGGCCATTGCGGGATTCTAACGACGTGACCCGAAGGCCTTAGTGTCGCAGTCATGCGTCGGATGTGGGCCGCGCTCATCGCGGTCGCGCTGGTGGCCGGCTCCCTGGCCGGCTGCGGCGGTGGCACGCTCAGCCCCGATGTGGTGGTCGTCAACAGCGGCGAACCGGTCAACCCGTTGATTCCGACCGGCGTCAACGACAGCCTGGGCGGACGGATCCTCGATCGGGTGTTCGCCGGCCTGGTGTCCTATGACGCCGCCGGGCGATCCTCGCTGGAGGTGGCACAGGCGATCGAGACCGCCGATAACGTCAACTACCGGATCACGCTCAAGCCGGGCTGGAAGTTCACCGACGGGTCGCCCGTGACGGCCCGCTCGTTCGTCGAGGCGTGGAACTACGGCGCCCTGAGCGCCAATGCTCAACTGCAGCAGGAGTTTTTCAGCCCGATCGACGGATTCGATGACGTTGCCGGCCCGCCGGGTGACGGAAAGCCGACCACCATGTCCGGGCTGCGGGTGGTCAATGATCTCGAGTTCACGGTGCGGCTCAAGGCGCCGACCGTCGACTTCACGTTGCGGCTGGGCCACAACGCGTTCTACCCGTTGCCGGACATGGCATTTCGCGACATGGCGTCTTTTGGCCAGCACCCGGTCGGCGACGGTCCCTATCAGCTGGCCGACGGCCCCGACGGGCCGGCGTGGGAACACAACGTCAGGCTCGACCTGAAACCCAACCCCGGCTACCACGGCAACCGGATGCCGCACAACAAGGGCCTCAGGTTCGAGTTCTACGCCAACCTGGACACCGCCTACGCCGACCTGCTGTCGGGCAACCTCGATGTGCTGGACACGATTCCGTCGAGCGCGCTGACCGTCTACCAGCGCGACCTGGGCGGCAACTCCGCCAGCGGGCCCGTCGCCGTGAGCCAGTCGCTCGACACGCCCCTGCGGCTGCCGCATTTCGGCGGTGAGGAGGGCCGGCTGCGCCGGTTGGCGTTATCGGCGGCCATCAACCGTGCGCAGATCTGCCAGCAGATCTTCAACGGGACCCGCAGCCCGGCACGCGATTTCACCGCGCGGTCGCTGCCGGGTTTCGACCCGAACATCCCCGGCAACGAGGCGTTGGACTTCAACCCCGACCGGGCCCGGCAACTCTGGGCGCAAGCCAACGCGATCTCGCCGTGGAGCGGGCGTTATGCCATCGCCTACAACGCCGACAGCGGTCATCAGGAGTGGGTGGACGCGGTGGCCAACAGCATCAAGAACGTGCTGGGCATCGATGCCGGTGGCGCACCGCAGCCCACCTTCGCGGGGTTCCGCACCCAGATCACGAACCGCACCATCGCCACCGCGTTCCGCGCCGGCTGGATCGGCGACTATCCGTCGATGATCGAGTTCCTCGCCCCGTTGTACCGTACCGGCGCGGGATCAAACGACGTCGGATACACCAATCGGGAGTTCGACGCCGCGCTCGCGACCGCCGAGGCCGCGCCCAGCCTGCATGAGGCGGACGTGCTGGTGAACGTCGCGCAGCGAATCCTGTTGCGCGACATGCCCGCTGTGCCGCTCTGGTATTACATCGCGGTGATCGGGTGGTCGTCGCATATCAGCGGTGTCACGGTCACCTGGAACGGGCTGCCCGACTACGAGAACATCGTCAAGGCCTGAAATGGGTTGGTACATAGCGCGCCGCATCGCCGCAATGGTGCCGGTTTTCCTCGGCGCCACCTTGCTGATCTATGGCATGGTCTTCCTGCTGCCCGGTGATCCGGTGGCCGCGATCGCCGGGGATCGCCCGCTGACTCCGGCGGTGGCCGCCCAACTGCGGGCCCGGTATCACCTCGACGATCCGTTCCTGCTGCAGTACCTGCGCTACCTGGGTGGCATCTTCCGCGGTGACCTGGGGCGGGCCTATTCCGGGCTGCCGGTCAGTGCCGTTCTGGCGCACGCCTTTCCGGTGACCATCAGGCTGGCGCTGATCGCCCTGGTGGTGGAGGCGGTGCTGGGGATCGGGTTCGGTGTGATCGCCGGTCTGCGTCAGGGCGGAGTCTTCGATTCGACGGTGCTGATCACCGGGCTCATCATCATCGCGGTGCCCATTTTCGTGCTGGGCTTTCTGGCGCAATTCCTGTTCGGTGTCCGGCTGGGGATCGCGCCGGTCACGGTGGGCGAACGAGCGACGTTTGCGCGTCTGCTGCTACCGGGAATTGTGTTGGGCGCGGTGTCATTCGCATACGTGGTCCGGCTGACCCGTTCCGCGGTGGCCGCCAACGCGCACGCCGATTACGTCCGCACCGCCACCGCCAAGGGGTTGTCGCGGCCCCGCGTGGTGACCGTGCACATCCTGCGCAACTCGCTGATCCCAGTGGTGACCTTCCTGGGCGCGGACCTGGGGGCGCTGATGGGCGGAGCGATTGTCACCGAGGGCATCTTCAACATCCATGGCGTCGGCGGCGTGCTGTATCAGGCGGTCACCCGCCAGGAGGCCCCGACGGTGGTGTCGATCGTGACGGTGCTGGTGCTGATCTATCTGATCACGAATCTGCTGGTGGACCTGCTGTACGCGGCCCTGGACCCGCGGATCCGATATGGCTGAGCACAGCGGCTTTTGGGGCGAGACGTGGCGCAAGCTGCGTCGGCGGCCAAAGTTCATCGTGGCCGCCGCGCTGATCCTGCTGGTACTGGTCGTCGCGGCCTTTCCGGCGTTGTTCACCGGGGCGAACCCCGACTATGCCGATCCCAGCCAGAGCCTGCTCGGCCCGTCGGCGGCGCACTGGTTCGGCACCGACCTGCAGGGCCACGACATCTACGCGCGGACGGTTTACGGTGCGCGCGCGTCGGTGACTGTTGGGCTGGGGGCCACCGTGCTGGTGTTCGTCGTCGGCGGGGCGCTGGGCGCGTTGGCGGGTTTTTACGGCGGCTGGCTGGACGCGGTGGTTTCCCGGGTCGCGGACGTGTTTTTCGGATTGCCGCTACTGCTGGCCGCCATCGTGCTCATGCAGGTCATGCACCACCGCACGGTGTGGACGGTGATTGCGATCCTGGCCCTGTTCGGTTGGCCGCAAGTTGCCAGGATCGCCCGCGGGGCGGTGCTCGAGGTGCGCGGCGGCGATTACGTGTTAGCGGCGAAGGCGTTGGGGATGAGCAGGTTTCAGATTCTGCTGCGGCACGCGCTGCCCAACGCCCTGGGGCCGGTGATCGCGGTGGCCACCATTGCGCTGGGCATCTTCATCGTGACCGAGGCGACGCTGTCCTACCTCGGGGTGGGACTGCCGGCATCGGTGGTGTCCTGGGGCGGCGACATCAACGTGGACCAGACCCGCCTGCGGGCCGGCTCGCCCATCCTGTTCTATCCCGCTGGCGCCCTGGCGATTACGGTGCTGGCCTTCATGATGATGGGCGACGCCTTGCGTGACGCCCTGGATCCAGGATCACGAGAGTGGCGCGCATGAGCACGCTGCTGTCGATTTCGGACCTGCAGGTCAGGTTCGGTGCCGACGCCCCCGCGGTCAACGGAGTGGATCTGACCGTCGAGCGCGGTCAGACCGTCGCCGTCGTCGGCGAATCCGGATCGGGGAAATCCACTACGGCCGCCGCGATCCTCGGCTTGCTACCGCCGGGTGGACGAATCACCGCCGGGCGCATCGTCTTTGACGGGCGCGACATCGGTTCGGCCGACCAGCGGCTACTGCGTTCGATCAGGGGCCGGCAGATCGGCTTCGTGCCGCAGGACCCGATGACCAACCTGAACCCGGTCTGGAAGGTCGGCTTCCAGATCTCGGAAGCGTTGCGGGCCAATGGCCGCGAGTCGCGCCGGCGCGCGGTCCAGCTGCTGGCCGAGGCCGGTATGCCGGATCCGGCCACGCAGGCGAGGAAATATCCGCACCAGCTGTCCGGCGGCATGTGTCAGCGGGCGCTGATCGCCATTGGCCTGGCGGGCCGGCCGCAGCTGCTGATCGCCGACGAGCCGACGTCCGCGCTGGACGTCACCGTCCAGCGTCAGGTGCTCGACCATCTGCAGCGCCTCACCGACGAATTGGGAACCGCGCTGCTGTTGATCACCCATGATCTCGCGCTGGCCGCCGAGCGGGCCGAGTCCGTCGTCGTCATGCATCGCGGCGCGGTGGTGGAATCCGGTGCGGCGCAAACGATCCTGCAAAGCCCCGAGCACGAGTACACCCAGCGCCTGGTGGCCGCGGCCCCGTCGCTCACCGTCCGCAGCGGGCGACCGCGGCCGGCCAAGGACGCAGACGACGTCGTCGTCGCCACGGACCTCACCAAGGTCTACCGCGAGTCCAACGGCGCACCCTGGCGACGCACGGAATTTCGCGCCGTCGACGGGGTGTCGTTCCGGCTGCGACGCGGCAGCACCGTGGCGATCGTGGGGGAGTCGGGCTCGGGGAAATCCACGCTGGCGCGCATGGTGCTCGGGTTACTGCAACCCACCTCGGGCGCGGTGCTTTTCGACGGCACTGACGTCAGCGCCCTAAACCGAGATCAAGCCTTCGCCTTCCGCCGCCGCGTACAGCCGGTGTTCCAGAACCCGTACAGCAGCCTGGACCCCATGTACTCGGTATTTCGCGCCATCGAGGAGCCGCTGCGCATCCACCGGGTCGGTGACCGCAAGCAGCGCCAGCAGGCGGTGCGCGAGCTCGTCGACCAGGTGGCGCTGCCGCCGTCGGTACTGGGCCGGCTGCCCCGCGAGCTGTCGGGCGGTCAGCGGCAACGGGTCGCGATCGCCCGGGCGCTGGCGCTGCGGCCCGAGGTGCTGGTGTGCGACGAGGCGGTCTCGGCGCTCGACGTTTTGGTGCAGGCGCAGATCCTGGATCTGCTGGCCGACCTGCAGGCCCGGCTGGGGCTGACGTACCTGTTCATCAGCCACGATCTGGCGGTGATCCGGCAGATCGCCGACGAGGTTCTGGTGATGCGCGCCGGACGGGTGGTGGAGCAGGCATCCACCGAGGAGGTATTCACCACGCCCCGTCACGCGTACACCCGCCAGTTGCTCGACGCCATTCCCGGTGCCCCGGCGGCTCCCGGCTAGGTTGGCATGCTGTGACCGCTGACCCGCTGGCCCCGTTGATGGAGCTCCCCGGCGTCGCCGAGGCCAGCGACCGCGCGCGCGACGCGCTGGGCCGGGCGCACCGGCACCGGGCCAACCTGCGGGGCTGGCCGGTGACCGCCGCCGAGGCGGCGCTGCGGGCGGCGCGGGCATCCTCGGTGCTCGACGGCGGTCCGGTCCGGCTCGAAGACCTCGCCGGGGCGGGAGAGGTCAGCGATCCCGTGTTCGGTGGGGCGCTGCGGGTCGCCCAGGCGCTGGAGGGCGGCGAAGGACCCTTGATCGGCGTGTGGCGGCGGGCGCCGTCGCAGGCCCTGGCCCGCCTGCACATGCTCGCGGCCGCCGACCTGGTCGACGAAGGCCGGCTGGGCCGCCCACGGGCCGATGCCGACGTGGCCCCGCGTCTGGAGTTGCTCGCGGAGGTGGTGACCGGTCGCACCCAGGCGTCGGCACCGGTCGTCGCCGCGGTCGCGCACGGCGAGCTGGTGACGCTGCAGCCGTTCGGCAGCGCGGACGGGGTGGTGGCGCGCGCGGTGTCGCGGCTGGTGACGATCGCCACCGGGTTGGACCCGCACGGACTGGGTGTGCCCGAGGTGAGTTGGATGCGCCAACCCGCCGCCTACCGCGACGCCGCGCGCGGATTCGCCGAGGGAAGCAGCGAGGGTGTGGCGCGCTGGCTGGTGCTGTGTTGCCGTGCGATGCAGGCCGGCGCGCAGGAGGCCTTGTCTATTGCACAGGCGTTACAAAGGTGATTTGCCGGGAGCGGCGCCCGATGCTTGTTCCAGAAATGTAAAGCGGGCGACGATCCGAGGGTTTCGGATCGCCGCCCGCCAACACGGAACTCGGGTACCATGCGTGCATTTGTGGGGTTGCGTGGGTGGCCTCGGCGATCTTGCGACACTTCCGGCTGCAGCCCCACCCAAAGGACCGTCGCTGCCTTCTGTTCTTCGCAATTACGCAGGCCCGCAACACTTCTGCCATTATCGCGGCTATGACTCCGCGTGGGTGCCGAGAACCGTGCTGGGGGCCCGGGTTGGGAGATCGAACCTTCTCTTCCGGATCGACCTAGGCCTCACCGGGCTTCCGTGAGTTCCTTTTTACTACTAGACCCTTAACACAGCAAGGCCTAAACGTGTGAAAGTTGCGAAGCCGCAGCGGAATGCGCGCGTGAATCGTTTGCTGGGCGTCGTGCCCGGGTTAGAAGGCGAAGCGGCGAAGCAGCGAGTACGTGACCGCTCCGGCGGCCAGCGCGCTGAAGCCGACCGCGGCCGTCGTGGCGATTGCTGCGCCCGACGGTGCCGGAATGCGATCGCGCAGCGACACCGGCCGGGAGAACGACAGCACCGGCCAACCGCGTTCGAGGGCTTCCCTGCGCAAGCCGCGATCGGGGTTGACCACCGACGGATGGCCGACGGCCTCGAGCATCGGCAGGTCGGTGATCGAGTCGGAGTAGGCGTAGCAGTGTTCCAGCAGGTAACCCT
>Ga0075363_100000866_pt1 | contig 10603 bp, 8 predicted proteins | sample EndMetdeltDD1763_FD_71470 | JGI IMG/M metagenome (GOLD analysis project Ga0075363, IMG submission 71470) | Populus endosphere microbial communities from Tennessee, USA - Endosphere MetaG P. deltoides DD176-3 | ecosystem: Host-associated > Plants > Roots > Endosphere | place: USA: Tennessee...
GGCGCCGGCATCCAAGAAGGAAGATGACCCGTGAAGATCGCGATCCTGCCCGGTGACGGCATCGGCACCGAAATCGTCGCGCAAGCGCTGCGCGTGTTGCAGTCGCTCGACCTGAAGTTCGAGGCCGAGCAGGCGCTCGTCGGCGGCGCTGCCTACGACGCGCATGGCCACCCGCTGCCCGAGGCGACGCTGCGCCTCGCGCAGGCGGCCGATGCCGTGTTGTTCGGCGCGGTCGGCGACTGGAAGTACGACACGCTCGAGCGCCCGCTGCGTCCCGAGCAGGCGATCCTCGGCCTGCGCAAGAGCCTCGGCCTGTTCGCCAACTTCCGTCCGGCGATCTGCTACGAGCAGCTCACGCACGCGTCGAGCCTGAAGCCCGAACTGGTTGCGGGGCTGGACATCCTGATCATCCGCGAGCTGACCGGCGACATCTACTTCGGCCAGCCGCGTGGCCGGCGCGAGTCGCCCGACGGCGCGTTCGCCGGCGCCCCCGAAGCGTTCGACACGATGCGCTACACGCGGCCCGAGATCGAGCGCATCGCGCACGTCGCGTTCCAGGCGGCGCGCAAGCGGAGCAAGCGGCTCACGAGCGTCGACAAGGCCAACGTGCTCGAGACCTTCCAGTTCTGGAAGGACATCGTCACCGAAGTCCACGCCCAGTACCCCGACGTCGCGCTCGACCACATGTATGTCGACAACGCCGCGATGCAGCTCGTGCGCGCGCCGAAGAAGTTCGACGTGATCGTCACCGGCAACATGTTCGGCGACATCCTCTCCGACGAGGCCGCGATGCTGACCGGCTCGATCGGCATGCTGCCTTCGGCATCGTTGAATTCGACCGGAAAAGGGCTGTACGAGCCCAGCCACGGCAGCGCTCCCGACATCGCCGGCAAGAATCTTGCGAACCCTCTGGCTACAATCCTGTCCGCTGCCATGATGCTTCGCTTCTCACTCAACCAAGCCGAAGCTGCCGACCGTATCGAGTCGGCAGTGCAGCACGTGCTCGCCTCCGGGCTGCGCACCGCGGACATCTGGTCCGAAGGCACGACCAAGGTCGGCACCCGCGAAATGGGTGACGCCGTGGTTGCCGCGCTCGCCGGCAGCGCGGTCAAAACCAAGACGATCAAGGGCTAGTTAGCTCCGGTTCGTCTCGCCCCTGTCTCCCCGGCGAACGAGCCGGTGGACAAAGAGGTTTTTCAACGACGACAGGGCAACGACGATGACAGCACTCACAGGATTGGTCGGATGGCGCGGGATGGTCGGCTCCGTGCTGATGGACCGCATGCAGGCCGAGGGCGACTTCGCCTTCATCGAGCCGAAGTTCTTCAGCACGAGCAACGCCGGCGGCAACGCGCCCGCGATGGCGAAGAACGAGAAGAAGCTTCACGACGCGTACGACATCGCCGCGCTGAAGCAGTGCGAGATCATCGTCACCGCGCAAGGCGGCGACTACACGAGCGAGGTGTACCCGAAGCTGCGCGAAGCCGGCTGGAAGGGCCACTGGATCGACGCGGCGTCGACGCTGCGCATGAAGGACGACGCGGTCATCGTGCTCGACCCGGTCAACATGCCGGTGATCAGGAATGCGCTGGCGAAGGGCGGTCGCAACTGGATCGGCGGCAACTGCACGGTCAGCTGCATGCTGATGGGCGTCGGTGCGCTCTTCAAGGCCGGGCTGGTCGAGTGGATGAACACGATGACCTATCAGGCGGCGTCGGGTGGTGGCGCGGCTCACATGCGCGAGTTGCTCACGCAGTACGGCACGCTGAACGCCTCGGTGCGCGCCCTGTTGGACGACCCGAAGAGCGCGATCCTCGAGATCGACCGCTTGGTCGCCGAGAAGCAGCGCACGCTGGCACCAGCCGAGATCGAGAACTTCGGCGTGCCGTTGGGCGGCAGCCTGATCCCGTGGATCGACAAGGATCTGGGCGACGGCAGCAGCAAGGAAGAGTGGAAAGGCCCGGCCGAGACCAACAAGATCCTCGGGCAGGGCGCCGGCTTCGGAACGCCGGCCGTCCCGGTCGACGGCTTCTGCGTGCGGGTCGGTGCGATGCGCTGCCATAGCCAGGCGTTACTTTTCAAGCTCAAGAAAGACGTGCCGCTGGCCGATGTGGAAGCCATGATTGCGGCCGACAACGAATGGGTGAAGGTCGTGCCGAACACCAAGGAAGCCACGATCCGCGACCTGACGCCGGTGGCCGTGACCGGGACGATGACGATCCCGGTCGGCCGCCTGCGCAAGATGGCGATGGGTCCGGAGTACCTGGGTGCCTTCACGATCGGTGACCAGCTGCTGTGGGGCGCGGCCGAACCGCTGCGCCGCATGCTGCGCATCCTGGTCGAGGCTTGACGGCGGGGCTGGCGGCGATGCGCGAAAGCACGGGTTTCGGGCATCGTTGTCGCTCTGCAACAATTCGGTGCCGCAGTTTTCTCGTCAGAGATATCGACAGAATGTCAGACAATGCATGAGCTTGTCAGCGTATGTTATTGATGCTATTGTGATTTCTGGCCTAATGCTCGATACATGCTCGACACATCAGGAAGCTGCGGCGTGAGCGTCGCTGAGTGGTCCGATCACAGCGGGCTTGAAGTAGTGCCCGCATCGTCTATTTGGGAGACGCCTTGAACAGAAACTCGACGATCTCGGGGCGCTTTGCCCTGACTGGGGTGGCGGCTGCCGCGTTGTTGCTGGCCGCTCAGGGGGCGTGGGCGCTTGGTCTGGGCAGACTGCAGGTCCAGTCTTCACTCGGTGAAACGCTGCGCGCTGAAATCGACGTGACGAGCCTGTCGCCCGAAGAGGCGGCGAACCTGCAGGTCAAGGTGGCGTCGCCCGACGCATACAAGGCTGCAGGCGTCGACTACAACGCCGTGCTGCCGGCGACCAAGGTCTCGCTCGAGCGGCGCGCCGATGGCCGTCCGTACCTGCGACTGACGAGCGATCGCGGCGTCCAGGAGCCGTTTGTCGACGTGATCCTCGAGATCAACTGGTCGACCGGCCGGCTGACTCGCGAGTACACACTGCTGTTCGACCCGCCGGCCACCGCACGTGCGCCCGCACCGTCCACCGCGCCTGCAATGGCGGCTGCGAGCCCGGCCGCTGAGCCGGCACGTCCGGTCGCTCAAGCGCGCCCGGCGCCGGCCCGCGTGCCGAGCGCGGAGCCTGTTGCCCCGGCTGCCAAGTCCGCCGAACCGCGAGCCGCCGCGACCCAGCGCGCCTCGGCTGCGCCGGCCGCGAAGGCCGGCCCCGAGAGCGGCGACGAGTACCGTGTGCGTCAAGGCGACACGCTGTCGAAGATCGCGGGGCGCACGCAGCGTTCCGGAGTGTCGCTCGACCAGATGCTGGTCGCGCTGTACCGCGCGAACCCGCAGGCGTTCATGGACAACAACATGAACCGCCTGAAGTCGGGCGTCGTGCTCGCCGTGCCGAGCGCCGAATCGGCGAACTCGACGAGCGCGAGCGAAGCGCGCCAGGTCATCCAAGCCCAGAGCGCCGACTTCGGGGCGTACCGGCAGCGCCTTGCCGGCGCCGTGCCGGCCGCGAAGACCGAAGGCTCGACGCGCCAGGCGAGCGGCAAGGTCCAGGCCCAGGTCGAGGATCGCAAGCAGGCCGCCGCCCCGACGCCCGACAAGCTGACGCTGAGCAAGGGCACGCCGGGCGCGAAGTCGCCCGAGGCGGCGATCTCGAAAGAGACCGAGAAGAAGGCCTCCGACGTCCGGGTTGCCGAGCTGGCGAAGAACGTCGACGAGCTGAAGAAGCTGTCGGGCGCCGCCTCCGCTGCGAAGCCGGGCGCCGCTGCGGCCCCGTCCGCGGCGCCGGCACCGGCACCGGCGGTTGCGATCACGAAACCCACGCCGGCCCCCGCGCCGGTCGCGAAGCCGGCCCCGGCGCCCGCACCTGCGCCCGCTCCGGTGGCGCCGCCTGCTCCGGCACCGGCTCCTGTGGTCGCAGCGGCGCCCGCATCGGCCCCGGCGGCACCGCCGGCTCCCGCGCCGACCGTTGCTGCGTCGATGCCCGCCCTGCCGGCTTCGGAACCGGCGGTGAGCGTCGCTGCTGCGCCCGCGTCGGCACCTGTCGCGGCCGCGCCGACGCCGCCCGCCTCCGCGCCGGCAAAGGCGGCCGCGAAGCCGCCGGCCAAGCCGATGGTGCCGGTCGAAGAGCCGTCGTTCTTCGATTCGCTGCTCAACGACAACCCGCTGCTGCTCGGCCTCGGCGGTCTCGTCGTCGCGTTGCTCGGCATCTTCGGCGTCTATCGCTTTGCGAAGAGCGCGAAGAAGGACAGCGGCGAGACCTCGTTCCTCGAGAGCCGCCTGCAGCCTGATTCGTTCTTCGGCGCCAGCGGCGGCCAGCGCATCGACACGCGCGACGCCGGCGGCAACTCGTCGTCGATGAGCTACTCGCTGAGCCAGCTCGATGCGATCGGCGACGTCGACCCGGTGGCCGAGGCCGATGTGTACCTTGCTTATGGCCGCGACCTTCAGGCCGAGGAAATCCTGAAGGAAGCGATGCGCAGCAACCCGGATCGCATGGCGATCCGCACCAAACTGCTCGAGGTCTATGCGAAGCGCCGCGACACCAAGGGCTTCGAGCTGCTCGCGACCCAGCTCTATACGCTGACGCGTGGCGAAGGCGAAGACTGGGCGAAAGCGCAGGAGCTGGGCGCGCAGATCGATCCGGACAATCCGCTCTTCAAACCGGGCGGCGCGCCCATCGTGCGCCACACCGAAAGCGGCGAGCTGGTCGAGCCGCTCGGCGCCAGCACGATGCCGCAGTCGGTGTTGCCGTCGCCGTCGCAGTATGGAGCGGCGTCGATGTCCGGTGTTCCGCCGGTCCCCCCCGACAGCGGCGACATGGGCCTCGATCTCGATCTGGATCTCGGTGGCCCGTCCACCGCGCCGGGTGCGCTCGAGTCGACCCAGGCGCTCGCGCCGAGCGTCAAGCTGCCCGACAACGACATGACCGAGCTCGACTTCTCGCCGAGCCGAGCGCCCGCCCCGCGGCAGCCCGATGCGCACGAGTTCGATCTCTCGGACATTTCGCTCGACCTCGACCTGCCGACCGAGGCACCGCTGACCAAGCCGGCCGCGAGCGCTCCGGCGCCGCTCGGCCGCGAATCGGGCCTCGGTGCGATCGACCTGCCGCCGCTCGATGACGGCAACGACGATCCGCTCTCGCGCAAGCTGGAGCTCGCGGAAGAGTTCCGCCAGATCGGCGACACCGACGGCGCGCGCGACCTGCTGCAGGAAGTGATCGCGAAGGCGAGCGGCACCGTGAAGACGCGCGCGCAGAGCATGCTCGCCGACCTCGGCTGAAGCTCTCTCTGCGAGGCTCGGTCGGGCCGTGAAGGTCGCACTGGGCATCAGTTACCGCGGACAGGCCTACCGGGGCTGGCAAAGCCAGCCCGGTGGCCGCACCGTCCAGGACGCGCTCGAGTCCGCCCTCGCGCGCTTCGCCGATCAGCCGTTGCGCACACACTGCGCCGGCCGCACCGATGCCGGCGTGCACGCGCTGAACCAAGTGGTGCACGTCGAGACGAGTGCAGTGCGCGAACCGTTTTCATGGGTGCGCGGCACCAACCGCTTCCTGCCCGACGACATCGCGGTCAACTGGGCGCGCGTGATGCCGGAAGAGTTCCATGCGCGCTTCGGCGCGGTCGGGCGGCGCTACGTCTACGTGCTGCGCGAGTCGCCGATGCGTCCGGCGCTGGAGACGGGGCTCGTCGGTTGGAGCTTTCGCCCACTGGACGGCGACCGCATGCGTGATGCGACCCAGCTGCTGATCGGCGAGCACGACTTCAGCGCGTTCCGCTCGGCCGAGTGCCAGGCGGCGTCGCCGGTCAAGACGCTGCGCTCGATCGAGATCTCGCGGCGCGGCGCGTACTGGCGCTTCGAGTTCGACGCCAACGCGTTCCTGCACCACATGGTGCGCAACATCATGGGCTGCCTGGTCGCGGTCGGCGCCGGCGTGCGCGACCGAGCCTGGCTCGCCGACGTGCTCGCCGCGAAGGACCGCAGCGTTGCCGCGCCGACCTTTGCCCCCGACGGGCTGTACTTCGTCGGCCCGTACTACGATCCCGTCTTCGAGGTACCGAACGCGCCGGTCGAGCTCGACTGGCTGCCGTGATGAACGAAAGAACCCGCATCAAGATCTGCGGCCTGACGCGCGAGGCCGACGTCGACGCTGCCGTCGCGGCGGGCGCCGATGCGATCGGCTTCGTGCTGTACGAGAAGAGCCCGCGCCACATCACGATCGAACGCGCGGCCGAGCTGGCCGCCCGCCTGCCGGCATTCGTGATGCCGGTCGGGCTGTTCGTCAACGCGCAGCCCGACGAGGTGAGTGCGGCGGTGCGCGCGATCCCGCAGCTGCTGCTGCAGTTCCACGGCGACGAAACCCCGCAGCAGTGCCGCGCGCCCCGCCGCGCCTACCTGCGCGCCGCGCGCATGGCCGCCGGCTTCGATTTGTTAGACTTCGCCTCCCGGTACTCCGACGCTCATGCCTTGCTGCTCGACGCCCACGTCGAGGGCTACGGCGGCAGCGGAAAGGTCTTCGATTGGTCGCTCGTTCCATCCGCCGTGCCCCGTCCAGTCGTTTTGTCTGGTGGGTTGCATGCCGGAAATGTGATCCAAGGCATCACGTCTCTGCGGCCCTGGGCCGTTGACGTCAGCTCCGGCGTCGAGTCTTCCAAGGGCATCAAGGATGCCGATTCGATCCGCCGGTTCTGCGATGCCGTGCGCGAGGCCGATGCCCGCATTGCCGCATCGCTGGCCTGAACACTGAAGCGAACATGTCGAACTACCAGCAACCCGATGCCTCGGGCCACTTCGGCCCTGTCAATGGAACCTATTTCGGTGGCAGTTTTGTCGCCGAAACCCTCGTCCACGCGCTCGATGAACTGAAGCGCTGTTATGCCGAGGTGCAGAACGATCCGGCGTTCATCGCCGAATTCAAGAGCGAGCTCGCCCACTTCGTCGGGCGGCCCAGCCCGATCTACCACGCGGCGCGCATGAGCCGCGAGCTCGGCGGCGCGCAGATCTACCTGAAGCGCGAAGACCTGAACCACACCGGCGCGCACAAGGTCAACAACACGATCGGCCAGGCGATGCTCGCGCGCCGCATGGGCAAGCCGCGTGTGATCGCCGAGACCGGTGCCGGCCAGCACGGCGTCGCGACCGCGACGATCTGCGCGCGCTACGGTCTCGAGTGCATCGTCTACATGGGCAGCGAGGACGTGAAGCGCCAGTCGCCGAACGTCTACCGCATGAACCTGCTAGGCGCGAAGGTCGTGCCGGTCGAGAGCGGCTCGAAGACCCTGAAGGACGCGCTGAACGAGGCGCTGCGCGACTGGGTCACGAACGTCGAGAACACCTTCTACATCATCGGCACGGTCGCCGGCCCGCACCCGTACCCGACGATGGTGCGCGACTTCCAGCGCGTGATTGGCGACGAGTGCCTGGTGCAGATGCCCGAGATGACGGGGCGCCAGCCCGACGCGGTGATCGCCTGCGTCGGCGGCGGCAGCAACGCGATGGGGATCTTCTATCCCTACATCGACCATGCCGGCACGCGCCTGATCGGCGTCGAGGCCGCGGGCGAGGGGCTTGCGAGCGGGCGGCATGCGGCCTCGCTGTCGGCTGGTTCGCCCGGCGTGCTGCACGGCAACCGCACCTATCTGCTGCAGGACGCGAACGGCCAGATCATCGAAACCCACTCGATCTCGGCCGGCCTCGACTACCCCGGCGTCGGCCCCGAGCATGCGTACCTGAAGGACATCGGCCGGGCCGAGTACGTCGGCATCACCGACGACGAGGCGCTGAGGGCGTTCCATCACCTGTGCCGTACCGAAGGCATCATCCCGGCGCTGGAGTCGTCTCACGCCGTCGCGTACGCGATGAAGCTCGCACCGACGATGCGCAGCGACCAGCAACTGCTCGTGAACCTGTCCGGCCGTGGCGACAAGGACATCAACACCGTCGCATCGCTCGCCGGCCTGAAGGGTCTGTCATGAGCCGCATCGCAGCAACCTTCAGCACGCTCCAGGCGCAGGGCCGCAAGGCGCTGATTCCGTACGTGACGGCCGGCGACCCGTTCGCCGATGCGACGCCCGAGATCATGCATGCGATGGCAAAGGCCGGCGCCGACGTGATCGAGCTCGGCGTGCCGTTCTCCGATCCGATGGCCGACGGCCCGGTGATCCAGAAGGCCGGCGAACGTGCGCTCGCACGCGGCATCGGCATGCCGCAAGTGCTGGAGATGGTTCGCACGTTCCGCAAGACCGACGACCGCACGCCCGTCGTGCTGATGGGCTATGCGAACCCGGTGGAGCGCTACGGCATCGAGCGCTTCGTCGCCGATGCGAAGGCAGCGGGCGTCGACGGCGTGCTCGTCGTCGACTACCCGCCCGAGGAGTGCGAACCGTTCGCCGCGACGCTGAAGGCAAACGGCCTCGACCCGATCTTCCTGCTCGCGCCGACCTCGACCGATGTGCGCATCGCCCATGTCGGGCGCATCGCGAGCGGCTACGTCTACTACGTGTCGCTCAAGGGCGTGACCGGGGCGGGGCACCTCGACACGGGCGCGGTCGCCGCGATGATCCCGCGCATCAAGGCGCACGTGAAGCTGCCGGTCGGTGTCGGTTTCGGCATTCGCGACGGGGCGAGCGCGCGCGCCGTGGCCGACGTGTCGGATGCCGTCGTGATCGGCACGGCGCTCGTGCAGGCCCTCGAAACCCGTTCGCGCGACAATGTCGCCTTTGCGGCCGGCGACTTCATCGCGACGATCCGCGCCGCGCTCGATTCAAACCGCGCCTGAAAGGAACCTCCTTCATGAGCTGGCTCGAAAAACTGCTGCCCCCGAAGATCCAACCGAACGAAGGCGGGCAACGCCGCTCCGTCCCCGAAGGGCTGTGGATCAAGTGCCCGGCCTGCGAAACGGTGCTGTACAAGACCGACCTCGAGCAGAACGTCTACGTCTGCCCGAAGTGCTCGCATCACCACCGCATCGGCGCGCGCGCGCGGCTCGACTCGTTCCTCGATGCCGAGGGCCGCTACGAGATCGGCCAGGAGGTGCTGCCGGTCGACGCGCTGAAGTTCAAGGACAGCAAGAAGTACCCCGAGCGGCTGAAGGACGCGCTCGAGCAAACGGGTGAAACCGACGCGCTCGTCGTGATGGGCGGTGCGGTGCGCAGCGTGCCGATCGTGGCCGCGTGTTTCGAGTTCGAGTTCATGGGCGGCTCGATGGGCTCCGTGGTCGGCGAGCGCTTCGTGCGCGGCGTGGAGGCCGCGCTCGAGCAGAAGACGCCGTTCGTCAGCTTCACGGCGACCGGCGGCGCGCGCATGCAGGAAGGGCTGCTGAGCCTGATGCAGATGGCGAAGACCAACGCCGCACTGACGCACCTTGCGAAGGCGAAGCTGCCGTACATCAGCGTGCTGACCGACCCGACGATGGGCGGCGTGTCGGCGAGCTTCGCGTTCGTCGGCGACGTCGTGATCGCCGAGCCTGGCGCGCTGATCGGCTTCGCCGGCCCGCGCGTGATCGAGAACACGGTGCGCGAGAAGCTGCCGGAAGGCTTCCAGCGCTCCGAGTTCCTGCTGCAGACCGGCGCGATCGACATGATCGTCGACCGCCGCCAGCTGCGCGACCGCATCGCAATGCAGATCGCGATGCTGCAGCGGCAGAGCGCCGACGCGGTGGCGTAGACGCTCCAACCGCCGTTCGCCCTGAGGTATCGAAGGGCCTCGCGCGGACCCTTCGATACCTCAGGGTGAACGGAGGTTCTCGTTCAGGGCGAACGGATCTTCACGACCGAATCATGACCCTCCCCACCACGCTCGCCGACTGGCTCGAGCGCTGCCAACGCCTGCACCCCAAAGAGATCGACATGACGCTCGAGCGCTCGCAGCGCATTGCTGCGCGGCTCGGGCTGGCGTTCGGCGTTCCGGTGATCGTCGTCGCCGGCACGAACGGCAAGGGCTCGACCTGCGCGATGCTCGAATCGATCGCGCTGGCGGCCGGCTACCGCGTCGGCCTCTATTCGAAGCCGCACCTCGTGCATTTCGAGGAGCGCTGCCGCATCAACGGCTGCATGGTCGATGCAGCCGAGCTGCTGCCGCACTTCGAGGCGGTCGAGGCGGCCCGCGTCGCCGAAGGCCTGAGCCTGACCTACTTCGAGTTCACGACGCTCGCGATCGCACGGCTGCTGTCGAACGCGCCGCTCGACCTGGTGATCCTCGAGGTGGGCCTCGGCGGGCGGCTCGACGCCGTCAACGTCGTCGATGCCGACTGCGCCGTGATCACGAGCATCGACATCGACCACACCGAATACCTCGGCGATACGCGCGAAGCGATCGGGTTCGAGAAGGCCGGCATCATGCGCACGGGCCGGCCGGTGGTCGTCAGCGATCCGATGCCGCCGCAAAGCATTGTCGATCGTGCGACTGAAGTCGGTGCGGACCTGTGGCGCTTCGGGCGCGACTTCAACTACGCTGGCGACAAGCAGCAGTGGAGCTGGGCCGGCCGCCACAAACGCTTCAACGCGCTCGCTTACCCGGCCCTGCGTGGCGTGAACCAGCTGCTCAACGCATCCGGCGTGCTGGCCGCCTTCGAGGC
>Ga0075363_100000869_pt1 | contig 10595 bp, 10 predicted proteins | sample EndMetdeltDD1763_FD_71470 | JGI IMG/M metagenome (GOLD analysis project Ga0075363, IMG submission 71470) | Populus endosphere microbial communities from Tennessee, USA - Endosphere MetaG P. deltoides DD176-3 | ecosystem: Host-associated > Plants > Roots > Endosphere | place: USA: Tennessee...
ATCCATGGTGGAGTAGGACGGCTCCTTCACCATGATCGGCAGGCCGTTGATGACGATGCCCTTCTCGACCGCGGCGTCGCGCGCGATGGTGACGGGCGCGCCGTTATTGTTCGGGCCATCGCCGGAAATATCGATCACGCGCCGCAGGCCGCGATGCGGATTCTCGTCGAACAGCGGCATGGCGAAGTTGATCGCGCCCGAGATCGAGGTGCGCGAGGCGCGGCGGATCGGGGTCTTGATGATTTCATTGGCGACGGCGTCCGCCGTCTCGGGCCCGTCGATCACGCGCCACGGGATGACGATCTTCTGGTCGGTGGAAGCCGCCCATTCGAAATAGGTCACCGAGATCCTGCCGTTCGGGCCGCTCTTCAGCGCCTGCAGGAACTCCTTGGAGACGATCGCCTGCGCATAGCCTTCCCGCTGCAGCGCGAGTTCGTCCATGTCCATCGAATACGAGACGTCGACGGCGAGGATGAGTTCGACGTCGACGGTCGGATTGGCTTCCTTGTCAGTCAGTTGAGGGCTGGCGGCGGTCGGCTGGTGGCCCGGCCGGTTCGCCGGATTGGGCGCGGCAAAACTTGCCACGTCGCCGGCGAGCACGCCCGCAACAAGCAGGACCCCGATCGAGACATACCAGCGCATTGCGGCCCTCCCGTCGAACGACAGTTATCGTGACATGCAAAACGGCCGACGCAAAGCGCTGAAATCATTTGTCCTTCACATTCGGGTTAGGATCAGGCGTGGTTCACGGGCGGCAGTTCCGCCGTGCTTGGATTGCCCGGTATCCGGCTCCGAATTGAACGATCAACGCGTCCGACACGACAGATGCGGTGCACCCGGTTCTGCAAGAAGGGCCGCATTGGCACGATCATGGTTACGCCTCCAAATCCTCCTGCAAATGACGGCCTGTCGCCGTTGATGCGCACGGTCATCATGTCGAGCGGCCTGCTCGCCTTCGGCATGGTGGTTGCGTTGACGCTTCCGGCACCGCAGTCCGGCACCGCGCCGCCTGAAGCGGCCAAACCCGAACTGGTGCTGACGTCGGAGAACGCCGTCGAGCTTTGCGAGCAGCTGTTTGAAGAGCCGAAGGAGTATATCGACGATGCCGCCAGGCGCCGGCGATGGGACCTGCGGCGCGACGCTTGCAAAATGGCGTTCGAGGCCAACCCGGCGAATGCAGATCGCAAGACCGCGTTTGCGCGCAACCTACCCTACGCGCAGAAGGCAGAAGCCATTACCATGCTGCGCGAAGCGGCATCGCAGGGCAGCGCCGAGGCTTACTACCAGCTCTACGAGCATCACCGATCCTGGGATCGCGGTGACCTTGACAAGGTGCCGCTGGTCACGCGTGACGAGGCAGGCCAGGCGCTACGCAAGGCCGCCGAACTCGGGCACAGCTCTGCCACGCGGATGCTGGTACGCCAGCTTGAGGATGGAGACATCATCAAGCGCGATCCCGTTGCCGCGCGATACTGGGCCGAACGTGCCGTCGCCAATCCTGCAAAAGACGCGAGCAAAGCAGGCATGCTGCTGACGCTGGGCAGCCTGCTGGCGGCGTCGGACAAGCCGGAAGAGCGGGCTCGCGGTCTCGACATGCTCGAAAAATTGAACGCGCCCGGGTACTACCTGTTCGGCGCCAAGAGGGAATTGGCACTGGCGATCCGCAAGGAGAACCCTGTGCGCGCCCGGGCCCTGCTCGAAGAAGCCCGCACCCCCGATCCCGGTGGCGCCGTCGTCCCGCTCGCGGAAATGCTGATCGCCGGCGAAGGCGGTCCGGCCGATCCCAAGCGCGCACTGTCGCTGCTGAAGGGCAGGTCGGATAGCTGGATGGCCGATGGAATGCTCGGGCGGCTCGCCCTCGAAGGCAAACTTGTGCCGCGCGACATTCAAAAGGCCGTCAACCTGATCGATCGCGCGAGCGTGTGGGACCTCGACGCCCGCATGCAGGTCGTGCGGCTGCTGGCAGAATTTCCCGAAGTGCAGGTCAACGGCCCCAAGCGTGTGCTCTACGATGCCGTTCAAGCCGCGGAACTCGATGAACCCGGCGCGATGGAAGCCCTGATCGCGCTGAAACTCTCGGCAAACACCCAGTTTCAGGACCGGCCCGGAGCCTGTAAACTGATCGAGACGGCCGTGAGCCGCGGCGATCAGTCGATGGCGCAGCGGCTGGCGGACTGCCGCAAGAACTGATCGCGGCGGGCCCGTCCAGGCTCGTTCGTGTGGGGTTCTGCTGGAAATGCCCGATACCGTCGCCACGCCAAAGACCAGGGTCAAGATCAAAACCGAGCGGCCGCGCCTGCACAAGGTGATCCTGGTCAACGACGACTACACGCCGCGCGAATTCGTCGTCACGGTGCTGAAGGCCGAATTCCGCATGACTGAGGATCAGGCCCACAAGGTGATGATCACAGCACACCGCCGCGGCGTCTGCGTTGTCGCTGTGTTCACAAAGGACGTCGCCGAGACCAAGGCGACGCGCGCCACCGACGCCGGGCGCGCCAAGGGTTATCCGCTGCTGTTCACGACCGAGCCGGAAGAATAGCGCTGATTTTTCCGCGATCACGCCGAGAGATAGGCGGCCAGCCCGCCGCCGGACCCGAGATTGTTCTGTATCGACGACGCCGTACGGTAGTTCGCAATGATCCTGTTGGCGTAGTCGTCGGTGAAGCCGAGAACGCTTCGTTCCTCGGGACTCATGTTCTGATATTGCTGGAGCAGCGCCAGGCTGTTGGCCTGGATGCCGCCGCCGCCGAATGCGTTCACCAGAGTGCCTCGTGTGCGCTGATTGAGCTCCGTCTTCGCAGCGCTGGCTTCCTGCGCCGAGAATGACGCATCAGCGTTCAACGCCATGATGGCCAGGGTTCGATTGTCGAAGTCGGTGAAATCCACCTGCTGCCCGGTCTGCCTGCCGCCAGTGAATACCAGGTCCTTGCCGTTGTCCCTGGCGCGACCGGCTTGCGCATCCAGCATCGCCCGCGCGTTGGCTCCGAGCGTATCCGGACTTGAATCGCTGGTGGTGGAGTTTTGCGTCGGCGCCTTGTCGAGCAGCGCCCTCACCGGGTCCGCATCGTTGCCGGTGACGGGCGCCTTGCCGAAACTTGCCCGGGCCTCGGCCAGGCCGTCCAGCACAGCCTGCTTCTGATCATTCCAGGCCCGCGTTGCCTTCTCGTCGCTGCCGGCCTGATCGAGATAATCCGACGCCGCGGCGTAGAGGCTTGCATAGTCTCCGGTGTGCCGGGCAATCACGACATAGGGCGACATGGCGTCGTTGAATCGTGACTGCAATGTCCTGGTTGCCGCCGTAACCTCATCCTTGGAGAACTGGCCGTTGGCATTGTCAGCAATCACCGACAAGGTTGCGCGCGTCTGGCCCGAAAAATCGACGGCGACCTGCCCATCGAGCATCGCCGATGAAGTCCCGAGCGCAGCGTATTGCTGGTCGAACCAGGCGCGCGCCTGCGTGGTGAGGGTCGCGACCGAAGGCGGTTCGCTCTCCGCCGCCGTTTTCGCCAGATAGGCCTTGGCTTCGTCGGATAGCGTGACCGAGGTCGAGGATGACGACGAAGGCGTGTCGGTGGTGTCTGTTGACGCAGGGCTGGCTTTCGACGCCGTGCCGCCGGCGCCGTAAGCATTGCCGGCATAGCTGAGGTAGGAGGTTGCGTTTGATCCAACCGAGATCGACACGGGAGCCCCCTCCGGCGCGAGAAATGATTAGCAACAAATGAATAAACATAGTTAACGCATCGTTAATCGGCTGAGGCTTGGGCAAACGTCATGCTCGCGGCATCACGCCGCCGACGTTTCGTCCGCTAGGCCGTAGACGCGTGCGGCTTTTGAAAAGCCGGCGACCGGAAACTCGCCGAGATCGCTCCAACCTCCCCGGCAGATGCCGGCAAACCCTTCTGAGGCCACGATGGTGCGCTTCGTTTGGCTGGCGATCTTTTCCAGCCGCGCCGCCAGATTCACCGCAGGCCCGATGCAGGTGAAGTCGAGCCGGTTGCCGCCGCCGATATTGCCGTAGAGAATTCGCCCGACATGCAGGGCGACACCGAAGCGAAACCGTTCGACCGTGTCGCCAACCGGGTATTGCATATCGGCCACGCTGGCGCGCGACTCATGCGCGGCTTCCAGCACATTCGCGCAAACCTGCTTTTCGTCGCCGACATATTCGTCGATCGGGAAAACCGCGAGCAGTCCGTCGCCCATGTATTTCAGCACTTCGCCGCCATGCTTCTTGATCGCGGCGACCTGGCAATCGAAATACTGGTTCAGGATATCGACGACGGTCTCGGCCGGCAGCCGGTCCGACAGCGCGGTAAAACCGCGCAGATCGGACAGCCAGATTGCGGTGTTCATCGTCTCGGTATGGCCGCGCCTGATCTGTCCGCCCATGATCCGCTCGCCGGCGCTGTTGCCGACATAGGTGTCGAGCAGGCTCGCCGCCATGCGGTTCAGACTGATGATCTCGACCACCCGCGCCAGCGGCCTCACGAGGCCCCGCAGCGCCGTCAACTGCTCCTCCGTGAACCCGCCCGGCTGCCTGGTGGTCCAGCTCGATGCATTCACTGTGCCGCCGACAAAAGGCAGCGGCAGCGCGATGTAATCGGTGACGCCCTCCGCCTGCAGTTCCTCGACGATCGGAAAGTCCCGGCTCCTGACGTCGCCGACGCGAACCCGCACTTCCAGCCCTTGCTGGAAAACGATCTTCAGCGGGCTGGTGTGAAAATCCGGCGACTCCAGAATATGGTAATCGACCGTACCGAGCTCGACCTCGGAGCCCGGCTTCCAGATGAAATTGCGCCCGTAGATCTCGGGATGCAGCGTGCGGACGAAAACGCCGACGCGCCACAGCGGCAGGCCGGCGGCGACCATCCGTTCGCAGGTATCCGCCATGAAGCGCTTGGGGCTCGCCGCGGATCGCCCGCCGTCGATCAGCCAGTCGGTCAGCTTCTGCAACTCTGCGATGTTCATGGCGGTGGTATTTGCCGCGCAACGCCCTGAAACGTCAAGCGCGGCTCCCGCGACAGCCGGCGTGACCCGGCGACGGAGCTGCGCTAGCCTGACGGCACAAAAACAAGGGGAAACGTCATAGTGTACGACTACATCATCGTCGGCGGCGGTTCGGCGGGCTCGGTCATGGCCCACCGCCTCTCCGCCAGGAGCGCTAACAAGGTCCTGCTCTGCGAAGCAGGCCAGGACACGCCGCCGGGCAACGAACCGGCCGAAATTCGCGACAGCTATCCGGGAACGGCGTATTTCGATCCGCGCTTCCACTGGACCGAACTCAAGGTCACAACGCAGGTCGTCAGTCACAACAATCCCGACGAGGCGAGACCTCCCTTACGGAAATACGAGCAGGCTCGCGTGTTGGGTGGCGGTTCCTCGATCAATGGCCAGATGGCCAACCGCGGCGCGCCGACGGATTACAACGATTGGGAAACGCGCGGCGCCACGGGCTGGAGCTGGAACGACGTGCTGCCCTATTTCAAGAAGGTCGAGCACGACCTCGATTTCGACGGGCCGTACCACGGCAAGGATGGCCGTATCCCCGTCCGCCGCATTCCACAAGCGCATTGGACCAGGCACTCGCAGGCGATGGCCGAGGCCTGCAAGCAAGCCGGCTTCAAGTTCCTGCCCGACCAGAACGGCGAGTTCGTCGACGGCTACTTCCCGGTGACGCACTCCAATCAGGACGAGCAACGGGTCTCGGCCGCGATGGGTTATCTCGATCGCGAGACGCGCAAACGCGCCAACCTGACCATCTCGACCAACACACAGGTGAAGGAGCTGCTGTTCGAAGGCACGCAATGCGTCGGCGTCAAGGCGCTGGTCGACGGCCGCGAGCAGGAGTTCCGCAGCCGCGAAATCATCCTCTCGTGCGGCGCCATACATTCGCCGGCGCATCTGCTGCGCGCCGGCATCGGACCAGTCGGACATTTGCGGGACATGGGCATTCCGGTGCTGGCGGGCCTGGCCGGCGTCGGCCAGCGCCTAATGGACCATCCCTCGATCTCGCTGTCCTCGTATGTCCGCCGCGGCGCGCGGATGAACGCGCACACCAGACGCCATATGCAGATGGGACTGCGCTACTCCTCGGGCCTTCCGGGTGTCCCCGCCGGCGACATGTTCGTCGTCGTCCTCAGCAAGTCGGCCTGGCATGCGGTCGGCGAGCAGATCGGCTCGCTGCTCACCTTCGTCAACAAGACCTATTCGGAGACCGGGCAAGTAAAACTCGCGTCGCGCGACCCGCGGGAAGAGCCGATCGTCGAGTTCAACCTGCTGTCCGACCGGCGCGATCTCGACCGCCTGATGAGCGGCTTCCGCAAGATGGCGGGCCTGCAGATGAGCGCGCCGTTGAAGGCCGTGACCGACAAGCCGTTCCCGGCGGCCTATTCCGATCGCGTGCGCAAGATCGGCGTGGTCAACAGCAAGAACAAGATCCTCACGAAAATTGCCGCAACGCTGATGGACGGACCGGCGGCGCTGCGCCACTACATGATCGACAATTTCGTCCTCGAAGGTTTTACGTTCGAGCAGGTGATGAGCGACGACGAGGCGCTCGAAGCCTTCGTGCGTAAGGCGACGATCGGCGTGTGGCACGCCTCCTGCTCATGCCGGATGGGCCGGGAGGACGATCCGATGGCGGTGGTCGACCCCCAGGGCCGCGTCAAGGGCGTGCAGGGTTTGCGCGTGGTCGATGCCTCGATCTTCCCGGTGGTGCCATGCGCCAACACCAATTTTCCGGTGCTGATGTCGGCGGAAAAGATCGCAGACGCGATGCAGTGAGCGAAGGCGGATCTACCCGCCGACCTGGCCGCGATGGCGCAGGAAATGATCGGCCAACACGCAGGCCATCATCGCCTCGCCTACCGGTACGGCGCGGATGCCGACGCAGGGATCGTGGCGGCCCTTGGTCATGATGTCGGTGTCGGCGCCGGCGCGATCCACCGTCTTGCGCGGCGACAGGATCGACGAGGTCGGCTTCACCGCAAAGCGCACCACCACCGGCTGGCCGGTCGAGATGCCGCCGAGCACGCCGCCGGCATTGTTGGAGAGGAATCGCGTGCCGTTATTGCCGGTCCGCATCTCGTCGGCGTTTTCCTCGCCCGACAATTCGGCTGCGCCAAAGCCTGCGCCGATCTCGACGCCTTTCACCGCATTGATGCTCATCATCGCCGCCGCCAGCTCGCCGTCGAGCTTGGCGTAGATCGGCGCACCGAGGCCGGGCGGCACGCCTTCGGCCACCACTTCGATTACCGCGCCGATCGAGGAGCCGCTCTTGCGGATGCCGTCGAGATATTGTTCGAAGAACGCGGCCTTGTCCTTGTCGGGGCAGAAGAACGGATTGCGCGCGATCTCGTCCCAATCCCACTTGTCGCGATCGATCTTGTGCGGCCCCATCTGCACCAGCGCGCCGCGCACCTTCACGTCCGGCAGGATTTTGCGCGCGATGGCGCCGGCGGCGACGCGGGTTGCCGTCTCGCGCGCCGACGAACGGCCGCCGCCGCGATAATCGCGCAGGCCGTATTTGGCCTCGTAGGTGAAGTCGGCATGCCCCGGGCGAAACTTGTCCTTGATCTCGGAATAGTCCTTGGAGCGCTGGTCGGTGTTTTCGATCAGCAGCGCGATCGGCGTGCCAGTCGTCACCTGCACGCCGGTCTCCGGATGCGCCATCACGCCGGACAGGATTTTTACGGCGTCCGGCTCCTGGCGCTGGGTGGTGAAGCGCGACTGTCCCGGACGGCGGCGATCGAGGTCGTGCTGGATGTCTTCGTTGGTGAGTGGAATCAGCGGCGGGCAGCCGTCGACCACGCAGCCGATCGCGATCCCGTGGCTTTCGCCGAAGGTCGTGACCCGGAACAGATGGCCGAAGGTGTTGTGGGACATGGTGGTTATTGCGCTCGGCTACGTAAACAATCAGCATTTATGTTGCTTGCCAACATAATGGGTAGCCCGCTCGGATTGGGTGGTCAAACCCCTTCCGTCGTCATGGCCGGGCTTGTCCCGGCCATCCACGTCTTGCTGACTTACGTGGAAAAAAGGACGTGGATGCCCGGGACAAGCCCGGGCATGACGGCGGAGGGATTAACTATACTTCCGCAAGTCCCCGTCGCGGAACACGTAGACGGCGCCCTGCTCGATCGTCAGATCGGCGGCACTGGCCGGCGTCTCGATGCCGAGCGCCACCATCAGCGCCCGGGCTGTGCCGCCATGGGCCACCGTCACGGTGTCCCCGCGGAGCGAAGCGTACCAATCCTGCATCCGGGCCTGCACCTGGACATAGCTTTCGCCGCCGGGCGGCGACACCGTCCATTTCTCGGTCTGGCGCTTCGCAAACAGTTCGGGATCGGCGACCTGCATCTCGGGCAGCGTCGAACCCTCCCACTGGCCGTAGCCGATTTCGCGCAGGCGGTCGTCGAGCGCGTAAGCCGACGGCGGCAGGTCCAGCTCGCTGCGCACCAGCTCCATCGTCGCGCGGGCGCGGATCAGCGGACTGGCGACGAACACGAGCGATGATTTTTCGCGGCCGTCGCGCACCAGCAGGCCGGCCAGGATATTGCCGGCATGGGCCGCCTGCCTGCGGCCGAGATCATTGAGCGGAATGTCCTGTACGCCCTGCAGCCTTCCTTCCGCGTTCCATGATGTCTCGCCGTGGCGGATGTAATAAATGACGGACGCAGGCATCGGACTAATCGAGGTCTTCGACAGGCAAGCGCCTGCTTCCAGCAAAAAATGTCTCGTTAGACAAAATCGATTCCTTCTCTTTCAGCAATTCGCCTTGGGTCCCGCCGCGATCGCATTGAGGCGGATGTTCTTCTCGCCAGGGTCTGCGGCGAGATAGCGCATGCCTGCTTCATGAGCCATCGCAACGCCCATCAAATTGTCTCGCGCCAGAACTGATTTTTCCGGCATCCTGCTTTCCAATCGAGCCTCGTTCAGGGCTTGGAGGTACACCAGCACTCCGGTGCGGTCGAGCCCAAATGCGCTTGGCATTAACGCTGTTTTCGATGCGTCTGACTGCTGGAATAGAAGGCGGAATTGGGTGTTATGATGGGTAAGGCGTTCGCGCCCGATAACCCTTTGCAATCTGGTGCTGATGAGCGCGTTTCGTCAAAGTGTCGAAGCCATGATTCCGGCGCTACGCCGCTATGCGCGCGCGCTCACGCGCGATGCCGACATCGCGGACGATCTGGTGCAGGATACGCTGGTGCGTGCGTTGCGTTCGGAACGGTTGTTTCTCGGCGGCGACGTCAGGAGCTGGCTCTATACGATCCTGACCAATCTGAACAAGAACCGGCGGCGTTCGCTGGCGCGACGGCCGCAATTCATGCCGCTGCTCGACAACAACCCGGACGCCAGCGGCACCGAGGCGGAGAGCCGCGATATCGCCCGCGCGCTGGCAAGCCTGGTGGAAGAGCAGCGCTCGGTGCTGCTGCTCGTGATGCTGGAAGGGCTGAGCTACCGCGAGGTCGCCGACATCCAGGGCGTACCGATCGGCACCGTAATGTCCCGGCTTGCGCGCGCACGCGCGCATGTCAAAGCGTCGCTCGAGGGCGAGCGCACGACGCTGCGGCGGGTGAAATGAAGATGCGTGCGGCAGGCGTGATGGACCGACAGACCAGGAAGAGACAGAGACGACAATGACCGATCGCAACATTCCCGTCACCGAAGACGAGTTGCATGCTTACGTCGACAACGAGCTGCCGGCGGAACGCCGCGGCGATGTCGAGGCATGGCTCGCCACGCATCCCGACGATGCCGCGCGGGTGCAGTCGTGGCGCACAATGGCGGAAGCGCTGCATGCCAGATACGATTCGGTGATCGATGAGGCGGTGCCGAAGCGGCTCGAGATCGAGCGGCTGGTGCGGCAGCCGCGCAAATGGATGTATGGCGCGATGGCGGCGACACTGGCGGCGTTCATCGTCGGCGGCGGTGTCGGCTGGCTGGCGCGCGGCGCGGCGGCCGCGCCCTCGGCTTTCCAGGCCCTGACCCTGGACGCGATCGAGGCGCACCGGCTTTACGTGGTGGAAGTCCGGCATCCCGTCGAGGTGCCGGGCAGCGAACGCAGTCATCTGCAGCAATGGCTGACCAAGCGCTGCGGCTGGGTTGTCCGCGCGCCCGAACTGACCGGCGCCGGATTGAAGCTGGTCGGTGGACGGCTGCTGCCGGGAACCGGAGGTCCGGCGTCATTCATGATGTATGAGAGCGCCTCGGGCGAACGCTTCACGCTCTACACCGCCAAATCGGCAGCCGAGGCGACGCAGATGCGCTTCGCGGCGGAAGGCAAGGAGAGCACGCTGTTCTGGGCCGATGACGGCGTCGTCTATGCCGTGGTCTCGACCGGCGTCGACCGGGGGCGGCTGACCCAGATCGCCCAGGCGGTCTACGATCAGATGGAGAAAAAGGGCACCTGAACAACGTCAGATCGTTTGTCCCAATTCTGACATCGAAAATCTGGAATCAAAACACCAGCCCGTCTCAATAATGCACCGGGTGATCACGCGAAAATGAGCGGCGCTCGATCCGCCGATCGGCGCAAGCGGCCTCGATCGGGGTTTGGTACCGCGCTGGTCCCCCTTTCGAGGCCGCCCCTT
>Ga0075363_100000870_pt1 | contig 10590 bp, 5 predicted proteins | sample EndMetdeltDD1763_FD_71470 | JGI IMG/M metagenome (GOLD analysis project Ga0075363, IMG submission 71470) | Populus endosphere microbial communities from Tennessee, USA - Endosphere MetaG P. deltoides DD176-3 | ecosystem: Host-associated > Plants > Roots > Endosphere | place: USA: Tennessee...
GTCCTGCACGCCGCCGTAGTTGGCGGTGATCTTCACCGTCGCGCCGGTGATCGCGGCGCCGGCGTCCGCGTCGGTGACGATCACCCCCGGGTCGATCGCGGTGGCCGGGTTGTTCTCGGTGTACGCCAGCGGACCCGCTGAGGTGTCGACGAACGGTGCGTCGTTGACACACGTCACCGCAACAGAGACCGTCGCGACCGAGCCGCCCGGGGCGAGCGTATAGGTGAACGTGTCCAAGCTGACGCCGGGTGGCGTGTTGCAGTAGTTCGCGTTCGGCTGATAGGTGAGGCCGGTCCCTCCGCCCGTGATCACGACGGCGCCGTTCGCCGGTTGTGTCACCGAGCTGATCGACTTGGGCCCGTTGTCGATGTCGGTGTCGTTGGCGAGCACCGCAACCGCAGCCGCTGCACTGTCTTCGGCGACGGTCGTGGAGTCGTTGACGGCGACCGGCGAATCATCGATCGAGACGACGGTGATGCCCCGCGTGTCCGAGCCGGAGAGCGCGGTGTCGTCGGTGACCGTGAACGTCACCGTGCGCGGCAGCGTCGAAGGAGACTCGGAGCTGTTGGCGTACGAGACGTCGCGCAACGCCGCCTGATAGTCAGCACCGGTCGTGCCGCCGGACAGCGTGAGCGTGTCGCCGGTGAGCATCGCCGTGATCGGGAGGTGCGACACGGCGTTCTCCAAGGCGAGCACGTCTTCGGGCCCGGCGTAGTTCGACGAGATCTGAACCGTTGCGCTCACGAGGCCGCCGGCGTCGGGCTCGGTGACGGTGATCGCCGGGTCGATCGCGGTCGGAGGATCGTTCTCGACGTACACCAACGAGCCGCCGGTGGCTTCGACGCTCGGGCTGTCGACGACGCAGATCACCGTCATCGAGACAGTGGCCACCGAGCCACCGTTGAGCATGTACGTGTAGGTGTCCGGATCCGTTCCCGGTGGCGAGTTGCAGTAGTCGGCGTTCGGCGTGTAGCTGGTGCCCGTTCCACCACCGGTGATCACCACGGAGCCGTTGGCCGGCTGGGTGACCGAGGCCACGGACTTCGGGCCGCCGTCGACATCGCTGTCGTTGGCGAGCACATCGACCGGGTTGGCTCCGGAATCTTCGGAGACGGTGGCCGAGTCGGCCACCGCAACCGGCGCGTCATCGGCGCAGGTGACGTCGACCGACACGGTGGTGGACGAACCGGCGTTGAGCGTGTACGTGAACGTGTCGGGGGTGGTTCCGGGCGGGGAGTTGCAGTAGTCGGCGTCGGGTGCGTAGGTGAGCCCGGTGCCGCCGCCGGTGATGACAACGGTGCCGTTGGCCGGCTGTGTCACCGATTCCACCGTCTTGGGACCGCCATCGGTGTCGGTGTCGTTGGCGAGGACGTCGACGGCAGTGGCGCCGGCATCCTCCGCGACCGTTGCCGCGTCGGCGACCGCGACAGGCGGTGCATCGCAGGCGACATTGATCTTCACGGTCGCGGTCGACGTGCCGGGCGTGAGCGTGTAGGTGAACGTGTCCGGTGCGAGCCCGGTCGGGTCGCAGTAGTTGGCGTTCGGTTGGTACGTCAGCCCGGTACCGCCGCCGGTGATGATCACGGTGCCGTTGGCCGGCTGTGTCACGGAGCTGATCGACTTCGGGCCGCCGTCGATGTCGGTGTCGTTGGCCAGCACGGGGACTGGGACAGCAACCGAGTTCTGCGACGACGAAGCGGTGTCGTCGACCGCGACGGGAGGATCGTCGACGCATGTCACGGCCATCGAAGCCGTCGCGACCGCTCCGCCGTTGAGCGTGTACGTGAACGTGTCGGGCGTGGTGCCAGGAGGTGCGTTGCAGTAGTTGGCGTTCGGTGTGTAGGTGAGGCCGGCGCCGCCGCCGGTGATGACGACCGTGCCGTTGGCCGGCTGCGTCACTGACGCGACCGACTTGGGGCCGCCGTCGATGTCGGTGTCGTTGGCGAGCACATCGACCGCGGTGGCGCCTGAGTCCTCGCCGACGGTGGCCGCATCGTCGACAGCGACGGGAGCGTCGTCGAGGCAGGTGACCGTGACCGTGACCGTCGCAACGTCGCCACCGTTGATGGTATAGGTGAACGTGTCCGGTGTGGTCCCGGGTGGTGCGTTGCAGTAGTTGGCGTTCGGTGCGTAGGTGAGGCCGGTGCCGCCGCCGGTGATCACGACGGTGCCGTTCGCAGGCTGGGTGGTCGACCCGATCGTCGTCGTGCCGGTGTCGACGTCGGTGTCGTTGGCCAGAACGTCGATCGCGCTCGCGGCGGAATCCTCTGCCACGGTTGCCGAATCGTCGACGGCGACCGGAAGATCGTCGACGCAGTTGACCACGATCGAGACACTTGCGGTGTCTCCGCCGTTGACGGTGTAGGTGAACGTGTCGGGTGTGGTGCCGGGAGGCGTGTTGCAGTAGTCGGCGTCGGGTTGGTAGGTGAGACCGGTGCCGCCGCCGGTGATCACGACGGTGCCGTTGGCCGGCTGTGTCACCGAGGCGACCGTCTTGGGGCCGCCGTCGATGTCTGTGTCGTTGGCGAGCACGTCGATCGCCGTCGCAGGGTCGTCTTCCGTGAAGGTCGCGCCGTCGTCCGTCGCGACCGGGCCATCGTCGACACAGGTGACCGTCACCGAAACCGTGGCGACGGACCCGCCGTTGAGGGTGTACGTGAACGTGTCCGCGGGGGGCGGCGTGTTGCAGAAGTTCGCATCGGGTTGGTAGGTGAGGCCGGTGGCGGCCCCGATCGGCCCGGTCAGCACGACCGTCCCGTCTCCCGGCTGTGTCGCCGACGAGATGAAGAACGGGCCGAGCGCGTCGTCGGTGTCGTTGGCCCGCACGTCGATTGCCGTGGGCGTTGCATCCTCGGCGACGGTCGCCGAATCGTCGACCGCTGTCGGCAGGTCGTCGACACACGTGACTGTCACCGTGACCGTGCCGACGGACCCGCCGTTGACGGTGTAGGTGAAGGTGTCGGGGCCGCACGTGTCCGCGTCCGGCTCGTAGGTCAAGCCCGTGCCGCCACCGGTGATGACGACCGTGCCGTCAGCGGGTTGTGTCACCGCCGTGATCGTCTTCGGGCCGGCATCGATGTCGGTGTCGTTGGCGAGCACCGGGATCGCGGTCGGGGGATCGTCCTCCGTCACTGTCGCCGCATCGGCGACCGCGCTCGGGCCGTCGTCCACACAGTTGACCGTGACCGTCACGGTTGCGCTGCTTCCGTCGTTGACGGTGTAGGTGAACGTGTCGAGCGTCGTGCCGGGCGGGGTGTTGCAGTAGTTCGCGTTCGGCTTGTACGTGAGACCCGTGCTCGCCCCCGCGGTTCCGCCCGTGAGTGCGACCAGACCGTTGGCCGGTTGCGACGCGTCGGCGATGGTGACAGCGCCGCCGAGGGCGTCGGTGTCGTTGGCGAGCACGTTGATCGCCGTCGCTGTCGCGTCCTCGGCGACCGCAGCCGAATCGTCTCCGACTGTGATGTCGGTTGCGGGGCCGCCCGTGCCTTCCTCGGTCGCGAACCAACCATGGACGTCAGCGATCACGTCGACAGTTCCGATGTTGTTGTACACCGTGACCATGCCGTCGGCGCCGACCTTGGCGATCACGAGGTTCGGTGCGACGAGACCCGGGAACGGGTTGAGGTTCGAGGCGTTCGGCCGTGGGGTGCCGCTCGGGTAGACGGTGAGGAACGTGTCGTTGGTCTGATTTGCGGCCGTGACGTTGAGCACGACGGCGCTGACGCCGGTGGCCGGCACGCCGGCTCGGCCGAGAACGCTGAAGCTGCGAGTCGCGCCGGCACCGAGAGGCCCGCCGCCCTGCGCCTGGCCGTCGATCGTGGTGAATGCCGGCCGGGTCTCGAGCACCCTGGCCGGGTCGAGCGAGGTGTACGTGGGGCCGATGGGGAACCAGCCCTGCACGTCGGCGATCACGTTGACCGTGCCGACGTTGTTGAAGATCGAGACGGTGCCGTCGGCGCCGACCTTGGCGATCACGAGGCTCGGCGCGGTGACGCCCGGGTTCGGGTTGAGGTCGGACGAGTTCGGTCGAGGCATTCCCGTCGGGAACACGGTGAGGAAGGTCGGGTTGGTCTGGTCGGTGGCCGTGATGTTCAGCACGACGGCTGACACGCCGGTGGCGGGAACTCCCGCGCGTCCGACGACGGGCACGGTCATCGTCGCGCCGGCACCGAGCGCTCCGGCTCCGGCGGCGACGCCGTCGATGGTGGGCTGGCTCGAACGGCTGTCGAGGACTCGCGCGGGGAGCAACGGGTTGTACGACGCTCCGAGCGGAGACGGGAACCAACCCTGGATGTCGGCGATCAGGTTGACCGTGCCGGCGTTGTTGTAGATCGAGACCGCACCGCCCGCGCCGACCTTGGCGATCACGAGGTTGGGCTCGATGATCCCGGGGTTCGGGTTGAGGTTCGATGCCAACGGCTGAGGCGAGCCGGCCGGCCAGATCGTGAGATACGAGTTGGCGGTCTGCCCGACCGCGGTGACGTTCAAGACAACGGCACCGACGCCGGTTGCCGGAACTCCGCCACGGCCGGTGACGACGAGGTTGGTCGTGCTGTGCGCGGCGACTGGTCCGCCGCCGGCACTGGCGCCGTCAACGGTGACGAATCCCGGGCGGGTGTCGAGCAGGCGCACCGGCGACATGGGTACATAGCCGGTGCCACCGGCCGGGCCGGCCGACGGCACGGAGAGGGTTCCCGATCCGCTAGGGGAGGCAGAGGCCTGGTCTCCACCGATGAATGGCGATGCAAGCAGAAGCCCCAAAGCCAACGACCCGGACCCAACCAATAGCCGTCTCACGAATTCGCCCTCGTCTCTCGCAGCAGACGCGGGCATCAAGATCCAGTGCGGTGTCCCAGATTCCCACTTGGCGCGCCTCACGCCCCGTCCTACCTACCGAGGCGCAGTCTGGCGCATTCTTCGCCCCAAAGTCAATCGTTGCAGCAATCCTTGACAAGCCTCCCTCTCCTCGTCGGGCCGGTCACGGTGCGCGGTGATGGCCTGTGACCGCCTCACGCGGAGCGGTGGCAGCCACCAACTCAGTCGGGCGATCAGCCGGACGTGTCGATCAACGCAGTCGCCTGCTCGAACAGCCTCAATGTGTGCGCATGCAGCAGATCGCCGGTCTCGCGGGGCGCGAGTCCGGCATCGGCGCGGGCGTTCGTGCCCTCGAGGATGATGCCGAGCCGGTAGCACGCCAGCACCTGATACCAGCGCACAGCGTTGAGGTCTCGAGAGGTTCCCGCTGCGTAGCGCGCTACCAGCTCGTCGGGCGATGGCAACGCCAGCGCTGCGAGGCTCGAGCCCACGCCGCCCGAGCTCGTTGGCCACGTCGCCAGGAGATGGCCGAGGTCGAGCAACGGATCGCCGACGGTTGCCAGCTCCCAATCGACGATCGCGGCCAGCTCACCCCGCTCTGGATGGATCAGCACGTTGCCGAAGTGGAAGTCGCCGTGCAGCAGACCGGGCGTCCACGCCGATGGCGCGTGGGCGTCGAGCCAAGCGGCGACGGACTCCACTTCCGGGATCTGCGCGCCCGCATAGCCAGGGATCGCGTCGTATGACTGCAGGTGAGATCGCCATCGCTGAACCTGTCGTTCGAGCCAACCGTCGGGCTTGCCGAAATCGGCCAGGCCGACGGCACGGAAGTCGACGCGGCCGAGCGCGGCGATCGCGTCGGCCATCGACAAGCCCATCGCGTGCTGCCGCGCGGGGTCTGACGCATGGGGCTCGGGTAATCCGAGGTTCGCGTTGAATCCGGCGACCGGCTCCATCAGGTAAAAGGCCGCGCCGATCACCGATTCGTCGGGTTCGGCGGCGATCAGCGCCGGATGCACGACGTCGGTGCCGCGCAACGCAGCGAGGATCCGGGCCTCGCGGCGCATCGTCTCGTCGCTGTTCGCTCGTTTGTGCGGAGGCGGGCGACGGAAGACATATTCGCGACCGTCGCGGGAGAACCGGAGGAGGATGTTCTGCGTGCCACCGGTGATCAGGCGGGCATCCTCGATCGGGCCGGTGCCGAGGTCGCGTCGATCCATCCACAGCGCCAGCGCATCGAGATCAACGCCGGCGAGCTCCATCGAAGGTTGAGGGTTCCGGGTCGAGGGTCGAGGGTTGGTCGAGGGTTGAGGGTTGGTCGAGGGTTCAGTCGAGGTGGGCGGGCAGGCCGAACGTGACGAACAGGTTGGTGTCGAGAAAGCTGTTCAGGCCCGCGATCTTGTCGCCCTTGATCTCGAGGACCTGGATCGACCACGGCGCCCATCCCCCGTTGGGGTCGATTCGGTATGTGCCGAACGCCGGGAGGCCGTTCGCCGTGGTGGCGACGACACGCGACCCTTTGCAATGGATGCCGGTGCCGAGAAACCACGCCGCGATCTGGTCGGGCCCGACCAACCACAGGGGAAACGGGGGCATCGACATGACCGCGTCGTCGTGCAGCAAGGTGACCAGTCGGGAGACGTCGTAGCGCTCGAACGCGTCGACGTAGCTGGCGAGCAACGCCTGCTGCTCGTCGGTGATGCCCGGGGCCGCGGCTCGTGCGTCGTCCTCGTCGAGTGCCCGCTCGGCGAGGGTGGCCCGGGCCCGCTGCAGGGCGCTGTTCACCGACGCGACCGTGGTGTCGAGCAGCTCGGCGACCTCGGTCGCTTCCCAACGCAGCACCTCGCGGAGGATCAACACGGCGCGCTGACGAGCAGGCAGGAACTGCAACGCCGACACGAACGCGAGCCGAATCGTCTCCCGTGCCGCGGCGACCTCGGCCGGATCACCGTGTTCGGACATCACGTGCCCGGTCGGGATCGGCTCGACCCAGAGGTTGTCGGCCAGCGGCGCGGGCAGCGCGGCGTCGGCCTTCGACGACGGCCCCATGTCCATCGGACGGGCCCGGCGCTGCCGCGAGCGGAGCATGTCGAGGCAGGCGTTGGTGGCGATGCGATACATCCAGGAACGAACCGACGAGCGGCCCTCGAAACGGTCGATGCCCTTCCATGCTCTGACCATGGTGTCCTGCACGGCATCTTCGGCCTCGAACACGGATCCGAGCATGCGATAGCAGTATCCGGTCAGCTCGCGCCGGTAGTGCTCGAGGTCTTCCTGCCTCAACTCAGCGATGCCAGTCACGACGTCGACCTTAACAACGAATCCCGGCAGCCCTCATCGCGGAATTCGGTGCTACACATGACGCGGTGCAGCGCCGCGCGAACGTCGACCCAGAGGTCCTCGCCCGCGCCCTGCTGGCGGGCATCGAGAAGGCCACCAGCGCGCGCTGGGAAGCGGCCGTGGCCCGCGCCAACGCGCTGCCCGGCGACGTGCGGCCGGAGAAGATCCGCGCTCTGTCGGACGCGTTCGCGAGAGAGCTCGGCGCGGTCGGCGCGGCGGCGGGCATCGCTGCCGCGACACCGGCCGTCGGGACGGTGGCAACGCTGATGGCGACGACGGCCGAGCTCGGTTGGTTCACCGCACGTTCGGGCGACTTGATCCTCACGATCGCCGCGCTGCACGGGCGGCCGACGCCGACGATCGACGAGCGTCGGGCATGGGTGCTCGCGGTGTTGATCTTCGGCAGCACGGCTCGCCAGGGGTTCTCCAGCCTCGCCAACCAGATGGGTGCAAGCTTGGCCGGAACAGATCGACGCGGCGCGGTCGCGCAAACGAGCCAGTCGTCGACCACGAAGAACATGTCGATCGCCACCCTTCGGGCCGTCAACGGCGCCCTGAGCCGGATGCTCGTGCGCCGCTATGGCACCAGGCGCGGGGCGATCGCGCTGGGAACCGCGCTGCCGCTCGGGGTCGGCGCGCTGGTGGGCGGCGGCGCCAATTACGTGGCGGTGCGCAACCTCGTCAAGCAGGCCGACGCCTTCTTCGCGCACCTGCCCTACTCGTCGATCGAGACCACGTCGATCGAGCTGTCCGGACGGCTGTGAGCTGACATCGCGTCGCGGTTTGCGTCGCCACGTGACTCATTGGTCGAACTGCCGTTGGAGTAGCTGCTCGTCGCTCCGTTCGAGTTCGGTTGCGCGGCGCCGGTCGAGGTGGCTGTCGAGGTTGTCGAGGTGGCTGAGGCTTCGCCCCGCGTCCGCTCGTCCCACCGGTCGATCTCGCTCAGAGCCCAGCGGGCCCACTCGCCCATGTGGTCGTAGTGCTCGATCATGAACCGCCGGCTCAAGGTGTCGATGGCTTGCCGATCTGGGCCGCTGCCGTGGAAGGTGGCGCCGTTCTTGCGATCGCCCGCCTCGGCCGTCAGCTCGAAGCGCCTCCGCTCCTCGTCGGCCTGGGTCTTGATCTGTTGCAACGTGGCACGGAGCGTGCTGAGGTCGGCTTGGTCGCTGAACAGGACGCGCACCATGCCCTCGAACTCGAACGAGGGGACATCGATCGGCGTGCGCAGCCACTCCTTCAGCGCGACGCGCCCGGCCGGGGTGATCGAGTAGATCGTTCGCGCTCGGCGCCCGATCATGTCCTTCACCGAGGTCGCGTAGCCGGCTTCGACAAGACGGCGCGGCTCTTCGTAGAGCTTGCGCTCTGCGCGCGGCCACACGTGATGGAGCTTGCGGCGCATCTGTTGCGCCAATTCGTACGTCGTGCAGTCGCGCCGGGAGAGCAATCCGAGGATTGCATGAGACGTCGTCGTGAGCTCAGCCATGAACACCCTTCTTTCCGCCGGCTCATCACTTCCCGACCACATGAGATCCGAAACATCGGCGCAGGTGCCCTGGCTCGTCTCGTGGGCTGGTCTCGGGCCTATGCCAATGGTCCGGCGAGCGCCTTGCGGGCGGCATGCATGCCACCCATCCCATGCACGCCCGCGCCCGGCGGCGTCGACGCCGAGCACAGCAGCAGCCGCGGGTTCGGGGTGACATACGAATGCAGGCCGATGTTGGGGCGGAACACCAGCTGGGTCCCGCTGTGTGCCCCGCCACCGATGTCGCCTCCGACATAGTTCGGGTTGTACGCCTCCCACGCCGCGGGGCCGGTGACATGTCGGGCGAGCACGACGTCACGAAAACCCGGGGCGAAGCGCTCGATCTGGTCTTCGAGCACGGTGGTGGCGTCAACGGGGCTGTTGTGCGGGACGTGCGCATAAGCCCAGAGAGTGTGCTTGCCGGCTGGAGCCCTGCTGGAATCGAACAGGCTCTGCTGGGCGACGAGCACGAACGGACGCTCTGGCATTCGCCCGGCCGCGCATGCGGCTTCTGCGGCACGCATCTCCGCGAAGGTGCCGCCGACGTGGACGGTGCCGGCCCGACGACAGGCCTCATTGGTCCATGGCACGGGGCCGTCGAGGGCATAGTCGATCTTGAATGCCGCCGGTCCGTGTTTGAACCGCGTCAGCCGGCGTGCGTAGCGCGGCGGCAGTTGATCGCCGGCGATCGCCGCGAGCTGCGCGGGATTTGTGTCGAACAGCGCGACTCGGTGTGCCGGCAGATCGGCGAGGGATCGAACCCATCGGCCGGTCTCGATCTGACCTCCGAGCTCAGTGAGCCGCGACCGCATCGCGTCGGCGATGGCCTGTGATCCGCCGCGGGCGATCGGCCATCCAACGGTGTGGGCGGTGAGGGCGATCGTGATGCCGAACGCGGCAGTCAGTGGATGGTTGAGCGGAAGGAACGCATGGGCGGCGCACCCGCCGAACAGGGCGCGCGCCTCGTCGGTGTCGAACCGGCGTTGCACGACGGAAGCGGGGAGCACCGCGTGCGCGCCAAAGCGTGCGAGCGCAAACGGGTGGCGGGGAATGGTGAGGATCGGGCCGAGCAGCTGCGGGGCGAGCGCATCCCAATTGCGAGCCAGCGGTTCGAACAGCCGGCGCCAGCTCGTGCCGTCGATACCGAGCGCGGCGACGGTCGTCTCCATCGATCGGTGAAGCTCGCCCGCCCGGCCGCCATCGAGCGGGTGGGTCAGCGCGATCTCGGGGTGCACCCATTCGAGTCCGTGGCGGTCGAGGCCCATGGCCGCCATGGCCGGCGACGCGGCGCCCAACGCATGCACGGCCGCGCAGACGTCGTGCACGAAACCGGGCAGGGTCAGCTCGGCCGATCGCGTGCCGCCGCCGATCGTGTCGTCACCCTCGATCACGAGAACCGAGCGGCCGGCCTCGGCGATCGTGATGGCCGCGCTGAGACCGTTCGGTCCGGCACCGACGACAACTGCGTCGTACTCGATGTCGTGTCTGACGCCGTCGTTGTTGCCGTCGTTGTTGCCGTCGTCGATGCCGTCGTTGATGATTCGAACCTATCGGGCGCGCGACGATCGACCCATGAGTGATCCGATCAGTCGATTCCCCGACGGCTTCTTTCGTCGCACCGACGAATCACCCGACGACCGGTTCTATGTCCCGGATCGATTGGTGACGCACATCGACGATCGCGCGATCGCCGCGGTCGGTGCGCTCTACGCCGAGCTGGGGATCGACGGGCGGGTGCTCGACCTCATGTCGTCGTGGATATCCCACTTCATCGAACCGCCCGCCGAACTGCTCGTGCTCGGGATGAACGCGTTCGAGTTGGAGCACAACCAGGCTGCGACCCGCACCGTCGTGCACGACCTCAATGCCAATCCCGCGTTGCCGTTCGACGATGCCCGGTTCGACGCGGTCAC
>Ga0075363_100000871_pt1 | contig 10579 bp, 7 predicted proteins | sample EndMetdeltDD1763_FD_71470 | JGI IMG/M metagenome (GOLD analysis project Ga0075363, IMG submission 71470) | Populus endosphere microbial communities from Tennessee, USA - Endosphere MetaG P. deltoides DD176-3 | ecosystem: Host-associated > Plants > Roots > Endosphere | place: USA: Tennessee...
AGTGGGGTGATGGCCATCAGCGTGCCGGCCATCAGCATCGCGTAGTCGGTGAGGTTGCCGCCGCTGCCGAGGTTGAGCTGGGCCAGCGCCACCTGCAAGGTGATCTTGTCCGGATCGGTGAGCACCACCAGCGGCCAGATGTAGTCGTTCCACGAGCCGATGAACGTGTAGATCGCGAGGAAGGCCAGCCCGGGCCGGATCAGCGGCAGGCAGACGCTGCGGTAGATCCGCAGGAAGCTCGCGCCGTCGATCCGGGCGGCGTCGATCAGCTCGTCGGGCAGCGCCCGCGTGATGTATTGCCGCATCCAGAAGATGCCGAACGCGTTCACCGCGGCCGGGACGATCAGCGCCCGCAGGGTCCCCACCCAGCCGATCTTCACCATGATCAAGTACTGCGGGATGATCGACAGCTGCGCCGGGAGCATGAAGATCACCATGAGCAGCCCGAACAGCACGCTGCGGCCGGGGAAGCGGTACTTCGCGAAGGTGAACGCCGCCAGGGAGTCGAAGAAGAGGACGAGCGCGGTGGTGAACACCGCGACGATCAGCGTGTTGAGCATCGAGCCGAAGAAGTCGATGGTGTCCAGCACGTGCCGGACGTTCTCGACGAGATGGGGCCCTGGCAGGAGCTTCGGCGGATAGCGGAGCACGTCCCGCGACGTGTTGGTCGCCAGCACCACCGACCAGTAGAAGGGAACGATCGAGATCAGCACGCCGACGCCCAGCACGGCGTGCGGCAGGACCTGCTCGCGACGGAATCGGCTCATCGGTCTCAGTCCTCCTGCCGGGCGACCAGCCGCCAGTTGACCGCCGTGAAGACGCCGACGATGAGGAAGATCGCCCAGGCGATGGCCGCGCCGTAGCCGTAGTCGTTGTAGCTGAACGCCTGTTGGTAGAAGTACAGGACCATGGTCAGGCCGGCCTGGCCGGGACCGCCGCTGTTCGGTGCCTGGGCGGCGTTGCTCCCGGTCATCACCTGCGCCTCGGTGAAGCTCTGCATCCCCGTGATGGTGGAGATGACGACCGTGAACAGGATCACCGGCCGCAGGAGCGGGACGGTGATCGAGAAGAACGACCGGACCGGGCCGGCGCCGTCCACCTGCGCAGCCTCGTAGAGGTCCTTGGGGATCGTCTGCAGCCCGGCCAGGTAGATGATCGCGTTGTAGCCCACCCACTGCCAGGTCATCAGCGAGGCGATCGTGATCTTGATCCCCCACGGGGTGTTGGTCCACGGGTACGTCGGCAGGTCGACCGCCTGCAGGACCGCGTTGATCAACCCGAAGTTGGAGCTGAACAGCATCTTGAACAGGATCGCCATCGCGACCACGGACGTGACGCTGGGGATGAAGTAGGCCATCCGGTAGAAGCCCTTGGCCCAGGTGACCGAGTGCAGCAGCGCAGCGATGACGAGGGCCGCGCACAGCATCGGCACCGTGGACATCACCCAGATCAGGACGGTGTTCCACAGCGACAGGTAGAACGTGTGGTCCTTGATCAGGAACCGGTACTGGTCCAGCCCGACGAACTCCTGCTTCCCCAGCCCCGACCAGCGGTGGAAGGACAGGTAGAGGGAGAACAGCACCGGGAAGAGCCCGAAGACGGCGAACAGCACGTAGAACGGCGAGATCGCCAGATACTGCGGCCAGAACTTCAGGAAGGCAGGTCGGCGCCGCCGACCCGAGCCGGATGAGGGGTGGAGGTCCGGCTCGGGAACGGCGGCGACCTGTGCGTGCTGGGTCACGTCAGGTCACACGCTCACACCGAGCCGTTCGGCCACCGACTTCGCCTTGCTCACCGCGTCGTTCCACGCGTCCTCCGGGTCCTTGCCCTTGGTCTCGACGTTGCCGATCTCCTCGAAGTACGCCGCCGACACCGCTCCGTCGTAGGGGCTGGTGAAGGCAACCGGGATCTTCTCAGCCTGCGGACCGAAGACCTCGATCGTCACCTGGTCGCCGAAGAACGGGTCCGGCTTGGTCAGCTCCGGGGTCGTGTACGACGCCGGGGTCGCCGGGAACAGGGAGGCGTCGGCGAACCCGCGGGCCTCGTTCTCCGGGCTGAGGATCCACGTGATGACCTCGAAGGCCTTCTCCGGCTGGCTGGAGCTCTTCGGGATCGTGAGGAACGAGCCGCCGATGTTGGCCGGTCCGCCCGGGTTGGCGGCGACCCGCCACATCCCGGTGGTGTCGGGAGCACCGCTGGCGAGGTCGAGGCCGAACCACGCGGCACCCAGCTGTGCGGGCAGCGTGCCGTTGCTCATGCCGGCGTTGTGGTCGTTGCTGTCGGTGATCTTGGCGTCGATGCCGAGGGTGAGCGCCTTCATCGCTGTGTCCCACGCGCCCCGGATGTGGTCCTCGTCGCCGATGAACTTGTCGTCCTCGTCGACGTAGAACTGGGTCTGCGCCTTGACGATCATGTCGAAGATGGTGCCGAGGTCCTTGACCAGGTAGTGGTCGGGCAGCTTGGCCTTGAGCTGGACGCCGAGGGCGTAGTAGTCGTCGTACGTCGAGACCGCGGCGGCCAGCTCGGTCGGATCGGTGGGCAACCCGGCCTGGGCGAAGACGTCCTCCCGGTAGAACAGCGCGGTCGGGCCGATGTCGATGGGGATGCCGATCTGGGTGCCGTCCGGTGCGGTCGCCTGCGCCCACTTCCAGTCGAGGTACTGCGACTTGAGCTTGTCGGCACCGAGGTCGTTGAGATCGGTGAACTGCTTCGCCTGGGGGTAGAACGACGCGATGTCCTCGCCCTTCACCCCGGTGATGTCCGGCACGCCCCTGCCGCCCGTCATGGTGGTGAGCAGCTTGGCCTTGAAGTCACCGCCGATCTCCTGCGTCTTGAGCGCCGGCTTGGTGAACTTCTTGACCGCGTCGTCGAGCACGGCCTTGCTGAGCCCTCCTCCCCAGATCCACAACGACAGCGACGAGTCGTCGCCGCCCGAGTCCGAGTCACCACAGGCCGCGGTGAGACCGCCTACCGATGCACCGGCCATCCCGAGTAGACCGATCTGGACCAACCGTCTGCGAGACAGTTCCATTTTCTTCCTTACCTTTCGTCAGCTGGGATGACCTCGTCAAGGAAGCCGTAGTCACGGCGTAGGGCGGCATCGCGCAGATCCCGCACGGTCCGCCACCAGGCGGCGATCTCCGGCCACCCGGGGGCGGCCGCACCACCACCGGGCCGGTGCAGGGAGAGGGCGGAGGTCAGGACGGCGAACCGGAGCCGCTCGGCGAGTGGCCAGCCGGCGAGGGTGGCCGCGGCCAGCCCCGCACCGAACACGTCTCCGGCACCAGTCGTGTCGACGACGTCCACGGTCAGCCCCGGCGCGGACGCCTCCTCGCCTGTCGTGGCGTCCACCGCGATCGCCCCGTCCCGGCCCAGGGTGACCACGGCGAGTGGCACCAGGTCGGCGATCCGGGACAGCGCCGCCGCCGGGGTGTCGGTGCGCGTGTAGCCCATCGCCTCGTCGGCGTTGGGCAGGAACGCGTGGCAGGAGGTGAGCTGCTCGAGCAGCTCGGGGAGCCACCGCTGCGAGGGATCCCACCCGACGTCGGCGAACACCAGGCTGCCGAGCTCCTGCGAGCGGGCGATCCACCGGCCCGAGTCGGGCGCGAGGTGGGCGAGGACGGCACGGCTGGGCGGCGGCTCGCCGACCAGCTCGTCCAGGCTCATCGGCGCCGGCTCGCCGTGGGTGACCAGTGCCCGGTCACCGTCGTAGGGCAGCGCCACGGTGACGGGTGTCGACCACGCGTCGAAGCTGCGGGACCGGGAGACGTCGACACCCTCGGCCTCGAGCATCCGACGACAGAGGTCGCCGGGGATGTCGGCGCCGATCGCCGTGGCCAGGGACGTCGACAGGCCGAGCCGGCGCAGCGCGACGGCGAAGTTCGCGATGCCCCCGGGACCTGAGCCGAGCCCCTTGGCCCACACCTCGGTGCCGGCGGCCGGCGGCGAGTCGAGGCCGGTGAAGACGAGGTCGAGGAAGAGCAGACCGGCCAGGAAGACGTCGACCGGAGGCTCGGTCGCGGCGGCGTCCTGCTCCGGCACCATGTGCACCTCTGATCGGTCTGGAAGATTCAATTCGGGATAATGCTCTACTGTGACCGACTCTGCAAGATCTTGTTCGAAATTACCCGTGACGATGACCGACTTTGGAGGATAAGGTCCTGCCATGCTCGCCGAGCGCCGCCACGAACTGATCCTGCGTGCCCTGCGCGCCGACGGCCCCGCCACCGTGACCGGCCTGGCGGAGAGCATCGGCGCGAGCGAGGCGACCATCCGTCGCGACCTCATCCAGCTCGATGGCGAGGGGCAGCTCCGGCGGGTCTACGGCGGCGCCGTCCCCGCCGGCGACCGCGACGATCCCTTCGTCGACGTCGCGGCGGTGCGGGTGGCCGAGAAGGATGCCGTCGCCCGCCGCTGCGCCGACCTGATCCAGGACGGCGAGACCGTGCTGCTCGACATCGGCACCACCGCACACCGGGTGGCCCGGCAGCTGCGCGGCCGAGACCTGACCGTGGTGACCAGCAACCTCGCGGTCTACGAGGAGCTGGCGGACGAGACGTCGATCCAGCTCGTGCTGCTCGGCGGCGTGCTCCGGAGGGAGTACCGCTCGGTGGTCGGCTTCCTGACCGAGGACAACCTGCGCCAGGTGCACGCGGACCGGTTGGTCCTCGGCACCAGCGGCGTCCGGCCCAACGGCCAGGTCATGGACACCACGGTGGTGGAGGTGCCGGTCAAGCGCGCCATGATCGCCGCCAGCGACCAGGTCATCCTCGTCGCGGACATCGGGAAGTTCCCCGGCTCCGGGATGTCTCGGGTGTGCGGTCCGGAGGATCTCGACGTCGTGGTCACCAACGCGGGCACCGACCCCGCCACGATCGCGGCGTTCGGCGACGCGGGGGCCGAGGTGATCGAGGCGTGAGGCTGTGCATCCTCGGTGGCGGCGGCTTCCGCGTGCCCCTCATCTACCGGGCTCTGCTGGCCGACCACGCCGAGGGTCGGGTCACCCACGTCACGCTCCACGACCTCGAGGCCACGCGGTTGGCCGCGATCCAGCGGGTGCTCGCCCAGCTCGCAGCCGGGGTCCCCGACGCGCCGGTGGTCGACACGACCACCGACCTCGACGCGGCACTGACCGATGCGGACTTCGTGTTCGTCGCGATCCGGGTGAGCGGCCTGCACGGCCGCGCGCTCGACGAGGGGCTGGCGCTTCAGCAAGGCGTGCTCGGGCAGGAGACGGTCGGCGCGGGCGGAGTGTCCTACGGCCTGCGCACCCTCCCGGTCGCCGACCTGATCGCCCGGCGCATCGCGGCGGTCGCACCGGAGGCGTGGGTCATCAACTTCACCAACCCGGCCGGCCTGGTCACCGAGGCGATGTCGGCCCACCTCGGCGACCGCGTGATCGGCATCTGTGACTCGCCGGTGGGGCTGGGCCGCCGGGTGGCCGGGGCGCTCGGCATCGACCCCGCGGACGCGACCTTCGACTACGCCGGGCTGAACCACCTCGGCTGGCTGCGCGCCGTCCGGGTCGACGGCCAGGACCTGCTGCCGCAGCTGCTGTCCGACGCCGACCGGCTGACCTCGTTCGAGGAGGGGAAGCTCTTCGGCGCCGACTGGCTCCAGGCGCTGGGCGCGGTCCCCAACGAGTATCTGCACTACTACTACTTCAACCGCGAAGCGGTGGCCGCCGCCCGCGCGGCGGCGGAGACCCGGGGTGGCTTCCTGCTCCACCAACAGGGCCGGTTCTACGCCGCGGTGGGCGCCGGCGACGGGTCGCCGCTGGACGTCTGGGACAGCACCCGGCTGGAGCGGGAGACGACCTACATGGCGGAGAACCGCGAGGCCGTCGGGGCCGGCGAACGCAGCCCGGACGACCTGGAGTCCGGCGGCTACGAACAGGTGGCGCTGGCCCTGATGCGCGCCATCTCCCACGACGACCGCGCGACGCTGATCCTCAACGTCCGCAACCGCGGCACCCTGCCGCACCTCGACGACGAGGCCGTGGTCGAGGTGCCCTGCGTGGTCGGGTCCGACGGTGCGCGGCCGCTCGCGGTGGACCCCCTGCCGGGCTACGCCGTCGGCCTGGTCTGCGCGGTCAAGGCCGTGGAGCGCGAGGTGATCGAGGCCGCGTCGGCGTCCTCGCGGGCTGCGGCGCTCCGAGCGCTGGCGATCCACCCGCTGGTGGACTCCGTCGCCGTCGCCGCCCGGCTGCTGGAGACGTTCCAGGAGAACTTTCCCGAGCTCGACTACCTTCGATGAACGGCTGAGACGAATGATTCCAAGCTCTCGCACGCTACGCGACGCCCAGCATCCACGCTGGCGGCGTTGCCGACGCTCGAAAGACGCCCAGTCTGTCTTCGCATCGGCGCCTTGCCAGCGCGGCGCTGAGCGCCGCTCGCTTGCACGATCCCTTGGAATCAGTCGTCTGAGAGGACGAGGCTGAAGGCATGCACGACGATCGGCGGCTGGTCGAGGAGCGGCTGGAGCGGGCGGTCCGGGAGCGGATCCGCCCGGCGACGTACGCCGCGACCGTGCCGTTGGAGCTGGCCGTGTGGCGCGTTCCCGGGGAGCCGGTGCCGGCGACGGAGGCCCTGACCGCCGACTACGAGCCGTTCGCGGCGGGCAGCCGCTGGGGCGCGCCGTGGTCGACCAGCTGGTTCCGGGCCACCGGAGAGGTGCCCGCCGACTGGGCCGGCCGCCGGGTGGAGGTCGTGATCGACCTCGGCTTCGTCGGCGACTGGCCCGGCAACCAGGCCGAGGCGCTCGTCCACGACCTGGCGGGGCGACCCATCAAGGGCGTCGCGCCGCGCAACCAGTACGTGCCCGTCGCGAACCCCGCCGCCGGCGGGGAGCAGGTCGGGCTCCTGATCGAGGCCGCCGCCAACCCCGACATCCTGGCGGGCGGGTTCCTGCCCACCCCGCTCGGTGACCGGCTGACCGCCGGCGACGAGCCGCTCTACACGTTCACCCGCGCCGACCTCGCCGTGCTCGACGAGGACGTCTGGCACCTCGGCCTCGACATCGACGTGCTGTCCGAGCTGATGCACGAGCTCGCCGACACCGACCCCCGTCGGCACGAGATCCTCCGCGCCCTGGAGCGCGCCCTCGATGCCCTCGACCTCACCGACGTCAGCGGCAGCGCGGCCGCCGCCCGAGCAGAGCTGGTCGACGTGCTGGCCCGGCCCGCGCACGCCAGCGCGCACACCATCCACGCGGTCGGCCACGCGCACATCGACAGCGCCTGGCTGTGGCCGCTGCGCGAGACGGTCCGCAAGACCGCGCGCACGTTCGCCAACGTCACCGCGCTGGCCGACGAGTATCCGCAGTTCCTCTTCGCCTGCTCGCAGGCCCAGCAGTACGCCTGGGTCAAGGCGCACCAGCCGGAGGTCTACCGCCGGATGCAGGAGGCCGCGAAGGCCGGGCAGTGGCTCCCGGTCGGCGGCCAGTGGGTCGAGGCCGACGGCAACCTGCCGGGCGGCGAGGCACTGGCCCGCCAGCTGGTGCACGGGAAGCGCTTCTTCCTCGAGGAGTTCGGCGTGGACTGCCAGGGCGTGTGGCTGCCGGACTCGTTCGGCTACACCGCGGCCTATCCGCAGCTGGCGCGGCTGGCCGGGATGCAGTGGTTCCTCACCCAGAAGATCTCGTGGAACCAGACCAACAAGTTCCCCCACCACACCTTCTGGTGGGAGGGCATCGACGGCTCCCGGATCTTCACGCACTTCCCCTCGGCGGACACCTACAACGGCACCTTCGAGGGCTCGGAGCTGGCGCACGCCGTCCGCAACTACGCCGACAAGGGCGGGGGCACCCGCTCCCTGCTGCCGTTCGGGCACGGTGACGGCGGTGGTGGCCCGACCCGGGAGATGCTGGAGCGCGCCCGCCGCGTGCGGGACCTCGAGGGCTCGCCCCGCGTGGAGATCACCACGCCGGACGCCTTCTTCGCCGCCGCGCAGGAGGAGTACCCGGATGCTCCCGTCTGGTCCGGCGAGCTCTACCTCGAGCTGCACCGGGCCACCTACACCAGCCAGGCGCGCACCAAGGCCGGCAACCGGCGCAGCGAGCACCTGTTGCGCGAGGCGGAGCTGTGGGCGGCGAGCGCGGCGGTGCACAGCACGTCCTCGGGAGGGTTCGCCTACCCCTACGACGAGCTGGACCGGCTGTGGAAGGTCGTCCTCCTGCACCAGTTCCACGACATCCTGCCGGGCAGCTCGATCGCCTGGGTGCATCGGGAGGCCGAGGCGACCTATGCCCAGGTGCGAGCCGACCTGGAGGGGATCATCGCCGCCTCGGTCGCTGCCATGCTCGGGCCCGGACACGAGCCGTGGGTGCTCAACGCCGGCCCCCGGCCTCGGGACGAGGTGGTCACCGGTCCCGATGGCCGGGCGACGCAGGTGTCCGTGCCCGCGCACGGCGCCCTGCCTCTGGCCGCCGCCGCCATCGTGCCCGGCTCCGGTCCGGCGCCGGTCCAGGGCGGGGACGCCTGGCTGGACAACGGCCTGGTCAGGATCGAGCTCGACTCCGACGGGCTCCTCGCGTCCGTGCGGGACCTGGCCGCCGATCGCGAGGTGCTGGCTCCCGGCGCTCGGGGCAATCTGCTCCAGCTGCACACCGACCTCCCCAACCACTGGGACGCCTGGGACGTCGACCGGCACTACCGGCGGCTGGTCACCGACCTGACGGCCGCGGACTCCGTCACCCTGGTCGAACACGGCCCGCTGGTCGGCGCGATCCGCGTCGTGAGGTCGTTCGGCGCGTCGCGGATCACCCAGACCGTGCGGCTGACAGCGGGCAGCCGGCGGGTCGATGTGGTCACCGAGCTCGACTGGCACGAGCAGGAGCGGTTCCTCAAGGCCGCGTTCCCCCTCGACCTGCACGCCGACCGGACGACGGCGGAGATCCAGTTCGGGCACGTCCACCGGCCGACCCACACCAACACCAGCTGGGACGCCGCCCGATTCGAGGTCTATGCCCACCGCTGGATCCACGCCGGCGAGCCCGGGTACGGCGTGGCGCTGCTGACGGACTCGACCTACGGCTTCGACGCGGGGCGGGCCACCCGCGACGACGGGGGCACCACGACGACGGTGCGGCTCAGCCTCGTCCGCGGGCCGCGCTCCCCCGACCCGCAGGCCGACCAGGGCACGCACCGGTTCGGCTACTCGCTGCTGCCGGGGGCGACGATCGCCGACGCGGTGGCCGGCGGCTACGCGCTGAACCTGCCGCTCCGCGTGGTCACGGGTGGGAGCTCGGCAGCCCAGCCGCTGGTCACGACCGACGGCGACGGCGTGGCGATCGAGGCGGTCAAGCTCGCCGACGACCGCAGCGGCGATGTCGTGGTCCGGCTCTACGAGTGCCTGGGCGGGCGGGCCGTGACCCGGCTGCGCTCGACGTTCCCCGTGAGCAGCGCACACGTGACCGACCTCCTGGAGCGGCCGGTCGACGACTCGCCACTGACGGTCGACGCCGACGGCACGATCGAGCTGAGCCTGCGCCCGTTCCAGGTGCTCACGGTCCGCCTGGCCCGATGAAAGTGGACCAGTGACCCCGCTGACGGTGGCGACGCTCAACATCTGGCACGACGCGGGGCCCTGGTGGCTGCGCAGCGGGCTGATCGTGGCCGAGCTGGAACGGCTCGAGCCCGACCTGGTCGGTCTGCAGGAGGTGCTGGGTTATGGCGATGGCCGGGGGCAGGCGGAGGAGCTCGCGGCTCCGCTCGGCTACGAGGTGGTGTACGCCGCGGCGTGCCGCCGCCACGACGGCGACCTGTTCGGCAACGCGCTGCTGACCCGGCTGCCCGTTCTCCAGACGGCCACGATCGCGTTGCCCGCCGACGGGGTCGAACCACGGTCGCTGCTCTGCGCGCTGGTGGAGACGCCCGCCGGCGAGCTGCCGGTGTTCGTCACGCACCTGGCCTGGGAGCCCGAGCTGGGCGCGGTCCGGGCCCGGCAGGTGCGCGCCGTCCTGGCCGCCATCGAGCAGTTCGCGATCCCGCACCCGGCGGTCCTGCCGGGCCTGCTCATGGGCGACTTCAACACCGTGCCCGGGGCCGACGAGCTCCGCCCGCTCGACACCGGGTGGGTGGATGCCTGGGCCGTCGCCGGCGAGGGACCGGGGGTCACGTTCGACCCGGAGAACGACTACGCGCAGGCCTGGGAGGAGCCACCGCAGCGGCTGGACTACGTGTTCCTCCAGGCCGACGGCCGGGTGCGCGTCCGCGAGGTCGAGACGGCCTTCGCCGTACCGGCGTGCATCGACGGGCTCAGCGTCTGGCCGTCCGACCACTACGGCGTCCGGTGCCGGCTGGAGCTCTCGAGGTGACTGGCAACATGACTGGGCCGTGGGACGCCCCCGAGGTGACCTCCTGGCGGCGGCTGCCGATGCACACCATCAGGCACGGGGACCCCGACGTCCGCGTCGATCTGGACGGGCGCTGGCGGTTCCAGCTGCTGCCCGCACCGGACGCTCCCCTCGCCGATCGCTGGACGGAGGTCGACGTCCCCGGCTGCTGGACCATGCAGGAGTTCGAGGACCTCCACGGCGTGCACGACCGCCCGCACTACACCAACGTGCAGATGCCCTGGCC
>Ga0075363_100000872_pt1 | contig 10577 bp, 10 predicted proteins | sample EndMetdeltDD1763_FD_71470 | JGI IMG/M metagenome (GOLD analysis project Ga0075363, IMG submission 71470) | Populus endosphere microbial communities from Tennessee, USA - Endosphere MetaG P. deltoides DD176-3 | ecosystem: Host-associated > Plants > Roots > Endosphere | place: USA: Tennessee...
GCCCGGCTTTTGCAGTTGTGGCCACGAGAGGCCGACACAATCACCTTCCAAGAGGGATGACTGAACCGTCAAAGCTGCAGGAGGAGGGGGACAATGCGCAACTTCGGCCGCTTCAGCTTGCAAGTACTATGGCTGATGCAAGACATGCGCGACAAGCAGGATGCTCGCATGTCAGACGTCCGCAAAACGCAAGCTATTACTCTTTGGGGGACCAGCGTTGCGCTTTGCTCACGATGAAGTCGCGGAAGACCTGCACGCGGGCCACCGTCTTCAGTTCCTCCGGATAGACGAAATAGGTGTCGATCTGGATCGAGTCCTTCTCTTCGAACAGCTGCACGAGGCCGTGCCGCTCCTCGACGAGGTAATCGGGAAGAGCAGCGACGCCGAGCCCCTGCTGACACGCACGCGCGAGACCGAGCACGTGATTGACCTTGAAATACGCTTCGCGCGGGCCTCTGCCGTTGCGACCCGCCTCGATCAACCAGTAGCGGTTCTGCATGTGCGCCGGCGCGTGCAGATCGCTCAGCACCACCAGGCGATGGTTGTCGAGATCTTCCAGCGTGCGCGGCGTACCCATCCGCTTGATGTATTCGGGTGAGCAGTAGGCGTGATAGCCGATCGAGAACAGCTTTCGCTGGATCAGGTCCGGCTGCGTCGGCTTGCGCACGCGGATTGCGACGTCGGCCTCGCGCATCGACAGGTCGAGCTCCTCGTCCGTCACCATCAGCTGGATGCGGATGTCGGGATAGAGCTGGGTGAACTCGCCGAGCCGCGGGATCAGCCAGTGGATGCCGACGCCGGGCGTGGTCGTCACCTTCAATTCGCCGCTCGGGCGCTCGCGGCTGTCGGTCAGCTTCGCGCGCGCCGCCTGCAGCTGCATGAACACGTCATGCGCGGTGCGGAACAACAGGTCGCCCTGCTCTGTGAGGATCAGTCCGCGCGCGTGCCGGTGAAACAGCGAGACCGAAAGCTCCTGCTCCAGCGCGCTGACCTGGCGCGATACTGCCGACTGGGAGAGGCCGAGCTGCTCACCCGCATGCGTGAAGCTGCCTGCTTCCGCTGCGGCGTGGAACACCTTCAGCTTGTCCCAATCCATATCCGAAAAACCGTTGCGTGGCCTCATCCTGTTCACTCCGCGGCTGCGCGTTCAATGGCGTGCAGAGCAAGGAAGCGCTCTGCCTCGAGAGCCGCCATGCAGCCCAATCCTGCGGCCGTGACGGCCTGGCGGTATGTTTCATCGGCGACATCGCCGGCAGCGAACAATCCCGCCACCGAGGTTGCCGTCGAATGCGGTGCGATCTCGACGTAGCCGGACGGCTTCATCTTGACCTTGCCGGCGACGAGCTCGGTCGCCGGTGCGTGGCCGATGGCGATGAACACGCCGTCGGCCGCATGCGTGGTGATTGCGCCGGTGTTGACGTTACGCAGTCTTACGCCCGTCACCTTGCGCGGATTCTCGTCGCCCGTGATTTCCTCGATGGCGCTGTCCCAGATCACCTTGATCTTCGGATGCTTGAACAGCCGCTCCTGCAGGATGCGCTCGGCGCGGAAGCTGTCGCGGCGATGCACCACCGTGACCTTGGTCGCGAAGTTGGTGAGGAAAAGCGCTTCCTCGACCGCGGTGTTGCCGCCGCCGACCACGACCACTTCCTTGCCGCGGTAGAAGAAGCCGTCGCAGGTCGCGCAGGCCGAGACGCCAAAACCCTTGAAGGCCTCCTCAGAAGGGATGCCAAGCCACCGCGCCTGCGCGCCGGTCGCAAGGATCACCGTATCGGCGAGATAGACGTCGCCGCTGTCACAGGTGAGACGGAAGGGGCGGCCTGCGAGCTCGAGGCTGGTCACGAGGTCGGTGACGATTTTGGTGCCGACATGCGCTGCCTGCTTCTCCATCTGCTCCATCAGCCACGGGCCCTGGATCACGTCGGCGAAGCCGGGATAGTTTTCGACGTCGGTGGTGATGGTGAGCTGGCCGCCGGGCTGAATGCCCTGGATCAGGATCGGGTCCAGCATCGCGCGGGCTGCATAGATCGCAGCCGTGTAGCCGGCCGGTCCCGAGCCGATGATTACGACCTTGGCATGAATTGGCTGGGCCATGAGCAGACGAATCCTCGCGCTGCCTCAATGCAGGTCGGTCTGGTTATGCGGCCGGTACAGACGCGAACGCCTGTTATGCATGGAGGGGTGTCCGATTTATTCTAAGTGTTCTTGCGAGCCATGCAAGTTTCGCAACTCACATTCTTGGGAATAGAACTGGGCAGGTAGTTCCGGCAATAAAATTGCTTCCTAGGCGCGATTTTGCGGTATGAGAGGCGCGAATTCGTTGCAGATTCTGCATTGCAGTGCCGGGGGCGGGGCCGGAACAGGCCCAAAGCAAGACAAATGAGCAGGGACCTCGACGACATCGACCACAAGATCCTGGCCGAGATCCAGGCGGACGGCCGAATCACAAACGTGGAACTCGCCCGCCGCGTCGGCATCTCGCCGCCGCCCTGCCTGCGGCGCGTGCGCGCCCTGGAGGAGGCCGGCTACATCGTCGGCTATCGCGGCCTGCTCGATCCGCGCAAGCTGGGCTTCGACGTGACGGTCTTCGCGTCCGTGCACCTGTCGAGCCAGGCGGACGCCGACCTGCGCGCGTTCGAGGAGTTCGTCCGTGCCGAGCCGCTGGTGCGCGAATGCTGGATGCTGTCGGGTGAGGTGGACTTCATCCTGAAATGCGTCGCGCCCGACATGAATACGTTCCAGGAGTTCGTCTCGCGCCTGACGGCCGCGCCGCATGTCCGCAACGTGCGCACCTCGCTGGTGCTGCACAACTCGAAGGATGCAGCGGCCGTGCCGATGGAAATGGCCGCGCCGAAATGAAGCCTGTAACCCGGATGCAGCGAAGCGCAATCCGGGACTGACTCAACGAAAAGGATTCCCGGATTTCGCCATAGCCGATGCAAGGCATCGGCGTTTTGTCTAAAAGAACGGCGGCCTAAAGGCCGCCTATGCATCCGGGCTACATTTTCCTCGTGACCTTCCTCGAAATCCTCCTCATCGCGCTCGCCGGCTTTGCAGCCGGCATGGTCAACGCGTTGGCGGGGGGCGGCTCGTTTTTCACGTTTGCCGCGCTCGTGTTCGGCGGCCTGCCGACGCTGGATGCCAATGCCACCAGTGCGGTCGCCCTGACGCCGTCGAACCTCGCGATCGTGGCGGGCTATCGCGATGAGGTTCGCAAGCATTTCCGCGAGATGCTGCCGATCCTCGTGCTTGGTGCCGGCGGCGCGGCCCTCGGGGCATGGCTGCTGATCGTCATCGGCGACAAGGGCTTTCGCCCGACCGTGCCGTGGCTCCTGCTCGCGGCGACCGCGCTGTTTGCGTTCTCGGTGCAGATCAACCGCCTGGTTGCGCCGCTTGCTGCGTCCGGTGGCCTGGCGATGCGTCTGTTCGCCTTAGTGCTGATGGTGATCGTCACCGTCTATGGCGGCTTCTTCGGCGCCGGCATGGGGATCATGATGCTGGCGGCGCTCGCCATTCTCGAAAGCGGCGACTTCCACAAGTCGAATGCGATCAAGAATGCCGTCGCCTGCGTCGTGCAGATCGTGTCGTCGGCTCTGCTCGTTGCGGGCGGCCTGATCCATTGGCCGCAGGCATTCGTCACCATGGTGGCGTCGGTCGCCGGCGGCTATCTCGGCGTCGGCATCGCGCGCCGCGTGTCGGTGGGCATCATCCGCGCGGCGGTCGTCACCGTCGGCGCCGCGCTGACCGCCGTGTTCTTCCTGCGCTGAGCTTACGCACCGCGGCCTCGCTTCGACAGCGCATCAAGGCTCCAGGCGCCGCCGCCGGCGCACGCGAGATAGAGGAAGACGAAGGAAAACAGCACGGCGAGATCGCCACGGTTCAGCAGCGGGAAGAAGCTTCTGGGCGCATGGTCGATGAAATAGGCGAACGCCATTTCACCGCTGAGGATGAATGCGACGGGACCGGTGAACAGCCCCAGCAGCAGCAGCGTCCCACCGATGAACTCGAACAAGGCCGCGAACCAGAACAGGGAGAACGCCGGCACCTCGTTCAGGAATTTGTGCTCGGGGAAGCCAAACAGCTTCGCCGTGCCGTACTCGATCAGCAGAAGTGCGGCCATGATGCGCAGGACACTGAGGAGCCGTGGCTCCCAGGTGGTACGAAGCTCGTCAAGGTTCATTGATCGCTCCGGCCATGCTTGCAGCAGGCCGGAGCAATAACCTGTGGGCGTCAGTTTCGGAAGCTGTAAACGCTACGCGGCCCTGTGTGCCGGAGCAGCGCTCGAAGCCGGCCGCTCCTTGCCGCTGCGCTGCAGCAGCGCATCGAGGCCAAAGACGCCGCCGCCGGCGCAGGCGAGGTAGAGGAACAGGAAGCAGAGCTCCACGGCGAGGTTGCCGCCGTTGAGCAGCGGGTAAAACCCCTTCGGCGCGTGGCCGATGAAATAGGCGAATGCCATCAGCCCGGAGAGGATGAACGCGACCGGCCGCGTAAACAGGCCGATGAGCAGCAGCACGCCGCCGGTGAGTTCAAGCACGCCGGCGAACCAGGGCAGCGAGAACCGCGGCACGTTGTTCAAGTATTCATGAACCGGAAAGGCGAGCATCTTCGCCATGCCGAACTGCAACAGCAGCAAGGCGGTCATGATGCGCAGAATGCTCAAAACGCGCGGCGCCCACGCGTCGCGAAGGGGTTCAAGTGCCATTGGTCGTCCCGGTTCCAGAAACACAGAAGCCGGGCCGATAACGCACGACGCGCCGCTATGGAAGCGCCGCGTTCATGATACTTGATAACAAATGCGTTAGATCAGGTCGGATTGGATCACTTCCACTCGACCTTGGTGATCTCGTAGGCCTTTGCGCCGCCGGGCGCGACGACCTCGACGGAGGCGCCCTTCTTCTTGCCGATCAGCGCGCGCGCAAGCGGCGAGGTGATCGAGATGCGGCCCTTCTTCGCATCGGCCTCGGGCTCGCCGACGATCTGCCAGACCTTCTTCTGCTCGGTGTCCTCATCGACCAGCGTGACGGTCGCGCCGAACTTGATGGTGTCGCCGGACAGCTTTGACACGTCGATCACATCCGCGCGCGCGAGCTTGTCCTCGAGCTCGTTGATCACGCCCTCGTTGTGCGACTGCTGCTCTTTTGCCGCGTGATATTCCGCGTTTTCCGAGAGGTCGCCGTGCGAGCGCGCCTCCGCGATCTGCTCGATGATGCGCGGGCGTTCGACCTGTTGGCGATGCTTCAGGTCCGCTTCGAGAGCGACATACCCGGCCTGCGTCATCGGAATCTTGTCAACCATTCTCATCATCCTTCGATCCTGCACGCCGGGTCTGTGGACCCACGCTGCAAAATCCTGAAATAGCCGCGAGCCGCCCTCCGGCGGTTCAACTCAGTCCATTGATGCCGGAACAGAACAGCGCAGCAGCGCACGGGTTCCGACTATACACCAGAAGTTCCGGAATTTCACTCTCGAACGGGTTAGCCCGGAAAGTAGCTTTGGAGGGTTCTGACCTCGAGGTCGCCGCCGAGGTAGCCCTTGATCCCCTGCGCAGCCGCAACCGCGCCGGACAGAGTGGTGTAGTACGGGACCTTGTGCAAGAGGGCGGCGCGCCGCAGCGAGCGGCTGTCGGCCAGGGCCTGCGGGCCTTCCGTCGTGTTGAAGACCAGTTGCACCTCGCCGTTGGTGATCGCGTCGACGATGTGCGGCCGCCCTTCCAGCACCTTGTTGACCTTCTCGGTCGGCACGCCGTTGTCGGCAAGGAAGCGCTGCGTGCCGGACGTGGCGATCACCTTGAAGCCCGCGGAAGCGAGCAGCCGCACCGCATCGAGGATGCGTACCTTGTCCTCGTCGCGCACGGAGACGAACACGGTGCCCTTGCGCGGCACGCGCGTGCCGCCGCCGAGCTGGCTCTTGGCGAACGCGATCGCAAACGACTTGTCGAGACCCATCACCTCGCCCGTCGACTTCATCTCCGGGCCCAGCACGGTGTCGACGCCGGGGAAGCGCGCGAACGGAAACACCGATTCCTTGACGCCGATGTGGTCGAGCGGCTGCGACGTCAGCTTGAAGGATGCAAGGCTTTCGCCGGCCATGACGCGCGCTGCGATCTTGGCGACCGGCTTGCCGATCACCTTCGCGACGAAGGGCACCGTGCGCGATGCGCGTGGGTTGACCTCGAGCACGTAGATATCGCCGTTCTTGATCGCATACTGCACGTTCATCAGCCCACCGACGTCGAGGCCGAGCGCCAGCGCGCGGGTCTGTCGTTCGAGCTCGGCGAGGGTCGCGGCGCTGAGCGAATGCGGCGGCAGCGCGCAGGCCGAGTCGCCGGAATGGATGCCGGCTTCCTCGATGTGCTCCATGATGCCGACCACGAAGGTGTCCTTGCCGTCGGCGAGGCAGTCGACGTCGACTTCCACCGCATCGGACAGGTAGCGGTCGAACAGCAGCGGGTTCTTGCCGAGCACCGTGTTGATCTGGCCGGTCTTGTCGTTCGGGTAGCGCGCCTTCACGTCATTGGGCACGAGCTCCGGCAGTGTGCCGAGCAGGTAGTCGCCGAGCTGGCCTTCCTCGCGGATGATCTGCATCGCACGGCCGCCCAGCACATAGGAGGGGCGGACGACCAGCGGATAGCCGAGCTCGCCGGCGATCAGCCGTGCCTGCTCGACCGAATAGGCGATGCCGTTCTTCGGCTGCTTCAATTGCAGCTTGTCGAGCACGCGCTTGAAGCGGTCGCGGTCCTCGGCGAGATCGATCGCCTCGGGCGAGGTGCCGAGGATCGGCACCTTCGCTTCCTCCAGCGCGTGCGCGAGCTTCAGCGGCGTCTGGCCGCCGAACTGCACGATCACGCCGTGCAGCGTGCCGTTCGAGCGTTCGGTGTCGATGATCTCGAGCACGTCCTCCTGCGTCAGCGGCTCGAAATACAGCCGGTCGGCAGTGTCGTAGTCGGTCGACACCGTCTCCGGATTGCAGTTGATCATGATCGTCTCGTAGCCGATGTCGCGCAGCGCAAAGCAGGCGTGACAGCAGCAGTAGTCGAACTCGATGCCCTGGCCGATGCGGTTCGGCCCGCCGCCGAGGATGACGACCTTCTTGCGGTCCGACGGCGCGCTCTCGTCCGCCACGGGACCCGCGAACGGCATCTCGTAGGTCGAATACATGTAGGCGGTGGGCGAAGCGAATTCCGCCGCGCAGGTGTCGATGCGCTTGAACACCGGGCGGACGCCCAGCGCATGGCGCTGCTGCCGCACCTCGGCCTCGGTCTTCTTCGTCAGCACCGCCAGCCGCGCGTCGGAAAAGCCCTTGGCCTTGAGCGCGCGCATGCCGTGCGCATGCGGCGGCAGGCCGTGGGCTGCGACCTTCGCCTCGGTATCGATGATGTCGCGGATCTGCGCCAGAAACCAAGGGTCGATCTTGCAGGACGCAAAGATCTCCTCGTCGCTCCAGCCGAGCCGCATCGCCTGCGCCACCTGCAGCAGCCGGTTCGGCGTCGGCGTGCCGAGGGCTGCGCGCACGGCGTTCTTGTCGTCGCTCTGGCCGAGCCCCTCGATCTCGATGTTGTCGAGGCCGGTGAGGCCGGTCTCGAGGCCGCGCAGCGCCTTTTGCAGGCTCTCCTGGAAGGTGCGGCCGATCGCCATCACCTCGCCGACCGACTTCATCGAGGTGGTCAGCGTCGGGCTCGCACCCGGGAATTTTTCGAAGGCGAAACGCGGGATTTTCGTGACGACGTAGTCGATGGTCGGCTCGAACGAGGCCGGCGTCGCGCCGCCGGTGATGTCGTTGGCGATCTCGTCGAGCGTATAGCCGATCGCGAGCTTCGCTGCGACTTTTGCGATCGGAAAACCCGTTGCCTTCGAGGCAAGCGCCGACGATCGGGACACGCGCGGATTCATCTCGATGACGACGAGGCGGCCGTCGGCCGGGTTGACGCCGAACTGCACGTTCGATCCGCCGGTCTCGACACCGATCTCACGCAGCACCGCAAGCGATGCGTCGCGCATGATCTGGTATTCCTTGTCGGTCAAGGTCAGCGCCGGGGCCACCGTGATCGAGTCGCCGGTGTGCACGCCCATCGGATCGACGTTCTCGATCGAGCAGACGATGATGCAGTTGTCCTTTTTGTCGCGGACCACCTCCATCTCGTACTCCTTCCAGCCGAGCACGCTCTCCTCGATCAGGACCTCGTTGGTCGGCGATGCATCGATGCCGCGCTCGACGATCTCGATGAATTCCGCCTTGGTGTAGGCGATGCCGCCGCCGGTGCCGCCCATCGTGAAGGAGGGCCGGATGATCGCCGGCAGGCCGATGTCGTCCAGAGTACGCAGCGCGTCCGGCAACGTCTTGATCTGCTGCGAACGCGGCGTCTCGAGGCCGATCTTGGTCATCGCATCGCGAAAACGCTGGCGATCCTCGGCCTTGTCGATCGCGTCCGCCGTGGCGCCGATCATCTCGACGTTGTGCTTTTCGAGCGTGCCTTGCTTGCGCAGGCTGAGCGCGCAGTTCAGCGCGGTCTGCCCGCCCATGGTCGGCAGCAGCGCAAAACCGCCGGGAATGACGTTGCGCTCCTTCTCGATGATCTTTGCGACGATCTCAGGCGTGATCGGCTCGATGTAGGTCGCGTCCGCCAGCTCCGGATCGGTCATGATCGTCGCCGGGTTGGAGTTGACCAGGACGACGCGATAGCCCTCGGCCTTCAGGGTCTTCACGGCCTGCGTGCCCGAATAATCGAATTCGCAGGCCTGGCCGATGACGATCGGTCCGGCGCCGATGATCAAAATCGTGGAGATGTCGGTTCGTTTGGGCATCGCGTCCTGATCTTGAGGGGCGGCAAAAGCACACAAAAAAAGGGCGCGCAGCCGCGCGTCCCTTGGGTCCCTTGCGGGCTATTTTGCCGCGCGGGGCGTGTCTAGACCAGATTCCAAAGGCAGGGAAGGGGTTAAAACCGCCCATCCACCAGCGGATTTTCCTTACAGTTCAACAGGATGTGTTTCGCGAGAAGGGATTGGAGACCCGGCCTGGATTTGAACCAGGATTAAGAGCCTTGCAGGGCTCTCCGCGTAGACGCTTCCGCCACCGGGTCGGGAGCATATTACCTGTCCGGGATAACGAGTCATGAACGAGCCGCCGTTAACCTTTCACTGAGGTTAACGAATCGTGCACGCGCTCAGCGCGGCGTGGCGGCGAAGGAGATGCGGGCCGGCTGGTGCTCGAAATTGAAGGGCAGCCGATCGGTCTTGAAGCCTGCCGCATCGATGCGCCGGGTGATTTCAGCTTCCGTGTAGGTCGTGATGCCGAGTTGCGCGCGGATGCGGCGGTAGGGCGACAGCACCGTGCGCGCGAGCCCAAGGAAGGCCGCGACCAGGAAGCCGTTGCTTCCGGCGTAGCGCAGCAGCGCCAGCGCGTCCGACAGCGGACTGACGCCGGGCGGGATGACGTCGGCGATGACGAGGCGTCCGTTCGGCGCCAGCAGTTTTCGCCAGGTGCGAAGCAGCGCATCGAGCTCGTCGCGCGTCAGATACTGCGCGACGGAATTCGCAACGATCAGGTTCAGCGAGCCCGCCGGCATCGCAGACAGTTCGTCCGGGCTGATCACCTTCAGATTCGCCTGGCCGCTAAAGCGCGCGCGAAGATTGTCGCGCACCCGTGGCGCGGCCTCGCACAACCAGAGCCCGCCGACCCGGGCCGCCACGCGATCCGCATGGGTGGCCTCGCCGCAACCGAAATCGAGCACGTTGTCGGTTGCGGCCGGCTTCAACTGCAGCATCCGGTCGGCCACGTCGCGATAGTGCAGGTCGAGGTGGCGCGCATTCACATAGATCGAATGCTGCGAGTTCCAGAAGCTGATCCAGTTGTCCGCCATTTCCGACTGTACGTTTTGCTAGTGTCGTGGATCAGAATTCGCACCATCGATTCCGCGAGTCCATCGTGCGAATTTCTGATCCATAAACGACACTAGAATCATAAAGTTGCTAGTGTCCTTATCGAATCCGAAGTTCGCTCTGAGCACGCTGCAAAGTATGGCGAACTTCGGATTCGGGACACTAGCGGCTGCCTGGCGGCATGAACCACATCAGGAATTTCTCAGGCCGGGTGGTGCTGCCGAGATAGTGGCTTGCGAGCGTGATCTCGGTCATCTGCAGCGCCTGCTCGCTCGTGCCGAGCGCGCGCACGCCCTGCTGGCAGGAGGCCAGATCGTCGGCGCGGCAGAGGATCGCGGCGCCTTCGCGCGCCAGCCGCTCGCTGGTGACCCATGGCGCCGTCCAGAGGCCCGCCACGAACACGAAGTCGGGGTGCGCGTTGCTGTAGAACGTCACGGCGCTCGCGACATTCTGCTCGCCGGTGACGATGCCGAGCTGTGTGCCGAAACGCTGGCGCCATTCGCGTGTCACCTCGACGGCGAGCAGATGCGAATATTCGCGGTCCTGGCCGATACCGTTGGTGTGATAGCGCCAGGCGATGACGGGGGAGGCTGCGACGACGAGGAGGGTCGCGACGAGCACGCAGATCGCGGTGGTGACCATCGCGCGGCGCGGCAGCACCGCCGAGCGCGGCGCCAGCAGCAGGATCGGCAGCAGGAACCA
>Ga0075363_100000875_pt1 | contig 10571 bp, 9 predicted proteins | sample EndMetdeltDD1763_FD_71470 | JGI IMG/M metagenome (GOLD analysis project Ga0075363, IMG submission 71470) | Populus endosphere microbial communities from Tennessee, USA - Endosphere MetaG P. deltoides DD176-3 | ecosystem: Host-associated > Plants > Roots > Endosphere | place: USA: Tennessee...
TAGGCTCGCTTCGACCATGTTGACGTTTGCACACGACGACTCGGAGCAGCGCCTGGCTGCGTACTGGGACGAGTACGTCGAGGACGGCCGCCGAGGCCCACGACACGTCCTGGCCCACGTGCGCCAGTCCTGGCAGGCATGGTCTGCGATCCGTCGGCTGCCGGTGCTCGAGGCGAACCCCACGGACTCCCCGGGGGGCCGGGCCGTGCGCAGCGTGCTGGAGGCACGCGCGTCGTACGGCGTGCCCGGCCGGCTGCTCGGCACCGCCGTGCTCGAGGTGCCACCCGTGCCGGACGACTACCTGGAGGGCCGGCGCGCGCAGACGCTGCGACGCAAGATCCGTTCCGCCCACAAGCGCGGGCTCGCGGTACGCCGGGTCGCGGACCCGGCCGAGCGTCGAGCCCTGCTCGGCGTGGCCAACAGCGCCGAGCAGACGCACGGCGACCCGGCCTACCGGGTCACGGCGCCCAACAACGACGACCTGCTGCAGCACGACGTGTGGCTGGTCGTCGAGAGCCCCGAGGGCACGCCGCTGCTGCTGTCCGTCACGCCTCACGACGGCGAGTTCGCGACCCTGCGCTACTTCCGGACCCTCGGATCGGGCGTCGCGCACACCGATGCCCGCTATCTCGCCACCAGCGCGCTGGTCTCCGAGCTGGCCGAGCGTGAGGTCCGCTACCTGATCGACACCGCCACCCCGCCCGAGCAGACCAACGGGCTGCGGCACTTCCAGCGGATGGTGGGCTTCCGCTACGCGCGGGTGCGGCTGCGCAGCTGAAGTAGGCCGGCTACTGGTAGACGCGGACCCAGTCGACGACGAAGTACTGCGGGTAGGTGAGCGAGTCGGGCACCTCGCCACCCAGCACGCCGCCCATCGCGAGGTTGAGGATCAGGTAGAAGGGCCGGTCGAAGGCCCACACCCCCACCTCGTCGACCTCGTCGCGCGTGACCTGCGCGTACTCCTCGCCGTCGAGATACCAGCGCACCCGGTCGGAGTCCCACTCCATCGCGTAGGTGTGCATGTCTGCGCTGAGCGGGCTCTCACTGGTGGTGCGTCCCTGGAGGAACCACTGCTCCCCGTCCTCGGTGGCGCCGTGCACGGTCCCGATGACGTGTGCCCGGTCGCGACCGACGTACTCGAGGACGTCCATCTCGCCGACCTCGGGCCACTCCTTGCCCTCCTCCTCGCCGATCGCCCAGAAGGCGGGCCAGGTGCCGACGCCGGTCGGCATCTTGGCGCGGATCTCGAACCTGCCGTGCTTCCAGCTCTCCAGGCCCTTGGTGGTCAGCCGCGCCGAGGTGATGAAGCGGTACCAGCCGTCCGCGCAGTGGCCCGGCTGCTCGAGGGCCGCGATCACGAGGTAGCCCCCGCCGTCGAGGTGCACGTTGTCCGGGCTGTTGGTGTAGCACTGCTTCTCGTCGTCGGTCGCGTCGGCGTACTGCTCGATCACCCACTTGTCCGAGCTCGGCAGGCTGCCGTTGGCCCCGTCGAACTCGTCGGACCAGACCAGGCTGAGGTCCTGCTCGCCGGACGACGATCCGCAGGCGCTCAGGAGACCTGCGGCCAGGCACATGACGAGTACCGCCGCTGCCGGTCGTCTCACGTCCGCCTCCCGATGCGCTGCTGCTCAGCGAAGGGCCAGCGTAGTTGCGCCCTTCAACCAGTCGCGGGACTTTTGTGCAAACCCCCGTGTGTATACGTGACGGCGCCGCCGAGGTTCAGCTCCTGCGAGGTCGCGGGTCTCGTAGCCTGCCTCAATGGCCACCTTCGTCCTCACCGTCCTCGGCGACGACCGACCGGGTCTCGTGTCAGCGGTCTCGGCCCCGATCAGCGCTCACGGCGCGAGCTGGGAACGCAGCGAGCTGTCGCAGCTCGCTGGCAAGTTCGCCGGGATCGTCATGGTGTCGGTCGCCAACCACAGGTACGACGCTCTGGTCACGGACCTGACTGCGCTGAAGTCTCAAGGCCTCCAGATCGCCATCGAGCGCACCGACCACCCGGAGGAGCGCGCGTCGGTGCGGCTCAACCTCGAGCTGCTCGGAGCCGACCGCCCCGGGATCGTGGCCGAGATCTCCGCGTCCCTGGCCGACCGGCACGTGAGCATCGAGGAGCTCAGCACCGACGTGCGGGACGCCCCGATGTCGGGCGGCACGATCTTCGAGGCCCGGGCGGTGCTGGTGGCTCCGCCGAGCACGAGCACGGACTCGCTGCGCTCGATGCTCGAGGGCCTCGCTGACGAGCTGATGGTGGAGATCAAGCTCTCGGACGACTGAGGTCAGGCTGCTGCTTCGCGCTCCTCGAGCGCCTCGGTGAGCAGCGCGACCAGCGCCTCGAGCTGGATGTCCACCGACGAGCCGACCTCCTCGTCGGAGCCGTCGAGAGCCCGGGCCGACATCCCGGCCTTGCTGTCGATGAGCTCGGCGATCTTGGTGTCGATGGTCTGCGAGGCGATGATCCGCCAGGCGGTCACCGGCTCGGCCTGGCCGATGCGGTGCACCCGGTCGATGGCCTGGGTCTGCTCCGCGTCGGTCCAGGAGAGCTCGGCGAGCACGACGTTGGACGAGACCTGGAGGTTGATGCCGACACCGGCCGCCATCAGCGAGCAGACGATGATCTGGACGTCGGGGTCCTCCTGGAACGACTTGATGGCCGTCTCGCGGGCCTTCGGGGTCTGGTCACCGCGGATCTCGGAGTAGCGGATGCCGCGCTTCTCGAAGGTCTCGCCCGCCAGGTCCATGACGTCGACGTGCTTGGCGAAGAAGACGACCTTGCCGACCGAGCGGGCCAGCTGGGCGGCGTAGTCGGCGGCCAGCCCGGCCTTCGCCTGCCCGATCCGGCGCAGCATGGTGAAGACGTTGTCGCCCTCGGTCTTGGTGGTCCCGGTGTCCTCGCGCTCCCAGGTGGCCACGCGGCGTACGAGATCGTGGTCGATGCCCTCGACGACCGCGCCGGTACGGCGGGTCGCGATCGCCATGTCGTAGCGCTCGAGCAGGTGCCTGGCCAGCTGGCGCTCGGCCTCGCGGATGGAGCGGCCGATGTCGTCGTCCAGCTCGACCGGGAGGTCGGCGATGCGGCGGGCCGGGATGTCTGCGGCGACGTCGACCTTGCGGCGCCGGACGATGCCCATCTCGATGACGCAGTTGCGGGCCGCGGGGTAGAAGCCCGGGTCGGCCGGGGTCAGCCCGGTCTCCTCGAGCTTGTCCATCAGCTTGGCCAGCGGCTTCTTGTCGTCGATCCAGCCGAGGTACTCCCAGATGGCGTGGAAGTCCTCGATGTCGTTGATCAGCGGGGTGCCGGTCAGCGCCATGAGCAGCGGACGCGCGATCCGGGCCCGGAGCCGGTCGGCGAGCTGGAGCACGTTCTGGGACCGCTGCGACTGCTTGTTCTTGATGAAGTGCGCCTCGTCGACGACCATCGCGCGGAACCCGAAGTCGCCGAGCCAGCCGACGTGCCGGTCGAGGATCTCGTAGTTGACCACCACGATGTCGGCGAAGCCGTCGACGTCGTAGCCGTCGCCGTGGATCACCGTGACCGGCCGGTTCGGCGTCCAGATGCCGGCCTCGCGCGCCCAGTTGGTCTTGACCACGTTGGGGACGACCGCGAGCAGCGGGAACGCGCCGGCCGCCTGTGCCGCGAGCAGCGCCTGGGCGGTCTTTCCCAGGCCCGGCTCGTCGGCCAGCAGGAAGGTCCGGTGTCCGTCGGCGGCGGCCTGGATCACCTGGCCCTGGTGGTGCATCAGCTCGAGGCGACCGGGCACCCGGAGGTTGCCGGGCTCGGGCAGCGGCATGCAGGCTGGCGCGCTGCCGCCGTACTCGAAGGAGCGGAACAACGGGCCGAGCAGCTCCCAGGTGGCCAGGCGGCGCGCCTTGGGGCGACGCTCGTCGGCCGCGGAGAAGTCGGGGGTCAGGAACGGGTTGGACAGCTGACGCTGCACGACCGAGTGCGGCACGATGCGGCGCTCGGGAGCGGCCAGCGGGTCGACCTCGTCGGGCTCGGGGACCTCGTCCTCCTCGATCTCCATCCCCGCGGCCGCGATCATCTCGCGGCGCAGCTCCTTGGCGGAGTCGGAGACGGTGGCGTCCTCGGCGAGCAGGGAGAGCAGCGAGGTGTCGCTGGCGGCGGTCTTGGCCAGGATCGTGGCGACACCGTCGAGCCGCTTGAGCTGGTCGGCGCGCTTGGCCTCGGTCAGCTCGCTGTCGGCCTTGATGCGGGCGCGCTCCTCGCGGACGAGCAGAGCGACGACCTGGAACTTGGTGCGCGCGGACGGCGAGACCGGGCCGCGCTGAGAACGGGCCTCGACCTCGCGGACGGCGCGGGCGAGCACCGGGATGATGCCCTCGTTGTCGCCGTGCCTGCGGGCGTTGCGGTTGCCCTGTGCGGTCCGGGTGTTGCCGGACTGTCGCTGGCCTCGTCTGGCCAAGGATTCCTCTTTCCACTACCGGACCCGATCGGTCGCGGCACTGCCGGGCGCCCGACCGAGACTTCGCCCGGTGGGGCGGATGCCGTGCGGAATGACCTGGCTGGCCCTCCGACGCGATGCGGCGCCTGAAACGGCGCGTCCCCCCGGCCGTTCGACGACCGGTGTGAGGCACATGCTACCTCGCCGTGCCGGATATTGCCCTGGGGTCAGACGGAGCGGACTGGACTCGTGTCCCGAGCTGGATGTTCTAGCCTCGCTCGATGGACGACGACCGGAGGCTGCGCGAGCTCGGTGACGAGCTGATGCGCCTGAGCCGCCGGCGCGCCACGACCTACCCGGGGTCGACCCTGGACACGTCAGCGTTCCGGCTGCTCTGGCTGCTCACCGAAGGTCCGCCGCGGACGTTGCGCGAGCTCGCCGACGAGCTGCAGCTGGAGCAGTCGACGGTCAACCGGCAGGTCAATGCCGCGATCAAGCACGGCCTGGTGGAGCGGTACGCCGTGGCCGACAGCGCCAGCCGGCTGCTGCGGCCCACCGAGGCCGGGCGGGCGGCGTACCTCCACGACGGCGGGCTGCGCGCAGAGGTCTACAACTCGGTGCTCGCGGAGCTTGGCGCGGAACGGGCCGAGGCGCTGGTCGCCGAGCTGCGGGAGTTCAACGACGCACTGGATCGGGCACACGCCCGGCTGCGACCGGCCGCGGACTGACCGCCTCCTCGTCGGGAGCCGACCGTCGCGGGACGAACGCGGCGATGGCCACGCCGACGAACGCGGCCATCGCGCCGAGGCCGAAGCACCACTTGAAAGCGGACTCGGTCGGGAAAGCGCTCCCTCCGAAGGCGTGGGTCGAGCTGGTCAGCACTGTCGCCATCACGGCGGCGGCCAGCGTGGTGCCGACCGAGCGCATCAGGGCGTTGACGCCGACGGCGGAGGCCGCCTCTCGCGACGGCACGGCGTCGAGGATGAGCGTCGGCATGGCGGCGTAGCCGATCCCGACCCCTGCCGACGCGATGCAGCAGGCGATCAGCAGCTCCCATGGGGCGCTCATCAGGAAGAAGCCCACGAGGTAGCCGGTGCCGAGGACTGTCGCACCGATCATCAGCGTCGCCTTGGCGCCGATCCGGCTGATGAGCCGGGCCGAGATCGGCGCGAACACGAGCATCATCAGCCCGGAGGGCGCCATCCACAGGCCGGCCGCGAGGATGGTCTGGCCGAGCCCGTAGCCCGTGAACTCCGGGATCTGGAGCAGCTGCGGCACCACGATGGCCTGGGCCATCATCCCGAAGCCGATCGCCACAGCGGCGACGTTCGTCATCAGGACCGGCAGGCTGGCGGTGGTGCGCAGGTCGACGAGCGGCTCGGTCGTGCGCAGCTGGTAGCGGCCCCAGACGACGAGCGCGAGGATCCCGGCCGCCATGAATCCGAGGGTGCGGGTGTCGGTCCAGCCCCACTCGCTGGCCTTTGTCACGCCGACCAGGAATCCGACCAGCCCGATGGCAAGGCCGATCGCACCCACCCCGTCGAAGCGGCCGGGAGCCGCGTCGGAGACGTGCGGGACCAGGAAGTACGCCGACGCGGTGACCACGGCGGCGAGAGCCGCGGCGACCCAGAACAACGCGTGCCAGTCCCAGTTCTGCGCCACGAAGGCGGACAGAGGGAGACCGATCGCTCCGCCGACGCCGAGGGTGGCGCTCATCGCCGCGATCGCGGTCCCGGTCAGGTGCGGGGGCGTGATCTCGCGCATCAGTGAGATGCCGACCGGGATGAAGCCCATCGCCAGCCCCTGGAGCGCGCGGCCGACCAGCATCGGGGCGAGCGAGCTGGACAGGGCGCAGATGACCGAGGCCACCAGTAGCAGCCCCGCGCTGGACACCAGCACCCGCTGCTTGCCGTAGAGGTCCGCCAGACGACCGGCCGTCGGCATCGCCACGGCCCCGGCGAGCAGCGTGATCGTGATGACCCAGGCCGCGTTGGCCCCGGAGGTGTTCAACAGCTGCGGCAGCTCGCTCTGGATCGGGATCACCAGCGTCTGGGTCAGCGACGCCGTCAACCCGCCGAAGCAGAGCACGATCACCGGCAGCGCTGGGTGGTCACGCAGCAGCCGGCTGGGGACGACAGGAGACCCGGACATGATGTGTAGATTACACGTAGTTGTCGGAAGCAACCAACTGCGATCTACGTCACGTGCGTAGCGGTCACCAGCAGCGGCAGGTGCACCGTGAAGGTCGACCCGCGTCCGGGCGCCGAGTCGAGCGAGACCCTGCCGCCGTGGTTCTGGGCGATCGTCTGGACGATGTTCAGGCCCAGCCCCGAGCCCCCGATCGCATGTTCCTGCGCGAGGGAGGAGCGGAAGAACCTGGTGAACAGCTCGGCCTGCTCGTCCTCGGGGATGCCGAGGCCGTTGTCGCTGACCTCGATCTGCCCCTCGCCGCCGTTGACTCGCAGCGTGCAGCGGACCCAACCACCGTCCTCGGTGTACTTGACGGCATTCGTCAAGAGGTTGGACACCAGGCGCTCGAGCAGCCGGGGATCACCGTGGACCGTCACGGGGTCGGGAGGCACGTCGACCGTCACCTCCAGGGTCCGGCTGTCGACGAGCTCCTGGAGCGTCGCCGCCGCGGCGATGACCACTGCGCCCAGGTCCACGTCGGACTGCTCGCTGAGCACGGCCCCCTCTTCGAGTCTCGCCAGGGTCAGCAGGTCGTCGGCCAGCTTGACCAGCCGGTCGACGTTGCGGTCGATGGCGTCCAGCAGCCTGTGCTGGGTGGCGCTGAGCTCCCCCGCCGACCCGTCCTCGAGCATCTCGACGTAGCCGGAGATGCTGGTCATGGGGGTGCGCAGCTCGTGGATCACCGTCGCCATGTACTCGGTCTTGGTCCGGTCGACGACGCGCAGCTTCTCCAGCGCCGCGCGCTCGGTGAGGGAGACGGCCTCGAGATCCACCCGGGCCTGGGCGTTGAGCAGGTAGGCACTGGCCACGTCCGCAAGCGTCTGGGCCGCGGCCATCTCCGAGTCGGAGAGCGGCCCGGCGGTCTCGCGGTAGAGATCCAGGGCGCCCAGCCCACGGTCGCCGTCTCGCAGGGGGAAGGCGAAGACGGCCACGAGGCCTTCGCTGAGGGCTCGCTCGGCGAACCTGGAGAAGTGCGGGTCGACGGCGAGGTCGGGGACCGATACCGCCGCGTTGGTCGCGTACGCCGTCAGGCAGGGTCCCTCGGCGAGCTCGCTCTGGAGCCGCTCGAACCGCAGCGCCGAGTCATCCGAAGCAGCGATGAGGTGTGGTTCGGCGGTTCCCGTGATCAGGGTGACCCCCGCCGCGTCGACCGGGAGAACGTCGACGATCCGGTGCACGAGGTGCTCCAGGATCCCCAGGATGGGGAAGTCGGTGGCCAGGGTGCGCGCGAACTCGCTGAGCACGTCGGACAGCCGGTCCTCGGCCACCACGGCAACCCCCGCCCCCGCGAATCACGGATCCGCAGGGTCTGGGCGGCTCTGACACCCGGAACCGCCTCCGTGCTTGACGAGCCCGGAAAGGTTCCTTGGCGTCGACCATACGCCTTGTTCCCACCGCCGGAACCCGAAGTCGGAGAAGTCGCTAGTCCACTAATGCAACTCAACAGTTGCATTTCCGAGGGACCGGAGACTAGGGTTGTTGCAACCGAAGAGTTGCAGTCTAGTCAAGGAGCCCTCCATGTCGGACCTGACCTACGCCTTCACCGTCCAGCAGTCCCCCGCCGAGGCATTCGCCGCGATCTGCGATCCGCGAGCCTGGTGGTCCGGCCAGGTCGAGGGCCGCACCGACGAGCTCGGGGCAGAGTGGAGCTACGAGGTGCCCGACCTGCACTTCTCGGCGTTCCGGATCACCGAGCTGGTGCCGGACCGATCGGTCGCCTGGCTGGTCACGAAGGCCTGGCTCGCATTCACCGAGGACAAGGAGGAGTGGACGGGCACCACCGTCCGCTTCGACGTCACCCCGACGAACGCCGGCACCGAGGTGCGGTTCACCCACGAGGGACTGGTCCCAGAGGTCGAGTGCTACGACGTCTGCCGGGTCGCCTGGGGCGAATACATCAGCGGCAGCCTGCGCAGCCTCATCGAGACCGGCGCCGGCCGGCCCAACTCCTACGAGGACCTCGACATCGCCCGAGAAGCCGCCCGCGAGTCCGCCTGACCGCCAGCCGCCCCGAGACCTACTCTCGAGCAGTGGCCTCCCGCACCCGCGCCGCGACGTACGCGCGGCGCCGCAAGCGCCGGATGGCCCGCGTCGAGCACGACCTGACCGACGACCAGTGGCTCGCCTTGATGGAGGCCTGGGGTGGCTGCGCCTACTGCGGGGGTGACGGCGCGGCACTGCAGAAGGACACCATGCTGCCGATCTCGCGCGGCGGCCGCTACACGCTGTCGAACGTGGTGCCGGCGTGCGGCCGGTGCAACGCCAGCAAGTGCAACACCGAGGTGACCACGTGGCTCCGGCGCAAGAAGCTCGACGACGGCGCCTTCCTCGTGCGGCAGGTCGAGATCTTGCGTGCGCTCGTGCCGCAGCCCCCCGCTTCGTGAGTCGCGGGTGGTTCGGGCCACCAACCGGGCCACCAACACCGACCGGCGTTCGACCTACGACCCGGTTGTTCCTCGGCGTGCCGTACGCCAGCCGGCCCAGGCAATGACACCGACGGGGATCGGCAGCCAGAACGAGAACAGCCGATAGAGCAGCGTCCCTATCAGCGCCACGTCGGCGGGCACTCCGATGAGGACCAGGAGCGCAGTCAGGCCGGCGTCGACGAACCCGACCCCGCCGGGGGTGATGGGAATGATCGCGAACGCCTGCGCGACGACGTACGCCAGCAGCACCTCGGCCGGGCGGGCGTGTACGCCGAAGGCGACCAGCGCGGCCACCAGTGCGGCGTAGTCGAACATTCGGTTCGCAGCGGCTGCCACCATGGCGCGCCACCAGTGTCCTTGAAACGCAGCCGCGATCCGGGCGCGCTGAGCCAGCAGGCTGTCGGCCATGCCCTGGGAGGTCACCGAAGGCCGGACCAGGTGCACGACCCGGCCGAGGATGCGGCCAGCGGCCGCCACGACGAACGGCCAGGTGAGGACGGTGACGCCGGCCGCGACGATGACCACCGCCAGGATCAGGGAGACGAGCACGCCGAGCTGGAGCTGCCGCGCCGGTGGCGGTCCGATGATGAGGGCCGGGATGGTCAGGACCGGCAGGAGCAGCAGCACCGCGGCGCTGAGCAGGTTCACCGCCGTGAGACCCGAGGCGACGACGTTGGCCGGCTGCCCGGCGCTGATGAGCACCTTGCCTTGGACCACGCTGCCGGTGGCCGCGCCGCCAGGCACGACCTTGCTCGCGGCGTTCCCGGCCAGCTGTGCGACTGCGGTCGTGCCCCAGCCCGGTCGCGGGCCGACCGCTCCTCGTCCGTCAGACGACTCAGGCGTGAGTGCGATCCGCGCCAGCCACCACAATGCGGCGAAGCTGCAGGTCTCGAGCGCAGCGAGCAGAGCGAACCAACGCAGGTGGACGCCAGCGAGCCGTGGCCACGCTCCGAACATGGTGAGCAGGCTGGGCGCGACGACGTAGAGGCCGATGCCGGTGACCGCCAGACCCACGGCGCGCGCGCCCCAACGTCGGACCAGCGCCTTGCCGGAGATCTCCATCGCAACCCGTCGAACGTGGCTCGGTGGGCCCAGCATGGTGACCAGCGGTCACTGGTGACTCACCTGACCTGGGTGAGAAGGCGAGCAGGAGTCAGGCGATGCCGCGCATGATCACGTCCACCGCGTCGGAGAGATGGTCGGCCAGGCGTTCGTAGGTGAACACCCCCATGCCCGCCTGGAGCAGGGCCCCGCTCACGGCGAAGGCGAGGGTCATCAGGACCTGCGGCTCCACCTCCGCGTCCGCACCGATGGCCTCCTGGAAGCGGGTCACCCACAGCGTCCCGATGTCCCGGCGCAGGCGCTCCACCTCGGGATCGCCACTCAGCAGGCTCTTGTTCACGGCGGCGGCCAGCGCGGGCGAGCCGGCGATCAGCGCGGCCAGGTGGCGCACCAGCTGCTGCAGCCGTGTGGCGGGGGTCTTCCCGGTCAGCTTGGGACCCTCGTCGGCCTCGACCAGCCGCCAGAACAGCTCGGCGAAGAGATGGTCCTTCGA
>Ga0075363_100000881_pt1 | contig 10553 bp, 12 predicted proteins | sample EndMetdeltDD1763_FD_71470 | JGI IMG/M metagenome (GOLD analysis project Ga0075363, IMG submission 71470) | Populus endosphere microbial communities from Tennessee, USA - Endosphere MetaG P. deltoides DD176-3 | ecosystem: Host-associated > Plants > Roots > Endosphere | place: USA: Tennessee...
GGTCGCGATGCCACGCCGCTCAAGGGGATCGATATGACGGTGCGGCGCAATGCCTTTGGTCGCCAGGTCGATTCGTTCGAGGACGATATCGACTTCACCGGCCTCGACAAGCCCGTGCACGCCGTGTTCATCCGGGCGCCCTGGGTCGAGCGCGTCGGCCCGGATGTCGAGGTGCTGGGGGAGGCCGCCGGTCACATCGTCGCGGTGCGTCAGGGAAAGATGCTCGCGACCTCGTTTCACCCGGAGATGACGGGCGACCGTCGCATCCACAAACTCTTCGTCGACCTACTCTAAGCAGCGATTTCGGTGCGCAAACAATCGCTGAGCGATTGCTTGCGCACCGAAATCGCAAAAACTAGCGGATGGGCAGACCCGTCACGGCGCGGCCGATGACCAGCCGCTGGATCTCGCTGGTGCCCTCGAAGATCGTGAAGATCTTGGCGTCGCGGTGCATCCGCTCGACCGGATATTCACGCGTGTAGCCGTTGCCGCCGAGGATCTGGATCGCCTCGTCGGTGACGTAGACAGCGGTTTCACTGGCGACGAGTTTGGCCATCGAACCTTCGGCGTTGTCGAACGGCTTGCCGTTGCGGGCCATCCAGCCCGCCCGCCACACGAGTAGCCGCGCGGCGTCCACGCGCGCCTTCATATCCGCCAATTTGAATGCGATGGCCTGGAATTCGCCGATCTTGCGGCCGAACTGTTCGCGCTGCGATGCGTAGTCCAGCGCGTACTCGTATGCCGCGCGGGCCACTCCGACCGCCATCGCGCCGACGGTGGGGCGGGTCCGCTCGAAGGTGGCCATCGCTGCTTGACCTTTCGAGCTCTTGCCCTCGCGGACCCGCGCGATCCGCTCCTCGAATTTGTCTCTGCCACCGATGATCAGGCGCCCGGGGATGCGGACGTCCTCCAGCACGACCTCGGCGGTGTGCGACGCCCTGATGCCGTGCTTGAGGAACTTCTGGCCCTGCCGGAAACCCGGGGTGTTCGGCGGGATGATGAACGACGCCTGGCCGCGGCTGCCCAGTTCGGGATACACCGATGCGACGACGATGTGGACCTCGGCGATGCCGCCGTTGGTCGCCCATGTCTTGGTCCCGTTGAGCACCCATTCGTCAGTGGCCTCGTCGTAGCGCGCACGCGTGAGGATCGCACCGACATCCGAGCCGGCGCCCGGCTCCGACGAACAGAAGGAGCCCACCTTCGGGTCGTCGACGGTGCCGAACATCTGCGGCAGGAACTCGCCGATCTGCTCGGGTGTTCCGCCACCCGCCAGCGACGCTGCCGCGAGCCCGGTGCCGAATATCGAGAGCGCGATTCCCGCGTCGCCCCAGAACATCTCCTCGAACGCGACGAGCATGCCCAGCCCGGACGGTTCGCCCGCCTGCTCGGCGAAGAACTCCATGGAGTAGACGCCAACTTTCGCGGCCTCCTGGATGATCGGCCACGGGGTCTCTTCCCGCTCATCCCATTCGGCGGCGGCCGGCCGAACCACATCGGCGGCGAATTCATGGACCCAGTCGCGGATGTGGACGAGGTCGGCTGGCAGTTCGAGGTCGAACGACATACCGCTATCTTACTCCGGAGTAAGTTCGGATGAAAGACGAGTGTGTTCGACCTAACACCTCAGGCCTGGACGGGCAGTACCAGCCGTGATGAGGAAAACACGGTGTTCAGGCTGCTGGTCCCCACACTCGCGTGCCGGAAGTTCATGATCGCGGGGGTGTTCGGGTCCTGATCGTCGCTCGTAAGCGTGAGTCGGATCCGATCCCCGGCGGCGAAACGGCGGGCGTTGGACACCAATGGAATCCGATACTCGACCTCGTCGCCGATCGGCACCGGCGCAAATGTCCGGCACGGCAGCACGGGTGCTCCTGCGCGGCTGCCGCCTTCGTCGAGCTCGCGCAGACTCGCCCTGAGCCATCCAGCCGTCACCTGCGTGACGGTGCCGTCGGCGGCGAGATGCTCGAGCGTCGCGATCCACGCCGTGTCGGAGGCGGTTGCCGTTGCGACGAGGCGCAGTTCGGCGTCGCCGACGACATCGGTCGTCTCGGCCATCGGCGCGCTGGTCCACGCCAGCTGTGACGGCGGGTCGATGGGGCTGGGCTTGACCCTGTTGAGGCCTGCGCCAAGAGTCAGGTAATCCCGGCCGCCCGGCGTGCCCTCGGCGGTATCAAGTGTGCCGTCGGCGCGCAGCGCGAACTCCGTGAGAGACGTTGCGGTGGGCGGCCATTGGTCGGCGGTGTGCCAGCCGTCGGCGCCGGGCAGCACGTAGCGGATCGGCGATCCTTCCATGATGCCGGTGTCGTACCCCTTGAGCCAGTGGTCGTACCACGCCAGTGCCTCGTGATGCAGGCTTTCCCACGGCCAGGTGAGGCCGAACTGGCCGAGCAGCGCCATCCGGACATTAGGGTTGTCCGCCAACGCTTCCCATGCGGCGAAGGTGGACGGCAGGTGCAGTGGCACGTTCTCCCAGTCGCAACCCAGATACACCGGAATGTCGATGTTCTCCAGCAGCGGCAACAGATTTCGCGCCTCCCACCAGTCGTCGCGCAGCGGATGCTTGACGATGGTGTCCAGCCACAGATCGTCCCACGGGTGGGGGCTGTGTGGCAGTTTCAGCAGCGCCCGCATCATCGTCACCGCGGCCTCACCATTCATGGTCGAGAACTTGCGATGCAGGGGCGGCGCGTTGAGGACCTTGCGCGCCAAGGCGATCACGGGGTTGCGGCGCCAGAACGCGTCGCTGCGGTCGGATGTCAGACCCATCATCGACAGGAAAGGCGTGATGAACGACGTGCTGGCCAGGCCATGGTGCGCGGCCGCCTCGTACAGATCCGCGGTGACCGCGACGGGGAAGATCGCCTTGAGATGCGGTGGCTTCTCCACCGCCGCTTCGAGTTGGGTCATCGCGAAGTAGCTGATGCCGATCATCCCAACGTTGCCGTCGCACCAGGGCTGGGCGGCGGCCCACTCGACGAGGTCGTACATGTCCTGGCGTTCCTGCGGGTCGAAAAACGCGAAGGTGCCCCCGGAACCGCCCGTACCGCGGACATTCGCGATCACGTGGACATAGCCGCGCGACACCCAGAAGTCGGTGGCGCCGGCCTCGATGAAGCCTGCGGGCGCGCCGAAGTCCTGCATCTGACGCGGGTAGGGCGACGCGGCGATCAACGCCGGATATCTGCCGTCCTCCTTCGGGCGATGGACATCGGCCAGCAGGGTGACGCCGTCGCGCATCGGCACGCGGGTGTTGTTGTCATTGCGGATCTTGTACTGCGGCCGGCTGAGGTTCCGGTAGTCACGCCCTGTGGTCTGCGGCCCGTTGAGGTGGCGTTCGTTCATGAGTTTCACGCTACGTTGAAACTAGTCTCAACGCAACGTGAAACTTTTGATAGGCTGCTGATCGTGCCAAAGAACACACCGCCGGGACCCCGCGACGAACGGGGAGTGCTGTCCGCACGCATCCTTGCGGCCGCCCGCGAGGAATTCGCCCAGCACGGGTGGGCCGGCACGACGATCAGGGCCGTAGCGAGGGCCGCCGACGTCGACCCCGCGCTCGTGTACCACTACTTCGGCTCCAAGGAAGCTCTGCTCGATGCGTCGACCAACCCACCGCAGCGCTGGCTGGAGAGCGTCGCCAGCACGTGGGCCACTCCGGTGGACGAGTTGGGTGCGGCACTGCTGCGGCTGATGCTGGGTGCGTGGGCTGACGAGGAGATCGGCCCCGTGCTGCGCGCCGTGCTGCTGACCGCCGCCCACGACGAGGCGACGCGCGAGAAGCTGCGCCGCGTCGTCGAGAGCAGCCTTCTGGGGGTCTCGCAGCTCGGCGTCGACGAGCGGGATCGGCTTCGGCGCAGCGGGCTGATCTCTTCGCAGATCATGGGCTTGGCGATGATGCGATTCGTCTGGAAGATCGAACCGGTCGCGTCCATGGCCGACGACGAACTCGTCGCTGCGATCGCGCCGAACCTGCAGCACTACATCCAGGGGAATCTTTCGTGATTTCGGCGCGCTGAGTCACGCTCACCGTGACCAGACGCGCCGAAATCGCAGAGAATGCAGACATGACGATGGTCGAGCTCGAGCCGCAGCCGAGGATCGACACTCTGGTGCGCTTGCCCGGCGGCGGCGATGCGCGGCGCACCGAGTACGTCGGCACGGCATGGTTCGACGGCAAGCCGCTCATCAATGGGCTGACCCTGCAGCGCTCTCCGCACGCCCCGCGGGGCTTCCGCCGCACGTCGTTCGAGGCATCGTTCTTCGTGCCGGACAGCCTGCCGTATGACCGCGGCGCGCTCGGCGACGCGGTACTCAGCGCCTCGGTCGTATTGCGCGGCTCCGGGGGCGAATCGAGCGCCATCGTCGACGCCACTGCGGCATTCGCCGACGATCCCTCGGGTTCACCTACCTGGATTCAGCTGTCCCTGCAGGCCAACATCGGCTGGCCGGCCGGCGTCGGCTACCGCATCGTCGCGTTGACGCCGCCCGACGCGGTTCGGTAGGGCACAAATGTCCACGTAGAATCGTCTCCTCGGACCTTGAGTACGACCTTAGGAAGTGAGTAGTACACGCATGAGCGGCCATTCCAAGTGGGCGACCACAAAGCACAAGAAGGCCGTCATCGACGCACGCCGCGGCAAGAACTTCGCAAAACTGATCAAGAACGTCGAAGTGGCCGCGCGAGTCGGCGGCGGTGACCCTGCCGGGAACCCGACGCTCTACGACGCGATCCAGAAGGCGAAGAAATCGTCGGTACCCAACGACAACATCGAGCGTGCCCGCAAGCGCGGTGCCGGTGAAGAAGCCGGTGGCGCCGATTACCAGAACATCACGTACGAGGGCTACGGCCCCAACGGCGTCGCCGTGCTGATCGAATGCCTGACCGACAATCGAAACCGCGCCGCGGGCGAGGTGCGTGTCGCGATGACCCGCAACGGTGGCAACATGGCCGACCCGGGCTCGGTGTCTTATCTGTTCTCCCGCAAGGGAATCGTCACCCTGGAGAAAAACGGCCAGACCGAGGACGACGTGCTGACCGCGGTGCTCGAGGCAGGCGCCGAGGAGATCAACGATCTCGATGACACGTTCGAGATCGTTTGTGAGCCAACCGATCTCGTGGCGGTCCGCACCGCACTGCAGGAGGCGGGCATCGACTACGAGTCCGCGGAGGCCAGCTTCCAGCCGTCGGTCTCGGTGCCGGTCGACCTTGACGGCGCCCGCAAGGTACTCAAGCTGGTCGATGCACTCGAAGACAGTGACGACGTCCAGGACGTCTACACCAACATGGACATCCCGGACGACGTCGCGGCTCAACTCGACGAGGACTAACGCGGAGGCGCCACATGCCGAGCGCCGAGGAGACCCGGAACATCGCGGCGTTCAACCGTTTCCACGAGGCGGTGAACGCACGCAACGTCGAATCCCTCGCGCGGACCGTCGACGAATTCGTCCTGCCGGATGCGCAGGTCCGCACGCCGTTGCCGATCGAGGCGACGGGCGCGGAGAAACTCAAGCAGGTGTGGTCGATGCTCTTCTCGGTCTATCCCGACCTTCATGTCGCCGTTGACGATCTCATCGCGGCTGGGGACAAGATCGTCGTCAGGAACACCGTCACCGGCACACAGCGGGGCGAGCTGATGGGGTCCGCGCCTACCGGCAAGTCGGTGACGTACAACGAGATCTTCATCTTCCGCTTCGTCGACGGCCGCGTCGCCGAGACGTGGGGTGTGGTCGACGTGTTGGCGCAGCTGCGGCAGATCGGCGCGTTCAGCCCGTGAGGAACTCGCCGATGGCTCGTGCGGTTTCCTTCGGTTGATCCAGCATGATCAGCACCTTGGCGTCATCGACGTAACATATTGTGCCGCTGGTTAATTCAGCGAGCGCCTCGGCGTGGGCTACAGGCATCACGCGATTGCGGCTCCACAGCACCAGCACGTCACCCGAGAAGTCCGCCAGCCGATTGGTGGCGCGTACGAGATCGGACTTGTCGAACTTGGTACGCGCATATTTCAGTACATCGCGACGGATCCGGACGTCGGCGAGACCCGGATCGGTCCACGCCTCGACGATGTCCTGCGGGATGGGTTTGGCGGCCATCATGCCGAACAGGAAGAACCGGCGACGCAACCAGCCGATGCGCAGCTGGTGCAGGGCGAGCTTGACGGTGCCGGTCGTGCGGGTCCCCACCCAGGTGACCTTGCCGGGGAATCCGGGCGGGAAGTTGTCGTAGGCCTCGGAAGGGCAGATCACCAATCGCGCGACGCGTTTGTCACGGCCGGCGTCGGTGAGAAACAGCGGACCTCCCCAGTCGGATACGACGAGTGTGACGTCGGTGAGATCCAGGGCGTCGAGGAAGTCGGCGACGACGTCGACCATGCCGGGCATCGTGAGATCGGCATCGTCGCGCATCGGGATGCGATGCGCGCCTATGGGCAGCACCGGCAGCAGGTAGCGGTGGCCCGCCGGCAGGTGAGGCAGTGCGAGGTTCCACTGCGTGTCGTTCATCAGCAGGCCGTGGAGCAGCACCACCGGCGGGCCGTCGGGGTCGCCTTCCTCGCGGTATTCGATGGTCCCGGCGGTGACGGCGACTGACTTCATGACATCCTTCCCCATATTAGAACGATGATTCTAGAACGTATGCTCTAGTCTGTCTGCAGGAGGTGACAATGGCAAGGTCCACGCGCGAATCGATCCTCACCGCCGCCGCGGAGTTGATGCGGCACCGCGGGTACGCGGCTGTGGGCATGAAGGACATCGCGCACGCCTCGGGCGCGCCGATCGGGTCGCTGTATCACCACTTCCGTGGCGGCAAGGTCCAGATCGCGCGTGAGGCGTTGATCAACGCCGGCGCGGCCTACGGCCTGCTCATCCCGACGCTCATCGACGAATACACCGACCTGGGCCAGGCGCTCGAGGGTGTGTTCGCCCAGGCCGCCGAGGACATGGCCGCCACCGGATTCGCGAATATGTGTCCGGTCGCCAGCGTCGCCGCGGAAGTGGCCGACACGGTCGAGGAACTTCGCGACACGTCGGCCGGGGTCTTCCGCGGCTGGATCGACGGCGGCGCCGCCTACTTCGCCGCTCGAGGCCTCGAACCGCAGCGCGCCCGTGAGGTGACGCTGGCGCTCATCGGCGCTCTGGAGGGCGCGTTCGTGCTGGCGCGCACGATGCGCGACACCGCACCGCTACTGGCCGCAGGCGCGGCACTGGGCCCGCAGTATCGGGGCGTCGCGCTGGCTCAGCGGCTCCCGTTGGACGATCGGGCGAACTCGTCCTCGTAGTCCGCGTGCTCGTCGAACGCCTTGGCACGCTCCTCGGCCTCGGGGCTGCCCGAGAACATGCCGGAGGCCACTCGCGGCGTCGTGCCGTCGTCGTCGGCCCGTTTGCGAGGCTCGGTCGGGGTGGCCTCTTCGATGCGCTGGGTCGGTAGCACCTGTCGGTGCTGCACCCAATCGACCATGCCCTCGCGGACGTTGCACCGAAGATCGAACAGTGCGCCGGCATTGGGGGCGCTGACCACGATCCGTACCCGGACCACGCCGCCGACGGCGTCGGTCACCTGCAGGACGCCACGGCGCCCGTCCCAGAGCTCGCTCCCGGCGAGCAACCGGTCCAGTTCGGCGCGCATGTCGTTGAAGGGCACCGAGAAGTCGACGTCGAATTCGACGCTGCCCATGATCTCGGTGTCGCTGCGGGTCCAGTTCTCGAACGGTTCGGTCGTGAAATAGGTCGAAGGGAGGACGAGTCGGCGCTCGTCCCATAGGCGCACCACGACGTAGCTCAGCGTGATCTCCTCGACGCGACCCCACCACTGGCCGTTCTCCAGCTGCACGACATCGCCGACGCGGATCGCGCCAGAGAACGCGATCTGCATCCCGGCGAACACCGCACCGAGCGACGTCTGCGCCGCCAGGCCGGCGACCACGGAGAGCACACCGGCCGACGCGAACACCGTCGTCCCGATATCGGAGAACGACGGGAAGGTCATCAGGACCGCGGCACCGCCGAAGATGACGACGACCGCAATGGCGAGCCTGCGCAGGACCGTGACCTGGGTCCGGACCCGGCGCCACCGGCGGTCGGCGTCGGAGATCTCCTCACCGCCGCCGCCGAAGCGCGCGATCATCCGCCGTTCAGCCACTCGGACGAACCCGGTGAGCAGCCAGGTCACGCCCAGGATCAGCAGGATCACCAAGGAGTGATCGACCAATCTGCGCCATGTGTCCGCCGGATCCGACGTCCGCTGCACGGAGATGGTCGCGGCGATGACCATCAGCGTGAACCGTACCGGCATGCGGGTGAGGTGGGCGACGTCGCACAGCATGGCGCTGCGGCGGCCGAGGCGGCCCAGTATCCAGGTCAGCACCACCCCCAGCGCGAACGCGGCGGTCATGGCGCCTGCCGCCCACGCCAGCGTGACGGCGAGGTTTGTTGCGGTTGCAATTTCGTTCTCGTCGGGCATCGGGTGAAATCAGCTCCACGGGTCGACGGCGGATTGTTTGCAACGGTGGCGCCCCTCGCAGTCGTGGTCGACATGGGCGAGGTCGGCACCCCAATCCCACCTATTACCCAAAGCGGCAAGCAAAATAAGCGTCGTGGCGGTGTTGACGGATCGAAACGGCACGGTGTGGACGGTCAGCAGGCGTTGGTGGCCGTTTCCCGGGGATGCTCTCGACCTGACGTTCGGGGTGTTCGAGCTCATCCTCGGCGCGGTGTTCCTGTTGCTGTGGCCGTTCTGGGTACTGGCGAAATTCTGCGGTGTGAGGTGGGTCATCACTGTGGAACGCAACGGCCATCAGGTAGGTCGCGAATTGGTGCGCGGCTACGGAAAGTCTCAGCGGCGCGTCAACGAGATCCTGGCCGAAGTGGCATCCGGCGGTCGCTCCGGGCATATGGTGATTTAGCCATGGGCGAGGCCGTGATTCGCCGCGCGACGGTCGATGACCGTGAGCAATTGTGGGGGCTGATCGAGCGGTTCTATCTCATCGACGGCCACGAATTCGATCAGGTGCGCGTCGAGGCCGGGCTGGTGCCACTGCTGCGTGACGACGAGCATGGCCAGGTCTGGCTGGCGACAGCGGACGGTACTGCCGTCGGATATGTCGTCGTGACGTGGAGCTGGTCGCTGGAATCCGGCGGGCGCGATTGCATCCTCGATGAGTTGTACGCCGACCGGCGCGGTGACGGTTTCGGTGGCGCGCTCCTGAGCCACGCGATAGATGAGGCGCAACGAGCCGGTGCTGCGGCGATGTTCCTCGAAACGGAGGCGCCCAACGACGGCGCTCGGCGGTTTTACGGCAGGTACGGATTCTCGGCGGAGGACTCGCTGTGGATGAGTCGCCCCCTGGAGCCGACCGAGGGCGGCGTGTCGGGAGCCTGAGGTGTCTGCTGTCGGCGTTAAGCTCCTTCGAACAGGTGTTCACAGGCAAGGAGCTGGCACGTGCGGGTGATGGGTGTCGACCCGGGTCTGACGCGGTGTGGGCTGTCGGTCATCGAGGGCGGCACCGGGCGGCGGGTCATCGCGCTGGATGTCGACGTCGTGCGCACCCCGTCCGATGAACCATTGCATCGCCGTCTGCTCACCATCAGCGACGCCGTCGAGTACTGGATGGACACTCACCGCCCCGACGTCATCGCGATCGAGCGGGTGTTCGCCAACCAGAACGCGAACACGGCGATGGGCACCGCGCAGGCCGGTGGTGTCATCGCACTGGCCGCCGCCAAGCGCAACATCGACGTGCATTTCCACACCCCCAGTGAGGTGAAGGCCGCGGTCACCGGGAACGGCCGGGCAGACAAGGCGCAAGTCACCACGATGGTCACCAAAATTCTTGCGCTGCAGGCGAAGCCGACGCCCGCCGACGCCGCCGACGCCTTGGCGCTGGCGATCTGTCACTGCTGGCGAGCCCCGATGATCGCGCGGATGGCCGCGGCCGAGGCCATGGCCGCCGAGCAGAAACGCAAATACCAGGCCACGATCAAGGCGAAGGCAAAGGCGGCACGATGATTGCATCCGTTCGCGGCGAGGTCCTCGACATCGCCCTCGATCACGTTGTCATCGAAGCCGCAGGCGTCGGATACAAGGTGATGGCGACCCCGACCACGCTGGCGACACTGCACCGCGGCGACGAGGCGCGTCTGATCACCGCGATGATCGTGCGCGAGGATTCGATGACTCTGTACGGCTTTTCCGACGCCGATGCCCGCAACCTGTTCCTCACGTTGCTTGCGGTGTCGGGCATCGGACCGAGCATCGCCCTTGGCGCACTGGCGATGTACGACGGGCCCACGCTGCGGCGCGCGATCGCCGACGCCGACATCACCGCGTTGACCCGGATTCCGAAGGTCGGCAAGAAGACCGCTGAGTTGATGGCTCTTAGCCTGCGCGACAAGATGGGCGCCATCACGCCGTCCGGCGCCGCCGCCGTCAACGGTCATGCCGTCCGCGGTCCCGTCGTGGAAGCGCTTGTCGGCCTTGGCTTTGCGCTCAAGCAGGCCGAAGAGGCCACCGACAAGGTTCTCGCCAACGACCCGGAAGCCACCACCACCAG
>Ga0075363_100000883_pt1 | contig 10551 bp, 7 predicted proteins | sample EndMetdeltDD1763_FD_71470 | JGI IMG/M metagenome (GOLD analysis project Ga0075363, IMG submission 71470) | Populus endosphere microbial communities from Tennessee, USA - Endosphere MetaG P. deltoides DD176-3 | ecosystem: Host-associated > Plants > Roots > Endosphere | place: USA: Tennessee...
CAAATGGCTGATGCTGATCCATTTCAGTCGTTTGATCCGGCTTATTCAATCCAGCAGAACTGCCTGCACACGGAAGGGATTACCCCGACGAACCGCTCCGGGGTCTCATTCAACCTTGATTGCTATAGCCATGCGATCTTTGTTGTGCGCCAGTGGCCGCGCCGGACGTTCCCGGGGATTATTGCGGCATTAACAGGGATGGGTTTCCAGGAGTATTCGATCACTCTAAATATCTACCCAAAGCAGATCGATCGTGTGATCGAGAGCGAAGAGCGCAACATCCAACGTTTGCAGATGGATGCGGTTTCAGAACGGAAGCAATCGTTGGTGACCGATATGGTCGCCAAGCAGGAAAAAGTCACCGAACTCCAGCAGGGAAAAGTGATTCCGCTGAACTGTCTGTATGTGGTACGGCTCTGGCATCGGAACCCGGATTTACTCGCAGCCCGCTGCGCCTCCCTGAAAAATGCTTTCACTTCTATGGGAGGTGCAGTGGTACACCATGCCACGATCCCGGAAAACGCCCGACAACTCTTCTTCCAGACATGGCCGGGCTGGACATTTGGTCAATACCGAGCATTTGATTTGCCTGCGGAAGATTCTTACCTGGCGGATATGATTCCTTGGTCCGCAACGTTCACCGGGCATCTAGATGGAGCTGAAGCAATCTATAATGGCGCTCGCGGGAATCTAGTCGGGATCAAGACTAGGTTAGGGGGCACCCCGCAGCATGGTGTACTATTTGGGATGACAGGCGCCGGTAAATCTGTGATCGTCGCGGATCTCCTGGCCCAGATCGGGCATCGATTCGGATTCCGACTTATCGTCGAGGAAGGATTGTCGCATGGGGTTCTGACACAAACGCAGGGATGTGAACCGATTGTCGTTAATCCGAACGGTCAGCTGACTATCAATTACCTCGACACAACCGAGGTGCCGTTGTCGCCGATGCATTTGGCGTTTAGTGCAGGACTTTGTATGCTCTTTTGTGGCAACGAAGGTCTCGATGGCGAACGAAAAGCGCTGCGCCATGCGATGATCGTCGAGAATCTCCAGCAGCTTTACACGGACGTCTTCAACGATTGGATGGTTGCCAATGAAGAGGCTGCTGAAGAGTTACGTTGGCGGGCCGCCGCAGTGGATCGGTTTCTCAGGTTCCGCATGCGCGGATCACAGCGCAGTTTTCTTGAAGCGTTCACTCAGTTTCGGGATTGGGAAATGACAAACCCAGATGAAGCTTGTGAGTTCATCCGAGAACCAGGCGAGGATGTGGTCACAGAATTTGCGAAGAACCCAGCAACAGCTAACTATGTGCGCGATCTTGCGTTTGCCTATTTCAGGCCGGACCAATTCCCAACCCATAGCGCCTTGGTGGAACAGCTCCTTTACAATCCACGCGGTGGCGCGAAAGAACGAGAAGAAAGTGACCGAGTTGGAAAACTGTTGCGAAGCTGGAGTCGGGACGGTGAAAAGGGTCGATTGTTCGATGGCGTTAGTAATATTCGAATCGACGGCCGCGTCGCACATTTTGAGCTAGGCCAGATCCCAGAACATGCTTCGGAAATGCGTGCAGCTGCCAATTTCTTGGTTGCCAATTATGGTCGCCAAAAAATTATCTCAATGCCGCGTTCGGTGCCAAAGATTGCAATCTTTGAGGAAGCAGCTCGTACTCTGGATATCCCGGGTGGTGTTCGGATGATCCAGGAATACTATCGCCAGATGCGGAAGTTCGGGTGCAATATCCTGGCCGTGGTCCAGCAGTACGATATCATCAAGAATTCTCCGGTCCGCGGCGCCATGATCGGAAACTCGAAAATGTTTATGATCATGGCGCAGCAGAGTCGTGAAGATGCGCGCGAGATCGGTGAAGCACTCAGTCTTTCCGATAAGACAGTCGAAACCATCAATGCTTATCCATTGCCCGAACTCATGGATCCAAAAGAGCGTTTCAGCGCCTTTACCTATGTAGCGAACGATCAAGTGCGACGGCTCATCGGGACAGTCAAGAATGTGGCTTCTCGGGAGTTATTGTATGCGGCTTCAAGCGAAAACGAATCTTGTGCCAATCCAGTCAGACTGTATTAAGTTAAGTCCATGATAGACATAGACTTACAACCATTCTATCAGTTGTAAGACCCAGCAACTCACGGCTTGAGTTGCTATAAAGTTGCGCCAAAATCTGAAAATCGGCCTTTAGAGCCTGTTCCACAGATTGTTCCACACTACCCCTCTAAGGAATCTTTTTGATTTCCCCTCGGAAGGCGGTGCGGCGCGATCGTCCCCTCACCCCATATAGGACCCACCAACCTCAACGGTTACGGAACGGTCTTTTGAACGGTTTCTGAATGGTCTCGGAATGGTTTCGAACGGTTCAAAATTGACAACGTAACCATTCATTAGAAATGCCAGCACACAGTAAATTCGCTCATTCAATCCAGTGGTACGCACAATACTATGGAATTACCTTAGCGTTGGCTAAGAAACTCTCAGCTAAGGGAGTTAACTTTGATAACCCTGAGGTAATGCGAGTCCATATCGGGGAGCTTTCAAAGGGCACAGAGAGTGACAGCACCTCAAACTCCAACCCATTGGTATCGACTGAGGCGCTTGAGACTCAGGCGGGTATGAGCCCCGGTATCCACAGGCTACAGACCGACGAGGTGCGGCTCTATCTGATCTACCAGAAGGCGCAAGCCAGCGGCAGTATGGCGAAGGCTAAGGCGTGTCGCGAAGCCTGGCTCACGGTCTTCGAGCAACTCCGGAGGGTCGAGAGAATCAACCCAGAAGTTGAGAAGCTCAAAAGGGAATCGGTTTCGATCGAAGAAGTTGAGATCAGGCTTAGTAAACTACACGGCAAAATCCGGACGATGCTCGATGCGTTGCCTGACAGACTTACGCACAGATTAGTAGGCTTAGAGGCTAACGCTATTAGAGAGGAACTCTGTCAGGAGGTTAACGATATTTGCAGCCGGCTTGTGACGTGGGAGGAATTACAGAGGGGTGGATAGGTTTCAAGAGATACTGAACAGGGTCATTTCACGCTCCTATCAGCCTCGCAAGAAGATGAAGGTCTGGGAGTGGATCGACCAGAACTGCGAGTTACCCTCCGAGAGCGGAGCTAAGCTCAAAGGGAAATTTCGGACCGGTATAACGCCGTACACACGTGGGATCTACGAGGCCTATGGAGATCCTGCTATTCGGTTTATAACGCTGGTAAAAAGCGCCCAGGTTGGCGGGACAACGATTCTCAAGAACTTGATGATGTGGGATATTGAGAACAAGCCGGGACCCGGGCTGTACGTCACAGCGAACGAGAAGATGGCCAAGCGGTTCAATGATCGCGAGCTTGAGCCGCACTTCCAGTATTGCGCCGTTGTGGAGCAATTAGCGGTCAGGAAACGTGGACTGTGGGCGAAGTTAGAGAAGCTATTCAAGAACGGGGCAACGGTGGGTCTCATAGGTTCCAACTCGCCCTCTAATCTGGCATCTCGTCCGGTGGAAACTCTCAAGATGGACGAGGTAGATAAATGGCCGGAAGAATCCAACAAGGAAGCCCCGGCTGACCAGTTAGCGGAGGCTAGGACCAAGACCTACGAAGACACGAGGAAGGTCTTTACTATTTCGACCCCAACGGTTGAGAGCGGCGCTATTTGGCAACGCTATTTAAGGGGTTCTCAGGAGAAGTTCCACGTTCCGTGTCCGCACTGTGATTTTTGGCAGGAACTTCATTTCAAATACGCACAGGGTGAGGGCGAACTTTGGTATCCGGAAGTCTGTCGACGCGATGACGGGACGTGGGACCTGGATCGGGTGCAACGTGAAGCGCTGTATCGGTGCGCTAAGTGCGATGAACCAATACACAACGACAAAAAACGAGCTATGACGCTTGTCGGTAAGTGGGTGAAGACTAACCCGAATGCACCTTCGGACCACCGTTCATTCCACGTCAGCGCGCTTTATTCACCGTTTGAAACCTGGGGAGGTATTGCGAAGGTCTACCTACAATCCGAGAGCGCAACAGGCAAGCTGCACGATTTCTGGAACAACTACCTAGGTCTGCCTTGGCAGAGGCAAGCGACGATCGTTAAGCGCAGTGTGATCAAGGAAATCGTAGAGATCTCACCGACCTACAGACGCGGGGAGCTACCTATTCAACCGCTCGTCATCTCCATGACAGTTGATGTTCAACAAACAAATTTTTGGTGGGTAGTTAGGGCCTGGGACAAGAAAGGCGTAAGCTACCTGATCGACTTCGGTTCAGCTATTTCTTACGAAGATCTAGGCGAGATTTCGCGTAGAGAGTATAAATTTGAGGGAAAGAAATACGATGTTCTCAAAGTCATGATCGACGCTGGATACACGGCTAGACGTAGGGCGGGTGTCTACGAATGGTGTCTAATGTCAGGAGGAAGATGTTTTCCTTCCAAAGGTTCGTCAAAAAAAGATGGGATACTCCACTCGATTCGAGAGACTAGGGTCACTCACAAAGGGAGCGAGTTTCTCCTGACACAATACGATGATGATGTCTACAAGGAGGAGCTCTACCGCCGTAGAATCAAGGAACGCGCGGGCCCAGGTTGGTACCTCCCAGTTAACATAACAAACGAGTACATCGACCAACTCACAGCCGAGAGGTTAGTTGAGCGAACCTCCCCGCGTGGTGGAATCGAATTCGTCTGGGAAAGTTCGAGGGACAACCACCTAGGAGACTGTGAGAAAATGCAGTTAGTGTTCTGGGATTTAGTTGCTCCGCACGTCAGACTTGAAGAGCCAGAAGACGAACAGGATGAGCGCGTAGAGCCATCACTCAAAGTTGACATTCCACCCTCTGAGTGGAGTTAAGAGTCAAAGCGCTAGTTTGGTATGCCGAGCGGCAGAACCCAGAAGACCCGATCTCCTTTCTGAAAGACATCCTTTTCGGGATGATCGACGAAGTGCAGATGGCAGGGAAGATCACTTCTGTTTCTGAAGGAGGTCGGTCAACACAGTTCACGTTCTACCGAGGCGAACATCCTGGTGAGTTGATCGTATGTGCCATCAACTATCTGGAAACTATCAAAGCGACTGGGATTGAACCTAGCAAGATCCACACTACGGACTTCAGACAAATCCGATTGTAACTAACCAACTATGCGACCAATTAAGAGATTTAGAAGCTGGATTAACAGATGGTGGGGCGGTAATGGCGCTTACGCCGGCGCGCAGAATAGTCCGGCGCGATCTAACGTGCCCGATTTCAGTACTGAGGGAAAGCGGATTCTATCCCCAGAGTCCAGATACCAGTTAGCGAAAAAGTCCAACTGGTTGCATGGTACCTCTGGTTTGTTCAGGGCGTTAGACAACAAACCATCGCGTTACGCTGTAGGCATAGGAATCACACCCAGTACCGCGACTGAGGACCTAGAATGGAACGAACTGGCCGACAAATGGTTCAAGCGGATGGCTACAACCGAGATTTGGGATGTTACTCGCCAAAGGAATTTTTGGTCGATGCAGGTAGCGATTGTGCAACACATGCTGCGAGACGGTGAATGTTTCGTGGTCCTGATCAATGACGGTAAACGCCAGAGATATCAGTTAGTCGAGTCGGCTAAAGTTGGGTATAACCCCAACGGGTCAATCATTAGTGATCCGGATATAGTCGATGGGATTAAGTATGATGAATACGGAGCACCGCTTAAATACTACTTCAAGGAGCCGGGAAACACCTTCCGCGAGGTAGATGCTGAAAATGTCCTACACATTTACGATTCCGAGAGAGCAAGATTAGGACGAGGACTTCCATGGGTCTACCACGGAGTTAATCAGGGCATCGATATAGTTGATCTGCTCGCCCTTGAAAGGAATGCGTCGAAAATTCATGCAGCATTTGCCGCTGCCATGAAGAGGAAAGCGGGCGCATTCGGAAATTCAAATATCAGTCCAAAAGACATCGCTGGTCACAGGGAGATAAGGAATCCCAATCTAGAAAAGGCGTTCGGCGGTCATACTATCTACCTAGAACCGGACGAGGAGGTAAACCTACTCCAAAGCAATAGACCTAACACAGATCTGATCAAGCTCCTCGAATACCTAGGCAGGGATGCGATTGTTGGAGCGGGCCTCAGTCCAGAATTCATTTGGGATATGTCGGAGATGGGTGGAGCTAACACACGCTACATCCTAGCGGACGTAGAGATCCTATTAAAAGTTATCCGGAGAATAGTAATCGAAAAATTCTGCATTCACTTCAGAAGGTTAGTTCTGGCGGGAGCGATGGACCGAGGTGAGTTGCCGATGTGCAAAGATCCCAACTTTGATAGCGCCACGTGGCAAACCCCACCTTCCCTGACTGTCGATCGAGGCAGAGACGGAAAACTGAACATCGAACTTGTCAGGAACGGAATGATGTCCCTGAACCAATACTGGTCCGAGCAGGGCTACGATCCGCGCAAGATGCGTGATCAGTGCATCAGGGAGATCGCTGAAGACAAGGCCAAATGTGAAGAGTTAGGTGTCCCCTACGAGCTCTACGGACCCCCTACAATGCGTCTAGACCCTATCCAAGCCCAGGAGGAACGAGACGCTGAGGGCACCCCAAGAGGGAAAAAACTTGACCCTGAGGAGGAGGAATCCGCCGAATCAGATGGTGACGACGTTGACAACTGACCAGAGTTAGAATGCGACGAATTTTAGAACAGGTCTACGGTCGTCCGTGGTTTTCAGACGTTGGTACGTTTAGGTCAGTCGATTAGGTAGTTCAACGGAAGCTGAAAGACCCTGAGAGTAGGCTCAATATTTTAGATGCTGTAGTTAGCCGGAAGGAATTCTCCGGTCTGGATGAGAATGGGATCGCCACTATCGATATTTACGGTGTCACCGGAAAGCGCCTCAGCTCGGTTGAGAAATCGTGCGGCGCTTGCGATTACAATGACCTTGAGGCCGAAATCGGTTTAGCCCTAGAATCTGGCGCGAGAGTCTTCCTGTTCACTGTCGATTCAGGCGGTGGCGCAGCTATCGGCTGCGCCGAAGTGGCTAACCTAATTTCCGATCTCCAGGTTCCCACAGCCGCTTTCGTCGACGGTGTTTGCGCCTCTGCGGCCTACTACATGGCAAGCGGGGCTGACTACATAGTTTGCACAAACTCTGCGCTAATTGGGTCAATCGGGGTCATCGCCCCATGGGTAGACGAATCCATGATGTATTCGTTGATCGGACTGAAATTCGATCCCATCACCAACGAAGGTGCGGATCTCAAATCGACTGGGCATAGTCCATCTCTCACACCCACACAACGTGAGTACCTACAGGGTCAGGTGAACGACCTTGCGAGGGAGTTTAAAGAATTTGTAGCGGCGCATCGTCCCGCCAGTCTCAGCCAAGAAGTGTGGCGGGCTGGGGCCTATCACGGTTCACGGGCGGTGGCTCTCGGTCTAGCAGACAGGATCGGAACTCTCGATGATGCCCACCAAATTCTGCAACTATCAATCCAGATGAATGACGAAATGAACACACCCCAAGTTGACAACAAACAAATGAGTATGGAACAAAAAGAATTAGAAACTCAAACTAGTGTTGGGTCTCAGACGCAAGCTGCTCCCGATGTACAAGCGGCTCTCACCCAACTAAGCGCAGACATCAAATCGATGACTAGCTCTGCGGCTCCTCTAGCCGCACTTGAAGCTAAGGTTGAGGCATTAACAGCAGAGCTAGCGAAAGTTAAAGAGTATAGCGAGGCAGTTAATCAACGCTATGTCGCTCTAGAGGCCTCGCGTGGCACCCCTGTGGGGGTTAAGGTCGACCATAAAGAGGGGCTTGATAAGAATTCGGCTGCCCGCCAGCGAGTCAACGAGACTATTGCGGCTATCAAGGCGAGTCGTGATATATCCACCTAATTTGACATTTAATTATTAACTAATAGGTGAATTAAAATGTTTAATCAATATCCAACATTAATTGATATCGCAGCTCTGGACGCTGGGATTGGTAGCCCGGTGGTCAATGAGGCCATAATCCAATTCGAGGAACTAAAGAGATTCCCCATAGTTAGAATGAAGGGGACTTCGATAAAACTAACCGTCAGGGATGAATCGCCGAGATCCAGATTTCGTGATGCGAACGAAGGTACGCCTCGTGTGGCCGCTAAATTTAAGACCAGGTTATTCGACACTGCTTTTATAGACCATCAGGTAGCGATCGATATCGCCGTTCTCTATAGTTCGGAGGATGTAGCTCGGACTCTGGAAGAAGAATCGGTACCTCATATGGAGTCTGTCATGGCTAATATCGCACGACAGATCTGGTATGGTAAGGGCATCAACGACCCTAAAGGTTTCGTTGGTTTAGGCGAACAATACGCTGCTGACAGCATGCATGAGATTAACCTCGGTCAAACCGAAGACACAACTTCTGTTTGGTTTGTTAACTTGGGTCCCAAAAGACTACAGTTGGTTTTTGGGGAGCCAGCCCTTTCTCAACGCGATTGGCGCAATGAGACTGCCCTTGACCCGAAAGGCAATCCGTACGATGCGCTCACAAGCTCGATCACCGGCAGGGTTGGTCTTAAGCTCGAAAACAAGCATACGGCCATGCGGATTAAGGGCATCGGCAATCAGGAGTTAATCAAAGGTGGCCTGAACGGCTACACTGAGGGAGGACTGAGTGACAGGCCTCTATTCACAATCCTGAAGATGTTCTCTGAAGTCAATGGAGTCAGGCCCAACGCGATCTTTATGAATCCAAGGAGCCTTGAACAGCTCCGCGCGAGCCGTGTCCCAGTTAATGCAACTGGTGATCCAGTCCCCCTGCCGGACAGGTTTGCCGGCATCCCGATCTTCGAGACAATCAACATAATTAATGGTGAGGAGAAGCTTGAGGGAGGAAATCAACCAATTGATGAAGAAAAACCTAAAGGTGCTCAACTTAAGAAAGGAGCAATAAATGCCTAATTTACATAGACAATTCAGGGATGCGCTGCTGAGCGTTTCGGTAGCGATCCCCAGTGAAGGTGAGAGCGTCGCGTCTAACGTGATCATCTTGCACGAAGGTAGGAAAGCTCAAGGTCAGGAAGTGTTGGTTGAATTCCCAGCACTGCTTAACCTGGCTAGTGGAAAACGAATCCAGGTTTGGTTGCAGCACTCTGACACGGGCCAAGATTCCGTAGCTAGTATAGCTTTACCAGGTAAACCACCAGGAGGGATTAACCCTCCCGATGAATTGCCATCGAAACCACCCAAGCGAGATCCTAAGCCCGATCCGAAAACTCCTAAAGAGCCGGACGTTCCGGAGAAAGATCCTCAGCAGCCTGAAGATCCTGAGGATGGTTCTGACAGCACATCCACTTGGGAACGCGCCCTGAATGTTGGGTTGGCTGTAGTGACTGGACCACAGTTAGTGGCCACAGCACAGTATCTAGCTGTGCCGGTTGAGATTAAGAAATTCATCCGCGCAGTTATCAGCGTTGACAAAGACGCCAGAGATAACACAGGGTTGGTTACTGTTTCTTTGGTTTTTTAGAATTTATCTGCCGTTCCGTGGATAAACATGCCGACCCCTGACTGGCGTTGACGGCTAGTCGGGGGTTGTTATTTAGAGTCATGAGTCTCTTCGACCAAAAAATGAAGTCCGGCTTCTTCAAGCTGCGCGATGTAGCCGGAGAGACTAGAGAGTTTGCGGTTGCGGATGGCGCGGATGGCAGACGGATATTCACCGCACACGTCATTTGGGCTCAAGACACAATGAAGCGGGACTCTGTTGCTAATGCCCACGGAGTCTATTTTGCGGATGTCTATTGTACATTCAATCAGTGCGATCTACCCGGAATCACAACCGCTCTCGAATACATAGAGAGTCCAAGAGACGTCAAGTACATAATTGTCGATGTAACAGTTGGTAGTGGTTTGATCACGTTAGCCTTACAGAAAAATACTATAACCGGAACTAGATAAAGATGATAATTATCGACACTAAAGACCTTGAGAGAGCATACGACGAACTTAAGGAGATCCCAGGCGGAGCCACTACAGCCATCAAGCGAGCGATTAACCACGGCGTTAGGAAGTCTAAGACCCTTATAGATAGCCACATCAGGAAGATCTACAACCTCCAGAAGAAGACAGTGTTTGAAGCACTGAAGGGAGGCGAGAGATGGGCGACTGACACAAACCTAACTGGCGGTATCATATCCAGTGCTCCGCATATTCCTTGGAACAAATTCAAATTGTTACCAAAGAGCCCTTTTACAAAGAACAAGAAGGGTGAGGAGAGATTTGCTCAACAGGGTAGATCGGTCACGAAAAGGAAAGCTGTATCAGTCAAGCTCTACAAAAACCAGCCGCCGCGAGAATATGGGCGCGGTATTTTCATCGCCAGGACTAAGAAAAATGCATGGATCAACGCCTTCATGAGGGCAGATAAAAAAGGGCAACGTAACGAACCCCCAAGCAAAAGTTACCCTATCAAGAGTATGTCGACTATCGGGGTCTCAGAGATGATGACGTCCCATAAGGTCATACCAGCCATCCAAAAAGAGGTACACGAAGCGACCATCAAAGAGTTAGTTGAGAATATTAA
>Ga0075363_100000884_pt1 | contig 10551 bp, 8 predicted proteins | sample EndMetdeltDD1763_FD_71470 | JGI IMG/M metagenome (GOLD analysis project Ga0075363, IMG submission 71470) | Populus endosphere microbial communities from Tennessee, USA - Endosphere MetaG P. deltoides DD176-3 | ecosystem: Host-associated > Plants > Roots > Endosphere | place: USA: Tennessee...
GGTAATGCCCTCGACGATGACGTCCGAGCCGCGCGCCCCGACGGTGTTCGGCGCCACCCCGAACGGCAGCTTCTGATCGTTCAGCCGGCCGCTGAACGCGCGCAGCACGGCGTCCCGCTTGTCATCCGGAACCGACTGGTTCGCCGTGTCCGGTCCGGTCAGGACGCCGGTGGGGGTGAACACCAGTGTCGCCGGGTCGTCCGGGGCGATCGACAGGTCCACCGAGACGCTGACCCGATGGTCGAAGCCGGCCGATTTCGGCGTGCCGCTGAACACCAGCCCGTGGCTGCCGGATATCCCGGATTCGGTGGTGCCGCCGGTGGCGTTGTTGGACTCCTGGGGCGGCGCCTCCACCATCAGATCGCTAATGCCCAGATAGCGGCCCAGGTGCATCGAGTCGACGATGATGCGGCTCTCCAGCTTGCCCACCGCGAGCTTTGCCGTGGGCTCGATCAGCCAGGACGCGTGGGAAAGGTCGATCGAGTACATGGTGGCCTCGAGGGTGGCCCTGCCGGTCAGCGCATGATCGACGGCGTTGGCCTTGATTTCCAGCTCGTCATAGTGATCCCGCAGCACCTGCGGGATGAACGGGAACCCGAGGATGGCCACGAACGGGTCCGAGCCAAGATTTGCCGCTTTGCGCACGCTGGACGAGAGCCGGTATTCGGCATAGATGCTTGCCCCGAAATCCACGCCGACCGCACCGCCGACGACGACGGCCATCGCGATCGCCACCGCGGTCACCGCGATCACCCTCTTGCGCATCCGCATATTGTGGCCCCAATTGTGGCCTAGCCCACCCGCCGGGCCCCGGACCGGGCCAAATAGCAGGTGGCACGTTATCGTTAGATGAGCTGGCTGCTAACACCGTGTGGCGCGACTAATTTGGGAGATGCCTTTCCCACGACGCTGGAGGGGCTTTTTGGACCTATTACTGCTGACCTCGGAGCTATATCCGGATCCGGTCCTGCCGTCGTTGTCACTGCTACCCCACACCGTGCGGACCGCGCCCCCGGAGGCGTCTTCATTGCTGGAGGCGGGAACCGCCGATGCCGTACTTGTCGACGCCCGCAACGACCTCTCGTCCGCGCGCGGACTATGCCGTCTGTTGAGCACGGCGGGCCGGTCGACGCCCGTCTTGGCGGTGGTGAGCGAGGGCGGGCTGGTGGCCGTCAGCGCCGACTGGGGCCTGGACGAGATCCTGCTGCCCAGCACCGGGCCCGCCGAGATCGACGCTCGGCTGCGACTGGTGGTCGGCCGGCGCGGTGGTCTCGCCGACCAGGAAAGCGTGGGCAAGGTCAGCCTGGGCGAGCTGGTGATCGACGAGGGCACCTATACCGCCCGACTGCGCGGCCGCCCGCTTGACCTCACCTACAAGGAGTTCGAGCTGCTGAAGTACCTGGCGCAGCACGCCGGCCGGGTGTTCACCCGCGCACAACTGCTGCACGAGGTGTGGGGCTACGACTTTTTCGGCGGCACCCGGACCGTCGATGTGCACGTCCGGCGGCTGCGGGCCAAGCTCGGCCCGGAGCACGAGGCCCTGATCGGCACGGTACGCAACGTGGGTTACAAGGCGGTTCGCCCGGCACGCGGCCGAGCCCCCGCCGCCGAGCCCGACGAGGACGAACAGGCCGAACCCGATCGGGCCGGTCTGCAAGAAGGTATCCAAGACCCACTGGTCGACCCGCTGCACAGTCAGTGACACCCCTTGAGTGGCGCCCGGCACTGACCGCCGATGAGCAGCGAGAGGTGCGCGAACTCGTCACCGCGGCAACCGAATTCGACGGGATGGCGCCCGTCGGCGAACAGGTGCTGCGCGAACTCGGCCACGACCGCACCGGCCATCTGCTGGCCATCGACGCAAACGGCGCGAGCGGCGCAAACGGCGCTATCACTGGCTACCTCAACCTCAATCCCGAGATGGCCGAGCTGGTGGTGCACCCGCGGGCCCGCCGGCGGGGAATCGGCACCGCGCTGGCACGAGCGGCGCTGGCCAAGACCGGTGGGCGCAACCAATTCTGGGCCCACGGGACGTTGGCGCCGGCCCAAGCGACCGCGGCCGCGCTGGGCCTGGTGCCGGTCCGCGAGCTGGTGCAGATGCGCCGCTCGCTGCGGGACGTCCCGGAGCCGGTGATTCCCGACCACCTGAGCGGGGTGCGGGTCCGTACCTACGCCGGCACCTCCGATGACGCCGAGCTGTTGCGGGTCAACAACGCCGCGTTCGCCGAGCATCCGGAGCAGGGGGGGTGGACCGATGCCCAGCTGGCCGAGCGGCGCAACGAACCGTGGTTCGACCCGGCGGGCCTATTCCTGGCGTTCGACGACACTGAAAGCGACCGGGCCGGCAGGCTGCTGGGCTTTCACTGGACCAAGGTGCATCCCGATCAGCCCGGCCTGGGTGAGGTCTACGTGCTGGGTGTCGACCCGACGACACAGAGCCGCGGCCTGGGGAAGTTGTTGACGTCGATCGGTCTCGTCTACCTGGCACACCGGCTGGCCGCTTCGAAAGACCAACCAGAACCCACCGTGCTGCTCTACGTGGAGTCCGACAACGTTGCGGCGGTGCGGACTTATGAGCGCCTGGGATTCACGACCTACAGCGTCGACACCGCGTACGCGGCGGCCCCATAAGAAGCCGCGCTCGCCCCGTTGTTCACGCTTCGTTCACCCACTGGGCCGGTTTCGGCTCGCCGACGGCGCATACTTTCCGGTTGACTTGGCAACCTCTTAGTGACGGCAAGCATCAGGAAGCGGGATCCGTGGGCCTCGGCAGGCTGGGCAGAGCGTTCGCGGCGGTGGCTGCTGCGTTCCTGGTCTGCGGCGGGGTGTTGTCCGCGTGTGGCAGCGATGACAACCGCGGGGCGGCAACAGGCGCGAGCTCCGTAGCGCCCGCCGACCCCGCGGCTTGCGGCGGCAGGAATGCCCTGACGGCCGAGGGGTCGACCGCCCAGCAGAACGCCATCGCGTTGTTCAACGAGGTATGGGGCAAGCTGTGCCCGGGCAAGAGCGTGTTGTACAACCCGACCGGTTCCGGCGCAGGCCGCGAGCAGTTCATCGCCGGCCACGTCGACTTCGCGGGATCGGACTCCCCACTCGTGGCGCAGCAGATCGGACCGGCCGCCAAGCGCTGCAACGGAAATCCGGCGTGGGACCTGCCCCTGGTATTCGGGCCGATCGCACTGGTCTACAACCTGCCCGGCGTCCCGACGTTGGTCCTCGACGCGGACGCGCTGGCCAAGATCTTCAGCGGCGCGATCAGGAACTGGAATGACCCCGTACTGGCCGCCCTCAATCCCGGTGTGCCGCTGCCGGACACCACGATCACGCCCATCTACCGGTCGGACGCGTCGGGAACCACCGACAACTTCCAGAAGTACTTGACCGCCGCCGCGCCACAGAGTTGGACTCGGGGCGTCGGCACCGAGTTTCAGGGCGGTGTCGGCGAAGGAGCCCCGAAGTCGGGCGGGGTGATCCAGGCCGTGCAGGCCACTCCCGGCGCCATCGGATATGTCGAGAAGGGCTTCGCCGACCGGGCCGGCATGCCGTTCGCCCGCATCGACACGGGCAACGGCGTCGTTCCCCTCACCGACGACACGGCCCGCAACGCCATCAACACCGCCACCTTCGCCGCCGACGGCAACGACCTCGTGCTGGAGCTGAGCCCGATGTACGCCACCCAGGAGAAGGGCGCCTACCCGCTGGTGCAGGCCACCTACGAGATCGTGTGCTCGAAGGGCTACGACTCGGCCACCGCCGAGGCGGTCAAGGCGTTTCTGACCACCGCTGCCAATAACGGCCAGAGCGGCCTCTCGGCGGCCGGTTATGTGCCATTGCCCGATAAAGTCAAGGAGCGTCTGGTCGCCGCGATCAACGCGCTGCAGTAGCCGATTGACCACGGGGACGCAGCTGGCGCAGGGTCGAAAGAGGGCAGCTGAACCAGCAGTGACGGGCTCGATGGGATCACAGTGGTAACGCCAAACCCGGCCGACGCGGGTTCGGGCGCCGTGGTTGCTATGCCCTTCCCCGAGCCGCCGATTGTCCCCCTCAGCCCATGGGGGAGCACCAAACCCCGACTCGAGGACCGGATTTTTCGCTGGCTTTCGGGGGGTTCGGGTGTCCTGATCGTCGTCCTGATCGTCGCGATCGGCGCGTTCTTGCTAGTGCGCTCGATCCCCGCCCTGGCGCGCAATCGGGAGAACTTTCTCACCTACGCCGGCGCCTGGGTCACCACCGATACCTCGGCGATGCACTTCGGCATCCTCAATCTGCTGCAGGTGACGGTGCTGGTGTCCTTGTTCGCCTTGGTCCTGGCGATGCCGGTGGCGCTGGGCGTGGCCATCTTCCTCACTCAGTACGCCCGGCGACGGGTCGCCGGAGTGCTCGCCTACGTCGTGGATCTGCTCGCCGCGGTGCCGTCGATCATTTACGGCGTGTGGGGTTTGCATGTGCTGGCGCCGCAGCTGAACCCGATCGCGACGTGGCTCAATCACACCCTGGGCTGGTGCTTCCTTTTCGCCACCGGCAACGCGTCGGTGCCCGGCGGCACGATCTTCACTGGCGGAATCGTCTTGGCGGTGATGATCCTGCCGATAATCGCCGCGGTCACGCGCGAAGTGTTCATCCAGACTCCCCACGACCAGACCGAGGCCGCGCTGGCGCTTGGCGCGACCCGGTGGGAAGTGGTCAAGACCGTCGTGCTGCCCTTCGGGCGATCCGGATACGTCAGCGGCGCCATGCTTGGCCTGGGTCGCGCCCTGGGTGAGACGGTCGCGCTGTTGATCATTTTGCGCGGCGCCCAGGATGCGTTCGGCTGGTCCCTGTTCGACGCCGGCTCGACCTTTGCGACCAAGATTGCCGGCGCCACTTGGGAATTCACCGATCAGTTCAAGGCCGGCGCCTTCATCGCCGCGGGATTGGTGCTGTATCTGCTCACCTTCGTGGTCAACGCGCTGGCACGCGCGGCCGTTGTCGGAGCCGGCATCGCGAGGCGCGAGCAATGACCTCGATCCTGGATCGCCCCCTCAAGGCGCGGACCTTGTCCGGGCTCGGCTGGCGCCGTCGAGTCGCCGACAACGCGGCGACCGTGCTGGTGACGGTGGCGATGGTGATCACGCTGACGCCGTTGATCTGGGTGCTGTCCGCGGTGATCGCCAACGGGTTCAAGGCAATCACGTCCAGCGCGTGGTGGACGCACCCGCAAGCGGGTGTGACGGCTTTGTCGGCCGGCGGCGGTGCCTTCCACGCGCTGATCGGTACCCTGCTGCAGGGGTTGGTGTGCGCCGCGCTGTCGATCCCGATCGGTATCCTGGTCGCGATCTATCTGGTCGAATACGGTGGTGGCACATGGCTGGGCAGGCTGGTCAGCTTCATGGTGGACATCCTCACCGGTGTGCCCTCTATCGTGGCGGCCCTGTTCATCTACACGGTTTGCGTGCAGACGTTGGGTTTTCCTCGTTCCGAATTCGCCGTTTCGTTGGCGCTGGTGTTGTTGATGCTGCCGGTGATCGTGCGGGCGACGGAGGAAATGCTGCGGATCGTGCCGACCGATCTGCGCGAGGCCAGTTACGCGCTGGGGATACCGAAGTGGAAAACCATTGTCAGGGTGGTGCTTCCGGCGGGATTGTCCGGCATCATCACCGGGATCATGCTGGCGTTGGCCAGGGTGATGGGCGAGACGTCGCCGCTGCTGGTGCTCGTCGGTTATTCGCAGGCAATGAATTTCGACGTCTCCAGTGGCTTCATGGCTTCGCTGCCGGGCATGATGTACGACCAGATATCGGTCGGCGCCGTCACCAATCCGCTTGCCGCGGAACGGTTGTGGGGCGCTGCGCTGACGTTGATCATGTTGATCGCTGTTATCAACATCGCGGCCAGGGTGGTCGCGAGGATCTTTTCTCCGAGAAGCCATAGGCAGGAGGCTTAGGTGGCCAAGCGGTTGGACCTCAAAGGCGTCAACATCTATTACGGTCCATTTCAAGCGGTTTCGGACGTGTCGCTATCGGTTCTGCCGCGCAGCGTGACGGCGTTTATCGGTCCGTCGGGCTGCGGCAAGACGACGGTGCTGCGCACGCTGAACCGGATGCACGAGGTGATACCCGGCGCCCGGGTCGAGGGCAGCGTGCTGCTCGACGATCAGGACATCTATGACCCGGGCATCGACCCGGTCGGGGTGCGCCGGGCAATCGGGATGGTATTCCAGCGGCCGAACCCGTTCCCCGCCATGTCGATTCGCAACAACGTGGTGGCCGGCCTGAGGCTGCAGGGTATGCGCAATCGCAAGCTGCTCGACGACACCGCCGAATACTCGTTGCGCGGCGCGAACTTGTGGGACGAGGTCAAGGATCGGCTGGACAGGCCCGGCGGTGGATTGTCCGGCGGCCAGCAGCAGCGGCTGTGCATCGCACGGGCCATCGCCGTGCAACCCGATGTCTTACTGATGGACGAGCCGTGCTCGTCGCTGGACCCCATCTCAACCATGGCGATCGAGGATCTGATCAGCGAGCTGAAACAGGACTACACCATCGTCATCGTCACCCACAACATGCAGCAGGCCGCGCGGGTGAGCGACCATACCGCGTTTTTCAACCTCGAGGCCGTCGGCCGGCCGGGCCGGCTGGTGGAAATCGACGAGACCGAGAGGATCTTTTCCAACCCGACTCAGAAGGCCACCGAGGACTACATCTCCGGGCGATTCGGCTAGCCCCGCCCGACGACGATGTAGCCCGCGTAGCGGGGTGAGGTGGGGGTACCCCCGCTCGCGGGGGAGAGTCGGGCAGTTAGCCCGACGCGGGGGTGGCGTCGTCCTCCGGGAATCTGCCCGTCGCCTGGAAGATCACGCGGCGCGCGACCTCGACGGCGTGGTCGGCGAAGCGTTCGTAGAACCGGCCCAGCAACGTCACGTCCACGGCGGCGGCAACGCCGTGTCGCCATTCGCGATCCATCAGCACACTGAACAGGTGCCGGTGCAGGTCGTCCATCGCGTCGTCTTCTTCGCGGATCCGGGCGGCTTTCTCCGGGTCGCGGGACAACACCACCTCCTGTGCGCTGTTGCCCAATTCGACTGCGACTCTGCCCATTTCGGCGAAGTACCCGTTGACTTCTTCGGGCAGCGCGTGCAGCGGATGCCGACGACGGGCGATCTTCGCGACGTGCAGCGCCAGCGCGCCCATCCGGTCAATGTCGGCCACCATCTGGATCGCGCTCACGATGCTTCGCAGGTCACCGGCGACCGGCGCCTGCAGGGCCAGCAGCACGAACGCGCTCTCCTCGGCCCGAGCGCTCAGACCCGCGATTTTCTCGTGGTCGGAGATCACCTGTTCGGCCAGCACCAGATCGGCCTGCAGGAGGGCTTGGGTCGCCCGCTCCATGGCCATCCCCGCCAGCCCGCACATCTCGCCGAGCCGCTCGGATAACTCGGCGAGTTGCTCATGGTAAGCGGTCCGCATGTGCTTAAGCCTACGTTCTGAACACAGGAAAAGCCGTCAGGCGCAAAAGGCCTATCCGCAGGAGGTATCGGCGGCGTTGGTCACCGTCAGGTCCTCGGGCAGCCTGGTCGGCGGGCCACTGGAGTTGCGGTCGATCTGAACGCGCACCGACGAGCCGCTGGGCGCCGGGCTGCTCACCGCGCTGAAATCCGAACCGAGGACCACCTGAACCACTTGTCCGATTCCCGACGCCCGGGCGACCTTCGAGTTGGCGAACGCCGACGCCACCGTGGCCGCGGCCTGCTCATTGCCCGGTGAGAAGAACACCGTGGTGGAGGTCAGCGAGCTCGAATAGTCGTTCGGCGTCATCACATTGAAGCCGTTGCGCTTGAGCTGGTTGGTGGCGGTCGTGGCCAGGCCCGTCTGCCCGGTCGCGTTCGAGACCTGCACCGTGACGTCCTGCGGAGAGGTCGTCGTGACCTGCTGGGGCTGGCTCTCCGGGGTGGGGTTGGCCTGTGGTGCCTTCTTGGTGGGCGCGGTGGTCGGGATCTTGCCCAAGTTCTGGGCGTTCGCGTCGTTTTCGCCGGGCAGCGGGTCATCGTTGATGATGGCGTCGAAGAGCGCCCGCATGTCGGCGGTGCGCGGCGGCTCGTTTCCGTCCTGGTCGGTCACGCCGGTCGGCACGGTGACGAACGTGATGTGCCCGGCCGCCATGCCCTGCAACGACTGACCGAGTTGCACCAGGTCCTTGGTCTTGACGTTGTCCACGTAGCTGTCGTTGATAAACAGGTTGACGACGTTGTTCAGCTTGTTGAGGTTGAACAAGGTGTCCTCGGAGATCAGTGCGCGCAGCAGCGACGACAAGAACATCTGCTGGCGCTTGATCCGGCCGTAGTCACCGTTCTCCTCGGTGGTGACCTGGCGGGCGCGCACATAACTCAACGCCGTTGGACCGTTGATGACCTGGCGTCCTGAGTGTTCCAGGATGGTGCCCAATTCGTAGTCCTTCAGCGGGGTCTTGGTGCACACCTCGACGCCGCCGACGGCCTCGACCATGCGGGCGAAACCGACGAAGTCGACGGCCATGAACCGGTTGATGCTCAAACCGGACAGCTTCTGGATGACCTTCACCAGACATTTCGGACCGCCGAAGGAGAACGCCGAATTCAGCTTGGTCTCGGTGTAGATCAGGCGGGACCCGGTGACGCCGGTCTTCGGGTCGTAGATGGGGCCGTACTTGCCGGTCTCGGGGTTCCAGGCCTCGCATTGCATCGGGGTGATCGCCAGATCACGAGGGAACGACACCACCACGACGCGCTTGCGGTCCGCCGGAATGTTGACCAGCATCACGGTGTCCGAACGTGCGCCGCCGGCGTCGTCGGCATCGCCGGCGCCCATGTTGGCGTTGGCCCCGAGGCGTGAGTCCATGCCGGCGATCAAGAAGTTCTCGTCGCCGTACTGCGCGGTGGGGTCGACGATGTCGCGCGAATCCGGGTCAAGCGCGCTGATGATGTTCAGCTGGTTGTTCTTCGACGTGCTCCATTGCCATGCCCCGCCGGTCAGGGCCAGCGCAAGCACGGCAATCAAGGCCGCCAGCGAGCGCCCGGCCAGCAACAACGGGTGCCGGCGGGACCTGCGTTGTGGCTTGCTGGTCTCGAGGGCCGCGCCATCCGATTTCCGGCGCATTCGCCGTGCGCGTACCCGCGCCGGCGCACCAGACACCTCGTCGGGCTGTTCGGTTTCGGACTCGGGGTCGTCGTCGCCGTGCGGGTAGTTTCTCGTCCCGAGGTCGGGCAGCTCCGAAAGGAGATCGAACGAATAGGCCGGAAGGACCTGAGTGTCCTGCAGGTCGTCGTCGTCTTCGTCGGTGACGACGCCCAGTGGCTCGATCTCGACGTCGATCTCGGCGTCGACCTCCGGGTCGATGTCCGGCTCGACGTGATGGTGGGTGGCGGGGCCGGCCGATGGGGCGCCGATCTTCGCGATCAGGTCGGCGACGCTGACGCCGCCTTCGGTGTGACAACCGCCCTTCTCGGTGTCGTCGGGCTCCACGGCTTCCATGGGCTCAACGGCATCCACGGCCTCAACGGGCTCGATGGGCGGCTCTATCGACCACTGGTGGGCGCCGGTGTCGCTCGGCGGTTCGGAAAACCGCTCCCACGGAGCAGCGCCCAGCGTAGGCTGCGGGTTCGGGGGAATCCCGGCATCTTCGGACACGTGCCGCTGGCCAGGAGTGGCGTGATTACCGCCGTCACTCATGTCCTACCGGCCTCCGAAACTCTCTCGCGGACGTCAGTAATGTCCCGTGCGCACACGTAAACGCAGCGCCAGCGGTACAGCGCCGCAATCCCACGCCACCCCGGGGGTAGCGCCATATCTTCAACCCTCGTGTCGCGGAGTAAACCGTTCCGCTACGCGAGTGCAATGCAATAAGGACCACATCGTACTGATTTATCGGTCCGGACGCGATTTCGAGCGAGTCTCGGTTCAGCCACCCGAGTGCATGACGTCGGCCCCGTCCGGCACAGCGCAGTCGTCGGCGTCGTCCAGCCAGCCGTCCGGCAGTGCCACGCGGGCCGGTGAACCTTGCCGGCCCCGCGGGCCGTTCGCCGCGCTGGGGAACGGGACGGCCCCGTCCAACCCGCCCAGCAGGCGGTCAAGCTCATCGAGCGTCTTGACCAGCGCCAACGCGCGCCGCAACTCGGATCCGGCCGGAAATCCATGCAGGTACCAGGCGATGTGCTTGCGGATATCGCGCATGCCCTTGTCTTCGCCGAAGTGCGCGGTCAACAACTCGCCGTGCCGGCGCACGATGTCGGCGACCTCGCCGAGGGTGGGCGGGGTCGGCGCCGGGCCGCCGGTAAAGGCGGCCGAGAGCTCGGCGAAAAGCCAGGGCCGGCCCAGGCAGCCCCTGCCGATCACCACGCCGTCGCAGCCGGTGGCGGCCATCATGGTCAGGGCATCGCTGGCGTCGTAGATGTCACCGTTGCCGAGCACCGGAATGGTCCGGACCTCCTGTTTGAGCAAGGCGATCTGTTCCCAATCGGCCGTCCCCGAATAGCGCTGCGCCGCCGTGCGCGCGTGCAGCGCAACGGCGGCCGCGCCTTCGGCCTCGGCAATGCGGCCG
>Ga0075363_100000885_pt1 | contig 10549 bp, 10 predicted proteins | sample EndMetdeltDD1763_FD_71470 | JGI IMG/M metagenome (GOLD analysis project Ga0075363, IMG submission 71470) | Populus endosphere microbial communities from Tennessee, USA - Endosphere MetaG P. deltoides DD176-3 | ecosystem: Host-associated > Plants > Roots > Endosphere | place: USA: Tennessee...
GTGGGATCCCACGCTGCCGGCAATACCCAGTGCCAACATCCCCGGCGACCCGATCGCCGTGGTGAACCAGGTGCTGGGCTACTCGGCCACCTCGGCGCAGGTCACCGCCAACATGGGGAAGAGCTTCCTGCAGCAGTTGGGCATCCTCAAGCCGGACGACACCGGCATCACCAACGCCCCCTCCGGTTCGACCTCGGGACGCATCCCGCGGGTGTACGGGCGGCAGGCCTCCGAGTACGTGATCCGCCGCGGCATGTCGCAGATCGGGGTTCCGTATTCCTGGGGTGGCGGCAACGCGGCCGGCCCGAGCAAGGGAATCGACTCCGGCGCCGGCATTACCGGCTTCGACTGTTCGGGCCTGGTCCTGTATTCGTTCGCCGGGGTGGGCATCAAGCTGCCGCACTACTCGGGTTCGCAGTACAACCTGGGCCGCAAGATCCCGGCCTCGCAGATGCGCCGCGGTGACGTCATCTTCTACGGCCCGGGCGGCAGCCAGCACGTCACGATCTACCTCGGCCAAGGCCAGATGCTCGAGGCCCCCGACATCGGCTTGAAGGTGCGCGTCGCGCCCGTCCGTACCAGCGGCATGACGCCCAGCGTGGTCCGCTACATCGAATACTGACGCCGAAAGGATCGCGGAAAGGACTATGCGCCACAAGCGATTTCGTCTCCTGAGCCTAGCCTGGATCACCGCCCTGGTGACCGGGCTGCTGATCGCTGTGGCCAGTCCGGCCGCAGCCGAGGGCGAGTGGGATCCCACCCTGCCGGCAACGATCAGTGCGGGCGCGCCGGGAGATCCGCTCGCCGTCGCCAACGCGTCGCTGCAGGCCACCGCCCAGGCCACCCAGACCACGCTCGATCTGGGCAAGCAATTCCTGGGCGGGCTGGGCATCAACCTCGGCGGTCCCAGCGCCCCCGCCGGCAACAACACCAGCGGCAGCCGGATCTCGCGGGCCAACGCCCCTCAGGCCATCGAGTACGTGATCCGCCGCGCGGGATCGCAAATGGGGGTGCCGTATTCATGGGGAGGCGGCACCCTGGAGGGCCCCAGCAAGGGCGTCGACTCCGGCGCCGGCACCGTCGGCTTCGACTGCTCGGGCCTGATGCGTTACGCCTTCGCGGGGGTGGGCGTGCTGATCCCGCGCTTTTCCGGTGACCAGTACAACGCCGGCAAGCACGTTCCCCCCGCGCAGGCCCGGCGCGGCGACCTGATCTTTTACGGCCCGAACGGCAACCAGCACGTCACCATGTATCTGGGCAACGGGCAAATGCTAGAGGCCTCCAGCCTCGCCGGCAAGGTCACGGTCAGCCCGGTTCGCACGGCCGGTATGACGCCGTACGTCACGCGGATCATCGACTACTGAGTGGCGATCGCAAGCGCGGCGGAGCCGGGCGCTGCGGGTCGCCACCGTCCGACTAGCGAACCGCGACGTCGACGGAATCCGACAGGCCTGGAATAGTTGAACGCGGGCACGTCGCTGCCCCGCGACATTCGTCGTGAAAGCAGTCGTGTCCGATCGATGTGTGGAGGGTGTATGACATCAGCAGGCGGGCCGCCCCCGGGCGGTTACTCGGGCCAGGGCGGGCACTCAGCCTCGCCCGCCCATGAGGCGCATCCGGGCGGCGCCGACGGGCTGGCCGCCGAGGTACACACCCTGGAACGGGCCATCTTCGAGGTCAAACGGATCATCGTCGGCCAGGACCAGCTGGTGGAGCGGATGCTGGTAGGCCTGCTGTCGAAGGGCCATGTGCTGCTCGAGGGTGTTCCGGGCGTGGCCAAGACGCTGGCGGTGGAGACCTTCGCGAAGGTGGTCGGTGGCACCTTCGCGCGTATCCAGTTCACCCCCGACCTCGTGCCCACCGACATCATGGGGACCCGCATCTACCGGCAGGGCAAGGAGGAGTTCGACACCGAGCTCGGTCCGGTGGTGACCAACTTCCTGCTCGCCGACGAGATCAACCGGGCCCCGGCCAAGGTGCAGTCCGCGTTGCTGGAGGTCATGCAGGAACGCAAGGTGTCCATCGGCGGCAAGAGCTTCCCGCTGCCCAACCCGTTCCTGGTGATGGCGACCCAGAACCCGATCGAGCACGAGGGCGTCTACCCGCTGCCGGAGGCGCAGCGCGACCGTTTTCTGTTCAAGATCAACGTCGGGTACCCGACGCCCGAGGAAGAGCGGGAGATCATCTACCGGATGGGCGTCCGGCCGCCGGAGCCCAAGCAGATCCTGGGCACGGGCGATCTGGTGCGGCTACAGGACGTCGCGGCCAACAGCTTCGTCCACCACGCGCTGGTCGACTACGTGGTCCGCGTCGTCTTCGCCACCCGTAAACCCGAACAGCTGGGGATGAACGACGTCAAGAGCTGGGTCGCGTTCGGCGCCTCCCCGCGTGCCTCGCTGGGCATCATCGCCTCGGCACGGTCGCTGGCGCTGGTCCGGGGCCGCGACTACGTCATCCCGCAGGACGTCGTCGAGGTCATTCCCGATGTGCTGCGGCACCGGTTGGTGCTGACCTACGACGCGCTTGCCGACGAGATCTCTCCGGAGATCGTGATCAACCGCGTCCTGCAGACGGTCGCGCTGCCGCAGGTGAATGCCGTTCCGCAGCAAGGGCATTCGGTGCCGCCGGTAATGCAGGCCGCGGCGGCTAGCGGTCGGTGAGCGATTCGTCCACAGCGGGTCAGTCGGTAGCTGGGCCGCGCGTCGTTCATCCGCCGTCGATGCTGCGCGGCGACATCGACGACCCGAAGCTGTCCGCGGCGCTCAGCACGCTGGAACTGGCCGTCAAACGCAAGCTCGACGGTGTGCTGCACGGCGATCACCTCGGCCTGATCCCCGGGCCGGGTTCGGAGCCGGGGGAGTCGCGGGAGTATCAGCCCGGCGACGACGTGCGGCGGATGGACTGGGCGGTCACCGCGCGCACCACCCACCCGCATGTTCGGCAGATGATCGCCGACCGCGAACTGGAGACCTGGGTGGTGGTCGACATGTCGGCGAGCCTGGACTTCGGCACCGCCGTCTGCGAGAAGCGCGATCTGGCGGTGGCGGCCGCGGCGGCCATCACGTTCCTCAACAGCGGCGGGGGCAACCGGTTCGGCGCCGTGATCTCCAACGGCCAGACGATCACCCGGGTGCCGGCGCGCTCGGGACGTCAGCACCTTCAGACGCTGTTGCGCGCCATCGCGACGACACCGAAGGCGCCGGTCGGTGTCCGCGGCGACCTGGCCGTGGCCATCGAAGCGCTGCGCCGGCCGGAACGCCGCCGCGGAATGGCGGTCATCATCAGCGATTTCCTGGGCCCGATCAACTGGATGCGTTCGCTGCGCGCGATTGCGGCCCGCCACGAGGTGCTGGGCATCGAGGTGCTCGATCCGCGGGACGTCGAGCTGCCCGATATCGGCGACGTCGTCCTGCAGGACGCCGAAACGGGGGTCACCCGCGAGTTCACCATCGATGTGCAGCTGCGCGACGATTTCGGCCGGGCCGCCGCGGCCCATCGGGCCGAGGTCGCGCGCGCGCTTCGCAGCTGCGGCGCACCGCTAATGTCGCTTCGCACCGACCGGGACTGGATCGCCGATATCGTCCGTTTCGTCGAGTCCCGCAGGCGAGGGTCGATGGCGGGCCGCCAGTGACTACACAGACGGGTCTTTTATGACGCTGCCGCTGCTCGGGCCGATGACGCTGTCCGGCTTCGAACACTCCTGGTTTTTCCTCTTCCTGTTCGTCGTCGTCGGGTTCATAGCGCTCTACATCGTGTTCCAGCTGGCGCGCCAGCGCCGGATGCTGCGGTTCGCCAACATGGAACTGCTAGAAAGCGTTGCCCCCAAGCGGCCGAGTCGATGGCGACACGTGCCGGCGATCCTGCTGGTGTCGGCGTTGCTGCTGTTCACCATCGCGATGGCGGGGCCGACGAACGACGTCCGGATTCCACGCAACCGCGCGGTGGTGATGCTGGTGATCGACGTGTCGCAGTCGATGCGTGCCACCGACGTCGAACCCAACCGGATGGTCGCCGCGCAGGTGGCCGCCAAGCAGTTCGCCGACGAGCTGACGCCGGGCATCAATCTCGGGTTGATCGCCTACGCGGGCACCGCGACGGTGCTGGTATCCCCGACGACCAACCGGGATGCGACCAAGGCCGCGCTGGACAAGTTGCAGTTCGCCGACCGCACCGCCACCGGCGAAGCCATCTTCACCGCCCTGCAGGCCATCGCCACCGTCGGGGCGGTGATCGGCGGGGGCGACACGCCCCCGCCGGCGCGCATCGTGTTGTTCTCCGACGGCAAGGAGACGATGCCGACCAACCCGGACAACCCCAAGGGCGCCTACACCGCCGCGCGCACCGCCAAGGACCAGGGCGTGCCGATCTCGACGATCTCGTTCGGCACCCCGTACGGCTTCGTCGAGATCAACGACCAGCGCCAGCCGGTGCCGGTGGACGACGAGACGATGAAGAAGGTCGCCCAGCTTTCCGGCGGCAACTCCTACAACGCCGCCAGCCTGGCGGAGCTGAAGGCCGTCTACTCGTCCCTGCAGCAGCAGATCGGCTACGAGACCATCAAGGGCGACGCCAGCGTGGGCTGGCTTCGGCTGGGGGCGCTGGTGCTCGCGCTGGCCGGGCTGGCCGCGCTCCTGATCAACCGCCGCCTGCCGACTTAAACCCGCTCTTGCGCTCGGTGCACGGCAGGGAGGGCTCAGTTGACGGGAATGATCACGGCCGTGTTGTACAGCTCGGGGTAGGGACTGCTGCTCCACACCACGGGCACGGCCCTCGGAAACGGCGCGACCTGGCTGATCACGAAACGCGCCCCGCCGGCTAGCTCCTGTTTGGTGCACATGAACTCCGCAGGGACCACATGCCGCCAGTGCTCCTGCGCCAGACAGGCCCGTTGCCCGTCCCGGGTGGCGGCCAACAAGGTCCCGAGCAGGTAAATCCAGGACGGGTCGGTCCGCGTCTCGAGAACAATCGGTCGGCCATGGGCCTGAGCGAACAGGTAATTCAACGCGGCGGGCATTCCCCCCACATCCTCGGGGAAATTGAGCACGGCCGGCGATGTGGCCGCCAGCGCCAGCCCAACCGCAACGCTCAGCCCCGCCACCCCCACCCGCAGCCAATGCGCCCAAACCCCTTTGCGGATCGTGGACAGCAACATCACCAGCGCTGACGCGCCGAGGATGAGGAGGGCCAGTGGCAGCGCGTACGAAAACATCCCGATATAGGGCGCCTTGAGGTCGTCCACGCCGTACCAGCAGTAGACCAGGAACAGTGCTGTGGCCACGGCGACAATCCGCAGCAGATTGCGCGAGAAGGCGTGCGGGTCGCCGCCGACGCGAGTCGCCAAAGCACGGACAAGCACGAAATCCACCGCAAACAAGACGACCAGGACTACCGTCCCCAGCGCTAGCCCCGGGCCCCAATACTGCATGAGATACCGCACGGCATCGGGCGGCCAGTTGGCCTTGCGCGCCCCGTAGGTGAGGTACTTGGGGATCTCGCCTGGCCAGTGCAGTATCTCGTTGAGCACGATCGGCAGCAAAAACACCGCCAGCACACCCGAGGCGACCACCACGTCGCGGCGATGCGTGAGCAGTTGGCGCCGTTGCGGGACCAGCGCCACCAGCGCCAGCAGCGGCACCAGGAACAAGAACTCGGCGTGCCCGTGCACAAGCAGGCTGCCAGCAAACACCATGATCCACAGGTGGCGGAACCGCCCGGCCGCCACTGAGGCGACCGCGAACAGGTAAAGCAGGAACGGCGCGAAGCACACGAACGGCATCCACGTGTTGCTGACGAGGGGCCGGGTGTGCTCGGCGAGAAACGCCAGCGTGACACCGGCGGCGCCGAGCACCGCTGGCACCGAGCCCAGCCAGCTATACACAATCATCAGCGTGAGGGCAATCAGTGCCGCGTTGAGCGCCATGATCGCCATCACCTGCCCGTCGAAGGGGGCGGCCGCGATGCCGGTGACATCGTGTAGCAACCACTCGCCGGCCGCCTGCACGTAGATGAACGCCGGGCCGGGATGGAAGAAGCCGATCCGGGAGTAGTGGCCGGTCAACACTGCGAAGTGCTTCGCCTGGTACGTCAAGATCGAGTTGGCCGCGTAGTCCCCAGGCTCGTAGATAACCTTGGTGAACAGTGCGTCGTTGCGCACCAGCAGCAGGACCAGCAGACTCGCCCAGCAGACAGCGAATAGCCCCGCGCTCTTGCGCGCTGGAGTTTGCTGAAACATCCCGACGGGATACCCGCCCAGGCCAGAAATAGGCCTGCAATGCGGCCGCTTCCTCCGGTTTGCCGACCTTCCGCGCCGCCACCGGGGCGGGGGAGACTGCGGCGTGACCACGGTGAGGCGATAGGTTGGCGGTGTGACAGAAGTAGCCACCGATGGCAAACCCGCATTCGTATCCCGTTCGGTCCTGGTGACGGGCGGAAACCGGGGAATCGGTCTGGCGATCGCACAGCGGCTGGCCGCCGACGGCCACAAGGTGGCGGTCACGCACCGCGGATCCGGGGCGCCCGACGGGCTGTTCGGCGTCGAGTGTGACGTCACCGACAACGACGCCGTCGATCGCGCCTTCAAAGAGGTCGAGGAGCACCAGGGTCCGGTCGAGGTGCTGGTGTCCAACGCCGGCGTGGCCGCGGACGCGTTCCTCATGCGGATGACCGAGGAGAAGTTCGAGAAGGTCATCGACGCCAACCTCACCGGGGCGTTCCGGGTGGCGCAGCGGGCATCGCGGAGCATGACCAAGAAGCGGTTCGGCCGAATGATTTTCATCGGTTCGGTCTCCGGCACCTGGGGCATCGGCAACCAGGCCAATTACGCGGCCTCCAAGGCCGGTGTGATCGGCATGGCCCGCTCGATCGCCCGCGAGCTAACCAAGGCCGGGGTGACCGCGAATGTGGTAGCCCCGGGCTACATCGACACCGATATGACCCGCGCGCTGGATGAGCGGATTCAGGAGGGGGCACTGGAATTCATCCCGGCGAAGCGGGTTGGCACCGCCGCCGAGGTCGCCGGGGTGGTCAGCTTCCTGGCGTCCGATGACGCGAGTTACATCTCCGGTGCGGTCATCCCGGTCGACGGCGGCATGGGCATGGGCCACTAAGAAAAGGACGGACATGGCAGGACTGCTCGAAGGCAAACGGATCCTGGTCAGCGGGATCATCACCGACTCGTCGATCGCTTTTCACATCGCGCGAGTCGCCCAGGAGCAAGGCGCACAGTTGGTGCTCACCGGGTTCGACCGGCTGCGGCTGATCCAGCGCATCACCGACCGATTGCCGGAGAAGGCGCCGCTGCTCGAGCTCGACGTGCAAAACGAGAAGCACCTGGACACCCTGGCCGAGCGGGTCACGGAAGTGATCGGGGAGGGCAACAAACTCGACGGCGTGGTGCACTCGATCGGCTTCATGCCGCAGACCGGGATGGGGGTCACTCCGTTCTTCGACGCGCCCTACGAGGACGTCGCCAAGGGCATCCACATCTCCGCATACTCCTACGCCTCGCTGGCCAAGGCGCTGCTGCCGATCATGAGCCCCGGCGGTTCCATCGTCGGCATGGACTTCGACCCCAGCCGGGCGATGCCGGCCTACAACTGGATGACGGTCGCCAAGAGTGCGCTGGAGTCGGTCAACCGGTTCGTGGCGCGCGAGGCAGGAAAGTACGGTGTGCGCTCGAATCTTGTTGCCGCAGGACCGATCCGGACGCTGGCGATGGCCGCGATCGTCGGTGGCGCGCTCGGCGAGGAGGCGGGCGCGCAGATACAGCTCCTTGAAGAGGGCTGGGATCAGCGGGCCCCGGTCGGCTGGAACATGAAGGACCCGACGCCGGTCGCTAAGACGGTGTGCGCGTTGCTTTCCGACTGGCTGCCGGCGACCACGGGCGACATCATCTTCGCCGACGGCGGCGCCCACACCCAATTGCTATAAAGCACAATGGATTTTGATGCCGTCCTGCTGCTGTCCTTCGGCGGCCCGGAGGGTCCCGAGCAGGTGCGGCCGTTCCTGGAGAACGTCACCCGCGGCCGCGGTGTGCCGCCCGAACGCCTCGACGCCGTAGCCGAGCACTACCTGCATTTCGGTGGCGTATCACCGCTCAACGGCATCAACCGGGCGCTGATCGCCCAGCTGGAAGCCGAACAGGACATGCCGGTGTACTTCGGCAACCGCAACTGGGAACCCTATGTCGAAGACACCGTTGCGACCATGCTCGACAACGGCATTCGGCGCGCGGCGGTGTTCACCACGTCGGCGTGGAGCGCCTATTCCAGTTGCACGCAATACGTCGAAGACATCGCCCGCGCGCGCCGGGTGGCCGGCCCCGGCGCGCCCGAATTGGTCAAACTGCGGCCCTATTTCGACCACCCGCTCTTTGTCGAGATGTTCGCCGACTCCATCGCGGCGACGGCCAAGACCGTGCCGCAAGACGCACGGCTAGTTTTCACCGCACATTCGATCCCGGTGGCGGCCGACCGGGGGTTCGGCCCGAACCTCTACAGCCGCCAAGTCGCTTATGCCGCAAGGCTGGTCGCGGCGGCCGCCGGATACGCCGACCATGACCTGGTGTGGCAGTCGCGATCTGGTCCGCCGCAGGTGCCGTGGCTGGAACCCGATGTCGCCGACCATCTCTCGACGCTGGACGCCGACGCGGTGATCGTCTGCCCGATCGGCTTCGTCGCCGACCACATCGAGGTGGTGTGGGACCTCGACCACGAGTTGCGATTACAGGCCGAGGCGGCGGGCATCGCGTTCGCCCGGGCGGCCACGCCCAACGCCGATCGCCGGTTCGCGCGGCTTGCCGTGGGTCTGATCGACGAACTCCGTTACGGCCGTGCGCCCGCCCGGGTAACCGGGCCCGACCCGGTGCCGGGCTGCCTCGCCAGCATCGACGGCGAACCGTGCCGCCCGCCACACTGTGTTGTGGCCGAAGGCGGTTAGTGGCGATCGCAAGCGCGGCGTAGCCGGGCGCCGCGGGTCGCCACCATCGGATCTAGTCCGCCCAGGCCGAGTGCAGGATCGCGTTGACCGCGGCGATGCGCGCCGAACGCACCACCGCGGTCAGCGGCCGCAGCGCATCGGTGGCGACCTGAGTTTCCGCCAGCGACTGCGTCCCGATCGGGGTCCTGCTCAGCCCCGCACTGACCGCGATGATCGCGTCGACGTGCGCGGCGTTCTCCAGCACCCGCACCGCGCGCGTCGGTGCGTGGTCCGGAACCCGGTGCTGCCGTGCGGATTCCAGCAACTGCTCGACGAGGCCGCGCGGATCGGCGATGTCGGCGGTGGCCGACCCCAGGCCGATGGCGCTCAACGTGTCGGCGGCCGATCGCACCGCCGAGCGCAGCGCATATTCGGCGTCGCCCAGCTCGTGATGATCCAGAACCGGCGCGCCGGGCAGTGAGTACACCATCCAGGACATCGCACACAACTCGGGGGCGGTGGCGTCGTCGTCGGGCTCGCCTTCGTAGTCGCTGTAGGAGAACTCCGGCACGAGGCCGATGGCGGTGGCGGGATCGTCGGGGTTGGCGATGATCACCGCCTCGCCGGCGGCCAGCGCGTCCCGCTCGAACTGCGTTCCCGCGGACAGCCCGCGCACGTCACCGGGGACCGGGAGCACCACATTGATCGTCCCGCGCAATCGACACGGCATCCCCGGCTGCGGGGTCGTCGGCCGGCCGACGGCGGCGCGCAGCGTCTGCAGCAGCGTTACCGTCCCGGCCGCGTTCACATCGGGCCACGGCAGCCCGGTGTGTCCGGCGGCGACGGCATCATACGCGGCGACCGATTGCATTGGTGCCCAAAGCGATAGCGCATCCAAGACGTCATCGGGCGCGGCCTTGCCCGCGAGCCAGGCGTTGGCCCACATCGACAACGAAACACTCGGGCACCACATGATCTCGCAGTGTAATGGCTAGCCGCGGTTGAGGCGGATCACGCGTATTCTGTGCGCATGGCCGTGGCCTTGATCTGGCTAATATTCGCACTGGTGCTGGCCGGTGCGGAGGCGCTCACTGGCGACATGTTTTTATTGATGCTCGGCGGCGGCGCGTTGGCCGCGTCGGGGGTCAGCTGGCTGACGGATTCGCCCGTCTGGGTGGACGGCATCGTATTCTTGATCGTCTCGGTTCTGTTGCTGACTTTGGTCCGCCCCCCGCTGCGGCGGCGGCTGACTCCGGCCATCGGAGTGCGCATGGGCATCAAGGCGCTGGAGGGCAAGCACGCGTTGGTGCTTGATCGCGTCGGCCGCGACGCGGGCCAGGTCAAGCTCGACGGCCAGGTGTGGACGGCGCGCCCGTTCAACGATGCCGACATCTACGAGCCGGGCGAGTCGGTCACCGTCATGCATATCGATGGCGCCACCGCGGTGGTAATGAGAGACGTTTAGATCTTCGGTATAGCCCCTCTGTGAGCGAATAGGAGAAATTCCGATGCAAGGTGGTGCAGTCGCCGGTCTGGTGTTTCTGGCCGTCCTGGTGATCTTTGCGATCATCGTGGTGGCTAAATCGGTTGCGCTGATCCCGCAGGCCGAGGCCGCGGTGATCGAGCGGCTGGG
>Ga0075363_100000886_pt1 | contig 10537 bp, 9 predicted proteins | sample EndMetdeltDD1763_FD_71470 | JGI IMG/M metagenome (GOLD analysis project Ga0075363, IMG submission 71470) | Populus endosphere microbial communities from Tennessee, USA - Endosphere MetaG P. deltoides DD176-3 | ecosystem: Host-associated > Plants > Roots > Endosphere | place: USA: Tennessee...
GTCGTCGAGGAAGCCCCCGATGATGGCGCCGATCGCGGCGATGACGCTCGCACTGACCCCGAACAAGAGCACGTCGGCCGACGAGACGCCGTAGACCTTGACTCCGAGCACCGCACCGAATGCGAAGACGCCGGTGAGTCCGTCACGGAACACCGCGCTGGCGATCAGGTAGTAGACGACGTTGGGATCTCTGCGCCATTCGCTGCGGATCTCGGTCCACAGCTTGCGATACCCGCCGAAGAAGCCGCCCGACTCGGCCGGCGCGTCGATGTCGGGCTTCGGGCTGGGCACGAGGATGAGAATCGGCAGCGCCAGCAACGCGAACCAGATCGCAGTGAAGACCATCGCGGCGCGGACGTTCTGGCCGTCGGCGGCGGGCAGGTTCAACAGGCCGGTGTAGTCACCGTCGCCGGAGACGAATCCGAAGTAGACGACCAGCAACAAGACGACGCTGCCGAAATAGCCGAGGCCGATGCCGAATCCGGAGATCTGACCCGACGTCTGGGGAGTGGACAACTGCCGCAGCATGGCGTTGTACGGCACGCTCGCCAGGTCATTGCACGCCGAGGTCGCGGCCACGAGGACGAGGCCGAGCGCGAGGTAGCGCCAGTCCTCGCGGACCACCCACATCACCGCGGTGAACGCGACCGACAACACGCTGAGGGCGGCCAGCGCGCGTCGCCGCCGCCACGGCGTTTCCACCCATACCCCGGTGAGGGGGGCGAGCAGTGCGACCGACAGACCGGCGGCGCCCAGCGCCCACCCGAGCCAGCTCGTCGCGCTCGTGCTGCCGGGCAGTCCGTCGCCGACGGCGTTGGTGAGGTAGATCGAGAACACGAAGGTCACCACGACCGCGTTCAAGCCCGTCGAGCCGAAGTCCCACACCGCCCAGGAGATGATCTGCGACCGTCGCACCGTCGGCGCGGACGACCGCACTTCGCTCATGGGCCCCCACGATATAGTCCCGCCCATGCCAGTACCCGCTCCCAGCGAAGATGCCCGAGCCGTCGTCACCGGCGCGTCGCAGAACATCGGCGAAGCGCTGGCCCTCGAGCTCGCGTCACGCGGACACCACCTGATCATCACGGCACGCCGAGAAGACGTCCTGCGCGCGCTGGCGGACCGGATCAGCGGCCAGTACGGCGTGACAGTCGAGGTGCGTCCCGTCGACCTCGCCGATCCGGCCGAGCGCGGAAAATTCTGCGAGGAACTCGCCGTCCGCAACATCTCGATCCTGTGCGCGAACGCAGGCACCGGAACCTTCGGACCCATTGCGTCGCTCGATCCGGAAGGCGAGAAGGCTCAGGTACAGCTCAATGTCCTTGGCGTGCACGACCTTGTGCTCGCGGTCGTGCCGGGAATGGTGGCGCGCAAGGCCGGTGGCATCCTCATATCCGGTTCCGCCGCAGGCAATTCGCCGATCCCGAACAACGCCACCTATGCGGCGAGCAAGGCGTTCGTCAACACGTTCAGCGAGTCGCTGCGCGGTGAGCTCAGGCGCGACGGTGTGCACGTCACGCTGCTCGCGCCCGGGCCTGTGCGCGAGACGTTGCCGTCGGAGACAGAGCAGTCGCTCGTCGAGAAGCTGATCCCCGACTTCCTCTGGATCTCCACCGAGTACACCGCCAAGCTGTCGCTGGATGGCTTGGAGCGCAACAAGATGCGGATCGTGCCCGGTATCACCAGCAAGGCGATGTCAGTGGGCGCCGGCTACACCCCGCGCGCAATCGTGACGCCGATCGTCGGCGCGGTATACAAGAAACTCGGCGGCGGCTAGCGCCTGCGACGGCGGCCGGTGCCGAAGATGCTCCGCGTGATCTCGCGGCCGATGACCGTGCCCGCTGAGCGCATCGCGCTCTTGAACGCCGGACTGTCCATCACCTTTTCAAGCATCCCGGGCTCTGCGGTCCCACGGCTCTTCACCTCACCCGATGCCGTCGCTCCCCCGATGTCGACCGGAAGGGGTGGCGGCAGGCTCGGGTCGGCGGCCGGGGGTGCGGGCGGCGGTGGCGCCATCCTGGTGGACAGTCGCTCATAGGCCGAATCGCGTTCGATCGTCTGGCCGTACTCGGCCTGCAGGGAGCTGGCCTTCGCGGCCGCCGCGATCGCCTCCGGCCCGATCGTGTCCATCAGCGAGCGCGGTGCCCGCATCCTGGTCCACGCCACCGGGGTCGGCGCGCCCTTCTCCGACAGCACGGTGACGATCGCTTCGCCGATGCCGAGCGACGTCAACGCCGTCTCGAGGTCGTAGATCTCGGTCTTCGGGTACGTGCGCACCGTCTTCGACAACGCCTTCTGGTCATCAGGGGTGAACGCGCGCAACGCATGCTGAACCCGCGCACCCAACTGCGAGAGCACGGCGTTGGGGACGTCCGTCGGCAGCTGGGTGCAGAAGAACACGCCGACACCTTTGGACCGGATCAGCTTGACGGTCTGCTCGACCTGTTCGAGGAAAGCCTTGGAGGCGTCGCTGAAGAGCAGGTGGGCCTCGTCGAAGAAGAACACCAGCTTCGGCTTGTCGATATCGCCGACCTCGGGCAGCGTCGTGAAGAGATCGGCGAGCACCCACATCAGGAACGTCGAGAACATCACCGGGCGCGCCGCCTGCTCGCCGACCTCCAGCAGCGTGATGATGCCGCGACCCTGGGCATCGACGCGCATCAGATCCTTGGGTTCCAGCTCTGGCTCACCGAAGAACGTGTCGCCGCCATCGGCCTCGAGGTTGACCAGCGCCCGCAGGATGACACCCGCGGTCGTCTTGGACACCGCACCCAACGCCTTCAGCTCGGGCTTGCCGTCGTCGCTGGTGAGGAACTGGATCACGGCGCGCAGGTCCTTGAGGTCCAGCAGCGGCAGACCCTTCTGGTCGGCCCAATGGAAGATCAGGCCCAGCGTGGACTCCTGAGTTTGATTGAGCCCCAGTACTTTTGACAGCAGGATCGGGCCGAAGCTGGAGATCGTCGCCCGCACCGGAACGCCGATGCCGGTCGTGCCGAGCGACAAGAACTCGACGGGATAGGCGGTGGGCGTCCAATCGTCGCCGGTGTCGGTGGCGCGCTGCGTGGTCCGGTCGCTCGGCTCACCGGGTCGCGACAGCCCAGACAGATCGCCCTTGACGTCGGCCATCAGGCACGGCACTCCAGCGGCCGACAGCTGTTCGGCGATCACCTGCAGCGACTTGGTCTTACCCGTACCCGTGGCGCCCGCGACGAGGCCGTGCCGGTTGACCGTGGCCAACGGGATGCGGACCTGCGCGGCCGGGTCGCAGACACCGTCGACGACGACCGTGCCCAGCTCCAGAGCCGGACCCTCGAACGCGTAACCGGCGGCAATCTGCTGGGCTCCAGTGGCGCTTGACGCATTGGTCATGGTCGCAAACAGTACTGTTGAGCGCTGTGCGTGACGAACTCGTGTGGATCGACTGTGAGATGACCGGCCTCGACCTGGGGACCGACCGGCTCATCGAGATCGCGGCGCTGGTCACCGACGCCGACCTCAACATCCTGGGCGAGGGCATCGACGTGGTGATTCACGCCGACGATGCCGCGCTGTCCTCGATGGTCACCGTGGTCAGGGACATGCACGCGCGCTCCGGCCTGACCGAAGAGGTGCGGGCGTCAACCGTGGACATGGCGGCCGCCGAAGAGCTCGTCCTCGACTACATCCGCACGCACGTCAAGACGGCGAAGACAGCTCCCCTGGCCGGCAACTCGATCGCGACCGACCGCGGGTTCATAGCACGCGACATGCCCAAGCTCGACGACTTCCTGCACTACCGGATGATCGACGTCAGCTCGATCAAGGAGTTGTGCCGACGCTGGTATCCGCGAATCTACTTCGGCCAGCCCGAGAAGGGCCTGGCCCACCGCGCCCTCGCCGACATTCACGAGTCGATCCGCGAACTCAAGTACTACCGTCAGACCGCGTTCGTCGCGCCTCCCGGGCCCTCGACCAGTGATATCGCCGCTGTCGCCGGCCAACTGGGGCCGCCGAACAACGACTCGGCCGATATGGATTCGGCTGCGGAGCGCCCGAGCGGCTAGTATCGACGACGCCGCAGATGCTGTGGCGATGGTGGCTGTAGTTCAGTTGGTAGAGCACCAGGTTGTGATCCTGGCTGTCGCGGGTTCGAGTCCCGTCAGCCACCCCGAGGTAAAACCGCTCCACCTGCGTAATCGCGGTGGGGCGGTTCTACTTTTCGCAGCCAGCTGACGGCCGGCGACGCGGACGTATGAACCCTTGGGCCCCAGCGAGGCCCCACAATCGTCATGAGACCAGCTGGCAGATATCACTTTGATCTTGTTACCAAAGTGATAAGTGGGGTTATTGTGATTTCAATCACCGCCGGTCATGCTCAGATCATTCCCCGCGCAACCGACAGCGTGGACATGACACGGAGTCGCCATGATTCGGTTTCGTACTGCCCTCGCCGCAATCGCGGTCATCGCCACATCGGCAGCCGTCGTCGTCACGATGACAGTGTCCCCGCCCGCCGTCGCGGCTGAGTCGACGGCGATCGAGGCCGAGTCGATGACCATCACGCCGGCCACTGCCGGATTTAGGATCTGGGACCGTCTGGCATCCGGCGCCTGGGGGATCGAACTGCAGCGGGGGGCAACGGCGTCCACGTCGGTGAACGTCCCAGCATCGAGCAGCGTCGTCATGCGCGCCAAGGGCACGGCGTGCAACAACGTCGGGCCCATCTTCGACGTGACGGTCGACGCCAAGAAGGTTGGGACCGTTACGGTTCCGCCGTCTGGCTCGGCCTGGGCCGATTACACAGTGACCGCCCCGGTCGCTGCGGGCAGGCACACCATCGGCCTGGTCTTCACCAACCCGTCCTCGAACATCTTCTGCCCCAGGAAATTGCAAATCGATCGCGTGACGATCCTGGCGGGTACGACGACCACCACCACGACCACCACCACCACCACGACGCCCACCACCACCACGACGACGCCCACCACCACCACCACGGCACCCACTACCACCACGCCCCCGCCGAACCCGGCAGCGCGTCTCTTCAACGGCGACTACAGCACCGGTGACTTCCGCCAGTGGGCAGTCGTACAGACCAAGGGTTACAACAGCAGCGGAAGCAATTACACCCCAAGCTATTCGGCGTCCATCGTTCAGGATCCGGCGAAGGGCAAAGTCGCTCGCTTCGAGGTCCGGTCGGGCGACGTCCCCCCGTTCGGCGGCGGTGAACGCTCGGAGGTCCAAGCGGGCACCGAGACCGGCGGCACCGAGGGGCAGACCCGATGGTATGCGTTCTCGACCAAGTTCGACCCCACGTTCCCGCAAAACCACGCCGACCTCGGATGGGGGCTGACCAACCAGTGGCACGCCGACAGCAACTCGGGTTCACCGCCAGTGGGTTGGTACCTCGACGTCAAGAACGGCTTCTGGTCACTCGTCATTCACCGTCAAGCAGCACCCGGCACGTACCTAAACACCTTCTCGATCATTGACATCCCGTTGGCGGTGGGGACGTGGCATGACATCAAGATGCAGGTCACATGGTCACGCTCCGACACGGTTGGCGCGATCAAGTTGTGGCGCAACGGGGTTCCGCAAACCTTCACCAATGGCTCCACGACCTACAACGTCCGGACGATGATCCCCGGTACGAACTCCGTCTACTACAAGGAGGGCATCTACCGGCAAGCGGCGCGACCCACCGACATCGTGTACCACGCCGGATTCCGGTCGGCTACCGCCGAAGGCGGGCTATAGCTCGGCTGGGTGGACGCTATTTCTCGGGGTTGCGGTTGTCCTTCTCCAGGAGCTCGTCCATCAGTGGTGTCTCGGCGACGACGGGGTAATTACCGGTGTAGCCGACGCGCTCGCGCGCCATCTCGAGCACCCTGCCCCGCACTGCGTACCAGCCGCCGATGAGGGCGGGCACGATGACCAGCAGCGCCACCACGTTCCAGTAGTTCTCGTAGCACATCAGCGCGACCACGGCGACCAGAAATGCCAGCGTCGCGTAGCTCGTGTACGGGGCGCCGAACAGCCGGAACGCCGGCCTGGCAAGGATCCCCCGCTTCGACCACCGGTACAGCTGAATCTGGCAGATGACGATCGTGCCCCACGAGGCGATGATGCCCAGCGCGGACAGGTCGAGAGCGATGTTGAACGCCTCGGAGGGCACCACCAGGTTCAGAACCACACCGAGCACGGTGAAGCCCGCCGTCAACGCGATACCGGCGAACGGGACACCGTGTTTGGTCATCCTCGCGGTGAACTTCGGAGCGCTCCCGTTCATCGCCATCGATCGCAGAATCCTGCCGGTCGAATACAGGCCAGCGTTCAAACTCGACAGCGCGGCCGTCAGCACGACGAAGTTCATGATGTCGCCAGCCGCGGGCACGCCGATCTTGGAGAAGAACGTCACGAAGGGACTGGTGCCCTGCTGATACGCCGTGTACGGCAGCAGAAGCGCCAGCAGGATCAGGGAGCCGACGTAGAACACCGCGATGCGGAACACGACCGAGTTGATGGCACGGGGCATCACCTTGTCCGGGTTCTCCGTTTCACCCGCCGCCGTGCCCACCAGTTCGACTGCGGCATAGGCGAAGATCACGCCCGAGGTGACGACGACCAACTGCACTGCGCCGGTCGGGAGCAACCCACCGTTGTCGGCAATGACCGAAAGGCCGGTGCTCTGGCCCTCGACGGTGAACCGGCCCGCCAAGAACACGATCCCGACGACGAGGAACGTCACCAACGCGACGACCTTGATCAGCGCCGCCCAGAACTCCATTTCGCCGAACACCTTCACCGAGATCATGTTGACCGCCAGCACGATCACCAGCGCGATAAGTGCGATGGTCCATTGCGGTGCCGCTTTGAATGCTCCCCAGTAGTGCATATACAGCGCGATGGCGGTGACGTCGACGATCGACGTACACGCCCAGTTGAAGAAGTACATCCAGCCGGCGATGTATGCGGCCTTCTCCCCTAGGAACTCGCGTGCGTAAGACACGAACGAGCCCGAGGAGGGCCGGTGCAGCACAAGCTCACCGAGCGCCCGCAGGATGAAAAACACGAACAGACCGCACACCGCATACACGATGAACAGGCCCGGGCCCGCGGTGTTCAAACGTCCACCTGCGCCCATGAAAAGGCCGGTGCCGATGGCGCCACCGATAGCGATCATCTGCAGCTGCCGCGGTTTGAGTCCCTTGTGGTAGCCCTCGTCTTCGTGAGCCAGTGCCGAAGTGTCGTATTCCAGAGCTGATGCCATTGGCCTGAAGTAACCCCCACCGGCGGGCAGTGAAACGCGAGAGCGGTTAAAGGTTGGTTACTGTCGAATGCGGCAACGTTACGTGAGCGCGCGAGCGATCAGTGAAACAAATTCGACACATGAAACGTACCGCTTGACAGGATCTTTCGCCATCGCCTTGGCGAGTATCGAGTCGACGGCGTGCGGCACCCAATCTCGCTTCCGCGAGATTCGTGGTGGCGGACTGTTGAGGTGCGCATCGATGAGGCCCATGGTGGTGCTTGCCTTGAACGGTGGCGCTCCGGTCAGCAACTCGATAGTCGTGCATGCCAGCGCGTACTCGTCGGTTGCGGCGGAAGGCGACTTGCCACAGAGTAATTCCGGCGCCGCGTAGGGCAATGAGGCTTCGATGTGCGCGGGCGGCAGGTCCCCGACACCCTGCGCGATGACGTGCGCGACACCGAAGTCGACCAGCACCGCACCGCGTTCGGCCATCATGATGTTGTCCGGCTTGACATCACAGTGCACGATGCCCTGACCGTGTGCGAAGTCGAGTGCGTCGGCGGTCTGGGCCAGTGCGGAGAGTTTTCTCCTGAGGTCCGCGACGGCGAAAATTGTTCCGCCATCGACGAATTCCATTGTCAACCAACCGTCGCCGAGCCTGTCCATTCTGATGATGTGCGGGTGGTCGAGGCGATGCGCCAGTGTGAACTCACGCTCCAACCGGGCGAGATCGGCAGGCCCGCGATGACGGCCATCCAGCAGTTTGAGCGCGAACACGCCAGGTTCAGTAGATGGTCTGACGCGATAGACAGACGCGTATCCGCCGCGGCCCAGTACGCACTCGACCAGATACCCTTCGAACTCCTGGCCGGGTGCAAGCACGGCGTCAGACGTTCGCGTTGCCCGTCTTCCACTGCGACCAAGGGATGTTCCAGTCGCCCAACCCTTCGGTGCCCGGAAGGATCGAGCCGACGGTGTTCGAGATTTCGACGATGTCCCCGCGCTTGGAGTTGTCGTAGAACCACTGCCCATTGCTCGTGCTCACGTTTATGCACCCGTGGCTGACATTGCTGTAGCCCTGGCTGCCGACGGACCACGGCGCGGCGTGCACGTAGATCCCGCTGTAGGAGATCTGAGTGGCCCAGTCCACCTCGGTGCGGTAACCGTTCGCGGAGTTCGTCGGCACGCCGTAGGTGGACGAATCCATCACCATGTGCGAACGGCGGTCACCGACGATGTAGGTGCCGTTGTTGGTCGGTGTGCTGTTCTTGCCCATCGACACCGGCATGGTCTTGATGACCTCGCCGTTGCGCGTCACCGTCAGCGTCTTGGTGTTGTCGTCGACGCGGGTGATCACCTCGTCGCCGATCGAGAAGTGCGTGGTGATGTTCTCCTGGCCGAACAACCCGTCACCCAAGTCGACGCCATACGTGTTGACCGCCACCTCAACCGTCGTGCCCGGCTTCCAGTAAGCCGCTGGGCGCCAACGCACTTCGCGGTTGTTCAGCCAGTAGAAGGCGCCCTCGACGGGCGGTTTGGTCGTGATCTTGATGGCCTGCTGGGCCGCGAGGCGGTTCGGGATGTTCTCGTCGAACTGGACCGCGACAGGTTGACCCACACCGACGACCTCGCCCTCACTGGGCACCACATACGCCATCGTGAGGTTCTCGGGCGAATGCGTCTCGAAAGTCATCTGCCGGGAGGTGGCGCCACCGAGGCCGAGCGCTTCAGCGGTGAGGGTGTAGCGCTTGTTGTAACCGAGCGGCTCGGTGGTGGCCCACTGCAGCCCGTCCTTGCTCAGCTTGCCCTGCACAGGCTCGCCGTCCTCGTTGACCATGGAGACCGCGCCGAGCACGCCGTCTTCTGCGCCGACGGTCACCGGTGACGCCGCGCTGACTCCGACGTCACCGTCTTTCACCGACGCGGCCAGCTTGGGAAGTAGGAGATCGCCGAAGGGCGTGCCCTTATCGGAGATGACCTGGGGCTGCGGCGGCGCGGAGTTGCTGCTGCACGCCGACAGCCCGAGCACGATCGCAGGAATGAGCGCGATGACGGTCAGCCATCGACGATTGCGACGCGGACCGGCCACGGATCTGACCTGCCACATTGTTTGCTCCACCTCACGAATAGAAGAATCTCTGGGAATAGTCTAAGGGCAGCGGCGACCTAGGGCGCGACTACAGCGTCGCTAGCCAGCGGCGGGCGAGTAACGATTTCGCCCGCGCCGTGCGGCCTGTTATCGTCTCACACGCAGCGCCGTTAGCTCAGTTGGTAGAGCAGCTGACTCTTAATCAGCGGGTCCGGGGTTCGAAACCCTGACGGCGCACTCATCTTCTTCGCGTACCGCGGGGGCCGTTCATCGGCCCCATCCCCGCCTATCACACTTGAAATGGTTGCGGTCTACGTTTGCGTAAATACCCAGCATGGCTGCACTGGTTTCTGGAATGTGTGTGCTGGAGGTTACATAAGTCAAGTTATTCTGCGGACTGCGCAGGGCAAATAATCGTTGCGGAAGCATCTCGTTGCACAGGTTGTCTCGTTTCAAGCTGCCAAAAGAGTGCAAATGATGCTAGAGTCCGCGTTAGCTGAAGACGAGGGCCGAGGCCCGATGGAGGCAGCGGGAACTACGAGTTAGGGAATTAGCTGATGGGGCAGATTGGCGCAGGGTTTGCAGCTGGTACGCCCAGCGCATCCGGCGACGACGACGTAACTGGGCAAGGTCCGGTCGCGGTGTACAACTGCAGCCGCATCGGCCGCGTCGCCAATCCCCCCGGTTCCTGGTTCACCGAGCTGTTCCGCTCCGCCCGCCGGCGTTGAGCTGAGACGCCTCAACGCCGCCTGATACGGCGCACGACGATCACGATCACGACCGTTCCCACGCCTGCCAGCGAGATGGCGACGGGCGGTTTCTTGACGAACTCCACCAGCCCGGACTTCAGGTCGTCGGCCAGCCGACGTGGGTTGGCGCGCTCAGCCAGCGAGTCGACTGTCAACGCCAGCTTGTCCCGAGCCTCGTCGATCTCCTGCTTGATGGTGTCGGGGTCGCGGTCCGCCACATCCATCTCCCATACGCGTCAAGCCCTGCTCCAAGTCTGGTGCCTTGCGGAACTACCCTAGAGCAGCTCGCACTAATCGAAGTGCACCGGTCCATGAGAGGGGATCCGTACGCGTGGCACAGACTCCGCGACTCGAGGTGGGCGACAAAGCCCCCGCGTTCAGCCTGCCCGACGCCGACGGCAAAATCGTCAAGCTCTCCGGCTACAAGGGCCGCAAGGTCATCGTGTACTTCTACCCCGCGGCGTCCAC
>Ga0075363_100000889_pt1 | contig 10521 bp, 12 predicted proteins | sample EndMetdeltDD1763_FD_71470 | JGI IMG/M metagenome (GOLD analysis project Ga0075363, IMG submission 71470) | Populus endosphere microbial communities from Tennessee, USA - Endosphere MetaG P. deltoides DD176-3 | ecosystem: Host-associated > Plants > Roots > Endosphere | place: USA: Tennessee...
CCGGTGACGGAAAGCCCGGTAAACCGGCGGCGACTTCTGATCCGTCAGGCTGGTAGTGCCGCCCGATCCGTCGGTCGTTCGCATCGACGGTCCCTGGAACCATCTCGAGGTGCACGCCAACGGAATTCGCTTCCATGTGGTGGAGGCACAATCTGAGGATTCATCGTCGATACCCGTCACCGAACGGCCGCTGGTCATCCTGCTGCACGGATTCGGGTCGTTCTGGTGGTCATGGCGCCACCAGCTGCGGGGGTTGACGGGGGCGCGGGTGGTCGCCGTCGACCTTCGGGGCTACGGCGGCAGCGACAAACCGCCACGCGGTTACGACGGATGGACCCTGGCCGGCGACACCGCCGGGCTGGTGCGGGCGCTCGGCCACAAGTCTGCGACGCTGGTGGGCCACGCCGACGGCGGACTGGTCTGCTGGGCGACCTCCGTGCTGCATCCGCGCATGGTTCGGGCGATCGCGGTCGTCAGCTCACCCCATCCGGCGGCGCTGCGGGCTTCGGCATTGACACGGCGAGACCAGGGCCGCGCGTTGCTGCCGTGGATGCTGCGCTACCAGGTGCCGGCATGGCCCGAACACTCGCTGATCCGCCGCAACGGCGAGGAACTCGAGCGGCTGGTCCGCAGCCGGGCAAGCGGGAAATGGCTTGCCTCCGAGGACTTCTCCGAGACGATGTCGCACATGCGGCGGGCGATCCAGATTCCCTCGGCGGCGCATTCGGCGCTGGAGTATCAGCGCTGGGCGGTGCGCAGCCAGTTCCGCGGTGAAGGCCGGCGGTTCATGCGCTCGATGAAGCGGCCGATCAATGTCCCTGTGTTGCACCTGCGCGGCGAAGCCGATCCGTACGTTCTTGCCGACCCGGTGTATCGCACCCAGCACTACGCTCCGCACGGTCGGTACGTATCCATCGCCGGCGCAGGGCATTTCGCACACGAGGAAGCACCGGACGCGGTCAACGATCAGCTGTCGCGCTTCGTCGCGCAGGTGTACGGCGCCTGACTAGGTGACGCAGGCGCCGGTGGGGACGCGCTGGGTGTTGCCGAGTTTGTCGAGCTGACGCCTGACCTCCTCGGCGGTCAGCACGAATCCAGTGTCGGCATCGTCGACTGCCGCACCGAACACCACGCCGAGCACCTGGCCGCTGCGGTCGATCATCGGACCACCCGAATTACCTTGTCGCACACTGCCTCTGATGGTGTACACCTGGCGTGTGACGGTGGTGCTGCGGTAGATGTCGGGGCCGTTGAGTTCGATGGTCTCGCGGATACGGGCCGGCGTCGCGGCGAAGTCGCCACCGCCGGGATACCCCATCACGACGGCGTCGGTGCCGGTCGCGGCCTCGCCCTGCGCGAATTGCAGCGGCGCCGCAGGCAGCTCGGGCACGTCGAGGATCGAGATGTCGGCCTGCGGGTCGTAGGAGATGACGTAGGCGTCGTACGTCCGGCCGTCGACCTCGACGGTGGCGCTCTCCGCACCGGCGACGACGTGCGCGTTGGACATCACGCGGTTGGGCGCGACGACGAATCCGGTGCCCTCCAGCACTTTCTGGCAGCCGGGCGCCACGCCGCGGATCTTCACCACGCTGGGCCGCGTCGCCGCGACGACGGGGTCGGCGGCCAGCGCAGCATCCGGGGCGTCGACGGCGACGATCGGGGTGCGTCCGAACGGCTGCAGCACGTCGGGCAGGCCAGAGGTGTCCAGCAGCGCCGACAGCCGCGTCGGCACGGACCTCAGCCAGCTCGGCGCGACGTCGTCGACTTCCTTGAGCACGACCGATCCGCGGACGGCCGCGGCCAGGTTCGGCTGGTCGGAGGTCTGCAACGGGTAGGTCAGCATCCACGCGGCCACCAGCACGGCGACGATCTGCAGTGCCACGCCGATGGTCGAGTCCAGTGTCCGCACCCCGGGGTTGCGGATGGCGCCGCGGACCGCCCGGCCCAGCACCACGCCCGCGATCTCACCGACGACCACGAGGGCGAGGATCAAGAACAACGTCACGAAGAGTTTGGTGCGCGGACCTTCGATGCTGGAGACGACGTGCGGGGCCAGCAGGACGCCGGCCACCGCGCCGAGCACCACGCCCACGAAGGACAGCAGCGATCCCAGCGCGCCCGAGCGCCATCCCGAGACGGCAGCGATGAACGCAACCGCGAGGACGGCGAGGTCGAGCCACTGCGACGAAGTCATGGTTGCGCCTTACCGTAGTCGTCGTCACGTCCGACTAGCGCCATTGCGTCCTCTAGTTCCCGGATGTCGTCGGTGTTCCACGACCGCGCCCAGCCGGCGACATCGAGCATCGCCGAAACCACCTGCCCGGTGAACCCCCACACCAGCATCTCGTTGAGCAGGAACGCCGGACCGGCAGCGCGACGGGTGTTCTCCTTGCGGTAGACCATGATTCGGTTCTCGGGATTGATGAATGCGCGGACCGGAACCCGCGCGACGACCGCCGTCTCGGACTCGTCGACCACCGCCACCGGCCCCGGATCGGGCGAGTACGCGAGCACCGGCACGACATGGAAGCCGGACGGCGGGATGAACATCTGCTCGAGGGTCGCCAGCGGCTGCAACCGGGTCGGGTCGATCCCGGTCTCCTCGGTGGCCTCGCGCAGGGCGGTGTACACCGGGCCGGTATCGCCGGGATCGGCCGCCCCACCTGGGAATGCGGCCTGTCCGGCGTGGTGGCGCAGCGTCGAGGCGCGCACCGTCACCAGCAGGTCCGCCTCGTCGGGAACCCCACCCGAAGGGGCATCGGGCGGGCCGGAGAACAGCACCAGCACCGCGGCGTCCCGTCGTGCGCCGGTGACCGCGGCCTTGGTGTTGGCGGCTGTGACCATCGCGAGCACCTCGGGAGGAACCCGCCTGCGGTAGGCGTGCTTGATGTCCTTGGCGTTGTCGACCAGCGGTTTGAGCCATTGCGGGGCCGCATCAGGAGCAAGTTCGCTCCCGTCGCTGGCCCAACTCACCCCGGCTCTCCTAACAGTGGGTCTACGGCGGCCGAGATCTCGTCGACGTTCGCGAAGGACCGCGGCAGGATTGCGGCAACGCTACCGTCCGCACGCAGCACAACCGTCGCTGGCATGACGTTCGGAACCTTCAGCGCGGCAGCGATCCGCCTGCGGCCGTCCTGCAGCGTCGGCAGGTGTACGCCCAGCTCAGCCAGTCGCAGCAGCGCCGCGGTCTCGTTCTCGTCCTGGTGCACCGTCAGGACCGTCACCTCTGGCGCGACCCGCCGCTGGTACTCGGCCATCGCGGGAAGTTCGTGAGCGCACGGCGCGCACCAGTAGGCCCACAGGTTCAGCACGACCGTCCGGCCCGCGACCGCCTTCGCCACGTCGACGCTGGACCCGTCACCGGCGCATTCCAGGACGATGCCGCGTAACGCCTCTGGACCCAGCCCGGTGCCTGGCGTCGGACAGGGCGCCAGGTCGGCACGGGCCCGGGGCTCGGCCAACGCTTCCGCGGTGTCGGCATCCCTTCGGTCGCGGGAGGCCCCCGCACCGGTCGAGCCGGGATGGGATTCGTCACCGCTGAGTTGGGTCCACAACGCCGCGCCGAGGGCGACCACGACGACCATCACGGCCACGGTCCATCGGGTCGAGGTGCTCATCGGTGCGGCGGGGCGGCGACTAGAGGCCGGCCAGGGCCAGCAGGTGCTCGGTTTCGGGGCCTTTGACCAGGGGCGCGGCGATCAGCGGGTCGGTGGGGCCGGTGCCGAAGGACGGGCAGTCGTTGGCAAGCACGCAGATACCGCAGGCTGGCTTGCGGGCGTGGCAGACGCGACGGCCGTGGAAGATCACCCGATGGCTGAGGTCGGTCCACTCGGCACGCTCGATGAGTTCGCCGATCGCGAACTCGACCTTCACCGGATCTTCTTCGGTGGTCCAGTGCCAGCGGCGGACGAGCCTGCCGAAGTGGGTGTCGACGGTGATGCCCGGTATGCCGAAGGCGTTGCCGAGGATGACGTTCGCGGTCTTGCGGCCGATACCCGGAAGGGTGACGAGTTCCTCGAGGGTCTGCGGCACCTGCCCGTCGAACCGCTCGACGAGTTCTTGTCCCAACCGCATCAGGGAGTTGGCCTTGTTCCGATAGAAGCCCGTGCGCCGGATCAACTCCTCTAATTCGGCGCGGTCGGCCTGCGCGTAGTCCAGTGCGGTGCGGTACTTCTTGAACAACGCCGGTGTCGCGAGGTTCACCCCTTTGTCGGTGCTCTGGGCGGACAGAATCGTGGCGACGGCCAACTCCAGCGGATTGGTGAAGTCCAGTTCGCAGTACACATGCGGAAATGCCTGTGCCAGCTCACGATTCATTCGTCGTGCCCGGCGGACGAGACCGAGGCGCGTCTCACCATCTCTTTTGCGGGCACGCTTGGGCACGGTCACAAAAACAGCCTACTTAGCGGCCCCGACAACACCGAGTCAGGCTCAGACGAACACTGCGCGGACCGGTGACAATTCGTAATCCCGCTGAGACCTTGGGCGTGTTTACTTCTCCCTTGTGTCTTGGTTGCTCGTGGCCCTAATTCCGGGGTTGCTGATGATGGCAACTTTTGCGCTGGAACGACTCGAAACGAGCCTGTCGCGCGACACGGTGTCCGCGAGCGACGTGGCGACGTTTCTCGAACAAGCCGAGGCCGACGACGTCGACGCACTTGCGCGAGACGGTATGAGCCAAGCCATGGACCACCAGCATCGGCGCCTGAATGGGCAGGCGTCCAAACAAAACGGCCGAATACCGACAGTGGATACCGAGCGTTTGCCGACGCGGGTCCTTGTCCACAGCGCGGCCAATCCTGAATTTCAGCGGACCCGACAACCCAATCGTGTGTAGCGTGGGCTGGTCACGCTGGAGGCGCAATGCCGACAACGTCGGCGGGGCTTACCTCTAGACTGATCTCGCTAACCAATTAGAGGTCGGCCTGCGCATGTCATATCAGCCAACAGCTTAAGAGGGGCAACGTGGACGAGATCCTGGCGAGGGCCGGAATCTTCCAGGGAGTCGAACCCAGCGCCGTTTCAGCGCTGACGAAACAATTGCAGCCCGTCGACTTCCCGCGTGGGCACACCGTGTTCGCCGAAGGGGAGCCCGGCGACCGGCTGTACATCATCGTGTCCGGCAAGGTGAAGATCGGCCGCCGGTCACCCGATGGCCGTGAGAATCTGCTCACGATCATGGGTCCGTCGGACATGTTCGGCGAGCTGTCGATCTTCGACCCCGGTCCGCGGACGTCCAGTGCTACGACGATCACCGACGTGCGCGCCGTATCGATGGACCGCGACGCGCTGCGCGCGTGGATCGCCGACCGCCCCGAGATCGCCGAGCAGCTGTTGCGCGTGCTGGCCCGCCGGCTGCGCCGCACCAACAACAATCTCGCCGACCTGATCTTCACCGACGTTCCAGGCCGCGTGGCCAAGCAGCTGCTGCAGCTGGCCCAGCGGTTCGGCACTCAGGAGGGCGGCGCGCTGCGCGTCACCCACGACCTGACGCAGGAAGAGATCGCCCAGCTGGTCGGCGCATCGCGCGAGACGGTCAACAAGGCGCTCGCCGATTTCGCGCACCGTGGCTGGATTCGGCTGGAGGGCAAGAGCGTGCTGATCTCCGACAGCGAGCGGTTGGCCCGTCGCGCGCGCTGAGGCTCAGCTTCGTAGGTAGTCGACCTGAGCTTGGACGCTCCATTCCGCTGCGTCCCACAGTTTTTCGTCGACGTCGGTGTACACGTGCTCGACGATCTGTCGCGCGGTGGCGTCCTCGCCGATTTCCCGTAGCGCCGCCCGCACCTGGTCGAGTCGCTCCTCGCGGTGCGCCAGGTACATTTCGCTGACCGCTTCCAGGTCGGCGAGGTCCGGGCCGTGGCCGGGCAGGACCGTCCGGTGGCCGATACCACGCAACCGCTGCAGTGACTCCAGGTAGTCCCGCAGGCTGCCGTCCTCCTTGTCGATGACGGTCGTGCCGCGGCCGAGCACCGTATCGGCGGTCAGTACGGCGTCGTCGAGCAGGAACGAAACCGAGTCCGCGGTGTGCCCCGGCGTGGCCACGACCTTGATGCGCAGGCCGGCCGCGTCGATCACCTCGCCGTCGGTCAGCGGTCCGCCGAGGCCACGCAGGAAGCCGCTGCGCACCGAGCGAACCACCGCGCCTGTGCGCTCGACGAGCTTGTCGATGCCGCCGGTGTGGTCCTCGTGCTTGTGGCTGATGAGCACCAGCGGGACCTTGCCGAGACCCGCGACCAGTTCGATGTGCTCGTCGTCCTCGGGCCCGGGGTCGACGATGACCATCTCGTCGCTACCCGGCCCCCGCAGCACCCAGGTGTTGGTGCCTTCGAGCGTCATGATCCCGGGGTTGTCGCACAGCAGCACCGACGCGGTCTCCGTCACCGGACGGAGTTTCTTGTACGCCGGGTGCTCGAGGGTCACTCGACCTCTGCCCAATCGTCGCTCACGCGACCTCGAAAATCACTTCGACCTCGACCGGCGCATCCAGCGGCAGCTCCGAGACACCGACGGCGGACCGGGCATGGGTCCCGGCCTCGCCGAACACCTCACCGAACAGCTGCGATGCCCCGTTGATGACTCCTGGTTGGCCGTTGAAGCCCGGCGCGGAGGCGACGAAGCCCACGACCTTCACCACTTTGGTAACCGAGTCGATGCCGACCAGCGAATGCACGGCTGCCAGCGCATTGAGCGCACACACCCGCGCCAGCGCCTTGCCGTCCTCAGGCGTGACCGCGGCGCCCACCTTGCCCGTCTGCACCAGGCTTCCTGCCTCCATCGGCAGCTGGCCCGCGGTGTAGACCAGGTTCCCGGTGCGCGCAGCGGGCACATAGGCGGCCAGCGGCGGCACGACGTCGGGCAGCGTGATACCCAGCTCGGAGAGCCGGGCCGAGACGCTCATTTCGGTCGCTTGAGATACGCGACGTGCTGCTCACCTGTCGGTCCCTGGAGTACCGACACCAGCTCCCAGCCGTCTTCTCCCCACTGATCGAGGATCTGTTTGGTGGCATGCGTAAGCAGCGGAATGGTGGCGTACTCCCAGCGGGTCGGTTCGCTCATGTGGCCGAGCTTATCGGGCGGCGACGTGCACTTGGTTAGCATGCACGGGTGGGCACCACCTCTGATGATCGCGGCGCGGTCGGTTGGCCGTCGCGCCTGACGAAGGCGCGGCTGCACTTCGTCACCGGCAAGGGCGGAACCGGTAAGTCGACTATCGCCGCCGCACTGGCACTGGCGCTCGCCGCGGGCGGGCGCAAGGTGCTGTTGGTGGAAGTCGAAGGGCGGCAAGGCATTGCGCAGCTGTTCGACGTTCCGCCGCTGCCCTACGAGGAGGTCAAGATCGCCACGGCGGACGGCGGCGGCACCGTCAACGCGCTGGCGATCGACACCGAGGCGGCCTTCCTCGAGTACCTGGACATGTTCTACAACCTGGGCATCGCCGGGCGCGCGATGCGACGGATCGGGGCGGTCGAGTTCGCCACCACCATCGCTCCCGGCCTGCGTGACGTGCTCCTGACCGGCAAGATCCGCGAGATCGTCACCCGCGCCGAAAAGGGTAAACAGCCGATCTACGACGCGGTGGTCGTCGACTCACCGCCGACCGGGCGCATCTCCCGCTTCCTCGACGTCACCAAGGCCGTCTCGCAGTTGGCCAAGGGCGGCCCGGTGCACTCGCAGGCCGAGAGCGTCGTCAAGGTGCTGCACTCCGATCTCACCGCGATCCATCTGGTGACCCTGCTCGAGGCGCTGCCGATCCAGGAGACGCTGGAGGCCATCGACGAGCTCAGGGAGCTGAGCCTGCCGATCGGCAGTGTCATCGTCAACCGCAACATCCCCTCCTATCTGCCTCCCGAGGATCTGATCAAGGCCGCCGAAGGGGTGATCGACGCCGACGCCGTACGCACAGGACTCAGTGATGCGGGAATCACGGTGTCCGACAGCGACTTCGCCGGGCTGTTGACCGAGACGATTCAGCATGCCACCCGGATCCAGGCGCGTGCCGAGAGTGCTGAGCAGCTCGACGCGCTCGACGTAGCCCGCCTGGAGTTGCCGCAGATCGCCGACGGTGTCGATCTGGGCAGCCTTTACGAACTTGCCGAATCACTCGCGCACCAGGGGGTCAGATGAGCACCACACCGCCCGCATTGGACATGGCCTCGATCCTGTCCGACACCAGCAATCGTGTCGTGGTGTGTTGTGGCGCAGGCGGAGTCGGCAAGACCACCACCGCGGCGGCGATGGCGTTGCGCGCCGCCGAGTATGGCCGCACGGTCGTGGTGCTGACGATCGACCCGGCCAAGCGGCTGGCTCAGGCGCTCGGCATCAAGGATCTCGGCAACACTCCGCAGCGGGTGCCGCTCGCCCCGGAGGTGTCGGGCGAGCTGCACGCGATGATGCTCGACATGCGCCGCACGTTCGACGAAATGGTGATCCAGTACTCGGGACCCGATCGGGCACAAGAGATTTTGGACAACCAGTTCTATCAAACCGTCGCGACATCGCTGGCGGGCACGCAGGAATACATGGCGATGGAGAAGCTGGGTCAGCTGCTCGGTGAGGACCGCTGGGACCTCGTGGTCGTCGACACGCCCCCGTCGCGCAACGCACTGGACTTCCTCGATGCGCCAAAACGGTTGGGCGGCTTCATGGACAGCCGGCTGTGGAAGCTGCTGCTCGGTCCGGGCCGCGGTATCGGCAAGCTGGTCACAGGTGCCATGGGCCTGGCAATGCGAGCACTCTCGACGGTGCTCGGCTCTCAAATGCTCGGCGACGCAGCAGCTTTCGTGCAATCGCTGGATGCCACGTTCGGCGGGTTCCGGGAGAAGGCCGACCGCACCTACGACTTGTTGAAGCGGCGTGGCACCCAGTTCGTCGTGGTGTCCGCTGCCGAGCCCGACGCGCTGCGCGAGGCGTCGTTCTTCATCGACCGGCTATCCCAAGAGCACATGCCGCTGTCGGGGCTGATCCTCAACCGCACCCACCCGATGTTGTCGTCGCTGCATGCCGACAAGGCGGACGAGGCCGCGGATGCCTTGGAGGCGGCCGATCCGGACTCGGTGACCGCGGCGGTGCTGCGGATCCACTCCGACCGCGCAGGGCGATCGAAGCGGGAGATCAGGCTGCTGTCGCGCTTCACGGGCGCCAATCCACACGTGGCGATCGTGGGTGTGCCGTCGTTGCCGTTCGACGTCTCCGACCTGGAGGCGCTGAAGGCTATCGCCGATCAGATCACCGGCGAGACGCCTGCGGCGTGAGCCGCAATTCAGCTTGAGCGGCGTAGCGCTTAGACGGCGCTGCGGTGCTTGCGCTGGGCAGCGAAGAACTCGGCCCAGGAATTCACCTCGGGGTGCTGCTTGAGCAGGGCGCGGCGCTGGCGTTCGGTCATGCCTCCCCACACACCGAACTCCACCCGGTTGTCGAGCGCATCAGCGCCGCATTCCAGGATGACCGGGCAGTGTCTGCAGATGACCGCGGCTTTGCGCTGCGCGGCTCCGCGGACAAAAAGTTCGTCGGGATCAGCCTGACGGCAGCGGGCCTGAGAAACCCAGGCGATGCGTGCCTCGGCTTCGGCGCCTTGGACGACACTGGGGGCAGTAATTGTCATGCTTGTCCTCCGCGCTGCGGGCCTCATACCGGACACCAGCGATCCCCTTCGTTCCGGCCGCCCCCCGATGACGGCTTACTGTCCTGGTGTAGAACGCGATGGTGCGTTCTACGTCACTATGCGAGGGTCTAGTGTGACCTGCATCGCACCGTCAGCACAACTTAAGTGGTCAGGGCGCTTCTGCGCAATACGTACGGGGGCACTTTTTTGGGACGACCGTGCAGTCCCTAAGCAAACTCTGAGCAAATTTTACGCGGCTGCAGGTCGGAGACCCGACAAAGCCCAGCAATCGGCGGATTGAATCTACGAATTTGGCCGGTGGAATCCGCTGGCTACTCTGTACGCATGTCGGAGACCCCGCCGTCCCCGCCGCCGACAGCGGTCACGGTGATCAAGCTCGCGTGGTGCTGTGTATTGGCCAGCGTCGTCCTCGCGGCATTGATGTTTCCCGTGGTGGGAGGGTTCGGCCTGATCTCGAACCGGGCCTCCGACGTGGTTGCCAACGGTTCGGCGCAGCTGGTGGAGGGCGAGGTTCCGCAGGTTTCGACGATGGTCGACTCCAAAGGCAACGTCATCGCGTGGCTGTACTCGCAGCGGCGGTTCGAGGTGCCGGGCGACCAGATCGCCAACACCATGAAGTTGGCGATCGTGTCCATCGAGGACAAACGCTTCGCCGAGCACAACGGCGTGGACGTGCAGGGCACACTTACGGGCCTGTCGGGCTATCTGTCCGGAAACCTCGACACTCGCGGCGGCTCCACGATCGAGCAGCAATACGTCAAGAACTATCAGTTGTTGGTGATCGCGCAGACCGACGCGGAGAAGCGGGCGGCCATCGAGACCACTCCGGCCCGCAAGCTGCGCGAAATCCGGATGGCCCTGACGCTGGACAAGACCTTCACCAAGCCGGAGATCCTCAC
>Ga0075363_100000890_pt1 | contig 10519 bp, 11 predicted proteins | sample EndMetdeltDD1763_FD_71470 | JGI IMG/M metagenome (GOLD analysis project Ga0075363, IMG submission 71470) | Populus endosphere microbial communities from Tennessee, USA - Endosphere MetaG P. deltoides DD176-3 | ecosystem: Host-associated > Plants > Roots > Endosphere | place: USA: Tennessee...
GCCAGGACGCGTTCTTCGAGCCGTGGAAGGTTCAGGCGGGCGCCGTCGGCCAGGCGGTGTTCAAGCATGACGAGATGCAGGCACTCATTTCCACCGTCGATGAGCGGTTTGCCGCCGCGGGCTCGAACAACCCGCAGTTCGCCGGCAAAAAGGTGCTGCTGCTGGAAGGCGCGCTCGGCTCGGACGGCCCCACCGTGATGTCCCCCGGATGGCGCAGTGAGTTCCTCACCCAGATGGGATGCGCCGTCGCCGAGAATGTGGAATCGGCCGACGTTCTGATCTGGACCACCGAAAGCGACGAACAGCAGGCGGTCCTGTTGGCCGATCCGGCGTTCAGTCGGCGGCGCAATGTGTTCACCGGCAAGGAACTCGCGGGCGCCATCGCATTCGCCTCGCCCCTGTCCTATCCCGTCGTCGCAGACCAGTTGCCGGGCCACATCGCCAAGGCGCTCGCCTGACAAGATGTCCGGGTGACCGACACCAGAACAGAGTCCGACCACCGGGGTTTCGCACTCACGGGTTCGGCCTACTATCCGGTGCTCGTCGCGATCTTCACCGGCCTCGTGCTGATCTCGAACGTGTCGGCCACCAAGGGCATCGCGTTCGGACCGATCATCGGCGACTGGTCGCTGATCACCGACGGCGGCTTCATCGTGTTCCCGATGACGTACGTGATCGGCGACGTGCTGTCCGAGGTGTACGGCTTCAAGGCCACCCGGCGCGCCATCTACATCGCCTTCGCCATGGAGGCCATCGCCGCTTTCACGTTCTGGCTCACCGCCTACCTGCCCGCGGCTGACTTCTACACCAACCAGGCGGCGTTCGAGGCCGTCGTCAAACCGTTCACGCAGTTGATCATCGCCGGGCTCGCCGGTTTCATCGTCGGGCAGACGCTCAACGCGTGGGTGGTGGTGCGGATCAAGGCCCGCACCAAGGAGAAGCACCTCTGGGCCCGGTTGATCGGGTCGACGATCGTCGGCGAGTTCGCTGACACCGTGGTGTTCTGCGCCATCGCCGCCGGCGCGATCGGCATCAGCACGTGGGGCGACTTCGTCACGTACGTGGCGCTGGGCTGGGTGTACAAGACCGTCGTCGAGATCCTCGTGCTGCCTGTCACCTATCGCGTGATCGCGTACATCAAGCGTCGCGAGCCCACGTATCAGCCCGCCGTGTGAGGCTTCGTTAAAACTCCTCTGGCAAGGCTCATAAATCGTGATTTACCGTTGCTACTCGCGGGTAATTTATCGCCATGAGCGTGACAGTGGATCTGATGAACGCCAATACGAAGGGTGCGGATTCGGTGAAGATCCGCGACTACGGGGACCGTGCCCTGCTGCTGGAATTCGAAGGCACCGACGAAGTACTGGCGTGGTCGGCCGCGATCCGTGTGGCCGAACTGCCCGGCGCGCTCGACGTCGTCCCGGCGTCGCGCACCGTGCTGATCAAGCTGGCCGACACCCGGTATCAGGCACCGACCCGGCAGCGGCTGGGCAAGCTGGATGTCGCAGCGGCGTCGGAATCTGTAGGCGCCGGTGAGGTCAAGATCGACGTCCACATCGACGTCGTCTACGACGGTCCCGATCTCGACGAAGTCGCCCGGCTCACCGGGTTGAGCGCCGACCAGGTCGTCGCGGCGCACACCGAGACTCCGTGGCGAGTCGGATTCGGCGGCTTCGCACCGGGTTTCGCATATCTGGTCGGCGGTGACGGCCGGCTCGAGGTGCCGCGCCGAGCTGAGCCGCGCACCAAGGTGCCGGTCGGGGCGGTCGGTCTCGCCGGTGAGTTCAGCGGCGTCTACCCGCGTGAATCTCCCGGCGGCTGGCAGTTGATCGGCCGCACCGCCGAGGGGCAGGAGGCGCTGTGGGATGTCGACCGCGACCCACCAGCGCTGCTGATGCCGGGGATGTGGGTGCAGTTCCGGGCGGTGCAGTCATGAGCGCCACGCTGGAGATCCTGCAATCCGGTCCACTGTCGCTGATCGAGGATCTCGGCCGGCCGGGTTTCGCGCACATGGGGGTGAGCAGATCCGGCGCCGCCGACCGTCGCTCTCACACGCTGGCGAACCGGCTGGTGGCCAATCCGGGTGAACTCGCCACCATCGAGGTGACGTTCGGCGGCCTGACGGCACGCGTGCGCGGCGGCAACAAGGAAGGCGTCGCGATCGCGGTCACCGGGGCCGACACCGATCCGGCGATCAACGGAATTCCGTTCGGCACGAACAGCATTCACTTTGCGCGTGATGGTGAGGTGATCACGCTCGGCGCACCGCATTCAGGACTTCGGACCTATCTTGCGGTGCGCGGCGGTATCGACGTCGAACCCGTGCTCGGCTCCCGCTCGTACGACGTGATGTCGGCGATCGGACCGCTGCCGCTTGCGCCGGGTGACGTGCTGCCTATCGGCGAACACAGCGACGAGTTCCCCGAGTTGGATCAGGCGCCGGTGGCCGCGATCGAGGACGACGTGCTCGAGCTGATGGTGGTGCCGGGTCCTCGCGACGACTGGTTCACCGATCCGGACGTCCTGATCCGCACCAATTGGCAGGCCACCAACAAGAGCGACCGGGTGGGCATGCGGCTGGTCGGCATGCCGCTGGAATACCGGTGGCCGGATCGCCAGCTGCCCAGCGAGGGCGCGACGCGGGGAGCAATTCAGGTGCCGCCGAACGGGTTTCCCGTGATTCTGGGCCCGGACCATCCCGTCACCGGCGGGTATCCCGTGATCGGTGTGGTGGCCGACGACGACATCGACAGAGTCGCCCAGATCCGGCCCGGGCAGACGGTGCGCATGCATTGGTCACGACCGCGCCGCCCGTTCGAAGGCGGCGCATAGGACGCCCGCTGCTGGTAGAACGGCAGTGTGCACGCGCACAGCTCGAGCGCTCCTCACGTGCGCGAGGACCCGTTTCCTCGCGTCCACAGCGCCCGCCTGATCCACACGTCCGATCTCGACAACGAGACCCGTGACGATGCCCGCCGAATGGTGATCGACGCATTCGGCGGCGAGTTCACCGATGCCGACTGGGAGCACGCGCTCGGCGGTATGCACGCGCTGATCTTCGACCACGGCGCATTGATCGCGCATGCGGCGGTGGTGCAGCGACGGCTGCTGTACCGCGACACCGCGTTGCGCTGCGGCTACCTCGAGGGCGTCGCGGTGCGTGAAGACCGGCGGGGCCAGGGTCTCGCCAGCGCGGTCATGGACGCCGCGGAGCAGGTGCTGCGCGGCGCGTATCAACTGGGCGCGCTCAGCGCGTCCGACGCGGGCAGGCACATCTACCCGCCCCGCGGCTGGCTGCCGTGGCAGGGCCCGACCTCGGTGCTTGGGCCTGCAGGTGTGATGCGGACCCCGGACGACGACAGCTGTCTGTTCGTGCTGCCCGTCGCGTTACCCGACGGCGCCGAACTGGATCCGACCGCCGAGATCACCTGCGACTGGCGCGACGGCGACGTCTGGTGACGCCTCACACCTGTGGTTTGGCCGGCGTGAGCGGAAGTTCACTGCGGGGTCACCGCGCACCATCTTCGGGCAACAAAACGTCCATAACCTGGTGCGATGCATTGCCGACGAGCCCTGACATGTCCAGGCAATGGCCAAGTAATCGCCCGGAAACATGAGCTGAATAGACAGGTCACATGAGTGAGCCTGATTGGGCACCGCTCACCGGATTTCGGGTGGCGGTGACCTCCGCCCGGCGTGCCGAGGAGCTCGGCACGCTGCTGCAACGCCGCGGAGCCACTGTCACCAGCGCGGCAGCGATCACGATGGTGCCGCTGCCCGACGACGACGCGCTGCGCGCACACACCGAAGCGTTGATCGACGCACCGCCCGACATCGTGATCGCCACCACCGGCATCGGGTTCCGCGGCTGGATCGCGGCGGCCGACGGCTGGGGGCTGGCCAACGACCTGACCGCCGCGCTCGGCAACGCCCGCATCGTGTCCCGCGGACCCAAGGCGACGGGCGCGCTGCGCGCGGCGGGGCTGCCCGAGGAATGGTCACCCGAGTCGGAGTCGTCCCGTGAGCTGCTCCACTACCTCGTCGAGGGCGGCATTGCCGGGCAACGCATCGCCGTTCAGCTGCACGGGGCCACCGACGACTGGGATCCGTTCCCCGAGTTCCTCGACGAATTGCGCGCCGCCGGTGCGCAGGTGGTGCCGATTAGGGTCTACCGCTGGCACCCCGCACCTCGCAACGGTGATTTCGATCAATTGGTGATGGGCATCGCGGACGAGAAGTTCGACGCGGTGAGCTTCACCTCGGCACCCGCCGTCGCGTCGGTGCTGATGCGCGCGGCGGAGTTGGGCATCGAGGACCGGGTGCTCACCGCGTTGCGCACCAATGTGCACGCCATGTGCGTCGGGCCGGTGACGGCTCGGCCTCTGGTGCGTGCCGGTGTGCCGACATCGGCGCCGGAACGAATGCGGTTGGGCGCGTTGGCCCGCCACATCACCGACGAACTCCCGCTGCTGTGCGCACGCAGCACCCGGGTGGCCGGCCACCTCCTCGAGATCCGCGGCACCTGTGTCCTCGTCGACGGCGTGGTCAAGGCGGTGTCACCGGCGGGGATGGCGACGATCCGGGCCCTGGCACATCAACCCGGTGCAGTGGTGTCGCGCCGCGCGCTGCTTTCGGTGCTGCCGGGCAGTGGCACCGACACCCATGCCGTCGAGACGGCGGTGTTGCGGTTACGAACCGCTCTGGGAGACAAGAACATTGTGTCGACAGTGGTGAAGCGGGGCTATCGGCTGGCCGTGGACGAGGACTTGGTGCACGCATGAGTCACGTGCTCGTCGCACACGGCACTCGTAAGAGCACAGGTGTCGAGATGGTCGGTTCGCTGGCGGACCGAGTGGCGGCTGCGTTGGGATCCCCGGTCCGCGTCGCCTTCGTCGACGTGCTCGGCCCGACACCCGCCGAGGTGCTTCGCGGACTGCCGGGGCCGGCCGTCGTCGTCCCGGCCTTCCTGTCACGGGGATACCACGTCAACGTCGACATCCCGGCGCACGTCGCAGCGAGCGGGCATGGTGACGTCACCGTCGCCGAGGCGCTGGGGCCGAGTCCTGAGATCGCGCGTGTGCTTGCCGATCGACTGATCGAAAGCGACTGGGGCCCAGGGGACTCCGTGATCCTGGCCGCAGCGGGAACGTCGGATCCCGCCGCCCGCAGTGACCTGCACAAAATGGCCGCGTGGGTTTCGGCACTGACCAGCTCCCGCGTCGAGTTGGCGTTCGCCGCAACGGGTGAGCCAGCCGTCGCCGACGCGGTCGCCCAGTTTCGCGCCCGTGGGGCCAGGCGCGTCGTGGTGGCCTCATACCTGTTGGCGGACGGACTCTTTCAGGATCGGCTGCGCAACAGCGGCGCCGATGCCGTCACCGATCCGCTGGGCAGCCATCCGGCGACGGTGCGGTTGATCGCGAGCAGATTCCGGCGCGCCCGGTTGCCCATCGCGGCGTAGCGGGTTCGTTGCGTTAGGAAGGAGCGGACGCACTTCCTGTTTGTCGTGACCATCCCACGGGTACGCCCGCCCACATGATCAAGCATGTCACCGCCGCCATCGCTTTATTCGCCGCGCCCGTAACCGTTTTGAGCGGTTGCGCGAATCAACCGGCCGACGATTCGTCGGCGACGACCACCTCTGGGTCGGCGTCCGGCGCACAGACACTCACCACCCAGCTGAAGACGACTGACGGCCAACCTGTCGCCGATGCGAGCATCGACTTCACCAGCGGATACGCCACAGTCACCGTTGAGACCATCGGGACCGGAATCCTGTCACCCGGCCTGCACGGTCTGCACATCCACGCTGTCGGCACGTGTGAAGGTGACTTCACTTCGGCGGGTGACCACTTCCAAGCACCTGGGCGCACCGGCGAGCCCGCGAGCGGAGATCTTCCGTCGCTGCTCGTGCGCTCGGACGGTGCCGGCAAACTCGTCGCCACCAGCGACGGTTTCACCGAAGACCAACTCAAGGACTCTGACGGCTCAGCGATTGTGCTCCACCAGGACGCCACCTCCGACCAGCGAATCGCCTGCGGCGTACTCAGCCCGGCGAGCACCACCAGTACGTCCGTCTCGACTTCGATCTCGACCTCGACCGTCACCACAACCGCAGCCACGTCGGCTCCACCCGCGACCGTCACCGAGACGACCTCGCCGGCGCCCGCCGAGTCCAGCACCAGCGTCGTCCCTGACACCAGCACGAGCACCGTCACCGTGATCCAGCCTCCGTCGATCCCGCCGATCACGGTGCCCCCGTTGCCCGGCAACGACGGAAACTAATCGCTGGATCAGGTGCCGATCTGTACGTTCCCGTCGACAATGCGCGTCGGGTACACCGGCAGCGCGATGTCGGCATCGTCGAGGCAGACCCCGTCGTCGAGGCCGAACGCCTGTTTCTTGATCGGTGACTGCACCGTCGCGCGCCCGCCACGATCACCGACGATGCCGCGTGAGATCACCGCGGCACCGGAGAACGGGTCGATGTTGCCCACCGCATGCAGGGTGCCATCGTCCAGCCGGAACAGTGCCGCCTGCGTTCCGTCGGCCAGCAGCACGCCCACGCCCCGGTTCGGGATCAGAAAGTCGTAGCGGCAGGCGGCCGTCCAGACCTGGATCTCGTTGATTAGAGTCATCTTTGGGGCACCTTCGGCATTCCGATGGGCACTATGCGCCCGGACTGTTCGGTGAACTCGATCGTCGGATCCGCGACATCGGGGGCGTTGACGAACGAGACGAAGCGCGACAGCTTGTCGGGGTCCTCGAGCACACCCTTCCACTCACACGAGTAGCCCTCGACGTGCCGGGCGATGGCCTCTTCGAACTCGGCGGCCAGGCCCAGCGAGTCATCGCAGACCACGTCGCGCAGGTGGTCCAGGCCGCCGTCGAGCGACTCCAACCACGGTGCGGTGCGCTGCAATCGGTCGGCGGTGCGGATGTAGAACATGAGGAACCGGTCGATGTAGCGGATCAGCGTCTCGTCGTCGATGTCGCCCGCGAGCAGTTGGGCGTGCCTCGGCGACATGCCGCCGTTACCGCAGACGTAAAGGTTCCAGCCGTTCTCGGTCGCGATGACACCGACATCCTTGCTCTGAGCTTCGGCGCATTCACGCGCGCATCCCGAGACCGCCATCTTGATCTTGTGCGGTGCGCGCAGGCCGCGGTACCGCTTCTCGATCTCGACGGCCATGTCGACGGAATCCTGCTGGCCGTACCGGCACCACGTGCTGCCGACACAGCTCTTCACGGTGCGCAACGCCTTGCCGTAGGCGTGACCCGATTCCATGCCGCCGTCCACGAGGCGCCGCCAGATGTCGGGCAGCTGATCGACCCGTGCCCCGAACATATCGATGCGCTGTCCGCCGGTGATCTTGGTGTAAAGGTTGAAATCGCGGGCGATCTCACCGATCAGGATCAGCTGTTCGGGCGTGATCTCACCACCCGGGGACCGCGGCACGATCGAATAGCTGCCGTTGCGCTGGATGTTGGCGAGGAAATGGTCGTTGGAATCCTGCAGCGACGCCTGCTCACCGTCGAGGATGTGCTCCGAACTCGTGGACGCCAGGATCGAGGCGACCACGGGTTTGCAGATATCGCAACCCTTTCCGGTGCCAAAGCGTTCGATCAGCGCCGAGAACGTCCGAATCGACGTGGCGGAAACGATCTCGAAAAGCTCAGCGCGCGAATGACTGAAGTGTTCGCACAGTGCCTTGGACTGTTCGACACCCTCGGATTCCAGCAGTTGTTTGAGCAGGGGGATGCACGAACCACACGACGTGCCGGCCTGTGTGCACTTCTTCAGTTCGGGCACATCGCAGCAGCCGCCAGCGATGGCCGCGGTGAGATCGCCCTTCGTGACGTTGTTGCACGAGCAGATCTGTGCGGCGGCGGGCAGCGCACCGACCCCCAGTCCCCCGCCGCCCTCGGATCCCGCCGGCGCGATCAGCGCGAGCGCATCGCCCGGCAGTTCTTCACCCACCATCGGCCGCAGCACGCCGTAGGCCGAGGCATCGCCGACAAGGATGCCGCCCAGCAGTGTCTTCGCATCGTCGGAGAGCACCAGCTTGGCGTAGGTCTGGTTGACGGCGTCGTTGATCGCCACCTCCAGACAGTCCGGGGTGACACCCATCGCATCGCCGAAGCTGGCGACGTCGACCCCGAGCAGTTTCAGCTTGGTCGACATGTCGGCCTCACCGAACTCCGCGCCGCCACCGAGCAGACGGTCGGCCACCACCTCGGCGCTGGTGTAGCCAGGACCGACCAGGCCGTAGCAGCGACCGTCGATCGCCGCCACCTCCCCGATCGCATAGATGTTGGGATCGTCTGTGGCGCAAGACAGGTCGGTCAGCACGCCGCCGCGCTCGGCGATCGCCAATCCGGCATCGCGGGCCAGCTCGTCACGCGGCCGCACACCCGCCGCGAACACGATCACGCCGGTGTCGATGAACGATTCGTCGCTAAGGGTCACCCGCATCAAGTCGTTGTCGGCGGACCCGCGAACAGGTCGATTACGTTGTGCTGGAGCGATACTGGCGGTACCGACACCGGTGTGCACGGTGATACCCAGGTCGCCGATCATCCGGCCCAGCAGCGCACCCCCCGCTTCGTCGAGCTGCTGGGCCATCAGGCGCGGCGCCATCTCGACGACGTGCGCGTGCAGCCCGAACGAGCGCAACGCGTTGGCGGCCTCCAGACCCAGCAGACCTCCACCGATGACGACACCGACCGGGGCGCCCGCTGCCGCTGTGCGCTGTGCGCTGGTGCGGATCGCGTCGAGATCGTCGAGCGTTCGGTACACGTGACAGGCCGGCAGGTCGCGGCCGGGCACCGGAGGGACGAACGCATAGGAACCGGTCGCCAGCACCAGCGCGTCGTACCCGACGCGCTCGCCGTCCGCGGTCAGCACGGACTTGGCGGTCCGGTCGATGCCCGTCACCCGGCTGCCCAGCCGGGTCTCGACCAGGTCGTCGTCGGGATAGGAATTGCCGGGCAGTGCCAGCTGCGCGCGATCCCAGTGTTCGGTGTAGCCGGTGAGCCCCACGCGGTCGTAGGCGGCGTCCGCCTCCTCGGCGAGAACCGTCACCCGCCATTCAGCGGCGCTGTCGCGCGAACGCAACGCTTCGACGAATCGGTGGCCGACCATGCCGTGGCCGACGACCACGACGTTTTTTGAGGACATGCCGTGAGGTTAGGGAGCCGATATTGCCGCAATGTCGCCTTGTGTGAAGCGGCCATCACGGTGTGCTCACCGTCGTCGGTCAGCGGATGTGAGCGCTCAGCCGGGCCCGGGCCCGGGCCCAGGACCCGGGGCGGGCGCAGGGCCGGGAGGGTTGTCCTCACTGGTCTGAATCGACGGCACCGTGTAGCTGGTGGTCGTGGTCGACGACGTGGTGTACGTGGACGGGGTGATCGACGACGTGGGGACCGGCACGGTTTCCGGCGCCTTGGACGAATCCGAGGTGCGCATCACGGCGAAAAGGAGCAGCGCCACCAGGATCAGGACCGCCACTCCGGCCGACCACACGACCGCTTTCTCGTTCTCCCACTTCTGCTCGTCTTCGCTCGGCACAGCGGAATGCTATGCCCAGCGCTGCAGCATCTCGGTGGCGTGGCCCGACAGCGCGCGCTGCAGAAACGGGCCGAAGCTGATCCGTCCTACGCCGAGCGGCCCGAACGTCGCGGGATCGTCCTGGTCGGGTAGTGCGATCGCGTTGACCGGCAGCGGAAGCTCAGAGGTCAAGCGCCGCGTCGTGTCCGGATCGTGGCGGCCGACCGGGTACAGCGAGTCGGCGCCTGCGGCCGCGGCCTCCTTCAGGCGCGCGATCGCGCGGTCCACGCGGTCGGATTCATCACCGTCAGCCCGGATGAACAGGTCGGTGCGCGCATTGATGACCACGTGCACGCCTGCGTCGTCGGCGGCCTTGCGCAGCGCACCGACCAGCTCGGCATGCTCGCTGGACGACCGCAGCCGCTTGCCCTCTTTATGGACGGTGTCTTCGATGTTGAGCCCGACGGCACCCGCCTCCAGCAGCCCGTTGATGAGGCGGCTGGCCGATTCGCCGTATCCGGACTCGATGTCGACCGAGATCGGCACGTCGACCGCTCCGGTGATCTGAGCCACCCGCGTCACGACGTCGTCGAACGACATCACCTCGCCATCCTCCTTACCAACGGAGTCGGCCATCGGATGGCTGCCGATGGTGAGCGCGGCAAACCCCGCGTCGACCGCCAACTTGGCCGACCACGCGTCCCACACCGTCGGGAGGACCACAGGGTTTCCGGGCTGGTGCAAGGCCAGCAGGGAGTCGGCGCGCTCCTTCAGAACGTGATCGGACATTGGCAAACCTCCGCTTCAGACGTGATCGGTCTCACTAGGTACTGCATGATGTGACTAACGTCAGGTGTCGTAACGTGATGCCTGACACCCTTCAGCCCAAGGAGGTCAATTGTCCAGCACTACCGAACTTGCCGAATTGCACGAGCTAATCGGAAGCCTGCGGCGGTGTGTCACATCGTTGGC